>Ga0105237_10003329_pt1 | contig 19136 bp, 14 predicted proteins | sample KBSC24metaG_FD_81520 | JGI IMG/M metagenome (GOLD analysis project Ga0105237, IMG submission 81520) | Corn rhizosphere microbial communities from Kellogg Biological Station, Michigan, USA - KBS C2-4 metaG | ecosystem: Host-associated > Plants > Roots > Rhizosphere > Soil | place: Michigan, USA... | reverse complement strand
TCTCCCTCGCAGCGCCGCGAAGGACGACTGCCTCCAGCGCGAGCAGCTATACGTTTGGTTTGGCGCGGTACGTGGCATCGCCAACCCGGTAATCAGCGCATACCTTCAAGGACTGCTGATCACAGGCGCTCGGCGGGAAGAGCTGGCCGCGCTGCGTTGGGAAGACGTGGACTTCCGCTGGCGCAGCTTGACCATGAACGACAAAGTTGAAGGTACCGGCGGCCGGACTATTCCTCTCACTCCTTATCTAGCCAGTCTATTGCGGCATCTTCAGCGCCTAAACGAGACGCCGCCAAATAAACGTCAAGGCGCTCGCCTCGCTGAAAGAGGCGAACAGTGGGAACCATCGCAGTGGGTGTTCGCCAGCAAAACAGCTTCGGACGGAAAGATAGCCGAACCGCGTCACGCTCACAATCGCGCGTTGGAGCCAACGGGTTTGCCGCATATTTCGCTCCATGGCCTGCGCCGGTCATTCGGCACGCTATCTGAGTGGGTGGAGGTCCCGGTCGGCGTTGTCGCGCAAATACAAGGACATAAGCCGTCCGCAATAGCTGAGAAACACTATCGGCGTCGCCCTCTTGATCTGCTACGCATGTGGCATGACAAGATTGAAGTGTGGATGCTCGAGCAAGCGAAGATCAAGTTTGAGCCCTGACGCAGTGGACGGCTCGCCTTCGGTCACTGTTTCCGAACTCAAGCGAACCTAGAATGCGCCCCCGCCCAAAGATGCACTAATTTTTTGGGGCTGCCCCGCCCAAAAAAGAGGAGGATCGAACTCCCGACCGCAATACAGGTAACCGTCCCCCGAACTAAGGGGGCGGAGATGCCCCCAAAGTTGCCCCCAACTATGGTTCCCTGCATCACCTTATCCATCGATTCATTCCACATCTCGGGCGCTCGGAACGCTTTCACATACCGTCCGTGTCATCTCCGCGCCCCGCAGCAAAATTCGCCTTACCCGCAATCCATGCGCGAACAGACAAGTGCGCCAATGTGGGTCCGTGCTGCATCTGCACGGCCCCGGATTCGACGATTTCGCGATGCAAAATCCGTCAGTGAGTCGGGAGCGCGGATACCCTTCTGTTAGACTGAGGACGATTGAATACGATTTTTGGGCATCGCCCGAGGGAGCTCCACCGTGACAACCGAACCGTGGGTTACTGCCGAGCAAGTTGCCCAGCATCTGGGCATCGTGAAGGACACAGTCTACCGCTGGCGCGAGCACAAGGGCCTGCCCGCACACAAAATTGGGCGACTGTGGAAGTTTCAGCTCTCCGAGGTGGATGAGTGGGTTCGTGAGGGCGGAGCCGACGACAATTCAAGCGGCGCACCACAACAAAAGCAATAAGGGGAACAAGACTGATGGTTTTTAGCGAAGACTCAAGGGTCAAGATCCCTTGCATCCTGCATCTGGTTCGGCTCGGCTACCGTTACCTTTCTCTGAAAGATGCCTTCTGGGATGAGGAAACCAATATCTTTCCGGAACTTTTCCGCGCCTCAATTTCCCGGATCAACCCAGGTATAGACGCCGATGAGATCGACCGTCTGCTGGTCGACGCCAAGCTGCTGCTGGACAACGAAGACCTCGGCAAAGCCTTCTACGAGCGACTCACTCAACGCTCGGGCATCCAGCTGATCGACTTCGCCGACTTCGACAATAACAGCTTTCATGTCGTCACGGAATTAACCTGCAAGAACGGTGATGACGAATTTCGGCCGGATATCACACTGCTTATTAACGGCATGCCGCTGGCGTTTATCGAAGTCAAGAAGCCGAATAACCGTGAAGGCGTCCTGGCCGAGCGCAACCGTATCAACGCGCGCTGTCGAAACTCACGCTTCCGCCGTTTTATCAACATCACTCAGCTGATGGTCTTCTCCAACAATATGGAGTACGACGACGGGACACCCCACCCCATCGAAGGCGCGTTTTATGCCAGCCCATCGTACGACGCGCCAATCTTCAATTACTTCCGCGAAGAAGAAGCACTGAATTTGGCCAACCTGTTGTCAGATGAGGATGACGCTATTGAGAACGCGGTACTCCGCGACAACAACCTCAACGTTATCAAGCACAGCCCCGAATTCATCAGCAATAAGTCACCCGATGCGCCGACCAATCGCATTTGCACCTCGCTGTTCAATCGTGATCGCCTGGCCTTCCTGCTGCAATTCGCGCTAGCCTATGTGAACGAGATTGACGGTTTGCAGAAACATGTCATGCGTTACCCACAGCTATTTGCGACCAAGGCGATTGAACGCAAGCTCAATGCGGGAGTGCGTAAAGGCATAATTTGGCATACACAAGGCAGCGGAAAAACCGCGCTTGCCTACTACAACACCCGATTTCTTACCGACTATTTTCAGCGCCGGGGCGTAATTCCCAAGTTCTATTTCATCGTTGATCGGCTCGATCTGCTCACCCAAGCTCAACGGGAATTTGTCAGTCGTGGGCTGACTGTGCACACCATCGACACCCGTGAAGACTTTGCACGCGACATCAAGGCCACTCAAGTGTTGCATAACCACACGGGCAGGCCCGAGATTACCGTGGTCAATATCCAAAAATTTCAAGATGACCCTGATGTGGTGCGAACCGATGATTACAACGTCGATATCCAGCGCGTCTATTTTCTCGACGAGGTACACCGTAGTTACAACCCGCAGGGCAGTTTTCTCGCAAACCTTAGCCAATCAGACCGTAACGCAATCAAGATTGGCCTTACGGGAACACCGCTCCTGGGAGACGACTACAATTCCCGCGCACTGTTTGGGGACTACATCCACAAGTACTACTACAACGCATCCATCTCAGATGGCTACACTCTGCGCCTGATTCGCGAAGAAATCGCTACCAACTACAAGCTCACTTTACAAGAGGCACTGGCAACTGTAGAGCTTCAGCAGGGCGACATCGACCGCAAGCTCATCTATGCTCATCCGAAATTTGCCGAGCCTATGCTCGATTACATCGTCCGCGATTTCGAGAAAAGCCGCGGAGCACTTGGGGACGCCAGTATCGGCGGCTTGGTGATCTGCGACAGCGCCGAACAGGCCAAGCAAATGTTCGAGATCTTCAACGTCCTCTATACGGTACAATCCCCGCCCCCCCACAACTTGCAAGACTCGGCGCAAGCGCTGAACTCAGCGCGACAACCCGAGAGCTACTCCGGACACGTTCAGTTTAAAACCCGAGTAAAAAGCGCCGCACTGATCCTGCACGACGTGGGTAGCAAGGAGGAGCGCAAGCAATGGGTTGAAGACTTCAAGGCCGGCAAGATCGACCTTCTTTTCGTCTACAACATGCTGCTCACCGGCTTTGATGCCAAGCGTTTGAAGAAGCTTTACCTCGGCCGGGTGATCCGCAAGCACAACCTGCTGCAGGCACTTACTCGCGTTAACCGCCCCTACAAGGATTTCCGGTACGGATACGTGGTCGATTTTGCCGATATTCGCAAGGAATTCGATGCCACCAATAGGGCCTATTTTGACGAGCTGCAAGCCGAGTTGGGCGATGAGGTAGCTCATTACTCTAATTTGTTCAAGTCTGCCGAGGAAATTTCCCAGGAAATCGAAGCGATCAAAGACATCTTGTTTCGCTTCGACATCGAAAATGCCGAAATTTTTTCGCAACAGATCAGCCAGATTCAAGACCGCGCCACGGTCCTGGCCCTACAAAAGGCGCTGGCTGATGCTCGCAACATCTATAACTTGATCCGCTCGCAGGGCGAAGACACGCTTCTGCAACGACTAGATTTCCACAAGCTCAACCAGCTCTACCGGGAAACCTGCAACCACCTCGATCTGCTTAATCTGAAAGAGAGCATTGAATCGGGCGCTGACACCAGCAACCTGCTCAATGTCGCGCTCGAAGATGTGCTGTTCATGTTCACGAAGGTTAAGGAAGAAGAGCTGGTACTGGCCGACAAACTCAAGAACAGCCTGCGCCAGACTCGCGAAGCGCTGGCCGATAACTTCGACCAGCAAGACCCGAGGTTCATCACCCTCAAAGAAGAGCTGGAGAGGCTGTTCAAGAAAAAGAGGTTGAACGAGATCAGCCAGGAAGAAATGGCCGCCAACATCGGTGCGCTCAGCGCCATTCACGACAAGGTGAAGGAACTCAATCGCCAAAACAACCAGCTTCGCGCCAAGTACAAAGGCGATGCCAAGTACACCCGGATTCACAAGCGGCTACACGAGCGCGGCACGTTCACACAGACTGAGCGCCGGCTGTTTGAAGCGCTTTCGGGCATCAAGGAGCAGGCCGATGAGCACGTCTTGCAGAACAACCAGTTACTGGACAATGAAAGCTACTTTGAGCGAATGATGATGCCCATCGTGATCGGTGAGTTTCAGACTCGACAAAAGATCAACCTCAATCCCGACGCTGCCCGAACCATCAACCAGTTGGTTGTGGGCGAATACACGAATGAATTTGCAGCCGGTTCGCGAACGGGCAACCGCACAGGAGCACAAGCGTGGTAACGCAGGAATTTGAACAACGCACTCGACAACTGATCGACAATCTCAAGGCCATCTGCGCTGCTTATGGCTTGGGCAATGATGGTAACGAGTTCAAGATCATCACCCAGGTTTTTCTCTACAAGTTTCTCAACGACAAGTTCGCCTTCGAGGCTAAGAAGATCCAACCAGAACTGGCCAAGGCTGAGAGTTGGGAGCAAGCCCTTTCGGCGCTGAGCGCCGATGAGCTAGAGATGCTGCAATTGCAGATGGGACCAGACACCGCCCGCTTAAAACCCGAGCACTTTATCGCCCACCTGTTTAGTCGCCAGAACGCGCCCGATTTTGCCAAGCTGTTTGACGACACCTTGCGGGACATCGCCATCAGCAACAACGACATCTTCGCGGTCAAGACGGACGGCGGCTCCAAGGTCACCCTGTTCGATCGGGTGAGCGAATACATCACCGACCCGGCTAAGCGGGACGCTTTCTGCCGCGCCATCATCAATAAATTGATCGAATTCAGCTTCGAGCGCATCTTCACGCAGAAATACGATTTCTATGCCGCGCTGTTTGAATACCTGATCAAGGATTACAACAAGGACAGCGGTGGGAAATACGCCGAGTATTACACCCCGCACGCGGTAGCTAAGATCATGGCTGCCATCCTGCTTCCGGAAAACTCGCGAGGGAATGTACGCAACGTGAGCTGCTACGATCCGTCAGCGGGCTCCGGCACGCTGTTGATGAACATAGCCCACGCCATCGGCGAGCAACGCTGCGCAATCTATTCGCAGGACATCTCGCAGAAGTCATCCAGCCTACTGCGCCTAAACCTGATCTTGAACAATCTGGTTCATTCGATCCCCAACATCATCCAGGGCAACACCATGCTCCACCCCTACCACCGGGAGGGCAAAGCGCTGCGGAAGTTCGACTACATCGTCAGTAATCCACCGTTCAAAATGGATTTCAGCGATTTTCGCAACGAGCTGGATACAAAGGAACACCAGGAACGCTTCTTTGCCGGGGTACCCAACATCCCGAAGCAGGCCAAAGACAAAATGGCCATCTATCAGCTTTTCCTGCAGCACATCATCCATTCGCTCAAGCCCGGCGGCAAAGCTGCGGTGGTGGTACCCACCGGCTTCATCACCACACAAAGCGGTATCGACAAGGCCATTCGCCAGCACCTGGTGGATAGAAAAATGCTGGCTGGCGTGGTCTCAATGCCGAGCAACATCTTCGCCACCACGGGAACTAACGTTTCCATCTTGTTTATCGACGCCACCAACAAAGACGGCGTGGTACTACTCGATGCATCGGGCCTCGGCACCAAGGTCAAAGACGGCAAAAACCAGAAGACTCTGCTCTCCGAAGCCGAGGAAGACCGCATCATCGCGACCTTTAACGCTAGGCAAGCGGTGGAGGACTTCTCGGTGGTAGTCGGTTATGACCAGATCGCGGCCAAGAATTACAGCTTGAGCGCCGGTCAGTACTTCGAGGTAACAATTGAATATGTCGACCTGACGGCGGCGCAGTTCGTTGCGAAGATGAAAGGATTTACCGACACGCTGGACGAACTGTTCAAGGAATCGACGAAACTGGAGCAAAACATTAAAAAGCAGTTGTCGGGGTTGCGCTATGAGTAACTGGCGTGAGGCTACTATCGGCCAACTTGTCGCTGAGGGTGTTATCGAAGCGCCTACAGACGGCAACCACGGTGAGATTCACCCCAAAGGTTCCGATTTCGTTGATAGTGGAATTCCGTTTGTCATGGCGTCAGACATTGAAAACGGTGTCGTCAACCTAGCAACTTGCAAGTTCATCAGCGAAAGCCAAGCGACGAAGCTCCGCAAAGGGTTTTCGGTAGAAGGAGATGTGCTTTTGACGCACAAGGCAACAATCGGCAGGACTTCAGTTGTCCCAAAGATTGATACGCCATACATCATGCTGACGCCGCAGGTAACCTACTATCGAGTAAAGGACAAAGACAAGCTTGATAACCGATTCCTGAAGTATTACTTCGACTACAAACCGTTCCAAGAAACACTAGCACTGTGGTCTGGTGCCGGCTCTACGCGTGCTTACCTTGGAATTACTGGGCAGCACAACCTGACTGTGCGCCTTCCAAAAATTAATGTTCAGACGCATATAGCCGATGTTCTCGCAGCTCTCGACGCCAAGATCGACTGCAACAACCGCCTTAACGCTGAGCTGGAAGCGATGGTCAAGACCCTGTACGACTATTGGTTCGTGCAGTTCGACTTCCCTGACACGAAAGGCAGGCCCTACAGATCCTCTGGTGGCAAGATGGCCTATAACCTCACGCTGAAACGGGAGATTCCGGAGGGATGGGAGGACTCAAACGTTCTGGCGGTTGCCGATCTGTTCGGGGGAGGGACACCGACAAAAAAGAAGGCAGAATACTGGGGGGGTGACATTCCCTTCTTTACGCCCACTGACGCTAACGGGACCATCTTTAAGTTTTCGACTTCGGACTACATTACCGAGGAAGGCTTAAATGGTAGCAGTACTAGGCTATTTGAGAAGAACACTGTTTTTATCACGGCACGAGGCTCTGTGGGCAAATTGGTCCTAGCAGGTGTTGACATGGCAATGAATCAATCTTGCTACGCTTTGCGTGCCAAGCCTGGGATCAGCCACACTTATCTATTCTTTCTTACCAAAGAGTTGATACATCACCTACAGGTCAAGTCTTCCGGCTCCGTCTTCGACTCCATCGTTTCGAACGATGTTGAATTTACTAAACTTGCCATTCCCGATAGCACTGTTGTCCAAAAATTTTCTGCAGTTGCTGAGCCTGCGTTCGAGCGGATAGCCAATAACACCAAGGAAAACCAACAACTCACCCAACTGCGCCACTGGCTCCTGCCTATGCTGATGAATGGCCAGATCACAGTGGTGCGATCTTAGCTGTATGCATAGGGGTTGCTCGCGTAGGCAACGCAAATTCGACGAGGAGGCGGGAGCACTTCATGTCCTGCCTCACCAATGCAAAGGCGGGCAATCCCCTTGACGTGCTCAAGCAAGAGTCGCAGCCCCGTGATCCAATGTGATCGCACGCCACAAGAGGCGCTCGTTCGCGGTTTCTTTCCCACCCACCATATCGACGAGGTCCGCCGGAGACATCCGGAAGTCAGGCCGCATAAAGGCCCGGGACATATGCCACCCTTACTCGGTCCGCGCGAGCGCATCCCCGCTCGCGCCGCAAGCGGCCTGATCGCCCTCGAACGTGGCCTGCTTGCCAAAGAAGTCCCCGCCTAGATTCCTGCTGGTGACGACAACGATCGATCCTTTCAGCGGCTACGGTCCGGTTTACGGCGACGTTTTCATACGTCGACACGAATGAAGACATCCGTTTCCAATGGATAGAAAGGATCGAAGGACGGCCAGCCCATCGGCAACTCATCGCTCCAGCGCGCGGTGTGATCGACGTCGTAGTTGAAGAACAGCTCCGGCAAATTTTTGGCCGCGAGCAAGCGCGCAATCAGCAGATTGTCAGGATGCTTGTGGCCCTTTCCGCTCGTGCTGATCAGGAAGCGTCGGCAGCCGAGCGTTTCCAGCAATCCCCTGTCCGTATTGGCTTTGCTGCCGTGATGAGAGACCTTAAGCAAGTTAACGTCGACGCCGTCTGGAAAGTGGTGGGCCAAGCCAGCCTTGACGACGCCGGCGTGAGAGTCTGCCGCGAGCAGCAGGCATCGTTGGTCGTACCTGAGCAACAATGCAATGCTGCTGCCGTTGGGCACCGATCTGTCCGCCTCGAAATCATCGTTCGATTCAAGCGCCGAAAACGGCCCCGGTGGCCATGGATCCTTGCGTCCCAACAGATCCTCGGGCGTATCGGTGATGTCTGGCACATTGCGCGGATCAGTCCATTCTCGCGCGAGTGCTTCGAGTTGCGGAACATCCGGCGACAGGACATACACTGTCATGTTTCCCGGCAATTCAACCGGACATCTCGACCTATGAATCGCTCGTTCGCCGAAGGCCTTGTTCCAGTTGTATTTGCCGCTTGTAATGCACGTCGTTAGCGTATCGCCTTCGGCCGAACCCAATCGATCCGAATCGTCATGCAGATGACGGTGCCCGTTGAACCAGATATCGTCTATTTCTAGCCATTCGGGCTTATCGTTCAACAGTTCGATGACGCCCTGAATATGGTCGAGGTCGTAATGCGTGACAACCAGTGCTTCTAGCCGAAGCCGGTCGTTCTTCCGGCTCTGCTCCAACACTTCGACTATGTTGGCGTGCGTACCGGCCGGACCGCCATCAATCAGCAAATGGCGAAGGTCATGTGGTGGCCCATAGGTGACGAACAACGCGTCACCGTGCTCCGCTTGAATGGCTTTAATCTCGAACACGCTCAATATCACTGAAGTTGAAGTGGATCAGGTGCGAGGGCAATGTCGGCATCCCCGTAGGCGACAAGTGCGAGGCCCAATGCGATATCGGCAGCGAGAAGGTCCCTTCACAGCTTCGTCATCAGCTCGCCGATCGAGACTGCTCGCTTGCTCGCAGGCGACACGGCCTCTCGAAGCGCGAGTGCGAGCTCGAGCGCAGCTTTGTTCGCATGACGCCCCAGAACATCGGTCATTGCGGCAATCACGACGCGCGCGCCCTCCGTCATAAGTACAGCCGGCAAGCTGGCCCCGATCATCTTGCCTTGCCCGGAAGAGCACCCGATCGCGATCGCAATCGGGCGTCCTCTGCCGACGTGTCGTTCAGAGATCGCAGTGACGAGTAGTTTGTCTTCTGCTCCGAGATGAAGCCTATCGTTCTCGATATGCACAACAAGCATCAGCAGAGAAGGATGTTGGTTCGAAATACACTCTTTCCACTCGGACCACGACTGTGGACGGCTGCATCGCAGCGCGTCGACGATTTCATCGGTGCGAACATGCTTTGGTTCGGTCGCAGATTGATGTTTGGGAAACTTGTCAGCTTCGGCACTGGCCGAGAACAATACTCGGCTGAGTTCCGTGATGTGCTGACGAGACTCGACCGCTTCGGGTGACGCGAGCCAGATGCCCGGAGCGCTATCGGCTTGCCAAGTCTGCCGCTCGATGACTGCGGTCAGGCCGAGGAAGCCCATCGGGCATAGCTGTTGAGCTTCAGCCCGAATCGCGCAATCCGGAACAGCTTCGCCTCGGCTCAGGCACCCCCCACTTTGCGAACAGATGCCGTGCGCGTCGTTGTCTGGAATCGGGCCGTCGTAGAGATATTCGAGTGGAAAAAATGCATCCGATTGCGTTGTGAGCTGAACTCGCGTCATGTCGGATGGCCAGCCTTTGACCTGCGTCCTAAGAAACTGGAGCAACCGCCTTCCGCGGCCGGCAAGTGTCAACAGAACTTCGGCAGTAGACATCTTCGGATTGACGACTGCCTTCTCCAATATCTCCAGCATTTCCTTGCGCGCCGTATCGGCCTGGGTGTCTGTCAGTCGAGACAGTGTAATTCCGGCGCGCGTCAACGACGTCAGACTAGGCTCGCCGCCTAGACTGTCGTTGACCAGCAATGCGACGTCAAATTCACGCTGCTGAGGCACGATCGGCGCGGCGATGCTTTCGACTTTGAAGCGAACGAATTCACCGGGTTCCCCTCGGAGTCTCGCGGTTTGAAGCATGCGCGGACCGTCGCTGACGATGAATCGAAGGTCCATATGACGGTTCTGCATTTCGTAGGGGAAATGAGCCGCGTCCGACCGTCCGCTGCGCGGCACGTAGATCTCTCGAGTTAAGGGCTCGCGTCCGAACTCCAGCATATGAATCTGGAATTTTTTGACTTCCTCGTCCCATTGAATCCGGTCATCGGGGAAGCTTTCGCGGTCTCCATCCAAGGCGCTCCTTGGGCGAATGTCCACAATAATCTCAAGCTTACCCGCCGCCGGCAGGCGTCCGACTAACCTACTATCCAGCGTCACGCGGGCATCGAGCACACGCGCTCGCGGTTGCTCTATCACGGGTATGTGTGCAGAACGCGCGGAAAGTCCGTCGTCGTACAGCACCACCTGCGGTTCCTCCGGGTATAACTTCGAGCGTTCCTGCTCGTTGAAGTAGGCTGTATCGTAAGCCAACCCGAAGTCGGCGGTTAGGAATCGCTTGCTATCGAGTATGAACGACTGTGTCGACGCCGCAATTCTTGCCGCGAGCTTGGTCTGGTCGTTCGCGGCTTTCAAAGCTTCGTCGATGTGCGTCTCACGCTCGTTCCACGCGGACAGGAATGCTTCGAGCCACGGACCGCTCGACTCACGCGCGACAGGCACATATACGAGGCACCTAGCACGATGAACCTCCCGCGAATGCAGGAGACCGTCGAGCGCCTTGCCCGCGTCGGAGCCCACCAATACTGCCACGACAGTCGGACGCATGGATTGCCGCGTGTCGGACGTGGATGTGATGTAAAGGTCGGTCGCGAACGCATCGCGTTGCTGTACGAGCTGAGGCAAAGCGTCCGACGGTTCTGGAAATTCCTGAAGAACGTCTTCCGATCCATCGACTACAACCGATCGCGATGCGCCGCGGTCGACGTGAGGCCATGGTACGGACGCACGCCCCGGCCACTCAGCGAATACGCGTTCCGCCCCAACGGCCTCACCGAGATCAGCGACGACGGCATCCATCGACACATCTCGCTCCCTCCAGACGGACTTCGACACCCTGATCCGCAAATTGGATCGGCGTGTCACGGAGCGAAACGCGTGAGCCATCGTGATGGCCAACTCCGGCTTCAGCCATTTGTCAGCATTGCAGACCTGCGATGCGTAGCCCCAAAGTGCAACGCCGTGTGCGGGAATGGCACGTTGAATCTCGCGATAGACGTCGTTCGGCTTCGTCGGCCAGTATCCCCTTCCGCGCATCAAAAGTATGCCTCTGCCCGCACTGGCGAAAGGCGCGAGGTCCGCATCGTCGTCCCCTAGCCATTTTTTATCTTCGAACATTTTCTGATTTCTATTTCAGTTGATAACTGCCGACGTCGAAGCGTGGCTCTGAGCTTCCCGAACCACGACCCAATCGTGTATTCGAAGATCTCGGCGGTCTCGTGCTCCCACCAGAAACGGACGACGACCGGCGACGTGTAGCGGATCCATGTTCGTCAATCTCAACGATGCGCAACACCTTTTTACTGAACACGGCATCACAGCCCTTCCTATGCCACCTTCAGGCCCGATCTCATCGGTGTAGTCGCGGTCAAGGAACCATTTCAAGATATCAAGCCAACCACCCATACCGTCAACGCCGATCGTTCGACAGGCTTCCCCTGCTTCATTTCGCACGGCGATTTGCATGCGAGGATACATTGCCCACTTGTCCACAGTTTTGAGTTTCAAACCACCGACGATTTCGTGCTCAAACGACGCGAGGGTGACCCCGAACCTAAGTCAACTTTCCAAGGTTAATCCCCAAAGTTTGTATTTTCTTGTTCTCGGCATACCAACCTCTAGACTTTAACTTTCGAGAGATTTCCATCGAGCTACAACGCTACAAAAGACGCTCACGGCTTCACTTCACGCGTTCGATCTAATCAAAAGAATTTCAATTACATATCACCCAACTGAGCACGGCAACAGCCTGCCGCTCCGCCGCTGCAATGCCGCACTGGCGAACCTGCCCTAGGAGTTTGGTGATGCTTCCTACCCCCCTCGAATACCTGATCGCGTTTGTGGTCTGCTCCCTCCTCGGCGCGCTCTCGACGCTAGCCGTCGGCTGCTATGTCATCCACGTCCGGCACTAGGCGGCACACTGCCATGCCTGATCGTCACCCGCCCTGTCCACCATTCGACGACGATGACGAAGATACATGGATGCACGGGCCGATGGATCGACACGACAATGAGTTTGCGCGGAAGCCGCCCGGCCCATTCGACCATGCCATCCCACCCTACCGCCCCAAGACGGGCAACGCGATTTACGCCTGCCCCGCGTGCGAGTCGCTCCGAACTGGACAACGTCACCTTGCACGCCGTATCGGCGGCACGCTAGGTGCGGCGGCGGGCGGCACAAGCGCGATGGCAGCAGCATTGTCTGGTGCCGAACTCGGGGCCACTGCCGGAACCCTCGGTGGTCCGTTCGGTGTCGTCTGCGGTGCGATTGCCGGTGCCATCATCGCAGGTCTGGCCGGTGCTGCCGCTGGCTGCGCGACGGGCGCCGCGCTCGGCGAACGGATCGACCTTACGGTGCTCGACGACTGGCGCTGCCGCGCCTGCGGGCTCGCATTCTCTATCCGTGCGAACTGAGCCCCCGTCGCTTTTCACCCTCCCCCATCTTTTCATCATTAGCCCGGCCCTGCGCCGGGCTTTATGCCGTTTACAGGAGATTTTCATGCATCTTGTCAACACGATGGCCTACGTCGGCCAGCAACCGTGGCACGGCCTCGGCAATCCCCTTTCGCCGCGCCAGCCCATCGAAGCGTGGGCACGCGAAGCCGGAATGAACTGGACCATCGAATCGGCCGACGTGCGATTCGTGTCCGGCAGTGCTGGCGCCAATCTCGGCTCGATCCACTGCTTTCCCGAACAGAAGGTGCTGTATCGCAGCGATACGAAAACGCCCCTGTCGGTCGTCTCCGCGCGCTACCAGGTGGTCCAGCCCCGCGATGTGCTTGAGTTTTATCGCGATCTCACCGAGGTCGGCGGCTTCGAGCTGGAAACCGCAGGCGTCCTCAAGGAAGGCCGCAAGCTGTGGGCTCTCGCGAAGACGGGCCAGTCGGCCACGCTCAAGGACCGCGATATGGTTAACGGCTATCTGCTGCTGGCCACCGCCTGCGACGGATCGCTCGCCACCACCGCGCAGTTCACGAGCGTGCGAGTCGTGTGCAACAACACGCTCGCCATCGCGCTCGGCGACGGCACGGGTGCCATAAAGGTCCCGCATCGCTCGCAGTTCGATGCACAGGCGGTGAAGCGCCAGCTCGGCATCGCAGTCTCGTCGTGGGACGCGTTCATGGTTCGCATGAAGGCGTTGTCGGAATGCAGGGTTTCCGACGCCACTGCGGAGAAGTTTCTACGCCGCGTACTCACGTACTCCGCAACGAGTGCCACCGACCGCGATGCAATTACCGTCAACGAGCGCGCCATCAAGGCGGTCGGGCAGCTGTACGGGGGACGTGGCAGGGGCGCGGATCTCGCGTCCGCGTCCGGTACGGCGTGGGGACTCGTCAATAGCGTCACCGAATATGCCGATCACCATCGTCGCGCACGCAGCGAGGATCACCGGCGCGACGCCGCCTGGTTCGGCGCTGGTGCTGCGATCAAGCAGCGCGCTTGGGACGAAGCGATAAAGCTAGTTGCCTGAGTCCATGTTCACGACGTCATACGGCCCGGCCGGGATCTTCCCCGCCGGGCCTTCTTCTTTCTGGAGGTCACTGTGTCGCTACCTGAACCGCTCCGGCGTAGCCGGAATCGCCCGGCCCTACGGCTGGTTGAAACAAAAACCCTGTCGCGCGAGGACTGGCTTGAGGTGAGGAAAAATGGGATCGGAGGCTCGGATGCGGCCGCGGCTGTGGGCCTCAATCCGTACATGAGCCCGCTGGAACTCTGGCTCGTCAAGACTGGGCGCGATGCGAACCTGCCGAAGCCGGATGCCGACGACACGACCGAACCCGTGTACTGGGGCACGCTGCTCGAACCGATTGTTGCCGCCTCGTACACCAAACAGACGGGCAACCGCGTGCGGCGTGTCAATGCCGTGCTCCAGCACCCGACGATTCCGTGGATGCTCGCGAATGTCGATCGTGAAGTGGTGGGTTGCAGCGAAGTGCAACTGCTGGAATGCAAGAGCGCGGGCGAATTCGGCGCGCGGCTTTGGCGCGACGGTGTTCCCGAATACGTCGTTTGTCAGGTGCAGCACCAGCTCGCCGTGACCGGCAAGGCGGCGGCACACGTCGCTGTTCTGCTCTGCGGTCAGGCGCTTGCCGTGCATCGCATTGAGCGTGACGACGCGCTGATCGCGCGGCTCATCGAGCTCGAAGCGGCGTTCTGGCGGTACGTCGAAACCGATTCGCCGCCGCCTGCCGATGGATCGACATCGGCGGATCGAGCGCTGCGCTGCCTGTATCCGGGTTCGGGCGGCACGGTCGATTTCAGCGACGACCGCCAGCTGTCGTCGGTGTTCGCCGATCTGCTCGCCGTGCGCGCCGACATCGACACGCGCCAGCAGACTGAAGCACAGCTCAGGCAGACGATCCAGCAGGCGATGGGCGAAGCCGACCGGGCAATCTTCGAAACGGGATCGGTGTCGTTCAGGCGCAGTCGTGACAGTCGTGGTGTCGATCTCAAACGGCTGCTGGCCGATCACCCCGAAGCTGCCTCGCAGTACGCCCTGACGAAACCCGGTTCGCGGCGCTTCCTCATTTCCGCCTGATTCTGTTTCTCCCCCTTCTTTCTTTTCTGAGGACCATCATGCTCACCGGACTTTCCATCACACCGCCCGTCATCGGGCGGATTGCCATCGGGCGCGTTGTCGAGAAGAACGGCAAGCGTCTGCCCGAGAAGGACGACCAATTCACGATCACCACACAGATCCAGCAGCGCGGCGAGTGGATGCTGCACCCTCTGAACGAATCGCTGCGCAAGGCAACCACCGGCAAGCTGCGCGCCATCCCCGTGCGGTTTCTGTTTAACGATCCCAACCTGAATCTGCGCGCCGAGTATTCGCTGTTCGATCGCGACACCGGACGGCCTGTGTGCATTGGCAACGGCGCGACGTGCAGGCGCGCGGGCGACGCCGGTATTGAGGAGTTGACCTGCCCGTCGCCGGACGGCTGCGCGTTCGGACAGGCGGGGAACTGCAAGCCGTACGGGCGGCTCAACGTCGTGATCGGCGACGAGGATGAACTCGGCTCGTTCATTCTTCGCACCACGTCCTGGAACAGTATTCGCACGCTCGCGGCGCGCCTGCATTACTTCAGTGCCGTCTCGGGCAACCTGCTCGCGTGCCTCCCGCTGGAACTGAAGCTCAGGGGAAAGTCTACGACGCAGAGCTACCGCTCCGCGATCTATTACGTCGATATCGCTTTGCGATCCGGCAGCACGCTTGAAGCCGCGATCACTGAAGCACGTGAGCTCGATGCGCGGCGGCGTGCTGCCGGCTTCGATCAGGCCGCGCTCGACAAGGCCGCGCAGGCGGGATTCGCCAATGGCGCATTTGAGGACAATGCCGAGGACGGAGGAGCGGTCGTCGATGAGTTCTATCCGGACACCGGGCCGAACGAGGTCACGAGCTTCGATTCTGCGTCCGGTTCCGAAGGAGCGGCGCCCGCCCACACGACCAGCGGGCCGCCTCCCGCCAGCGGATCATCGGCCTTGCGACAGAAGCTGGAGCACAGGACGGCCCTGCTCGCGGGCAAGGCAGCGTGAGCGCCACACCACGCTGGGCCATTGCGATGGCGGCGATCGCAACGGGCACGGCGCTCTGCCTGTCTACGATTGCCGGCTGGCAACGCGGCGGCTCGCTCCCCGAGCGCATCGTCTGGGTGACCGTCGGCCTAGTGCTCGTCACGAGCGCGCACCTGCTGCCAGCGCTACTCCGGGGCGCGTCGGTTCCCGTCCGCTGCATGGGTACCCTGTTATGGGGCACGTGTCTGGTGGTCGCGTGCTTCGGACATGCGCAGTTCTTTGTTCTCGCACAGCAGCATGCCGGAGAGCAACGGGCGTCGACGGTGCCCGTGACTTCGCTACCGTCTGCTGGTCGCAGTCTCACGACCGTCATGGCGGAACGCGTGAGCGTGACAGCGCAACTCGGGGCGGCGAATGCGCGTTACTGCGCCGGGAATTGCGCGACGCTGAAAGCCCGCCGCGTGACGCTCACCGCACGACTCGACGCGCTGAACGCTGAAGCGGATGAAGTACGGCGCGCGCAAATTGAACGCGACCGCACGACTGCCAGACGCGACGCATTACTCGCCGACCCAGTCACGTCGCGACTCGCTGCGTTACTCGGCACGACCGTCTCCCGTGTCGACCTGCTGTCGGGGCTGATGTTTGCCGCCGTTCTCGAAGGGATTGCCTGCCTGCTGTGGACGGTCGCGCTTCGGTCGCCGTTACCCGTTGCGACTGGAGTCATGCCGCCGACAGTCACGACGGTCACGGCAGCAACGGTGGTGATTGACACGACACCGCCCGCCGTCGCGGAAGTCGCAGGTATGACCGCCGTGACGCAACGTGCGGTCGCGCCCGTCGTAGCGAGTCACACCGATAAGACCGTTAGTCGCGAAGCGGTCACCGCTCACGACGACACGACCGGCGTTCAAGCACCACGCGACGACCCGGTGATGCCTTTACCGGTTATCGATCTCGCAGATGCCGAACTGACGCGGCTGAACCGCGATGTTGCGGTCGGGCTGATCCGGCCAACCGTCGCGGATATTCGCCGTCACCTTGGATGTTCCCAGGCGCGCGCTATCACCCTGCGCCGCCAACTCGCCGAACGCAACGTAACTGCATAAATCAGGCTTTTCGCCCGCCGCACTTTTTCCATCCCACTCAAGCTTGCCCGCCTCCGGTTCCACTGGAGGCCCGTGCTCGCCCGTTACCCGGAGTCTTTGTGAATCTGCCGTCCACCGTCCACGCCGGTCCGCGCTTCAGGCCAGGCCGGATCTTCGCGACACCCGCTGCACTGGAAGTCATCGCAAACGCGCGCGTACCGATCCTCGACCTGCTCATCCGTCACGTTCGGGGCGACTGGGGCGACCTCGCTGAAGACGACCGCCAGCAGAACGAGTTGTCGGTCGACGCCGGGCTACGTCTGCTGTCCGTCTACCGGCTGCCCGGTGGCGGCGCCGTCTGGATCATCACCGAATGGGATCGTTCCGCCACGACGATCCTTCTGCCCGACGAGTACTGAGATGCTGATCCGAAAATTCCATCACGCCCTCGAACTATCAGTGCCGGAATCAGCAGTACGAAAATTTCAACGAGTTTGCCTACAGGAAAACGTCGAAGTATGGCGTGCCCGACAGGCGTCTGAATTGAAGCAGCAGGCTACCTCTCACCACTTCTCAAGGAAATAACACCATGCGCAAATTCCTCGCCGCTGCCGCCATCCTCACGCTCTCGACGCTCGCCATCCAGGCCCACGCCCAGCCTCGCGCCAGCGATTTCTGCAACATGAAACGCAGCCAGTCGGAGCGCGACCAGTGTCTCGAATACGGACTTCGAGGCAGCATGCTGCGCGTGAAAGGCAACACCCAGCGACTGCTGGACTCGAGCCGTGTTCCCGATTCGGAAAAGGAGAACATTTTGAAATCGCACATAAAGTGGACCAGCAAGCTCGAAAGCCAGTGCTCGGATAACGAGTGCTACTACAACATGTCCAGCGAGCGTAACAACGAGCTTGAACGGATCATGGCGAAGTACAACATTGCTCCGATGTAAGCCATCATCGCTCGGTATCGAAGGGGAGAGTGGGCGTGACGCCCACTCTTCTCCTATATGCCGCTTTTTTTTTGCCTGCGGAAGACGGAAAGGACAATTGCAAGGAGCACGCCGACCGCCGTCTAGCCCGTCGTTTCCTCTCGAAAAGCGCGGGACGCGACTTCCCCTCTGGCCCGAGACGTAACACCAGTCGCTCCACTCAATTGCAGCGCGTCTTGGACGGGCGCCTTCGCCCATCGGTCGGGGAGGCGCAGCACAATGGTGAACAGAGGGCCAGGCGGAACGCGGGCCCTTAACGCTGCACGCCGTTGAGGAAAGGCGATGGCCGCTGCCTACGTTCGTCTCCCCATGGCATCACACGTGACGCGGGATAAGTCAGGTATAGCAGCCGCCTCGAACGAGTGGCCGCAACGAATGCGTTGCGAGTCTCCTCTGCACGCTCTTTGGGACCGGTGGCGCGGTAATCCGGAAACACGCCGTCGGCCATTCCGGCCATGAACACGACGTCGAACTCCAGTCCTTTCGAGGAATGCACAGTTAGAAGCGCTACTCCGTCACGGGACGCCTTCTGCGTTCCGCCCAAGGCCTTGCTGCTGATGAATCCAGCCAAGTTCTTGGAGCCAGTCGCCGTGCGAAGGAATTGATCCCACTCTCGGCTCAAAACCGCAACATCCTCGTAAATCGGAAGCCGCTCTGCCTCCTCCAGCGTGTCCGCATATGCTTTTAGCACGTCCAACGCCGGCATAAGGTTCACCCGAGCCGAATTCTTGGCGGCCGCTGCGATGGCATCGCGCACTGCTGCGCACTTCGGGTCATTCGAGCTCGCGGCCAGCGTCGTCAAGTTCGCGACGAAGTCTCCCGACACATGGCTCTCGGGGAGGCGCCAACGCTTGGTGAGCGTCGCAAAATGAAGCCGGTCCTTGGGATTAGCGAGGATCCGAAGCGCGACGAGAAAGTCCTCGACCAGCTCGGACTCGTTTTCATGATTGCCTGAGAGGCGCTTGACAAAGTCGATCCCGCGCTCCTTGAACTCTGCCTCGATCGACAGGAGCGCGAAGCGCGTACGCCCAAGCACGGCGCACTTCGAGGGCTGCACTCCCCCTTCGACGTCGGGGTGACCCTCGGCGAATAGCCGTTGCAACTCGTCGGCGATGAGCGTCGCTTCGTGCCTTTCGTCCTCGCCTCGAAGCACTTGGACTCTGCCAGGCACCGGGAGCTGCTGATGCACCATGTAGCTCGATTCGAGTGTCTGTGCGAATTCGACGACGGCGCGCGATGAGCG
>Ga0105237_10003323_pt1 | contig 19149 bp, 14 predicted proteins | sample KBSC24metaG_FD_81520 | JGI IMG/M metagenome (GOLD analysis project Ga0105237, IMG submission 81520) | Corn rhizosphere microbial communities from Kellogg Biological Station, Michigan, USA - KBS C2-4 metaG | ecosystem: Host-associated > Plants > Roots > Rhizosphere > Soil | place: Michigan, USA... | reverse complement strand
ATCTGGTTGATCACTGCAGCGCCTAAATTGGTCAGCTGATATTTGCCGTCAATCTTTGCTCTTAAGAATTCAGACTTCAAAGTAAGCAGGTTATGAGTTGCTGAAGCTTCAGAATGGACCAAAATGGTGTCCACGTTGAAGCGCTGGCCTTCTTTTACGACCTGCAAACCATTTACAGAAACATCACCATTTAGATAATCCGCATCTGCCGTTTGTATATCTGCTTTGATTAAGCCGGCCAGTTTAAATTCTGTCTTACTAAAATTAAGCTTTTGGAGGTTTACCTGTTTCAGATCTGCATTGGCTTTAACAGCGGGATACTTGCCTGCCATATCTACCAGTGCCTTCAGGTTAAAATTGATATTGGTGTCGGCCATGCTGCCTTTAATATCGAGTTTCTGGGCCATATAGGTGCCACTCAGCAGCAGGTTTTTGTAGGTGTACTTGTTGTAATAGGCATTGATTACCTTTGCATTGAAGCTGGCAGCCGCTTTTTTCGCATCAAGACCTGTACCTTTAACAGAGGCTTTTGCTGTCAAACGACCTAGCTGTGGCTGCATTTTCAGTAGTCTGCCCACATTGAAATTCTTCACATCGACATCAGCTGTATAACTCTCTTTGCCTTTAGGACCTTTCATGGAAGCCAGCAATCTGGCGGATCCCATATCGGTATTGATGTTAAATCCGGTGTTGAAATTGGTCATTGACCCCTTGAATTTTCCTGTTGCGCTTATCGCATTAGGCAAGGTAATGTTAGAAGGGAGCGATTTCTTAGGGATCAACACCAAAAGATCACTTTTGGTGAGCGAGAATTTTTTAATATTGAGGTCCAGAAAAGTTTTATTCACATCAGGCAGGCCTTTTGCTGTACCATTGATGTCAATCTGAGTACTTTTTAATCCACTGACCTGTAAGCTTGGAATCACCAGATTATTCATATAGCCATGAGCAATAGCATTGATCTTGATTTTTTCGTTTCGGTAATTTGCCGGAACAGCATCGCTAAAATAAGTGGCGTCTTTTAGACCTATAGTCGTGTTTTTAACCTGAAGATAGATTTTTACACGTTCCGGATGCTTGGTCAGATCATCCATAGAGGTATAATTGAGCTGGGTATTGTTTTCTATAGTGGTGTTTGGAGTTTTAATCAGTAATTTACTGACCTTAATCTGCTTATCTGAATAAACAACTTCTCCTTTAAGTTGTTTCAGCTCGAAACCGCTCTTTTCTACAAATTTTCCATCTTTCACATTTACTTTAACCCCCGCATCGCTATAGGCAAGTCCCTCAGCGTTTAAACCAAGGTTTTTTATCTTTAAATGGTTGTAGTCCATTCCTTTTACAGGTTTAGCCGCCAGATTGTCAAATTGAACATTATTTTCCGTCAGACTCAGGTTTTTGATCAGAAGCGCAAGAGGGGACGACGCTGCGATTGTATCTTTTGTATTATTTGTTTTTTTTGCCGGGCTTTCTGGCTTGAAGGCAAAATGTATATCTGATTTGTTCAATATGGCCTGATCAGCCTCATATTTTCCCTTCGTTACATCTGCAAGAAGTTTGGTCATAGAAAATTCCTGAAGGTTAAGATTGGCTTTGGTACTATTTGCAGCCATTCCAAAGATGACCTTTGAATCATTGATCTTTGCTTCCTCCACTTTGTATTTATTGTTGGTCAGATCAACGATCAGCTGAGTTAAAGCCAGTTTGTTCAAATCAACATCCGCATCCATTTTAGACAACTGATCCTTAAACAGAATTTTTACATTGTTGAAAGCAAAATCTTGGATTTCTATAAGGGGAAGTTTTCCTGTGGCAGTTTTTGCAGTGTCAATACTGTGCTCTAAATGGGCTTTTAGCTGGGTGAGGGGCTTTTGCTGCAGATAATTTAAAGAGGTATTCTTTAAATTGAGCTCTTTGATCACGTAATGCTGGTGGTCCAGATCAAAATCTTTTATCCTGGAAGTAAATTCACCTAAATTTAGTTTTACATTATTTCCTGCTACATCATCCCGATACACAATCCCAATGTCTTTTAAGGAAATTTTATCTAAGGAAAATTTCAGGGTTGAGGTGGTGTCTTTCTTCACTTCTTCGTCAGGTTTTTTCTGCTCCGACATAAAAGCATCTGCAAGAAAAGAGAAATTGAAGGTGCTGTCCGGATGGATCCGGGTCACGTTTGCCCTGATTTTTTCCAGCTCGATGTTATTGATCTCTACCTTATTGCTGAGGAGTTTAAGCAAGCTGATGTCTACTGCTAACTTCTGTGCGTACAGTAGTGTGTCTTTTTTCTGATCCTCAATATAGAATTTGTTAAGTACGATGTCTTTTGGAAAAGCGATTCTGATACTTTCCAGGCGAACTTCAGTATGTGTTTTGTTTTTGAGATAGCTGATGGCCTTATCTTTTACAAAGTTTTGGACAGCAGGAATGTTTAAAGAGAGCGCAATTGATACCATCAATACAATAACTATGGATAGAATCCATAAAATAACCTTTAAACTTTTACGTAGATATTTATTCAAGTGAAATACGGATTGATGGATTAATGATAAGAAATTTTAACTAAAATCATGCCATTGAATTGCGTTTAATGACATATAGAACAAAGATTTTGGTTGTTTTGTTTAGAAATATGTATGTTTAAATATGAATAAATTGAATTTGACGATCAATTATGAATCTTATAAAGACTTTAATGATCTGGAGGAGAGGGATCAAATACTCTGTGCGAAATCTGAAGAGGCCCTGGGAAGTTCCTATTCGCCTTATTCCGGATTTAAAGTAGGGACGGCTATACGCCTTGCAGATGGAAGAATTGTTTTGGGCAGTAACCAGGAAAATGTGGCGTATCCTTCTGGCCTTTGCGCAGAACGCGTGGCATTGTTTGCTATTGGTGCAGCATATCCAGGTGCAGAGATAGAAAGTATGGCCATTACAGCTTATACCGGCCATTTTAAAATAGAAAAACCGATAACCTCTTGTGGTGCCTGCTTGCAGGTCATGGCGGAGTTTGAGCAAAGACAAAAAAAAGAGATCGAGGTTTTGTTTTACTGTATGAACGGAGAGATTTTAAAGGTAAAAGGAATACGGAGTTTGTTGCCATTTGTGTTTATTGAAGATCGTTTATCAGGCTGATTTCAGATGATTTTGCTTATCTTTGCGTTCTCAATGAATTGTTAAAAACTTCTGTTCAGAAATTTCAATTCATCAGTTATATTTACAACATCCAACATCATTTTAATGAGCGAAGAACTAGAAGAAAACGTTAACGAAGAAAATAAGCACAACATAATCCCTATCAACGGGCTTTATGAAAACTGGTTCCTCGATTATGCTTCTTATGTAATCCTGGACCGCGCAGTTCCCCATATTAATGACGGGTTAAAACCGGTACAGCGGAGGATCATGCATTCACTGAAAGAGATGGATGATGGGCGTTTTAATAAAGCTGCGAATGTCATTGGTAATACGATGAAGTACCATCCCCATGGAGATGCCTCCATCGGAGATGCTATGGTACAGATTGGACAGAAGGATCTGCTGATTGACTGTCAGGGAAACTGGGGTGATCCGGTAACCGGCGACAGTGCAGCTGCCCCGCGTTATATAGAAGCCCGTCTTTCCAAATTTGCTAATGAAGTTGTTTTTAATGCAGATACCACCATCTGGCAGCTCAGTTATGATGGAAGAAATAATGAACCCTTAACTCTGCCTGTAAAGTTCCCTTTGCTGTTGGCACAGGGAGCAGAAGGAATTGCTGTTGGTTTAGCCACCAAGGTTATGCCGCACAATTTCGTAGAACTGCTGGATGCGTCTATAGAAGTGCTTAAAGGAGAACGTCCCAATATCCTTCCCGACTTCTTTACGGGGGGAATGGCCGATTTTTCTGCCTATAATGAAGGAATGAGGGGAGGAAAGGTCAGAGTGAGGGCTAAGATTACGGAAAAGGACAAAAAGACCTTAGTCATCACCGAAATTCCTTTCAGTACCACTACGGGTTCTGTAATTGACAGTATCTTATCTGCGAATGATAAAGGTAAGATCAAAATCAAGAAAATTGAAGACAACACTGCACAGAACGTAGAGATTGTAATTCAACTGGCACCGGGTATCTCTCCGGATGTAACTATAGATGCTCTGTATGCCTTCACATCGTGTGAGGTGTCCATTTCACCAAATACCTGTATCATTAAGGACGATAAACCTCATTTTATGAGTGTTAATGACATCCTTATTGAGAATACAAAACATACGAAGGCTCTGTTAAAACAGGAACTGGAAATCCGGCTTTTCGAGCTGGAAGAGAAGATTTTCTTTAGTTCTTTGCTGAAGATCTTTATCCAGGAGGGGATGTATAAGCACCCTGATTATGAGAACTCCGGAAATTTTGATGGTGTTGTTGAAGTGTTAAATGTATTGTTTGAGCCATTTAAGTCAAAGCTATACAGGGAGATTCTTCCCGAAGATTTTAAGAAGCTGATCGATAAACCGATGAGCAGTATTACACGCTTTGACGTTAAAAAGGCGGATGAGCAGATGAAGGCCCTGGAAGATGAAATCAAAGTGGTTAAGAACCACCTGAGACATCTGACCGATTATGCGATTGCCTGGTACCAGAAATTAAAAGACAAATATGGTAAAGGCCGTGAACGTAAAACGGAAATCCGTTTATTCGACAGGGTGGAAGCTTCTAAAGTAGCCCTGGCCAATGTCAAATTGTATATGAATATTGCAGATGGGTTTATTGGAACCGGTTTGCGAAAAGATGAGTTCGTTGCAGATTGTTCTGATCTGGATGAAATTATTGTATTCAGGGAGGACGGAAAATGCATCATTACCAAGGTTGCCGATAAAACCTTTGTTGGAAAGGGTATCATCCATGCGGCGGTATTTAAGAAAGGCGACGAGCGAACCATTTATAACATGATTTATAAAGATGGAGCGAGCGGGATTTCTTATATCAAACGTTTTGCTGTGGTAGGTGTAACCCGTGATAAGGAATATGATCTGACCAAAGGAGGTAAGGGATCTAAAGTGCTTTACTTCACTGCAAATCCTAATGGAGAAGCAGAGATCGTGAATGTTCAGCTGAAGCCGCACACCAAGCTGAAAAAGCTGGTGTTTGACCTTGATTTTGCAGAAATTGCAATTAAAGGCCGTGCTTCACAGGGAAATATTGTGTCCAAGTATCCAATTAAAAAGATCATTTTAAAAACTAAAGGGGTATCTACCTTATCCGGACTGAAGATCTGGTATGATGACCTGTTGCGTCGTCTTAATGTAGATGGCAGAGGAAAATATCTTGGTGAATTTGATGGTGACGATAAAATACTTCAGGTACATAAAGACGGTTGGTATGAACTCAGTACTTTTGAACTGAGTAATCATTTTGATGCTGACCTTGTCCTGATCCAGAAATTTGATCCGGAAAAGCCTTTCGCAGTTGTACAATATGAGGGTAAAGCGAAGAACTACTTCATAAAGAGATTCCTTTTCGAAAGCATTGGTGTTGGTAAAAAACTCAGTCTGATCAGCGAAGAGCAGGGATCGAAGTTTGTTTACCTGACGGGTAATCCTGCTGCTAAATTAACGGTGGATGTGCTGAAAGGTAAAACGCAAATTCCCGAGACACTGGAAATTGTGCTTGCCGAATTTATAGATGTGAAAGGAATCCGTGCCAATGGAAACAGAATGACTCCTCACGATGTTAAAAACATTGAGATTTCGGATCATGAAGAAATTGAACCGACAGATGAGACCGTTGTTTCCCTGGATACAGATCAGTCTGCAGAGGAAATAACAGAAGTTGATGTTTCCACAGAAGGAGAACAAGCGCCGGCAGAGACACCAGCGGAAATTGAAGCAGATCTTAACGCGGAGGTTTTGGAAGTAGGAGAAGAAGTTGAGGCTATCGAAGTTCACGAAGTGGCTATTGCAGCACCTGAACCTCCAGAAGAAGAAGTAATCGAGGAATCAAAACCCGAGGTGATTCAGCCGAAGACAGAAGAAGAGGCTAAACCAGCGGATCAGCCAGTTAAGGTAAAACCGAAGTTTGTGAGTCAGAAGCCGGCTGAGGCATCGGTACCTGAACCGGTTAAAAAAGCAAAAGCTGTTAAGGAAAGTACAGGACAGGAACAGGAACCGGTTGTTAAAAAGAAAATTAAATTCGAGATCACCAATCCGGATGATGTTGATATTGATGACAAAGGGCAATTAGGATTATTCTAATCGTCATCGTCTTTTTTTTTCTGCTCCAGTTTCACAAAGGCACTTCTTCTTGGGGGTGGCATAATGGAATGTTCCCCTTTTATTGATTTCCAGATCACTTCGTTAAGATCAAGATCTGGAGCGGAATCTTCTTTTGCAAAATTCCATTTTTCCGAACGTTCCATGCTTTTGTTTTGGACCAGGTTGCGTTGTTCCATGTCAATAAGTGCAGGTTTAGCCTTGTAGGGGCTTAAGTCTGGTTTACTGGTAAAACAATCGAATAAGGGCATAGCAGCAGCGTCATATTGGCTCATAGGAGGAAGTCCCAGGATGAGCTCCATTGTTCTCAGTATGCCCGAGGTAGAATACATGGTATGATTTATACTGCCTTTTTTAATATATGGACTGATTACAAAGGCAGGCGAACGGTGCGCATCAATATGATCGGGGCCATTTTGCGCATCATCTTCCAAGACAAAAACAGCAGATTTGGCCCATATAGAGCTCTCAGAAAGATGTTCTATCAATTGCCCCAATGCCAGGTCGTTATCTGCGACTGCTGCGGCAGGGCTGATCTTTCCCTTTTTCTGGCCGCTGGTATGATCATTTGATAAACGTATAGTATTGAATTGGGGAACTGCATTTACGGACAATAAGGAGTCGAAGTCTTTTTTCCAGACTCTAACCCGCTCCACATCCTTTATATCGAGGTTAAAACCTGGGGCATCCTTACATATATGTCCCTCCAGCGACTTGATGTTTGCTTTCCCATTGTCGGCAAATTCTCCATAGCTTCTGTAAGATAATCCTGCCCGCTGACAATAATCCCAAATAAAACCATCTTTAGGGTATGCGATTTTCCTGCTGCCCTCAAAATCATAATTTCCACCCCGGCCACCATAACTAATTGGCCAGGTTTTTTCTACAAAATCAGTCGCATAAGCGGCTGTACTCCAATTGTGACCGTCAGCACTTACTTCTGCATCCACATAAAAATTATCCAAAAGCACAAATTCACGGGCAAGGGCATGATGATTCGGTGTGTTTTTCTCAGGAAAAATACACAAAGCCGGATCCCCGTTTCCCTCTTTCATGTCTCCAAGGACCTGGTCGTACGTACGGTTCTCTTTAATGATATAGAATATGTGTTTAATGGGTGATTTCTGCCCCGCCTGGGTTGGAATGATCAGATCATTGTTGCCTGGAGCAGTCGATTCTTTCTGCAAGGTAAAAGGGGAATTGGCATAAACCTGGTTGGAATAGATTTTTAGTTTTGCTTCATCAGGCTGGTCTATGAAAGACAGTGTACCTTTAAAAAGTCCACCAATATATTGTACATCTTTTTTTTCGGTAGAACCTTTCTGATAATCACTGTCGTCTTTTTTAATGGGCTGAGGACCATTGGGATTTGCCATAGAAGAGAAGCCTTTTCCATTGGAAACCAGTATCTTGTTTTTTAAAATTTTTAAACTCGTTGGATACCATCCGGTTGGGATGAATCCTTTGCTTATGCTTTTTCCTGGCGTGCTCACGTCAAAAACGGCAAGACAGTTATTATCTGCATTCGCAATATATAATATCTTTCCATTTGTAGATAAAGCCAAGCCATTTGTTGTTGAACCGGTTAACTTTGTCGGATACAAAGATGCTGAAATGGATTCAACAGATTTTCTTGTCTGAAGATCTATGATGGTAACGGAGTTTGAGTTTGCATTAGCTACAAACAAATATTTTCCGTTTTTGCTAAGCAGCAATTCGTTTGGATGGCTTTCTGTTGGTATTTCTCCGTTCAGCGTACCGGTTTTTGTATCATAAACAGCAACCTTGTCACCACCCCATAAAGAGATATATAACTCCGATCTGTCAGCAGACAAAATGCAGCTGTATGCTTCGTGGCCTAAATCAATTTTTTTTTGAACTTTCCTGGTTAAAAGGTCTATAATATACAGGGAATTATCTTCTTTGGTTACTGTGTATAAAAGATGTTTTGAGTCATCCACTTCAATACCTGTGGGGCTGATTTTATTCTTAGGCCATGCTTTTCCAAGAGAAAGGGTATCTGGCTTTTCAAATTTGTTGTTTTTTAGAGGATAGGCCAGAATAATATTGTCATTTCCGCCCGATACATACAGTCTTTTATCATCACTGCTAAACTTTAAGCCATACCATGATTTGCCAATGTTCACCTCATCCAGTAGTTGTTCTGTTGTGGGATCTATAAGCTGCAGGCTTTGTTTGCCTTGTCCGTTGTTGGTTGCGGCAAGGACGTGTTTGGAGTGGGAAAGCTGAATATTTAAGGGAAGGTCGCCTAATTTAAGAGATCTTCCTGCCGGCGTCAATGACCAGCCATTAGGCAACAGTATTTTATCTGAAGAAGGGTTGTTAGTTGGAATTTGAGCTGAGGCATTAATGGAAAATGCAGAAACAGCAAGACAAATAAATAATCCGGACTTTAAATTCATTGGAAAATGATTTATGAACAGTAAAGGTAGATAAATGTAGAACTTAGCGGATATCTGAATATAAACTTAACAAAAACTTATTATAGAAGGGCATGCAGGCGTTCTGCTGCCATGACAAGGGATATTCCGAATACGGCAGAGGACAGAAAGAATGTCCAGTCCCATTTTTTTATTTTTATGATCCAGATCAGTATAAAGGAGACGATTAATGTTCCTGCAACTATGATGACCTGACCAAATTCAAGGCCCACGTTGAAGGCAAATAATTCGGCTATAATGCTGGAACTTTTTCCTAGAATCGTTTTCAGATAATTGGAAAATCCCATGCCATGGATTAATCCAAAGAACAAAGCCAGCATGTATTTAAACTGAACTCCATTCCTCCTGGGCTTTTTGTTCAGGATATTGGAGGCTGAAGTGATCAGTATGGTGAGCGGGATTAAAAATTCGACCAAAGGGGTATTAATGTGGATGTAGTTGAGCACACTTAACGCCAATGTAATGCTATGGCCAACCGTAAAAGCAGTAACGAGTATCAAGACTTTTTTCCATTCAGAAATGCTATAAGTGCCGCAAAGGACCATTACAAATAGGATATGATCGTATCCGTGCCAGTCAAGAATGTGCTGCCAGCCCAGCTGAAAATAAAGAGAGAAATCTTGCATGAATTACCAAATTCGTAATTAAAATTAAATTAAACAAGAAAACGTTTAATTACAAGTTGTTTTTTCGGCAGGTATTACAATCATTTAGAACATAAAAAAACGTGCCTTTTAATCGAGGCACGTTTTTTTATGTTCTAAATGATTTATTGGTATTGAATATAAATCGGCTTAGGTTTTAATTTCAGCAATTCCTCTGGTGTCATCATCTTGTTTGGTGCTTTTTTCAAGTCATTCTTGTAGAATAATTTGAAACCAGTGAATTGCACCGGTTCAGAAAATATGAAGTGACGGTAAGTTCCTTTTTTTAGCTCAGGTTCGCCCCATCCATCCATATGCATTACGATCTGAACTTCAGGACGTAATTTTATGTTTTGGTAATTTGTCACCATTTTTTTAGTAAAGCGGTGAACAGTAAATACTTTTGGAGGAAGATTGTGCTTTTTAACAATATCGGCAAGGTATTGAGAAACATAATTAATATCTGCAGCATCATAAGTGCCTATTTTCTTGCCCGGAAGAGATCCGTCTTTCATAGAAAATTCAGGATCTATACCCAAATGTACAAAGGGAAGTTCCAGATATTTTTCAATATGCGGCAACTCTGCCTTGATATTGCTTAAGGCTACCTGCAGATCTAAAAATACAATCGTATTTGGACGCATCCTGGCAATACTTAAAACAGAATCAATTTGTTTATTAGCCATACGGTTAATATACTTTCCGTCTTTGCCCGGAGTACCGCTTGCTACGGCAGCAATATAATGCAGCCCAGGCTGTACAGGAGTAGTTGGATCTGCTTTTTCCCAGTGCTTTACTTCTTGGTCAAGTCTTCTCCACATTTCTTTAGGTGCATATTCTCCAAGAGCACCCATTTTTTTAGAATGCAGGTTGCCATAATAAACCACAATCCTTTTAAAAGGTAATATTGCTCCGGCCAGTGGGTAAGGTTGTTTTTTTACCGGCCATTTGCCTGTCGTATCCCCATTAGCCAATTCTTTCAGTATAGCGTTATATTTAGCCGTATCAATAGGCTTACGTTCTATTTCTTTCTGAATTTTTGTCGTGTCCTCTCCGGCAGCAGAGGCTGTTTTAGTTTGTCCGTTTGCTTTTTTAGCATCTGAATTACAATTGGCAAATAATCCAATCGTTAGTATTCCAATTAAGAATGTTCCTGCTAGGTAAGGTAGTTTCATGCTACAAAAATACACAATCATCTGACTTCTCCTAATTCCTAAAATTAAAACAAAGTCTATCCAATTTGGTTATTTAACTTGTGTATATAAATGTGTTAGGAATAAGGTGTCCATAGTTCAGTTTGGGCACCTTATTTATGAATATTGAATCCAATTTAAAAGCTGTTGAATTTACCGAATACACCTAAGGGTAATTTAATACCCGAGGTAGCCTGTAAATACAATTCACCAGTTTCCAGATTTCTAACCTGAGGAAAGGAAGTTTTGATCAGGTTTTCCACAATAACAGAAGAGAAGCCAAGAGAATATGTATTTAAGATCAGGAAATGTTCTTTTTCATCCAGGAGCTGCACTACATCCTGCATCATTTCCTGGATATGATCTTCCAGTTTCCATTTTTCTCCGTTTGGCCCATGACCAAAAGCCGGCGGATCAAGAATGATCCCATTGTATTTTTTGCCTCGCTTTAATTCTCTTTTTACAAATTTAAGTGCATCTTCTACAACCCAGCGTACATCACTCAATTTAGACAGTTCCTGATTTTCATTTGCCCAGTTAACAACTTGTTTAATAGAGTCCACATGAGTTGTGTCTGCTCCGGCGGCTTTGGCAATTAAAGAGGCCGCTCCGGTATAGGCAAATAAGTTAAGGACTTTGGGTACAGGTGTTTTAAATTTTTTAACACAGGAAGAAATATAATCCCAGTTCACAGCCTGCTCGGGAAATACACCCACATGCTTAAAGGAAGTTAGTCCTAAACGAAGGTTGATCGTCACATCATCATTCTTATATTCCACATTCCATCTTTCAGGAAGCTGTTGTGCACTTTTTATCCACTCACCAGTAGTAGCTGTACGGCCTTTAAACCTGATGTGTGTCTGTTTCTTCCAGGCTTGCTCTGAAAGTGTTTTTTTCCATACAGCCTGGGGCTCGGGTCTGCACAAGATCAGGTTACCAAAGCGTTCCAGCTTTTCAAAGTCACCACAATCAATCAACTCATAATCTTTCCAGTGTGTGGGGGTCAATAAGCTTATCATAAATGTATTTGTCAATAAATTATCTTAAAATTTCTCTTTTGCTGCTTTCATAAACCGACTGGCAAAAACGAAATCATTGAGTTCCTGGATATCCGTGTGGGCAATTTCTTTGTTCGAGCCTTCCCAGAATTTTTTGCCTTCATGCAGGAACATTATATAGTCTCCAATCCCCATTACGGAGTTCATGTCGTGCGTAACTACAATTGTTGTTGTATTGTATTCTTCGGTCAATTCCTTAATCAGTTCATCAATTACAATAGAAGTTTTTGGATCCAGCCCTGAATTGGGTTCGTCACAGAACAAATATTTTGGATTCATGGCAATGGCCCTTGCAATGCCTACACGTTTTTTCATTCCTCCGGAAAGTTCTGCAGGGAACAGTTTGTTTTTTCCTTCCAGGTTTACCCTGTCCAGGCAAAAATTAACACGGTCCAGTTTCTCACTTCTTGGTTGTTCAGTAAACATATTCAGTGGAAACATAATATTCTCCTCTACTGTCATGGAATCAAAAAGTGCAGAGCCCTGGAAAAGCATTCCAATCTCTTTCCTGATTTCTATGCGTTCTTCAAAACTCATTTGAGTAAATTCTCTGCCATCATACTCTACAGAACCCGTTTCCGGATGGTGTAATCCGATCATGCATTTTAGAAGCGTTGTTTTACCGGAGCCTGAGCCACCTATGATCAGATTGGTTACCCCAGCTTCAAATTTTCCTGAAATACCTTTTAAAACATTGTTCTCGCCGAAAGATTTGTGGATGTCCTTGATTTCGATCATAATAAAAGTTGAGTTACAATATAATCACAGGCCAATATCGCTATACAGCTTACTACAACAGCTCTTGTACTTGCCTGTGCTACCTCAAGTGCACCACCTTTTACATAAAAACCTTCGTAAGCGGGTACTGAGGTAATAATAAAGCCAAATACGAATGCCTTAACGAGAGAAACTGTAATGGTATAAGGATTAAAGTCAGTAGTGATTCCCTGAATATATTCAGAAGGAGATACCGCTCCGGATAGTGTGCCACCAATATAACCACCGGTAATGCTCAGTACCATGGCGAAGATGACCAGTAAAGGCACCATAGTGATACCAGCAAGGATCTTCGGTAAGATGAGGTATCCCGGGGAATTTATTCCCATAATTTCCAGTGCATCAATCTGTTCAGTAACCCGCATAGTCCCGATTTCTGAAGAAATGGCCGATCCGATTTTGCCGGCCAGAACAATGGCGCTGATGGTGGGGCTTAATTCCAGAATACTTGAATCCCGGGTTACCGAACCAATCACAGTTTTTGGAATAAAATCGCTCACCAGCTGGAAAGCAATCTGAAGTGTCATTACAGCTCCGATAAAGGTTGCAATGATACTGATCAGACCGAGAGAACCAACTCCGATAAAATCCATCTGCTGAAAAACAGCTTTCATATAGATCTTTGTCTTCTCAGGTTTTCTAAATACGGCCTTTAACAGGAGGATATACTTGCCAAAGTTTGTGAAATTCATTTATAGAAGATTAAGCGGATTGTAAATACAATATTAATACAAAGAAACAATAAAAAATGTTGTGGGTTTCTATTATTTATCAAAAACTCTGTTTGGGGTGATATAAAAATGGGATCTGCGCCTTAGTAGCTGACCATACAAATGTCATTCTTATACTGACTTTATATTGGTCAAATTTAGAATGAAAGAGCTGAAAATCATATTTGGCATGTTTTTGGTGTTGATTTGACTAATCAAATAACTGATTAATGACTCTATATTACAATCATGATTAAAGCATGTCCCAAAGACAAAGATCATATTCTTGATCTTTTAACTTATGCCTTTGAAGAAAACTTAAGTGTTAAGGACGTGGTCAAATCCCGTGGGAATTACTGGGAAAATATCTATGCATTAATGAATTATGCCTATAATATTTGCAGTGTGTATGGGAAGATTTTTCTTTCTGAAGATAAAAAATCCTGTGCACTGCTGTTATTTCCTGATCAGAAAAAGAATACTATAAAAACTCGCTTTTGGGAATTAAAATTGATATTGGGAGGAATAGGGGTGTCTAATGTAAATAAGGTTTTGACCCGTCAAAAATTCCTGGATTCCATTTTACCACACACTACTGAACAGCCTCCCATGTACCTGTGGTTATTGGGTGTAAAGCCGGAAAACCAATTTTCGGGAGCAGGTACAGCATTGTTGAAGGATTTGCTGGAATATAGCCAGGAAAAAGGAAGAGCAATCTACCTTCGAACCTCTGTCGACCGGAATGTGGACTTTTATAAGAAGTTTGGATTTCAGGTTTATAAAAAACTTGACGTTGGTTATCCGCTTAGTTTTTTATGGAAAGCGGTTTCTGTAAAACAGCAAATTGCCTGACTTTTCATGGAGTAAGCTATTCCTCTTTTGTGTAATATTGCGTTTTAATAAAAAAGATGTTTAAACAATGAATGCAATTGTAACTGGAGCTACAAAAGGAATTGGCCGTGCTATTGCCCTCAAGCTGGCAAAAGATGGTTATAACGTCTCTGTTTGCTCAAGAAACGAACAGGAACTCTGTTCCTTTGTGAAAGAGCTCGAATTGCTTGGAGTTCGGGCAGTTGGAATAGCAACAGATTGCAGCAATAAGGAGGAAATCAAAAAATTTTGTGAATTTACGGTCACAGAACTGGGAGATATCGATGTATTGGTGAACAATGTGGGTACATTTTTGCCGGCGTTTTTAATAGATGAAGAAGATGAGGTTTTTGAAAAACAATTGCTTTTAAATTTGAACGCCGCCTATTATTTTTCCAAATTCTTCGGTAAAATAATGGCCAGCAGGCAATCAGGACATATTTTTAACATCTGTTCTATAGCCAGTAAACAAGTAGTTGAAAATGCTGGTAGTTATTGTGTAACTAAATCGGCAATGCTCAGTCTTAATAATGTATTACGGCAGGAGTTAGCTCAATACAACGTTAAAGTAACCGCCTTTTTACCAGGCTCTACATTAACTGCTTCCTGGGAAGGAACAAGTCTACCAAAAGAAGCATTTGTACAGCCTGAAGATATTGCGGATACTTTGCATACCATTTTAAACTTAAGTACTGGTGTGAATGTTGATGAAGTAATTCTAACGCCTAAAGAAATAAAATTGTAAAGGAGGATATTGTTATGGACAAGAGATTATTTAGAAACGAACACGACAAGATTATTGCGGGAGTTTCGTCCGGAATAGCAGAATATATGGAAGTCGATGTTACCATCATCAGGTTACTGTTCGTGTTGTCGACTATTTTTTTAGTCGGAACTGGGGTGCTCGTGTATCTGGTGATGTGGATTGTTGTGCCTGCAAATAACAATCCTGCAGCCCGTTTTTCAAAATTTTACGATTTTTTTGCTGATCAGCAAAGCTCACCATTTACCAAAACAAATGTAACTGAGCAGGAACCGCCATCAGCAAATACAACAGGTAATGGGCCAAACTGGAGCTCATCAACTTTTGATGAGGGGAAATTTAAAGCCAGTCAACAACCTGATTATAAAATAGCCAATAAAAGCAGTGATACAGGTCGTACAGTAGGAGGTTTGTTTCTGCTCGTTATAGGGATCTACTTTTTGATGAACGAGTTTGATATTATACCTTATTGGTTCAGGCTGGGCAAACTGTGGCCCCTGGTATTCGTTGCCATTGGGATTAGCTTTATTGCTAAATCGAAAAGGAAAAATGCCTGGGAAGATTGGAAGAGCCGTCAGGCACAGACGCCTCCTCCTGCAGAACAAACTAAACCAAATGTGCACTTTGAGCAAAAAGACGAGCCGGATCCAACCGTTTAGGCATTCGTCTCTTATATTAAATACATAAACAGAAGAAGATGAAGCTAGATAGAATAATGTGGGGTATTATACTGCTTTTTATTGGCGGAGTGCTCCTACTCGAAAATTTTAACGTAATTAATTTTTACTGGAGGAATGTATGGGGATTCTGGCCTGTATTCCTGATCATTGCAGGGGTTAATATCCTTTTTAACAGGCAGAAATCACAACTTGGAGGAGCCATATCTATTGGGGTACTGGTGGTTATGCTTGGGTTTCTGTTTTATAAAGGACAGCAGCCTCCAAAAAACAACTGGATAGGAGATAACCTGAAGACAGATCTGAATCTGGACGACGATGATGATGATCAGGACAGTACCTCTAATGAGCAAGGCCAGAGTTTTAGCGAACCCTATGCGGCAGAGAGCAGTAAGAAAGTCATCCTGAATATATCTGGAGGTGGAACTACTTTTAACCTGAATGGTAGTACAGATAGCTTAATACAGGCGTCTGTTAAAGACAGGCGAGGTAACTTCTCTCTAAAAAAGGAAACAAGTGACAGCACGCAGGTGCTTACTTTTAAATCGCAGGATAAAAAAGGCAAATGGTCTATCAATGACGGAGGAAACGATGTCGATTTTAAATTGAACAAGCAACCGGAATGGGAAATGAATGTGAGTATGGGTGCGGGTGAAGTTGATTTTGATCTTGCTGATTATAAAATAAGAAGTTTCAGATTTGATGGTGGAGCTGCTGCTCTAAAGGTAAAAGTGGGAGATTTACTGCCCATTACAGATGTGGTGGTTAAAACAGGGGTTGCTGACGTGAACATCAATGTTCCAACAAGTTCAGGCTGCCGGATTACGGCAAAAACCGGATTGTCCTCTAAAGATTTTCCAGGCTTCATTAAAATAAATGAAAGCACGTACGAAACCTCAAATTATGCCAGTGCAGCGAAGAAGATCTTTATCGCCCTGGATGGAGGTTTGAGTAGCTTTGAGGTGAAAAGATATTAATGTATACAGTTGTCATCAATGGTAAGCCGAAAGGTCCATATGAATTAGACCAGCTTGCCGCGTTAAATATAGTTCCGGGTACTTTTGTGAAAAAGCCAGGAATGGATGATTATAAAGAAGCTCACGAGTTCCCTGAACTACGTGAGCTTCTTGGTTTTACTTTTCAGCAAACTGCACCACAGTATTTCGCTTCATTTGATCAGCGTTTGCTGGCCTCAGTTATCGATTACTTCTTTATCACTTTGTTCTATATTTCTCTGATACTGATCTGTTTTATATTCGTTACAGGCCAGACAGAAAGAATAACACTGTTTTTATCTTTTTTACCAGTTATTCCTCTGGCGAAATTTTTTTATGGCAGTATTGCTGAGGCCTCGTCAAGACAGGCGACCCTCGGGAAGCGTTTACTGAACATCAGGGTGACCGATCAGCTGGGGAACAGGGTATCTTTAGGTGTTTCTTTTATCAGGAACCTCTCTAAAATATTATCTGTTATTCCTCTGTTCTTTGGTTATTTGTACAGTTTTCTTAATAGAAAGGCACAATGCTGGCATGATATCGCGGCAAATACCTTAGTTATTAAAGATCGATTGATATAATCTTTATCTTTGTACCAGAAATACAAGTCATGGAAGAAGTATCTATTCAAAAGGAATTAAAGGGCGGTTATTGCAACAGTTTAACTCAGTATTCCAGGTTTTTGACCCGGGAAGTTCAGATAGGGGACATCCCAATGGGCGGACTGAATCCGATAAGGATTCAGTCAATGACAACAACCGATACAATGGATACCCTTGGTACTGTGGAGCAAACCATTAGAATGGTACATTCAGGCTGTGAATATGTTCGCATAACAGCTCCAAGTATGAAAGAGGCCGAAAACCTGGCCAATATAAAAAAGGAACTCCGGATGCGCGGCTATACTGTACCTCTGGTTGCTGATATTCACTTTACACCAAATGCTGCGGAAGCAGCAGCACGGATTGTAGAAAAGGTGAGGGTAAACCCGGGCAATTATGCGGATAAAAAGCGCTTTGAAAATATAGAATATACACAACAAGCCTATCAGGCCGAGCTGGAGCGTATTTATAAGAAATTCACCCCACTGGTTAAGATATGTAAGGAATATGGAACGGCCATGCGCATTGGTACCAACCATGGCTCCCTGTCAGACCGGATCATGAGTCATTATGGCGATACACCGAGAGGAATGGTGGAGTCAGCGATGGAGTTTATCCGCATGTGTGAGGACCTTAACTATTACAATCTGGTGATTTCTATGAAGGCCAGTAATACTCAGGTTATGGTGCAGGCCTATCGTTTATTGGTGGAAACCATGGTAAAGGAAGGGATGAACTATCCACTGCACCTTGGGGTGACAGAAGCCGGTGATGGCGAGGACGGAAGGATCAAATCTGCTGTTGGGATTGGAACATTGCTGGAGGACGGCCTGGGCGATACCATTCGGGTATCTTTAACAGAAGATCCTGAATTTGAAGCACCTGTAGCTAAAGCGCTGGCTTTAAGGTACGAAAAACGTGCTTTGTTGCTTTCCGGCAATGAAGAGGAAAAAGAGAGGATTGAAGTGAAAACTCTTCCTTATAACCCTTTTGAATACAACAGGAGACATACCATTCCGGTTCAGCATATCGGCGGCCATTTTCATCCGGTTGTGATGCTGGATGTTTCTGAACAGAATCTAAAAGATCCATTTTTCCTGCAGGTTGCAGGTTATAAGTATAGCGCAGGACTGGATAAATACAATATGGCTGATCAAGCCTGTGATCTTGTTTATCTGGGAGATGCCTTACCGTCTTTTTCTTTTCCTGGCAACTTAAAGCAGATATATAACTATCAGACCTGGCTTGGATTAAAAGATAAAACCAATTGTCATCCGCTTTTGTCTATTCAAGATTATATCGCTAATGATTTTAAGGATTCTGTTTTAAACCTGGTGAGTGTAGATGCCTCAGACTTTAGCATATTACAGTTAAAAGCCTTGGATCCTGCATCTAGTATTCTGCTACTGGAAACCTCTGCGATTAATGGAATGGCTGAACAACGCCTATTCTTTACAGCTTTGTTAAACGCTGGAATCACATTGCCAGTTATCATTAAACGCGTGTATAAAGATACCTCTGCAGATGATCTGATGCTGTATGCAGCTACCGATCTTGGTGCATTGTTAACCGATGGTTTTGGTGATGGGGTCTGGATAGAAGCGAGGACTATAGATCTTTCCCTGCTCAATGCGACCAGTTTTGGAATTTTACAGGCTACGCGTACCCGTATCTCTAAAACAGAATATATATCCTGCCCAAGCTGCGGAAGAACACTGTTCGATTTGCAGGAAACTACCCAACTGATTCGTTCCAGAACAGATCACTTGAAGGGTATTAAAATTGGAATCATGGGTTGCATTGTAAATGGTCCGGGCGAGATGGCGGATGCAGACTATGGCTATGTTGGAACCGGGCCGGATAAAATTACCTTGTACCGGGGTAAAGAAGTTGTCAAAAAGAATGTGCATGCAAATTATGCATTAGACGACTTGATTGAACTGATTAAAGAAGATGGCAACTGGATAGAAAAAGGATTAGGAGACTAAGATGCATCATCTCCTTTGGGTTTTGAAGAATTGGAAGCAGCATGATGGATATTAGTACATTTAGTGCTTTTAAGAGCAGGAATTACCGCTTGTATTTTAGTGGCCAATCTATTTCCCTGATCGGCACCTGGATGCAGAAAACAGCTGTCAGCTGGGTAATTTAT
>Ga0105237_10003322_pt1 | contig 19154 bp, 17 predicted proteins | sample KBSC24metaG_FD_81520 | JGI IMG/M metagenome (GOLD analysis project Ga0105237, IMG submission 81520) | Corn rhizosphere microbial communities from Kellogg Biological Station, Michigan, USA - KBS C2-4 metaG | ecosystem: Host-associated > Plants > Roots > Rhizosphere > Soil | place: Michigan, USA... | reverse complement strand
CGTGGAAAAACAAACTACGTTTTCCCACCGTTCCCACAGCCCCTACTGCTGCTGACAATCAAGATGAAAAAGCAGCCCACCAAAACAAAAGACGATCGTTTACACAAAATCCCTTGCGGATCCTGGGACGTCCTTTTGAGGAAAATCTTTAATCTGTGGGATTAGAGTTTTGAGAACAACTTACGAGCTCGGTCCTGTAGTTCTATCAATCCCTCGTCCTGGCGATCAGTTGGCAGCTGTTCGAGGGTTTGAAATCTTCGCAACATCTTTTCTCGTCCCCAATGAAGACCTTTCTTCAAATTTTCGGAAAGGTTGTCGTCCATTGCTGAGGCTGGAACCAATTCCTTTCTGATGATGCGTGCTTCATCTTCACCAGCATCCAAAGCAGCAGTGATATCACCTTTAAGAGCTTTTATATCCTTTCGAGAAAATCCTTCTTTCTCCAGGACCTTAAGCATTCGGTGAATCTGAATTTTCTCGCCCAATCTTTCATCCTTTATTTGCTGTGCCACTTTGGGGTCTCCATCGTTCGTACTACCCTTTAGCAAAACGGTAAGCAGATTTACGGTTGGGAGTTCAGCACCAGGAGACGACCGAGAAAAGGGATAACTCTCCTCAAAAGTCTCACCGGGTTCAATACCGAAATGGATCTCTGAATAAGCGAAATCCTCCTTAACCACCGTGTTGCCAAAATTGATTGCAAAGGCAGTTATAGTGTCCTTGTGGTTATTCTTTAGATGGACCCTTATTTGATTATCCAGGAAGTCGGCCGTCAGTACTTCACCTCCTCTGGTTCGACTTATCACAGTAAGTTCTTGAGGCGACGCCGAAGCACCAGGACTAGACCGGAGCGTATAAGCGAAAAGACCGATTACAGTTAGTGCAATTGTTAAGAGGACAACAAATCGACGAATCATGAGAGGACTCCTTAACGGGGTAAGAGACGAGGCCGCGGTACCGAGGGCGCGGGCGCGGTTGACATGGCCCTTATATACGCCGCACCTGGACCAAAGTCAACCCGCGTAGAGGACCGCTGTCGTTAAGGACGTTGTCCTGTGGGACACTTGATCCTACGTGATGACATTGATATTCGTACAGCATTAATTGATTTTTTGGTTGCAGGCAAAAAAGAGAGGCCGCCAGAATTGCTCCCTGGTTTACACTTTAACTGGTGCGTGAAAAATCATGACGATTTTGTTGAGCCGCAATCTTGCGTTTGTGCTCGGTGTTATAACGCCTGTCGCTGAAACTATTCGACGCTGGAGCACATGGCGCGCCGACCCACCTGCCCTCTTCGACGATTATATTTTAGGTGGCCTTCTTCTTTATGGAGCCTGGCGAGTTGGTCAGGATGCCCGCACCGGTCAGCGCTTTTTGGCGGCTGGTTTTGCGTTCATGTGTGGCATGGCTTACTACAGCTTTTTCGGTCAATTACATAACCTGAAAATGGGTGTTCCTGATCCGGCGCCAATTTCATCTACCTGGGTGGCGGTTATAAAGGGCATTGGCTTAGCGTTAGGAGTATTGGGTCTTGTGCTCAGTCTAAGACGACTACCTGATGACGACTAACGCGACCACAGAGAAAGACCGCTGGAGTTAATTCCAGCGGCCTTCGTAAACTCTTGGTGCTTAAGGGTGACGTTAGCCTAGAGTCTTGCAGCTCTATAAATAATCTTCGCCCTGAACGCGCGCGCTCAGCCGCGCCGTTCTTGATGCGTTCAGCGAAGGGTTAGGCCTCACCTTTCTGAATGTGGAGTTTGGTAGAGGACGAGATCGGATCAAAGGTTTCCTCCCATTCTTTTTTGAATTTCGAATTGGATTGCTTGATGCTCTTGCCATCGCTATACGCCTCGGGAAGAGGGTAAATACTCGCGGCCGCTACCTCTTTAATCTCTTGCGAAATCTCATCAAGTAAGTTGAGTAAAGGCCCTAGTTCGCTTTCCACGTTGCTCGAGTTGGCGCATCGAAGCCGAAGCGTCTCAAGGCGTCGCATTGCATGAGAGTACCCGGCGTAAGATGCCATGTGCGAGGCGGCCTGTTTCGGGTGTGCAAGGAAAGCCGAGAGAGCGGATGCGGTTGCTAATGCAAATAGGATGATAGCCGAGAAAACTATTACGAAGAGCCCTGAGGACCCCGATAGTGTTCCAAACATGGTAAATGCGCCTAACTTCGAGGCGCCACCCGCCAGCGCCGCCAAACTCGCAAACGCCGTAAAACCCGACGCGGCGATCCCCCAGAGCACGCCTTGGCGTCGATGATATTTCGAGGACGAATAATGAGCGAAGGCGCGCGTTTCAACTTCCAGTTGATATTCGGAGAGCAATTGCAGGAGGGCGTGCATCGAGAACTCCTTCGCTAATATCGTGAGGCCTAACTATGTGTATCCTGGTCGAGATAAAATCGGGAAGCGATGTTAGCCCTTCGTTTCTCTTACGTGTAAAGAGCCACTCCATTCCGCCAATCTTTTTGTTCGGTTCAAGACGCGCCTGTAAATCATCGTCGTTTCAACCTGCTTGTGTCTTGCACTTCCGTTATTGAGTATGAGATTCATCAGCGCCTGAGGAACATTTCGTGAACGATACGCAATTGCTAGCACCGGTCCACCGGCACTGTCAATAGCATCTCATCATATAACGTCGCTACAGTAAGGGATGGGTTCCGGAAAAAATCGGCCTTGCAAAAGGACTCAAGCCGCATCCGAACTTCACCGCCGCCTTCCGCCAATCGCTGGATGTACTTGCAATTACGAACACGGCCTTAGCAAAAGAAAAGGCCGCTGAAGTTAATTCCAGCGACCTTCGTCAATATCGTGGCAGCGCATACGGGACTCGAACCCGTGATCTCTGCCTTGAGAGGGCAGCGTGTTAACCGACTACACCAATGCGCCGCAGCGGATTGGAATTATAGGTGCCCGGACGTCGCGGAGGCAAGTTGAGCACCGAGCGGCTCGGACTCTCATGGGAACTCGACAGTCATGAATATTTGCTTCGCCAGTGCTACGTCAGCACGCTCTTTACAATGCGCTGACATCCGCACAAGCATCTCGCCCTGCGCGTCATAGATGTGAACTTCTGCCTCGTATTTGTAAACACTTGCCGGTTCCGCCCAGCGCCAACTCTGCACGACAGCCTTCCTGCCGTTAAGTTCCATTCTTTCCTTCTCATACTCGAACTGCTTTGCCAGGTATGACGCAGCGTATCGCTCCTCCCACGATGAATACTCTGCGTAAAGCCGCATTCCGTTGTTGGAAAAAGATCTGCCCCATGATGCTTCTATGCTCACTTCGTTACCGCTCACGTTCATGCTCTTCGGAACATAAAAGGAGAACAGCCCATCGGCGGTAATCCTTTCCCAGTCCGCGGGGATTTGCGGAACTACTACTCTCGCAACTTCCGCTTTTCGGACACTTAACACTTGCGTCAATATCAGTCCGGGTGTTTGCTCGTGCTTGGGACGCCAAAGCGCAGCCACACCGACACCAATCGCGAAGGTTAGAACTGCCACGCATACACCGAAGCCAAATTTTTTCATTTCGAGAAGATTCTACCAAATTATTCTACCGACTCAGAATCGAGAGATAAGCGCGCCACGGGCCGACCGCGTCGCCATATTGCTTCGACATTACTCGCACGATCTGAGCGATGTGGCCCAGATCGTGGACCACCCACGTCGCCAGGAGCTCGCCGAGGGTCACTATACCAAGCTCCGGGTGTTTTCCACGCTTCGACAGTAACTCAGGTGTCAGGTTCATCTGATCCAATTGGCTCAAATTCTCACCGCGCAAGCGCTCGAACGTCTCGAGTAGTTGGCCCAACGACTTCCCTCTCGACTTCTCAAACATCGCGAACCGATCGAATGGTTCGAACGAACGGTTTTCGCCGTCCGCGAGAATGATCTTCGCTCGCGGTATCCAATCCGTATCCTCGCCGTGGATGAGATGGCCGACCACATCAAAAGGACTCCACGTGTCAGGGCCTTCATTGTGCACGATCCACGCGTCGGGAAGATCGCCGAGCAGCGAATTCAACGTCGCAGGTGTACGTTGCAGTACACCTTTGGCTTGTTCTAATTGGAATTCCATAGATTTATGCTACGGCTAAATTTGCTATACTGCACGCGTTTGAGCATCCCCATCGGCCGCGATTACTGATAAGTCGTCTATGCCAAAGTCCGGAGTTGTTGGCGACCACACCGCGCGCGAACTTCCCCACCGCTTTTTCTTTTTAACCTGCAAACGGAGCGCGTCATGAACATTGTTGTTTTGCGGGAAACGCAAGAGGGTGAAGCACGCGTCGCGCTCATGCCGGAATCGATCAAGAAACTGGTGGCGCTCGGAGCGTCAGTGCAGGTCGAAAGTGGCGCAGGGCTGAGCGCCGCGCGCACCGACGACGACTACCGCGAAGCAGGCGCTGAAGTGAGTCGCGATCGCGACGCACTGCTAAACAACGCCGACGTGCTCGCGGCTGTAAATCGCCCGCCAGAAAATGATTTCGCACGAATGAAACGCGGCGCGGTTGTTATCGGATTTCTGCGTCCACTCGACGAACCATCCGCACTACTGCCGGCAGTCGATCGTGGCGTCACGACGTTCTCAGTCGAGTTGATTCCGCGCATCACACGAGCACAGGCAATGGACGCGCTTTCATCGATGGCTACCGTCGCAGGTTACAAGGCCGTGTTGCTCGGCGCCGCGCACATTCCGCGAATGTTTCCGCTGCTGATGACTGCTGCCGGAACCGTACCACCCGCGCGCGTGCTGGTCCTGGGCGCGGGCGTTGCCGGACTACAAGCGATTGCAACTGCAAGACGCCTCGGCGCAGTGGTCGAAGGTTACGACGTACGCGCCGCTGCCGGCGAACAAGTGAAATCGCTCGGCGCGAAGTTTCTCGAAGTCGATCTCGGCGGGATCAAAACCGAGGATGCGGGAGGCTACGCAGTCGAGCTCTCCGACGAAGCAATGAACCGCGGACGCGCGCTGATTGCCGAACACGCGAAAACCGCGGATGTGATCATCACGACAGCACAAGTCCCGGGCCGGCGTGCACCGCTATTGATCACACAGGAAGCCGTCGAGGGCATGAAGCGCGGTTCGATCGTTATCGACCTTGCGGGATCGACCGGCGGAAACTGTGCGCTGTCGCAGCCGGACGTGACTGTCGAACGTGACGGCGTAACGATTCTCGCGCCGACAAATCTGACGGCCACTGTTCCGGTGCATGCAAGTCAGCTTTACTCACGCAACATAACTTCATTCCTGTCGCTGCTGATCAAAGACAGCCAATTGCGGATCGACATGAGCGACGACGTCGTTGGCCCCTCCTGTGTGACGCACGACGGGCAGATCGTCAACCAGCGAGTGGCAACAAGCCTTTCACAGCCCACCAGATAAACCATGACATCAGACACTTTAATCTCCGCGCTTTACGTCTTCGCGCTGGCGGCGTTTCTTGGGTATCAGGTGATATCGAGGGTTCCGCCGCTGCTGCATACACCTTTGATGTCGGCGACGAATGCGATCTCGGGCATCTCGCTCGTGGGTTCAATCGTGACCGCCGGTGCGAATTACAGCACGGTCAGCACGATCCTCGGCGTCGTCGCCGTGGCCTGCTCGACGACGAATGTTGTCGGTGGTTTCGTGATTACCGATCGGATGTTGAAGATGTTCAAGAGGAAAGATTTGGTGAAAAAGGACTAGAGCTTGCTGAAAACCTACTTCATCGAATTCAGCTACCTGCTCGCGTCGATCCTCTTCATCCTCGGATTGAAGGGGTTGAGCCACCCCGAGACCGCGAAACGCGGTATGCATCTCGCCGAGTTTGGCATGTTGATGGCCATCATCGGCACGCTGATGCACCACGATATCGTCACCTACACGTGGATCCTCATCGGCCTCGCGGTTGGCTCCGTCGCCGGACTCGCAATGGGCGTTTGGGTTCCAATGACCGCGATGCCGCAACGAACCGCGCTCTCCCACGCGTTTGGTGCGTTCGCCGCAGCCCTCGTCGGCATCTCCGAATTCTTCAAACACGGCGGACACCTCGAACCAGTGATGATGGGCGCGCTTGGTTTCGAAGTCATGCTCGGTTCACTGACTACGACCGGAAGCTTGCTCGCGTTCGCAAAATTGCAAGGGCTCGTGCGCGGCACGCCCATGACCTACAAGGGGCAGAATATTTTCAACATGGCTCTGCTCGCTGTGACGGTCGGAATTTTCATCTACCTGATCGTCATGCCGGGTTCGATGCCGCTGTTCTTTACGATGGTGGGCCTCGCGTTCGTCTTCGGCCTGTTGCTGGTGATGCCGATCGGATCGGCAGACATGCCTGTCGTCATGTCGCTGTTGAATTCGTATGCAGGTCTCGCTTCGGCGGCGACGGGATTTGTACTGTCAAACAAGGTGCTGATCATCGCCGGCACGCTCGATGGTTTTTCGGGTTTCATCCTTTCGATCCTGATGTGCCGCGCGATGAATCGCTCGATCACGAATGTCTTGTTTGGCGCGTTCGGTAGTGCAGCGACAACGGGCGCCGCGGGTGAGCAACAGGGCTCGATGCGTGAAGTCGGTCTTGATGACATTGCTACGCAACTCGCCTATGCGAATAAAGTTATTTTCGTCCCCGGTTACGGACTCGCAACAGCACAGGCGCAACATGCCGTACGCGAACTCGCAGACGTGCTCGAAAAGCGCGGCGTCACAGTGAAATACGGAATCCATCCGGTCGCCGGTCGCATGCCGGGACACATGAACGTGCTGCTCGCAGAAGCGAATGTTCCGTATTCATCACTTTACGAACTCGAGCAGATCAATCCTGAATTTCCGACTACCGACGTCGCGGTCGTGATTGGAGCGAACGACGTCGTCAATCCCGACGCACGGGACAATCCGGGAAGTCCAATCGCAGGTATGCCGATCCTCGAAGTCGATCGGTCGAAGTCAGTGGTGGTCTTGAAGCGTGGCCAGGGCAAAGGTTTCTCAGGTCTGGAGAACCCTTTGTTTTTTAAGCCGGTAACAGGCATGCTCTATGGCGACGCGAAAGACACGTTGACTCGGCTGGTTCAAGCCGTGCAACACGCGTAACAACCTGGCCCAGGCCACAAAGAGGCACATAACACTGATGCGAAGATTTTTATCCGCACTCGTGCTGGCGAGTTTACTCGTCACTACATTACCCGCAACTTACGCACAACGCTCTGCTGAGAAGCTGAAGAAGGCTCCGGCGAGCGTAACTACTCAACGCGCTGTAGACGCAATTACACAAAATGAAATGAGGGCGTACCTGACGTTCATCGCGTCCGACGAGATGGAAGGGCGCGACACGCCTTCGCGTGGACTTGACCTGACGGCAAAGTTCCTGGCGATGAATCTCGGGCGCTGGGGCTTCAAACCAGCCGGCGATGACAACAGCTTTTTCCAACATATCGACCTGCGTCGCGATCGTACTGACAGCGGTCAAACAAAAGTCGAATATCTCGGACGCACACTCACTTCCGGAACCGATTATCTTCCGGCAGGTGGCTCCGGAACTGTTTCCGCTCAGATCGTGTTTGCAGGCACTGGCTGGTTTGTGAAATCGAAAGAGATCGACGCCTACAAAGGTATCAACCCAGCAGGAAAGATCGCGGTCATCTTCGGAACACCAAACGCGCCACCGCGCGGTGTGTCGCGCGCTGATTTCGGCAAGCAGGGCGAAGACTTCATGAACCCCAACGACTACGCGCGCAGCAAAGGCGTGGTCGGTCTGATCTATGTTCCGGATTTTCAATACCTCGCGAACTGGCAACGCAACCGCACGCGAATCATGGAACGCGGCTTAACCGTCGTCGATAAGTTCCAGGCATCGACGAGCTCGCCGCTACCTTCGATCGTGATCTCTCCCGAGGTTGCAAACTCGATATTCGCTGGTGAGATACAGTCAGCGACCGGAATCTTCAACGCTTCATATGGAGGGAACCTGCCGGCGCCGTTCGTTATGAACACTCAGAAAACGATTACGATGAGTGTCGCAAACAACTCGGAGATCGTTCCCACACAGAACGTCGTTGCGGTTTGGGAGGGCAGCGATCCGGTTTTGAAGACTGAATACGTCGCGGTTGGCGCGCACTACGATCACGTAGGTCGCGGTTGTCCGCCGGTCGGTGAGGACACGATCTGCAACGGCGCCGACGACGACGGCTCAGGCACGACGGCGTTGCTGACTATGGCCGAGGCACTTGCCAAAGCACCGACGCGACCCAAGCGCTCCATACTGTTTGTATGGCATGCGGGCGAGGAGAAAGGACTGTGGGGCTCGCGGTATTTCACCGAATACCCAACCGTGCCGCTCAATCAGATCGTCACGCAACTCAATATCGACATGATCGGGCGAAGCAAGAAGGAAGGCGACACGAATCCACGGAACAAGGAACTAACCGGGCCTGATGGAGTTTACGTGATCGGCTCGACGATGATGAGCACCGAATTAGGAGAGCTGGTGAACAGTGTGAACAAGTCGTACCTGAATCTGACGTACGACACTAAGTACGACGATCCGAACGATCCGAATCGCTTCTTTTCGCGTAGCGATCATTACAACTACGCGCGCAAGGGTATCCCGATCGTTTTCTTCTTTGACGGAGTTCACGAAGACTATCACCGTCCGGGCGACACGGCGGACAAGATTGATTACGTGAAGATGGAGAAGATCACGCGCACGATCTACATGACGATGTGGGAGGTTGCGAACCGGCCAACGAGAGTGAAAGTGGATAAGCCTTTACCGGCGCAGAGATTTAGTATGTAGAGCCACAAAAAGGCACAAAAGGAACACAAAAAGAGGAACACACAAAGTTTCTTGTGTTCATTTTGTGCTTTTTGTAGCAAGTAATTTTCGATAGGCTTCGGCGCGTGAGAGTCCTAACTCACGCGCCGCTTTTTTTAGCGCCGCGCGGTGGTCCATGCCTTCCTGTTCGAAGCGATCGACTAAAGCGGCGATGCTTGTTTCAGTTTTGACGGTCGTCTCCGCGATCACGTTGCGATCGATCAAGAGCACGATCTCACCGCGTGCTTTGTTGCCATCTTCGAAGTAGCTCGCGAGTTCGCTCAGACGTCCACGCTTGATCTCTTCGTGAAGTTTTGTCAGCTCGCGTGCCACAACAGCATCGCGTTCGCCGAGGATTTCGTACGCGTCTTTTAGTGTCGTCGCGAGACGGTGAGGCGCTTCGTAAAAGATCAAGGTGCCTGGCACTGTTCGCAGTTCGCTGAGGCGCGTGCGCCGCGCGTTCGTTCGTGAAGGCAGAAAACCTGCGAAGAAGAACTCGTCTGTTGGCAGACCCGCCGCGATCAAAGCGGAGATCAACGCACTTGGACCAGGCACCGGCACCACCGTCACGTCGTTCTCGATCGCTGCGCGCACAAGACGGTAACCCGGATCGCTGATCGACGGAGTACCGGCGTCAGACACAACCGCGATGTCGCTTCCCTGCTTTAGCTGATCGACGAGTTGCGGGGTGCGTTGTTGCTCGTTGTGTTCGTGATAGCTGACGGTTTTTGTCGTGATGCCGTAATGCTGGAGCAGCTTGTGTGTGTGACGCGTATCTTCACACGCGATCAGGTCGACGTCTTTGAGAATCTGAAGCGCGCGATGCGTGATGTCCGCAAGGTTGCCGATCGGAGTCGCTACGAGATAGAGAGTGCCAGACATAAGAAAACAGGATTACAAGACTAACAGGATGGTCCTGTCAATTCCTGTAATCCTGTCTGATGGCAGGTTACGAGCAGATTCGATGCGGGTCAATTACCGAGGGAATGGAATTCGTCTCCACCAGTCGTCGTTGCGGTTGCGGTCCCGGTTGCGGTCTCGGTCGCGGCGGTAATCGTCATCGCGGCCGTAACCACCACCGTTGTAGCCAAATCCATAGACATTGCTGATGAATCGCAGCTCCTGTTGGATCTGGTACCACTGCGATCCGTTATTAAACCGGCCGACGACGCGATCGAGTTGCTGACCTTCCTGGAGCACCCTGCGTGCTTCATTGGCACTGCGATCCAGGTCGCGGCCATTGCCGACTCTCGATTTCAGATTGCCTACAGCATCACGGAATCGATGAATCTGATCGTTGATGCGATCTTCGCGGTCGCTGCCATTGGCCCTGCTTCGATCGAGGGTGCGGTCCATGTCGCGTTCAAAATCTTTTGCAAGGCGATCGAGCCGGTGGACGGAGTCGCGCAGGTCGCGGCCGTCATAACGTCCGTAATCTCGATTGTCGCGATTGTCTGGGTACCGATCCTGGGGGTAGCGTCCCCATTGTGCGGACGCTGCAACGGGCAAACTGAGCGCCAGGATTGCTGCAGCGAAAATTGAAAACTTCAGTGTGTGTCGGTTCGTCATTTCTTTCTCTTCTCCTCGGTGTTCCTGGGTCTCACTATCCCCTGCGGCGTCATTTGCAAGTGCCGTATTTGCAAGTGCCGTGCCCGTTTAAAAACCTGCGATTTTTTGAGGGAAAGGGCGGTGCTCAACGCGGAATGGTGTAGAGACTGACGAAAACGTTATTAGCCACAAAAAGGCACATAAAGCGCAAAACAGTTACTGAAACTGATTTCTACTTTTGTGTCTTTTGTGCCTTTTTGTGGCTAGATCAGTGTTTATCGAGGAGGATCGCGATGTGGCGGCGGAGGTCCGATTCGTGAAGTTCGAAGGGTTTGGTCGAGAGCAATTTCCAGGTCGGAGTTCCTGCCTTTGTCCTGGTCAATAACAGTTCCTGACTCGCGTGTCGAAGTCCCATGTGGCGGATGTTGGCGTTCGCGAGACCACCACCGCGCACGAATCCATCGCGCGGCGTACGGGGCCAGCCCGCTTCGACGTAAAGAGTGCGAACACCGTTGATGAGCGTGAGGAGATGGCCAACCATCGTCGCCGTTCCGACCGGAAAACGGTGGCCGTCTTTCGTCGAGATTTGAATGCTCGCCCCGGCGCGGTTCGCTTCACCTGCAAGCGTCGTAAATCCGGCGACCAGCCAATCGACTCCCGCTTTGCGAAGCAGGTCGTTGGAATTCCTTAACGCGAGATACTCCGCCATATCTCTGCGGCCCGCGAGACGCGCTCGTTGTTCCGCTTCAGACAACGCGGCTGCCCACGCTTCATCTAGTTCGCCCATATTCGTTTGCGATGGTATCATGAGCGCCGAACCGTCCCCCACATATCCGGTGCGGAACCCAATCGACATGACCCCATCATTTCGAATCATAAAAGACCTATTAACCGTGCTTCCCGCGATCAGTCTGTTTCTGCTGATCTGCGCAAACCCGCTCGCTCAATCAAACAAATTACCCGCACCGACCGGTCACGTCAGCGATTTTGCCGGAGTCATCGACGCACAAACGAAAGCCAGGCTCGAAAGTCTTCTCCAGAAGGTAAAAGAGAAGAGCAAGATCGAATTGTATGTGGCCGTCGTCGACTCCACTGGCGAACAGGAGATTTCGACTTTCTCGCAACAGCTCGCAAGGGAGTGGAACATCGGCGCACAAACCAGCCGCACCAGGACTCTTCTGCTCGTGGTTTCCTCGGCAACGAAAACCGCATTCACTCAATCGAGCCGCATCGCGCGACCTTCATTGCCCGAAGGCGTGTTGGGCGAGATGTCGTATCGAATGCAGAGTTTGTTGAGTGAAGGACGCTTCACAGAAGCTGTCGATAGTGGAGTGCATGTTTTTGCAAATGCACTCGCCGAGAAGTTTGCTTTCAATGTCGCTGAACTTGAAGGAGCGGCGGTTGCGGTTAATAGTCCGGAAGTCGGAACAGAGTCATCGGCAGCAGTTCGCATCAGCACGACCGGTGACCAGAAGACTCGGCCGAGAACAGTTAGCAAAGCGACGCCGGAAGCAACGCCTCCGCCTGAGGCACCCAAAACCGAACCGTCGCCAATCGAAACTCCAGTCGCCGAGAGCACGCCCGCGGAGTCTCCAAAGCCGGATCCAGTTGCCACTGAATCTCCAAAGCCGGAAGTTACACCAGCGGAAACACCGAAAGAGACCGCAAAAGAAACACCCACTACCACGAATCCAGAACGCAGGAAAGCAACGGCCACGTCGCGCATCACTCCTGTCAGAAAGAAAACTCCAGAGCAGTTGCGCGAGCAGGAACTCGACGAGATCGACGAAGTCGAACTGACATTGACGCTTCCATTGGACCAGCGCGAGGCGAAGTTAAAACAGTTTCTCGATACTCATCCGAATTCAAAATCCAGACCACGTGCGACTGAATTGCTTATCAGCACCTATGCCGGCATGGGCGATCAGAAGTTGAAAAACGGAGACAGCGTCGGCGGCGTTTTTTTCCTGCTTCGCGCCGTCGACGAAGCCGATCTCAACATCTCTGACGAACTCTTCTCGGGAGTCATTTCCCAGATTCCGACGAACCTCTACATGCGAGGCGAGAAAGAAGCAGCATTCAAGACCGCGCAAAATATCGAAGCGAAGTTTGGAACCACTGCGAAACGCCTGGTCGCCCTGGCGGGGTTTTACATGGGAATCGAGCGAGCAGACGAAACGATCCGGCTTGCCGAGAACGCGATCAAGCTTGCGCCCGATCTCGCCGAAGCACATCGCATGCTGGCAGCCGGTCTGCACATTTCACTTCGCCTCGACGAAGCCATCGCGGAGTACAAACGTGCGCTCGAGCTCGATCCATCGTCGAAGGCTTCGCGCGCCAGTCTTGCGGATCTCTCGCGCGCGACCGGGAAGACTGAAGAAGCACTCGCACTCTACAACGAACAGCTCACAGCAGATCCAAAAGACCGTGCAGCACGCGCCGGCAAAGTGATATCGCTGCTCGAACTCGGTCGCACTGACGAAGCGAATAGCGCGCTCGAATCAGCATTGGCGGCCGAGCCACGCAGCCTGACTTTGCTTGCCGGCACAGCTTATTGGTTTGCAGCGCACAACAATAATGAGAAGGCTCTGGAGCTGGCCCGAAAGGCTGTCGACGTCGAGCGACGTTACACGTGGGCGCAGATCGCGCTCGCACGTGCACTGTTGGCCCAACAGCGCCCGCTCGATGCAGAACGCGCCATTCGTTTCGCGCGTCAGTATGGAAAGTTTCCGACTCTGAGCTACGAACTCGCGAACGTGCTGGCGTCGATGGGACTTTACGAAGAAGCAGTCGACGCCCTGCGCGAATCGTTCACGATCAAGGATGGTCAGATTCAGACCTTACTTGCCGGACGCGTGCAGGCTGGCGACGCCGGTTTTCTCGAACTACTCGCGCCTGAGCGAAAGGCCGGCATTTACCAACCCACTTCACCAGACACTCCCGCAAACGCAAAAATGTTGAAAGCGCTGCTTGCTTTCAACACTGCCATCACACCGTCAACCGAAGGCGAGAAGATCAACGAAGCAACCGCCGTTGCAGCCGCGAAGGAGTTCGCGTCCGGCGACGACAGCATGCGCGCTTACCGCCAGGTCTACGCGGCGAGTCGTCTGCTTCGAAATGGAATCGGAATGGACGCGGTGTTGGAACTTGTCGCGGAGGCAAGAAAGGCTTCGGATGAAGCGCTGAAGGTCCCGCTTGTAACAGTGGCTGTGCAGGCAGACGAGTTCCGAGACCTGCGTGCGAGATCGATTAGTGCGGGTGTTGTGCCTGACGTTGCAGACGCTCCGCAGGAAGTGATGGCTAACCTTCTGAAAGGGCGCCTGGAAGACCTTCACGGGTGGGCTCTGTTCCATCAGGAGAAGCACACCGAGGCGATCACTCATTTGAAGCAGGCGGTGGTGATTCTGCCGGCGGAAACTCCTGCATGGCGAACCGCGTTGTGGCATTTGGGCGTCGCGCAGGAGCAAGCCGGAGAAAAGGAACTAGCGCTCGAATCGTATCTCAAGAGTTATCGTGGCGGACCCGCTGAGTCTGTGCGACGCACAGAGATTGAACGACTCTATCGCAGCATCAACGGCTCGCTTGACGGACTCGAAGACAGGCTCGCGGGAACAGGACCAACTGCATCCAACAGCGGCACGACGGCGACGGCGACGGCACCTAATCCGGAACCAACACCGGCCGAAACTCCAAAATCAGATCCGCCTCCTGATACTCCCGCTCCGGCGGCTTCACCCACTCCTGATGCAACTGCGCCTGCGCCTGATGCCTCTCGGCCACTGTCAGACGAGGACCTTCAGAACGCGGCAAAGCGTCTTCGGTCGAATGTAAAGATCGCCGGACGCATCCTGGATGAAAACAAGGTCGGACTAGCTGACGTCGTCGTGGTGTTAATTAGTCCTTCAGGCGCGGTAATGGCGGCGACGACGGATAACGATGGTAATTACTCGTTCACGGTCGCGCCATCGCAAAAGACTTACAGAGTTATACCCTCAAAGGGCGGCTACACCTTCGCTCCCATCGATCGCACATTCGCAGGACTTTACGACGATCAGAAAGAGATCGACTTCCAGGCGTCGAAACCGTGACACGGAGACGGGGTGACGCGGAGACGCGCTGACGCGGAGACGCGCTGACGCGGAGACGCGCTGACGCGCTGACGCGGAGACGAATTGATATATCTCCGCGTCACCGCGTCACCGCGTCTCCCCGTCTCCCTGTCTCCCCATCTTCTGCGGCTCCAGCCAACCGCCTGTGGCTTCTTACCATCCAAACCCCTCGACTGTATAATCGTTCGCGAAAAGTCATGAAAAGAATAAAGCTCATTTTGCCCGGCATTCTGGCCGTTTTAGCCGTGCTCACGCTGGCCCTCCCTGCAAGGTCGCAGCAGCCCGCTCCTCAGCAAACCGCCGGTCGTTTTGATGTAACTCATTACCGCATTGAAGCTCAGATCATCCCGGAACAGCACCTTCTACGCGCCGGCGCTGACGTGACATTTGTGCCACAGGACGCGACGCGCTCCGTGGTCTTCGAGCTCAATGGCTCGTTGAAGGTTGAAAGCATCGAGAAGGACGGAAAAGTTCTGACGGGAGTGGTTCAGGACCCGGTCGGAGTCGGCTCGCTCGGACCGAGCGTTCGCATCGACCTCGGTTCGGTTGTGCCCGCGAATCAGCCCGTGACACTGCGAGTTCGCTGGAGCGGCGCGCTCATCAATCCCGAAGGCGGACCGCTCGCGACGAAGCGACTGGCCTACGTCGGCTCGGAAGGTACTTACCTGATGTATGCCTCGCGCTGGTTCCCGTTTCACGATTATGCCGCCGACCGCGCCACGTCTGACATCACCTTCATCGTTCCTACAGGTTTGCAGGTTGCCGGCACGAGCGACGATCCGATCGTGGCCCAGCCAGCCCCGAAAGAAAACGCTGTTCGTTATCGCTTCGTACATCGCCAGCCTGTTTTGATTGGAAATTTTGCCGCCGGACAGTACATCAACCGCAGCCTGCGATACGGCAATTATGATCTTCAGTTGTACGCGATGCCGGGCAGTGAAAAACGGCTCGAAGTGTTTGCGGAACTTACGGGTCGCGTGCTCGAGTTTTATAGCAAGCGATATGGTCCAGCGCTCTTCGGTAACCGCCTCGTGGTGGTGCAGATCGACGACGAGAGTCTCGACACTTATTCGGGTCCGGGAATCATCTTCCTGTCGAGCAAGATGTTCGACTCCGCGAGACCTGTGCCCGAAGACAAGATTCAGAGAGAGATTGCTTACCAGTGGTGGGGACAGACTGTCGGGCTCAAATCGTTCGACGATGCATGGCTTTCGCAGGGTCTCGCCGAATGGAGCGCGTTCGCGTATCGCGAGACAACGTTGAGCGCGGGTGGCCTTGATTCCGCGCAACGCGAGCAACAGGAACGTGCCTTGACGTTCGAACAAACAGCATCGATCGCACGCGCGCCCAGTGCGCTCGACGACCAGTCAGCAGCGTATCAGTCCATCGTGTTTTACAAAGGCTCGATGGTCTTTCGCATGCTGCGCGAGACGATGGGCAAAGACAAGTTTGATCAACTGCTCGCAACTTACGTGCAAAACTTCAAAGGCAAGAACGCGTCGATAGACGACTTTGAACAACTGGCGACGAAGATTGCAGGCGAGAACATGCGCTACTTCTTCGCGCAATGGGTAGAGGGAACAGGCGTTCCGGAGTTTACGGTCGATTATCAGATCATTCGCACGCGCGCGGGTAAGTTCCGCACGCGCGGAACTGTGAAACAGAATCTCGAGTCGCTGCGCATGCCGGTCGAGTTGCTGCTGAGAGCGGAAGGCGACAACGCCCAAAAGATAGTTCGTATTGAAGGGAAGAGTGAAGACTTCGACTTCGAGTCGAACGGTCAGCCGATCGAAGTGGTCGTAGATCCGAATAACAAGATCCTCCGCATGTCTGACGACTTGCGAGTTTCGATCATCGCGCGACGTGGAATCGAGCAGATGAAGGAAGGGATTTACTCGGAAGCGCAGCAGCAGTTTGAGGCAGCGCTCAAGCTCGACCGCTCGAATTCGTGGGTTTACTACAACCTGGGATTGCTGTTCCTCGAACAGCGGAACTGGCAACAGGCGCTCGACAACCTCGAAGCGTCTCTCATCGGCAATTTGAAGCCGGCCTGGATTGAAGTGTGGGCCCACATCAAACGCGGGAATGCCTACGATGCCAAGGGCGAGCGCACCAGGGCGGTAGCGGAATACAACAAGGCGGTGCAGTCAGGTATCGATTACGACAATGCCCAGGCCGTCGCGAAGCGATACCTCGCGACCCCCTACGATCCCAAGGCCTCGCAAACCGCGGAAGCCGTGACGAGCAACCCCGCAAATTAGGGCACAAAAGGCACAAGCAAAGCCACAAGAGGCTCAAAATGTTTATTTAATGTTTTGTGCCTTTTGTGAGTTTTTGTGCCTTTTGTGAACCCTACACCGCTATGATCGAGATCTTGTTTTTCTCCGCGGCTCGAATCATCTCGTCGCGGTCGAACATGAGCGTCTTGCCTGCCGTGATGGAGAGACACGTCGCACCCGCTTCAACCATCGCTTCGATCGTCGGCACTCCAACCACCGGCACATCGAAACGCATGTCCTGATCCGGCTTCGCCACCTTCACAACCGTCAGTCTTCCATTAACCAACTGCCCCGCTCGCTTGATCGTTTCATCCGTGCCTTCCATCGCCTCGATCGCTACACAAGCCTGACCTCGAACCACGATCGTTTGACCCAGGTCGAGCCGCGCGATTTCATGCGCGATTTCCAGACCGTATTTAATGTCGTCGCGTTCCTGCCTCGAGGGTTCGCGGCGCGTGATCGTGCCACTCTTCGGCAACGAATCCTGTAGAAAACAAGTCGAATCGACCAGCTCAATACCCTCGCTCTCCAACTCCGTCGCAATCGCGCCGATCAAGGCATCCGTGTTTCGACGAGGAAGTTTCAGCAACACTTTCAGCATTCGCGCGTCGGGCACGGCCCGGCTGAAAATCTGAACGTGTTTCACCTGCCCGGCCATGATCGCTTTCTCGACACCCTCTTCTTTAAAGAACCGAATCATCTTCCCAAGCTGGCCAATTCCCACCCACTTTACACGTTCGGCAAGCTGGTCCATCTGCGGATCGGTTTCTTCGCGGATCGCAGCCACAACGAGAGGCACCCGGGATTGCCGTGCCCCTTCCACGACCATGAACGGAAACTTTCCGTTGCCCGCGATCAATCCGAACTTCATTTGGTAACGCCGCGCCTGGAGGTCTCGATGAAACGAAGCAAATCGGAAACTTCGGGAGAGTTGGCGATCTCTTCCTTGATTCGTTCGACAGCCTGGGTGGTATTGAGCTTTGCGGAAAGTAAGAGGTGAAACGCGTGGTGAAGCGCGTCGATGGCCGCACGAGAATATCCGCGGCGCTTCATGCCGGTGATGTTTAGTCCATAACACTTCGCGTGATTTCCGACGGTCAAAGCAAACGGCAATGCATCTTTGACGACGACCGAGTAGCCGCCGATATACGCCTCCTTGCCGACACGACAAAACTGATGCACGCCGGAATACGCGCCAATGTTCGCACGATCTTCGATACTCACGTGTCCCGCGAGTGTCGCGGCATTTGCCATGATGACGCCATCGCCGATCAAACAATCGTGCGCGATGTGTGCCTGGGCCATGATCAAACAGTCGTCGCCGGTCTTCGTGAGCATCCCGCCGCCGGCAGTGCCTCGATGAATGGTGACAAACTCGCGGATGTTGTTTCGTTCGCCGATGCGCGTTTCGGAGGGTTCGCCTTTATATTTCAGGTCTTGCGACGCGAGGCCGATGGAGACGAAGGGAAACACGTGTGTTCCGGCGCCGATGAAAGTGCGTCCATCGACGACGCAGTGTGAATCGAGCCTTACGCCGTCGCCAAGTTGAACCTCATCGCCGACGACGCAGTATGGTCCAATAAAACACTCGTACCCGATCTGTGCACTGGGACTCACCACTGCCGTGGGATGAATTGACGCCGGGTGAGTAGCTGTCGACATTGACGACCTATTCTCTCGGAGCGACGATGCTCATGATCTCGGCATCAGCCGCGAGTTGGCCCTCGACTTTCGCCTCGCCACGCATTCGCTGCACGCGCGACCCGATGCGCAGGGCAGTAACCTCCAGCACGAGCGTGTCGCCGGGAACGACGGGCCTTCTAAAACGCGCTTCCTTGATACCTGTAAACAGGACCAGTTTTTGATCGCGATCCTCGATCTCGCGCAGCGCGAGCACCGCGCCAACCTGGGCCAGCGCTTCAACCACGAGCACACCAGGCATCACGGGCGCCCCCGGAAAATGGCCCTGAAAAAACGGCTCGTTAATACTTACCTGTTTGATGCCGACGATTCTTTCGCGGGGGACGAGCTCAACGATGCGATCGACGAGGAGGAACGGATAGCGGTGCGGCAGAAGTTTTTGTATCGCCTGTGAATCGAGAACTGTTTCCATGTGCGATCAGCAGCCACAAAGAAGCACAAGAAATACAAAAATGCTTTTGTGTATTCTTGTGCCTTCTTGTGGCCCTATTAAGGCGGCGTGATCGTGGCGGTTACAGGACTCTTGCTGTTGAAGTCTGCAATAAATGCCCGTGTGATATCCAGGTTCCGATCGGCATACAGCAAATGCGCCTGGGCCGCATCTATAATCACCTTGATGCCTTGCGCTGTGGCGAAGGCCTCGAGCGCTTTGCGAATTTCGTCTTCAACGGGTGCAAAGAGTTCCTGGCGCCTGCGATCGTAAGACCCGAGCGCATCTT
>Ga0105237_10003321_pt1 | contig 19159 bp, 10 predicted proteins | sample KBSC24metaG_FD_81520 | JGI IMG/M metagenome (GOLD analysis project Ga0105237, IMG submission 81520) | Corn rhizosphere microbial communities from Kellogg Biological Station, Michigan, USA - KBS C2-4 metaG | ecosystem: Host-associated > Plants > Roots > Rhizosphere > Soil | place: Michigan, USA... | reverse complement strand
TCGCGATCGCTTCCGGCACGACGCCCGAGAAGGGACTGCACACCGCGATCGTCGCCGGATTCCTGATCTCGCTCCTCGGCGGATCGCGCGTGCAGATCGGCGGACCGACGGCGGCGTTCGTGCCGGTCGTCTTCAACGTGATCGACAAGTTCGGCTACGGCGGGCTGATCCTGTGCACCTTGCTCGCCGGCCTGATGCTGATCGGCGCGGGCGTGCTGCGGGTCGGCACGCTGATGAAGTACATCCCCAAGCCGGTCGTCACCGGGTTCACCGCCGGCATCGCGGTGAGTATTTTCTCGAGCCAGGTGAAGGACCTGCTCGGCTTGCGCATGGACAAGGTGCCGGCCGAATTCCTCGCACGCTGGTCGGCGTACGCGCAGCACCTGCCGAGCTTTACTCCTGCCGCCGTGGCGCTCGCATCGGCTTGCCTCTTGCTGATCGTCTTCGTGCGCCGCTGGCGCCCGGCGCTGCCGGGTTTCCTGATCGCCGTGGTGGCGGGGGCGCTCGCCGTCGCGCTGCTGCACCTGCCGGTAGAGACGATCGGCACGCGTTTCGGCGGCATTCCGGCCGCGCTGCCGAGTTTTTCGTTTCCGTCCATTCCGCTGGAGCGGACGACGGAGCTGTTTCCGAGCGCGTTCACGATCGCGTTCCTCGCCGGCGTCGAATCGCTGCTCTCGGCTGTCGTCGCCGACGGCATGATCGGCGGGCGCCATCGCTCCAATGCGGAACTGGTCGCGCAGGGCGTGGCCAATGTCGGCTCGGCCTTGTTCGGCGGCCTGCCGGCAACCGGCGCGCTCGCGCGCACGGCGACGAACGTCCGCTCCGGCGCGCGCTCGCCGGTCGCCGGCATTGCGCATGCCGGATTCCTGCTGCTGTTCATGCTCGTGCTGGCGCCGCTGATGAGCTGGGTACCGCTCGCGGCGCTCGCCGCCGTGCTGGTGGTGGTGGCGTGGAACATGGCCGAGATCGAGAGCTTCCGGCATCTGATGAGCGGGCCGATCGGCGATCGCGTCGTGCTGCTGCTGACGTTCGCGTTGACCGTGGTGTTCGATCTGACGGTCGCGATCGAGGTCGGTATCGTGCTGGCGTCGTTCCTCTTCATGCATCGCATGAGCGAAGTCGTCGCGATGGAGTCGGGCGTGTCGCTGCTGGACGGCGACGCAGCCGACGCCGACCGCCCCGTGCAGCCCGATCAGCGCGCGCAGTTGCCGCCGGGTGTCGAGGCGTTCCAGATTTCGGGGCCGCTGTTCTTCGCGGTGGCCAACCGCCTCGACGAGGTGTTGAACACGCTGCCTGCGCCGCCGCGCGTCTTCATCCTGCGCCTGGCGCAGGTGCCGCTGATCGATACGTCCGGCGTCACGGCGCTTGCGCAGATGATCGAGCGCTGCCGGCGCATGGGGACGCGCGTGATCCTGTCGGGCCTGCGCGAGCAGCCGCGGCGCATCCTGGCGCAGATGCACGTGGTCGCCGACGGCGACGGGCTGCGCATCGCGCGCGATTTCGAAGAAGCGATCCGCCTCGCGCAGGCTTGAGCACGCCGATCGAGGCCTCCGGCGACTCGCGTCGTGCGCTCAGTGCGCTGCCGGCAGTGTCACGGCAAAGCCGTTGCCGCCGCTTGCGGTCGGTGCGCACCGTGCCTCGCCGCCGTGCCGGCGCGCGATCTGCCGCACGAGGCCGAGGCCGAGGCCGACGCCGCGATTCTCGCGTGTGTCGGCGCGCCGATAGAACGGTTCGAACAGGCGCTCGCGCTGCTCCGCGGGAATCGCCGGACCTTCGTCCGAAACGACGAGCATCACGTGCTGCGGCTCGCGCGCCAGCGTCACGCGGACCGGCGGCACGCCGTGACGGTCGGCATTTTCGAGCAGGTTGCGCAGCATCCGCCGCAGCAGGCGCGGATCGCCGCGCACGGTCGCCTGGTCGCCGCTGAGACCGGTGCCGATCGGGTCGGTACCGATCGAATCGTGACCCATCAAATCGGCAGCGGCGAGGTCGACACCCTCGTAGCGCGCGCATTCCTCGGCAGCGAGCGCGAGCAGGTCGACGTCCTCGCGCGTGTCGAGTTCGTCGACGGCGTCGAGACGGCTGCTCAGCAGCAGTTCGTCGATCAGCGCATCGAGCTCGGCAATGTCCTGGTCGAGTCCGGCCTTGCGTTTCGGATCGGCCGACTGCTTCATCAGCTCGACCGCCATGCGGATGCGCGCGAGCGGCGTGCGCAGCTCGTGCGACGCATTGGCGAGCAGCGCCTTGTGTGCGCCGACCAGTGCCTCGATACGGCCGGCGGCGCGATTGAAGCTCGTCGCGAGCTGCGCGACTTCGTCATTGCCCTCGACCGCGACGCGCGCCGACAAGTCGCCGGCGCCGAGCGATTCGACGCCGGCCTGCAAGCGTTCCAGGCGCTGGGTCAAGCGCCGGATGATCGGCAGCGCTCCGACGGCCACGGCCAGCGCGAGCGCAGTCAACGTCAGCAGAAAGGCATGCAGGGCGACGATCGGATGGCCGAACAGCCGGCCGCCTTGCGCGACGATCATGTCGACGCGATGCCAGATCGCCGCCGTCGCGATGGCGAACACGGCAAGGCTGCCGAGCAGGGCGAAATAGAAGCGCAGGTACAGGCGCGACACGTCAGTCCTGCGCCTTCGCGAACACGTAGCCGCTGCCGCGCAGCGTGATGACGCGCCGCGGATGCTTCGCATCGTCCTCGATGGCCGCGCGGATGCGCGAGATGTGCACGTCGATCGAGCGGTCGAACGCTTCCAGCGCTTCGCCCTTGAGCTTGTCCATCAAGGTCTCGCGCGAGAGCACGCGTCCGGCGTTCTCGGCCAGCGCGACCAGCAGCGCGAACTGGTAGCCGGTCAGTGCCCGCACTTCGCCGTCGACACGCAAGGTGTGCGCCGCGCGATCGATTTCGAGCCGGCCGAAGCGCAGCGGCTTGTCGGCCGCCGCGGCGCCGCCGCGACGGCGCAGGATCGCGCGCAGCCGCGCCAGGAGCTCGCGCGGCTGGAACGGTTTGGGCAGGTAGTCGTCGGCGCCGAGCTCGAGCCCGACGATGCGGTCGGTCGCGTCGCCGCGCGCGGTCAACATCAGCACGGGGATGTCGGAGTTCTGGCGCAGGTGCCGGCAGACGTCGAGGCCGTCCATGTCCGGCAGCATCAGATCGAGCACGACGGCGTCGCAGTCGAGGCGGCCGAGTTGCTCGATGGCCGAGTGCCCGCTGCCGGCCACGTGCACGCGATAGCCCGCTTCGCCGAGATATTCGTTCAGCATCTCGGCGAGGCGGGCATCGTCTTCGACCAGCAGGATGCGCTCGGGCATGGCCCGGCACTCTAGGCGCGGCCCGATCGCTTGGCTAGCCTTGCGCGGGCGCCGCCGCGTGCATCTGCGCGATGTGCGCGGCGAGCGCCTGGCGCTGCGCTGGCGTCAGCACGTCGGCAACGTCGCCGATCAGCTGCGCGATGCGCCGCGACGCCTGGTCCATGCCGGCCAGGTGCGCCGCGCGCAGCGTTTCGATCGCGCCGCGGTCGACAGTGGCCTGGGCGAACAGGTCCAGCGCCTGCGTATGCAGGTTGCCCATCTGCGCATGGATCTCGCCGACGTCGGCGACGGCCTGGTTCACGATCGGATCGAGCTGCGCCTTCTGCGCATCGCTGACGCCGAGCTGTGTGTACAGATGCGGCAGGAACTCGGCGACGTGGCTGGCCAGGTCCTGCGACGTCATCGGTGCCGCGTGATGCCGGGCGGCCATGTCCGAGCCACTGGCAAAGGCCGTCACGCCTGCACCGAGCGCGACGCCGAAAGCGAGACCGAGGGCGAGCGCCGAGCGCGCGGCGATCGTGGAAAACGACGAACGGATATTCATGGGGTTTCCTTGCAGGTTCAGGCTCATGCCCGGCACCTAGTCTTCGCGCCGCGTGTTGTCGGCGTTTGTGCGCAAGGTAAAGTTATATGAAGCGGTCGGGAGCCGACCGCGCACGCGCTATCGAGGTGCGTCGTCGTTCGCCTTGCCGATGCGATAGGTGATGTCGAACGTCGGCGCCGCACGCTTGGCGTTGCGGGTGGCGATTTCCAGCGAGGCCGGCTCATCCAGATAGACCGTCGTGGACGGCTCGCTGCGCAGGATCCATTCGCCGCCGTGCGATTCGAAGAACATCAGATCGAGCGAGGCGGCTTCGCGCTCCGGCGTGCCGGCCGTTGCCGGCACGGCCGTCGCGAGCATGCGAATGCCACGGTCGGGGTCGCCGGCGTTTTCGAGGGTGAGCTCGGCGCGCTTTCCCTCTTCCACGACCAGGCTGGGTTTGGAAACGACGACGCCGTCGCGGGCGATGGTGAATTCGAGCCGATACCGCGTGGCTGCGTCGGCCGGCGCCGTCACAGCGCAGGCCAGGAAACCGCAAACGAGCCCGATTGTTTTTTTCATGGTCGCGCCTCGTGTCAGGGCTGATCGGCAGAGGTCGGAGAGAGACCTTGCCACGTCGATAGCGGCTGCAGCGAAGCCTACTGATACCGCTGCAGAAGCGGTATGACAACGCCATGAAGCACTTGGTTGCATGGGCACCGCACAAAAACATGGGCCGCCTCGCGGCGGCCCATGCGTCGTCCCTCGACGGAGTGACGCTCCTATTCCTCCCTGAAACGCTTCGATGTCACGGCGGCGAACTGCCGCATTGCAGGTCGAACCCGTTCTTGAAGATCGGGTCGCCGGCGTCGAGATTGACCAGGTTGAAGCTTGCGACCTGCGCGTCGGCGACGCCGCTCTCGGCTGCGGTCACCGTGTAGGGTCCCGCCACTTCGTTCGCCGTCGCATCGACGTAGGCGACGCCGTCGAGATCCGTCGTCACGGTGACGTTCGCGCTGCCCCCCGCGCCGCCATTGGACAGCAGTGCGGAGGCGCCGCTCGGCGGAGCCGTGAACTCGACCGCGATACCGGCCCTCGGCTGCCCTTGCGGATCGGCCAGGCGCACGATCAGGGCGCATTCGAAGGCGCTGCCCACGATGGTGTTCTGCGTGGCGCCGCCGATCGGCGTGGCCGAGTTGCCGGGCGTATTCGTCAGCTGATAGACGACCGTCCCCGTGACGCCGGCCGCCTGTGCAGTGACCGTGTAGGCGCCGACTTTGCCGTTCGCCGTCGCCAGTACCACCGCGTTGCCGCCGGCATCGCTGGTCACGGTCAGCGTGCTGCCGCTCTGGCCGCCGCTGGACAACACGGCGCTGGCACCGCTGGTCGGCGCGACGAACGTCGCCACGACACCCGCGACCGGATTCTGGAACTGGTCGCGTACGCGGATCTTCAAGGGCTGCGGGAACGGCGTGTCGACCTGCGCGCTCTGCTGCGTGCCGCCGCCGACCGAACCGTCGCCGCCGATCGGCACGACATCGTGCGGCGTGCCGGCGGTATTGGTCAGGTTGAACGCGAGCGTGCCGGCGACGCCGTCGACGGTCGCGCTGGCGGTATAGCTTCCCGCCACGGTATTGGCGGTGGCCTGCACCGAAGCCTCGCCGTTGGCGCCGGTCACGGCCGCGTTGGACGACAGGGTGGCACTGGCACCGCTCGCCGGCACGCCGAAAGCGACGCTGGCGTTGGCGACTGCATTGCCGTGACTGTCGTTCACGCGCACCGTCAGCGGCTGCGCGAACGGCGTGTTGACCGTCGTGCTCTGCGTGCCTCCGCCACCGCTGCCGAGAACGATCGACGCGGGCGGCCCGGCCGTGTTGGTCAGCGGGAAGGTCGCCGCCGTCGCACCGGCGACGCTGGCGGTCGCGCTGTAGCTGCCGGCAATCGTGTTCGCCGTCGCACCGATGCTCGCACGGCCGTCGCTGCCGGTCATCGCGCTGCTGGCGGACAAGGTCGCAGCGGCACCGCCCGCACTCGGCGTGACGGCGAAGCCCACGGCGACATTCGGCACGGCATTGCCGAAGGCGTCGAGCGCCTGGACGGCGAGCGGCTGCGCGAACGGCGTGCCGACTTCCGTGCTTTGCGCGCCGCCACCGCTGGCGACGATGCTGGCCGGCGATCCGGCGAGATTGGTCAGCTGGAATGCCGCGGTCGCACCGACACCGGCGACGCTCGCGGTGACCGCATAGCTGCCTGCGAACGAATTGGCCGTGGCACCGATGCTCGCTATGCCGTCGATGCCCGTGACCGCAGTCGTGCTGCTCAGCGTGGCGCTGGCGCCGTTGCCGGCCGCTGCCGCACTGAAGTTCACGCTGACGCCGGCGACCGGATTGTTGTTGGCGTCGACGACGCTGACGGCAAGCGGCAGTGCGAAGGCCGTGGTGACCGCCGCGCTCTGCACGTTGCCGCCGGCGGACGATATGCCGGCCGGCGCGCCGGCGAGATTGGCGAGGTCGAACGTCGCGACGGAGGCGACGCCGGCCACATGAGCGGTGGCGACGTAGGCGCCCGCGATGGAATTCGCGGTGGCGGCGATCGAGGTGCGGCCATCGGCATCGGTCGTGGCATCGGCCGACGAGAGCGTGGCACCCGCGCCGGACGGCGCAGGGACGACGGCGTAGCTCACGTCCGTGCCGGAGACGGGATTGCCGAACGCGTCGGTGACTTCGACGACCAGCGGATCGGCGAACGCGGTACCGACCGTCGTGCTCTGGTCGCCGCTGCCGTTGCTGTCGGTCGGAATCTGCACGATCGTCGGCGGGCCTGCCGCATTGGTCAGGTGGAAGATTTGCGGAGCGGCCAGTCCTGCCACCTGCACGTTGACCGCGTAGTCGCCGGCGACGAGGTTGGCCGTCGTCGTCGCGCTCGCGTCGCCGTTCGCGTCGGTGAGCACGGCCAGCGTCGAACCGCTGGAGCCGCCGCTGCTGAAGACCGCGCTCGCACCGGAATTGGGCGCATTGAACACGATTTGCGTGCCCGGCACGCCGTTGCCGGCGCCGTCGAGCACGCGCAGGCCGAGCGGAATTGGGAACTGGGTTCCTACCGTTGCCGACTGGCCGTCGCCGGCGATGTTGCCGACCGTCGCGGGAACGCCGAGCGTCACCGCATCGAGTGCGACGTTGTCGAACGCGATCGTCGGCAGCAAGTCGGCCGTCAACAGACCTTGCGGCTGCGCAAATAGGCGAAGCTCGATCGGGTCGGCGGCGATCGCCATCGGCGACACGTAGATCATGCTGAGATGGTAGGAGGTGTTCTGCAACGGCTGCAGGGTGATCGCGCCGGGTGCGGCCGTATCGCTCGATGCGAGCACGACGTTGTTGGCGGCGAGCTGGATGCCCGTGTGCGTGCCGTTGAGCAGGCCGAGCTGCAGTACGCGGCCGGCGTCGATGTCCGCGCTGAAGATGTAGCGCGTGTTCGGCTGCACCGTCGTCGTCAGGATCTGACCGATATAGCCGCCGTTGTTGAGCAGGCCGAGCACGCTGATGCCGAGCAGGCCGCCGATCGTCGCGTTCTGGTTCGGCGCGGAAATCGCCAGGGTCGGCGGCGCCAGGACGCCGAGAACGCCGGTATAGGTGCCGGTCCATGGACCCAGTCCGATCGTGACATTGGTGCCGTTGCCGCTGAGCAGCCCGCCCCCGACCGAGCCGACATTGGCGGCCGAGGAGAAGTCGCCGTTCGGCACGGCGACGGGTGCCGCGAGTGCGACATCGGCCGTGCCGAGAGCGAGCGTGAACAAGAGTGCAGTCGTCTGCAGCAAGCTGCGTGCGGAGCGGCTGCGGCCGCTCGCCGGAGTGGATCGTGTCGCGTCGTGCGAAGTTGAAAAGCTCATCGCGTGCTCCCCGGGCCAAGGCCCTCATGCATAGGCGGTCAGCCAGCTGCGGATCACGCACGCGTGAAGAAGGCACGCCGACTCGACGGCAACGTAGGCCAAGCGGAGGCGGGGAGAATCCTGTAAGAAACGACAGGGTAGGAGCGCTGTCGCCTTCACGCGCCAGAGACAGCGCGCAGTACACGATCGAACCTTTCGAGCCGTCGCCGCAACGCAAGCAGCGGAGCGACGACGAAGGCGCAGCGGCGCGAAAGAGTGCGCTGCGCAGCGCGCGTTCGCGTCAGGGGCGGACGCTGTCGTCCACGCGGCGATCGTAGTCCGCCGGCGGTGCGCAGCAGGGCGGTCCGAAGCCGATCGATGCGCGCCCGAGCGATTTCAAGCGCGGCTCCGGTTCGGCTGCGAATACGGCGGCCGCAGGAGCGCCGACCCTTTCGAATCGATAGCGGACTCCTCGTTCCGGGGCAAAGGTGAAGCGACCTGCAGTCATCGGCTGCATCGGCTTGCCGTCCACCAGTACGCGCACGGTCTGCTCGTTCCACGGCGTGACGAACCGCAGCGGTTCGCCGCGACCGCCTTCGAGCGTGAATGCGACGAGGCTTCCATCGACGGCTTCGACGCCGACGCTCACGCCGCCCTGCAGCGGTACCGAACCGGACATCGTCCAATGCGAGGGCAGTGCGGGCGCGATGCGGATCAAGCCGTCGTGATCCTGGATGGCCAGTGTCTCGGACAGCGCCAGCGCGACGATGCCGGCCTGCTCGAGATAGAACTCGCCGGTCGGGTTCTCGCCGAGTGCGGCCATGCCGTTCGGGTAGGCCTGATAGACCTCGACCAGATGCGCCAGGCCTGCCGCCATCTCGTCGCCGAGTCCGAGGCGCGCCGCGTGCAGCGGGTCGTAGCTCCACGTCGCCTGGTAGACGAACGGGCGCTGCGCGTAAGTGCGGCGCGCGATCGCGAACTCGGGATCGTCAAGGCCGATCAGCGCATACGGCCACACCGCCTCCAGCCCGATGTTCTCGCCGTTGCGATAGGGCGAGGTGGGCAGGTAGCTCGCGGCGAAGATCGCCGGTGGCTCTGCCGATGCGGACGCAGCAGCTGCAGGATTCGGTGCGGCGGCCATCACGGGCAGCGGCGGCGTCAGCGCGAGCGCGTCGCCCAGCTGCGCGGCGAGGTCGGCGTCGCGGCCGAGTTCCTTCGCAGCCGCCATCGTGGCCGGATACAGGCTGCGGATTGCGGCGATATCGGTGGCTGGGTCGCGCACGTCGATCTGCGTCTCGTGCGCGTTCGAAGGTTCGGTGTGCAGCTTTCCGTCGTCGCCCTTCTTCTGATACGCCAGGAGAAAGCGTGCCGCTTCGGCCATCAGCGGATAGTTCGCGGCGAGAAAATCGCGATCGAGCGTCTGCCGGTACGTGCGCCATACCCAGAGCCCGATTTCGGCGCCGGTGGTCAGCGTGCGCGCGTTGGAAGTGTCGGTCCAGCCGAGGTCGCAGCTGTGCGTGACGATCGCGAACGGGCGGAAGCGGTCGTTCTCGTATTCGACGCCCTTGCCGTCGAAGCGCATCGTCTCCGGCACGCAGATGCCGGCGCGGCCGCCCATGTGCCGGCGTGTCCAGCGCCGGATCGCGTCGAGATTGTTTCGATACAGCGCGAAGGCCGGCGCATTGAGCTCGGGCACGCCGGCGGCGAGGTTCGCCCCGACCTGCATGCGCAGGTTCCAGAACCAGAACGCCGCCGGATCCCAGAAATGATCGTCCTTCGACGAAGAGAACAGATCCGCGATGCCGGCCTGCGATCCGGGCCTGTCGCCGCCGTTGTGCGCGGCCGAGGCGAACAGGTACAGCGTGCGCAAGGTCTCGGCGTAGCGGGCGACGCCGTCCTTCGATTCGGCGCTGATCGGATGGACGCGCGACCAGAACGCCTGCCACCAGGCCGTTGTCGCCTGGATGTTCACGGCAGGCGCCAGCGTGGCACGCACGGCATCGTGCGCCGCTCGCTCGCCGTGGAAAGCCGGAGCCGCAATCAGCACGCGCAGACGGCCGTCGCTCGTCGGCTCTGCGCTGACTTCGACCGTGCGCGCGTCGACGACGCGCGCCGTGCTGCTGCGGCCGATCGCCTGTACGGCAGCGACGGAACCGAACGTCTCGCCCGATGCGCCGGGCAGCGCGTCGTCGCGCCAGGTTTCGGCCAGCACGGCGACATCGCCGTGCGTCGACGCGATCGGCGCGCGCGGTGCCCACAGGCGCAGCACGATGCGCTGCGGCCGGTCGGGTGCAAGCCCTGCGAGGTCGACGACGACGCGGTCGGCCTGGCGATCGACCAGGGCTTTCAGCGTGATGCCGCCGCCGGCTTCCTCGAGCGTGCCGTCGGCGAGGTTCAAGCGGCCGCGAAACGTCCGGTCGGCCGTCATCTGCTTCAGATCCGGAAAGACGACCTGCCCCGGCGAAAGGCGTCCCGGCAGGGTGTCGGCGCGGTTGAGCTGCAGCGTCAGCCCGTCGGCCGCCCAGAACGCGGCGCCGAGGCGGCCGTTGCCCAGGCCCAGCGCCTGGCTCGGCAGGATGTTCGGCTGGCCGATTGCGATATCGGACCGCGCCGCGAAGCCGGACGTCTGGACGGCTGCACGGCCATCCCCGGCCCACAGGCCCAGGAGCGACAGGCACAGCGGCCATGCCGCAGTCGGGCAAATCTTCATCGATCGAGTACTCGTGGCGGGACGGGCGGGCTCGGCGCTGTCGTTCTTGCCCTCGGCGCTGGTCGAGCGACGGTCGGGCGTCGAAGGTATACCACGGCGACCCGTAGTCGCGCCGTCCGAAGGAGGGATGGGAACGAAGAGCACCGGGAAACACGACGCGGCACCCGCGGTCCTCGGCTTTTCCTTCGTGATCTTCGTCCCCTTCGTGTTCGAGGCTTCGGCCTTCCGAGCCGGCATCCGGCGCAGCGGCCGTCGTCCGTTCAGGCACGGCTTCACGCAGCCATCACGCCGTCTGCGTAGCCTGACATTCCGTCTGGCGCGTCGCTGCCATCGCCCTCCGATGGCCCTTCGGCGGCGTGCCGGGCGGTCAGACGTCGACGTTGCATCGATGTCCCGAACGAGTGATGGTATGAGTATCGAAACAGGTGACCGCCATGGTGATCGACGGACGCGAGATGTTTGAATCGATGATCGTGCGCGACGAGCACGCGAATCGCTTTCTGTGGACGCTGCGCGCCGCCGCGGACGGCGGCTACCTGTGCAGCAGCCGCTCGCTGACCGATGCGGACATCGGCCTCATCGAAGGCGGCGAAATGGACATCGGCGCGCTGAGCGACAAGACCCCCTCCGCCGGCGTGTTCTCCAAGCTGGACGGCGTATACGATTTCTTCGCCGGTGCCGGCGACGTCGACCTTGCCGCGCACGCCGCCAAGCTGCTGCACGAGTTCGATCCGAAGCGCTTTTCGTGAATCGAGGGGGCGTGGAAGCGGCTTCAGCCGCGATGCGTGGCCGTCGGCTCGCGATCGCGGCTGAATCCCATGACGAACACCTGCCTGAGGTGTTCGTCCAGTCCTTGCGTCAACCGTCGAAACCGTCCTTGAAGATCAGGTCGGCCGTCTGGCCGAGGCCGAACTTCCACAGCTGGCCATTCTTGTCGGTGACGTAGATCGCACCGTCGACGACGATCGGGCTCTGCCAATGGATCGCGCCGATCAGCGGCGATGTCCACAGCACGTTGCCGGTCGTCGGATCGCGCGCGATCACGCAGGTGCCGCCGCTGCACGCGCCGGCGTTGTACAGCACGCCGTTGGCGAGGGCCGTCGATGTCGACGAATCGGTGATCGTCCAGCGTGCCGTCAGCATCGGCTGGTTGCTGCCGTCGAGGCCGAGCTGGAAGCCGGAAATGCCGGAGCGGTTGCTGACGAACAACCAGGTCGATCCGTCGGCGGGATTCGTCCAGACCGACGGCTGCTCGCGCATGCCGCCGCCGCCTTGCGGCGCGGCGAGCAGCTGCAGTTCGCCGCCGACATGGCCGGGCGCACCGGCGCCGCTCATGTCGTCGAGGTCGATCAGCCGCAGCTGGAAGTCCTTGCCGACTTCCATGCCCAGGTGCTGCACCGCGCTGCCGGCCGGCACCGGCAGCAGTACCAGCGAGGTCGATCCGAGATCGATGTCCTGGTCGTCCAATTGTTGGAAATTGGTCGGCGTGTAGCTGTCCAGCGGCAAGCCGCTGCCGGCGCCGCTGCCGTCGGCGGCGAGTGCGAGCACGCTGTCGCCCCAGTTCAATCCGCCGCTGGTGTTGGCGTTGAAGTCGCCGTTGCCGGTTGCGATGTAGACGCGGTCGGTCGCGGCATCGTAGGTGCTGCCGCCGCGTCCCCAGATGCCGCCCTGCGTGCTCGAGCACGTGCCGTTGCCGAGCAGCACGGTCTGGTTGCTGCACAAGGTGTTGAACACGTTCTGCGCGCCGGTCGAAAGGTCGATCGCGACCGAGTGGCCCTGATAGTCGCCGCCGTCGCCGATATAGCCGTCCGTGACGGCGTGCAGGTACTCGGTGCCGCCGCTCGCGAACACCGTCAGGCCGCTGGCGACTTTCTCGACGTCGGGTTTGAGCGTGATCGGCCGCGGCCATCCGGCCGGTCCCGGGGTCAGCACTTCGCTGCCGTCGCCGATGGCATATTTGTGCACGTAGCCGTCGACGCCGAAGCTGTAGACGTACTGCTTGGCCGCATCGACGATCGGCGAGGCCGAGGCATGCTGCGTGCTGTTGCTCGGACTGCCGCTGGTCGCCTTCGACCAGACCACGTCGCCGCTGGCCGCATCGATCGCCATGACGGTTCCGGTGGTGCTGGAGAAATCGGACACGCTGTCGCTGCCGAACAGGAACAGCAGGTTGCGCGTTCCGTTCGCGGTCGCCACGTTGCTCGCGTAGACCGGGGCGCCATCGGCGATCGCCGGCAGGATCACCGGCGTCGCGTACAGCGATACGGCTTGCGCGACGTTCGATGCGCCGATCGTCGTTTCCGAGATGTTATTGCCGCTGTGCGCGGCGTCGTAGCCGAACTGCGGCCAGTCCGCGGCATGCGCGGACGCGAGCAGGGCGAGGCCGCCGACGGACGACAGCGCTCGGATCAGGGGTGAATAAGGCATGACATTCTCCGCTTTTCGGTTGCACGTTGACCCCCAGGAGAACGACTATGCGCACCGCTTCGTGAATTTCACCCGAGACGGGTGAAATCCCGCATCGCGCTGGGCGTATACACTCACGCTTTTGCATCCGCGCCTTTACATCCGGCCGTCCCGTCGACGAACCGATCGAGAACCGCACAGCGGTCGCGCCCGGCACGACGCGGTCTCAGGGAACGACGTCGGACGTCTTGTCGTCCCAGTTGTAGCGCGGGACCTGCACCCACGTGCCGTCCTTGAGCGTCGGCACCTTGTGCACCTTGGCCTTCAGCACCGACATCTTGCCGCTCTGCTCGTCGACCCAGAAATCGATGTCGTAGAACTCGTCGGTCGTGCCGACCTTGCGGAAGTCGCTGCAGGCGAAGTACTGGCCGTCTTCCTTGAGCTTGCGCACCGGCTGGTGGATCGCGACGAACTGGAGTGCGATCTCCTCGCCGGTGACATCGTCCTTGAGCTTGAAGACGCCGCCGTCCTTCTTCTGGGCGTCGACGATGTGCTCGTCGATCGAGGACATCACCTGCCAGCCGCGGCGCACTTCCGTGTCGCCGGGATGTTCGGTGGACGGAATCCACCACCACGGCGTCGGCGAGCGCGACACGAGCGTCCAGGCGTTGCCTTCCTTCTTCGGCGCGCGATAGATGCGCGTATCCATCAGGACCAGCTTGCCCGCGCGCGGCTTGACCCAGAAATCGAGCACGTATTTCTTCGCCTCGTCGTCCTTGGCATGGAACTTCACGTCGGGGAAGAAACCGTAGCCCTTGAGCTGCCGCACGAATTCGAACTGTTCGAACACCAGATCGAGCTTCTTGTCGGTCACCGCGTCGTGCAGCGGAAAGGCGCCGCCGTTCGTCTTCGCGGCCGATTCGATGAGTTCCTGCGTGAACGTCTTGACCTGGTCGGTCGTCACGTCGGCCATGTCGGCCTGCGTCGCCTCCACCTCGCTCGTCGCGATGAACTCGCGCGCCTTCTCGAGGTTGGCGGTCGGGTCTTTCAGGAACAGCGCCTTCGCCTTCGCGTCGGTGAAGCAATAGGTCTTGCCGTCCTTGCCGGTCCAGTTCACCGAGCAGTCGGTCGGGGTCCGGTGGCCGGAGGCCAGTCCCATGACGCACTGGTTGTCGAACTCGCCCTGGACGCCTTCGGCGTAGCCTGGGCTGCAGAAGAAGACGACCGCGAGGACGAACGTCGCAGCCCGGTATCGTTCGAGGAAGGAGAAGGCGGACATGCTCGGCTCCGTGTCGGCCGGAGACACCGGTCTTTGAGGCCACGCTACCACGCAAAGGCACGCCTGGCGTTGCGCACTGCGGCAGTTGCAGGAACGCTCGCTCGCGCGGCCTGTTCGCACGCTCGACGAACAACAGCGACCGGCGGCGGTGGTGATTCGCCGCCGCCGGCCGCTTCAGGTGTGCGGCCGATCTAGCGATCCACGGCGCGCAAGGACGGCGAACGAGGGCGCCTGGGCAGTGGAAGCAGCATGCGCACCTGGCCTCGATAGCGGCGGTACTGGTCGCCGAAGGAGGCGACGAGATCGCGTTCCTCGAAATAGATACCGACGAGGATGTAGCCGGTCGTCGCGATCGCGAAGAACAGATGCCCGACCGTCATCGCCGGCGTGCTCCAGAAGGCGAGGATGAAGCCGAGATAGATCGGATGGCGTACGAGGCGATAGATCGAACGCACCTCGAATCGCGCGGGGGGCGAATCCTTGCCGCGTGCATGCGCATAGACCTGCCAGAGGCCGAACAATTCGAAATGGTTGATCACGAACGTGCTGACCACCAGCGTCGCCCAGCCGAGCCAGAAGACCGCGTCGAGCACGGTGACGCCGAGCGGGTTCGTCACGGTCCACACCGGCGCCGGCAGCGGCTGCCACTGCCAATAGATCAGCAGCAGCGCGGCGCTCGCCATGAGCACGTAGGTGCTGCGTTCGAGCGCGGGCGGAACCAGGCGTGTCCACCAGCGCTTGAAGGCCGGCCGCGCCATGACGCTGTGCTGGACGGCGAAGACGCCGAGCAGCAGCGCATCGACGAGCAGCGCGTTCAACGGCGAGCCCGCGACACCGGAGTCGATCGACTTCGGCACGGCGAAATTGCCGACGAATCCGATCGCGTAGAGCAACGTGAAGAGAAAAACGATGTAGCAGAAGAGCCCGTAGGCCAGAGCAGCGAAACCACGCATGAATCTTTCCTCAGCAAGACAGTCGAGCGACGGGCCGGCCGCGAGGACGCGGCGTCCGTCGTCTGCACAAACGGGGTTTCGCGCGGAATTACGACACGCCGGCGGATTTTCCTGTCGTGTTGCGGGGCCCAATCGCGTACTCCCTGAAAGGATCGGGCATCCTTGCGGCGCAGGGGCGGCTGCGGGATTGCACAAGTCAACAAGTGGAGGATGGCGCGACGCGTGGGACGCGCCGCGCTGTCGGCGCTCCAGGTGCAGGCGGGCGATCTGTGCGGCGTCCGCCGGGTACGCAGCGCTGGCGAATTCCGGATGGCGAGGCGTCCATGCCGTCCCCAAGGGGTGAACTGCAGGAGTCGCGATGGAACCTTTCGCTCGAGCGGTCGACATCGAACAGGTCAAGCGCGCGGAACTGGATCTGATCCTCGATCGGACCCGGCAGCCGCCGCCGACCGAACCGGCGGTCTGGGGCATCGCCTTGTCCGGCGGCGGCATCCGCAGCGCGACGTTCGCGCTCGGCGTGCTGCAGGTGCTCGCGCGATCGGACCTGCTGCGCGGTTTCCACTACCTCTCGTCGATTTCCGGCGGCGGCTACGCCAACGCGTTCGTGCAAGGGCTGATCCGCCGGCGCGGATTCGACGGGGCGTTCGACGTGCTGCGCTCCAGCGTGCGCGACCGCGCCGCGCAGCCGGCGACCGGCGACGCGGTCGATCCGCAGCAGCCGATCCTGCATCTGCGCGAATACAGCAACTACCTCAGCCCGCGCACATCACCGCTGTCGGGCGATACGCTCGGCATGCTCGGTTCGTACGTGCGCAACGTGCTGCTGGTGCAGATCCAATTGTGCGCGTTGCTGCTGGCGCTGACGCTGCTGCCGTTGCTGCTCTACCCGTGGCTGCAGCGCGGCGCGGCGCGCTGGCCGGGCCTGTTCCTGCTGGTGGCGGGCTTGCTCGGCGTTGCCGCCGCGATGCTGCTCGGATGGATCACGACGCGCGCGAACCGCGTGCTGCAGGACACGCAGCCGTCCGTCGCCGGCGCTGCACCGAATGATCGATGCGCGGAGGAACCTGCGCGCGGCACCGTCGCCGGTGCCGCGGTCACCGACTCGAAAGAGGCGCCGCCGCCGTTCGCCGCGCGCGCCGCCGCGCTGGCCATTCTGGCGACCGCCGTCGCCACGCTGCTGGGAGCGGCCGGGCTGTGGGGAATCAACGCGCGCTACGGACCGACCGCCACGGGGGCGGGGCCGGAATGGAGTCTGTTCGACGGTTGGGCGTCGCTCGACGTCGGCCTCGGCGCAGCGGCGGCGGCGTTCTATTTCGTCGCCTGGATGCTCTGGCTCGGATTCGACCGCACGATGGCCTGGCGGCAGCGTCTGGGCGACGACGAGGACTGGCGATCGCCGCTGATGCTGCACTCGGCGCGATTCGTCGTCTCGACGGCCGCCGCGGCGGCCCTGGGCGGCTGCGCGCTCGTCGCCGCGCGCCACATCGTCTTGTCGTGGCCGGGCTACGTCGGCCTGTGGCACGCGATCATCATCGGACCGACGTGCCTGTGGGCCGCCGTCACGTTCACCGGCATCGTGCATCTGGGGCTCGCCGGGCCGGCGCTGAACGACCTGCAACGCGAAGTCTGGGCACGCGTCGGCGGTCGCGCTGCGGCGGCGGTGATTCTCGGCATCGGGCTCGCCCTGGCGATCGCCATCCATGGGCCGTGGATGCTGACCTACGGGCTTTCGTTCGCCGAGGCGAAGTGGCGCGCGGTCGGCTGGATCGGCGTGATCGCCTGGATCGTCACCTCCGGCAGCGGCGTGCTCGCGGCCTACAGCCAGAAGGTCGGCGACGTGCAGAGCCGGGCGCGGCTGCTCGACCGGCTCGCGCGGATCGCGCCGTGGGTGTTCCTGCTCGGCCTCATCGTGCTGATCGGCTATGCCGGCCAGTGCATCCTCGCCGCGCTCGGCTGGGACCTGGCGCCGAACGACGCCGCCCAGCGCGTGTATCTGGCGCACCTTGCCGGCGGCGCGGTCCTGCATGGCGGCGTTCTCTTGATCGCACTCGCCGGCGCGCTCGCGATCTGGCTGGTGTTCGGTTTCGCGATGGAGCTCAACGAGTTCAGCATGAACGCGTTCTATCGCAATCGGCTCGTGCGCTGCTATCTCGGCGCGAGCAACGGCGAGCGGCGGCCGGAGCCGATCACCAATTTCGATCCGCAGGACGACCTCGTGCTCGCCGAGGTCGTCGAGATCGAACGCGACGAAGGCCGGCGTCCGCTGTATCCGTTGTTCGGCACGGCGTTGAACATGGTCGCCGCCAAGCAGCTGGACTGGCAGGATCGCAAGGCGGCCTCGTTCTGCCTGACGCCCGGCTATTGCGGCTACCTGCCGCCGCCGTCGCATCCGAACGCGTGTCCGATCGGCGACAAGTCCGCCGCCATCGCCGGCACGTTCGCGGCGCGCGCGGAGCCGACCTCGGATGCGGGTTCCGCATCGCCCAAGCCATCGCCGCGCCAGATGCTGCCCGATCCCGTCGCCGTGACGTTGACCCTTGGCAGCGCGATCGCGATCTCCGGCGCGGCGGTCAGCCCGAACATGGGCTATCACAGCTCGCCCGCGGTCACGTTCCTGCTGACGCTGTTCGACGCGCGCCTCGGCTGGTGGCTGCCCAATCCGATGCAGGCCCGCCGCGCGCGCAGCACGCTGCCGCCGTTCTCGGGCGGCTGGCTGGTCGCCGAACTGCTCGGCCTGACGCGCGACGGCGGCCGGCACCTGTACCTGTCGGACGGCGGCCATTTCGAAAATCTCGGCATCTACGAGTTGGTCCGGCGTGGTTGCCGCTTCATCGTTTGCGTCGACGCCAGCGCCGATTCGGAGCGCGACTTCGCCGATCTCGGCGATGCCGTGCAGAAATGCCGTGTCGATTTCGGCGTCGACATCCGCATCGACGTCGACGATCTGCGCGTCGGCGCCAATGGACTGTCGGCGCGCAGCTGCGCGGTCGGCACGATCGCTTATGCGGACGGCAGGGAAGGCGTGCTGCTGTACCTGAAGCCGAGCGTGACCGGCGGCGAGCCGACCGACGTCGCGCACTACGCGCGCGCGCATCCGAGCTTCCCGCACGAACCGACGTCCGACCAGTACTTCGACGCGGCGCAGTTCGAAAGCTACCGCCGTCTCGGCGAATACGTGGCGACGACCGCGTTCGCCTCGACGCTGGAGCGCACGGCGGCGATGGCCGAATCGGTACCGCAGGCCGCGCTCGACGTGCGCGACGGCCCGCAGAAGGAGCGTTTCCTGATCGAGTTGCGCCATGCCTGGGCGGCGCCGCTGGACGGTGCGAAGAACCGCTTCGCCGCGCATGCCGACGCGATGGCGCAGCTGTTCGCCAAGCTGCGCTCGACGCCGGCGCTCGCCGTGCTCGACGCGCAGATCTATCCGTCGTGGATCGATCTGGTTCCGCCGATCGCCGAGATCCACATGCCGCGGTCGTCGACACCGCTCGCGCGGCGCACGGATTTGCCTTCGCGCGGCGACTTCCGCAGCTGCTTCTACTTCTGCCAGGAACTGATCCAGCTGATGGAAGCGGTCTACCACGACATCGGGCTGGAGCACGCGTTCGACCATCCCGACCACCGCGGCTGGATGAACATGTTCCGCCACTGGAGCTGGGCGCCGATCTTCCGCGTCGCCTGGGCGGTCGGCGCGCCGACGTTCGGACGCCGCTTCGTCGGTTTCTGCGAGCTGCGCCTGGATATGCCGCGCTTGAACAGCGCCGTCGGCATCGCCGAGCTGGCGCGTCCGCCGGGCGTGTCGTGGCAAGCCCATTGCGACACGTTGGCCGACGACGGCCGCATCAATCATGTCGAACGCGGCATCCTGCTCTCCGACGCGATCGCCGCAGGTGCGGATCACGCCGCGCTGCGCCTCGTGGCGATGCGCATGGAGTGGGGCAGCGTGCTGGGGCGCTCTGCGGGGGATCTGCCCGATTCGACCGTCGCCGTCGCGGTGGTGGAGGGGCGCACCTTGCGACTGCTGCGCGTGCAGGACCATCTGCGGCGCATGGGACTCGGCGCGGAGTTCATGCGGCGCCTCGCGGCGCGCATCGACGCGGTCGACGTGCGAGCC
>Ga0105237_10003319_pt1 | contig 19159 bp, 15 predicted proteins | sample KBSC24metaG_FD_81520 | JGI IMG/M metagenome (GOLD analysis project Ga0105237, IMG submission 81520) | Corn rhizosphere microbial communities from Kellogg Biological Station, Michigan, USA - KBS C2-4 metaG | ecosystem: Host-associated > Plants > Roots > Rhizosphere > Soil | place: Michigan, USA... | reverse complement strand
GGATGTAACGCAACGACGATTGCGCGACTGTTGGGCCACTCGAATATTCAGATGTCTATGCGGTACACGCATGCGTCTGATGACAGCCTCAGAAGCGCGGTCGAACACGCTGCCACAAAAATGCCACAAACACTAAAACAGCCACTCACGCGAGTGGCTGTAAATACTTGATTCTATTGGAGCCGGCTGCCGGAGTTGAACCGGCGACCTTCTAATTACGAATCAGACGCTCTACCAACTGAGCTAAGCCGGCTAAGAGGCTTTTGAAATATACGAATGGCGTTTTGTAGTGTCAAGGAGGGATCATGCCGAAGGATGCAACCAAGAATGTAGATCGATACAAAGTGAGAGGTGGCGAACTGAATGAGTTCGAGTTCACTCAGAATCGAAAAGCCACGAAGTCCACAAAAGGCACAAAGAAAGCCACAAAAAGCACAAAAGAGAAAAGGGCTACGGCAAAGAAAAAGTAAGTGAGAGGAACGGGTCGACTTTTACTACTTCTGCTGCTCCTGGGAGGTGTGGGCCAAGTCGCGCTCGCGCAGAAGAAACTTCCCTCGGCTGAGAAGATTGTCGATAACTACCTCAAAGCGATCGGTGGCAAGAAAACGGCGGCCGCGCGCAAAGATGCGACGTACGAGTGGGTTGTCCAATTCAACAATCAACCGATCGGCACCGCACGCACGCAACGAAAAGCGCCCGCCTCGGAGCGTTGGGAACTGACCTTCGGCAACGGCCAAATCATCACCGGAACAAACGCGAGATCCGCGTGGGAAATCGGGCTCGATAAGCGGCTGAGAACTCTGACCGGCGCCGAAAGCGCCGCCGCGAAACTTCGCGCCTCACTCGACTCTTCGCGCCTCATCAATTTCAAAAAAGCCAACGTGCTTGCACGAGTTGTCTCGCTGGGCGATCTCGCCTCGGAGCCCGCGTACATCGTCGAGTTCTCCATGCGAAGCGGCGCGAAATTTCAGTATTACTTCAGCGTGAAAACGTCGCTCATAACTAAGATCACAGGCGACGTCCGAAACACACGACTCCTGTTTGAAGACTACGGCACGGAAAACGGCATCGCCGAACCTCATCGAATCCGAATGAACGTCGAAGGTCCCGGTGAGCTGACGCTTCTGCTTCAAACCGTCAAATACGACACGGGCATTGACGATCGCGTTTTCGATCCACCCGCTGCTCAGGAGAGTCTGGACGTCGTGGCCCTCATGCGTGAGGTCTCGCAGAACCAGGATGAACTTGAAAACCGTGTCTCCGAATACGCTTTCAAGCAGACCGAAACTGACCGCGAGATCAACAGCAAGGGTGAACTCAAGAAAGAGACAGTCAAAGTTTACGAAGTCTATCCTTTGCCAAATCGCGAACCGGTCCAGAAACTGATCAGCGAGAATGGTGTGCCGCTGTCTGCCGAACGCGCGGCAAAAGAGGAGCGGCGCGTGCAGGAAGAGTTTCTCAAGGCTGAACGCGACAAAGAGAAAGACGAGAAGAAGGTCGCGCAACGTCGCGCCGAGCGCGAAAAGAAGCGCAACGAAGACGACGAGGCAACTGACATTTCTCCGTTTCTGAGAGCGTGCGAGTTTGTCTCACCGCGTCGCGAGATGCTGGAGGGCCGCGAGGCGATTGTTTTCGATTTCCGGCCGCGTCCTGGATTCCGCCCACAAAATCGCGAGGAGAGTTTGATTGCGAAGCTGATCGGAGTCGTGTGGATCGATCCCGTAGACAAGCAGGTGATCAGACTGGAAGCGCGCCTGGCTGAAGGTTTCAAGATGGCAGGCGGGTTGCTCGTGTCGCTCAAGCCCGGAGCGGCGCTTGTGATCGAGCAGACGCGAATGGTTCAGGGCGTGTGGTTACCACGGTTTGCGCATGTGAACCTGTCGGTGAAAGTGTTGTTGTTTGCTGGAGGCGAGTACAACAAGACGATCGAGTGGAGCGAGTACAAGCATTTCTCGGGCGACGTCAAAGACTATAAGATCGACGCACCGGTGAAGCCCTAGCCACAAAAGGCACAAACAGGAGCCACAAAAAGGCACACAAGAAAGAAGAATGAGGGAAATAAACATCATTGGAGGAGGGTTGGCGGGGGTTGAAGCGGCGTGGCAGGCTGCGCGGCTTGGTGCAAACGTCAATCTTTACGAGATGCGGCCGGTGAAACAGACACCGGCCCATCGCACTGACAAACTCGCCGAGATCGTCTGTTCAAACTCGCTCAAATCCGACGAAGCCGGAACTGCGTCCTATTTATTAAAGGAGGAACTCCGGCAGGGTGGGTCGCTGGTGATGACTGCGGCAGCGGAAACGCGTGTGCCAGCGGGTGCTGCGCTTGCTGTCGACCGCGAAAAGTTTGCAGAACTGATCACACAGCGCATCGAAACTGAGCCGCGCATTCGCCTGATTCGAGAAGAAGTCACGAGTGTTCATGATGACAAGATCACAATCGTGGCTACAGGCCCGTTATCTTCAGACGCCTTGACCGCGGAGATTATGAAGTTGACCGGCAGCGATCAGATGTATTTCTACGACGCGATCGCGCCGATTGTCGCCGCCGATTCCATCGACACCTCGATTGCATTTCGCGCCGCGAGATACGATAAGGGCGGTGACGACTACCTCAACTGTCCGTTCGATCCCGAACAGTACGCGCGGTTCTATTCAGAGTTGCTGGAAGCGAAGAGCGTCCCGCTCCAGCGCTTTGAAGAGACGCGCTGGTTTGAAGCGTGCCTGCCCATCGAAGAGCTGGCGCGACGTGGCGTCGACACGCTTCGCTTCGGCCCGATGAAGCCCGTCGGACTCCGCCATCCGAAAACCGGTAGAGAACCCTACGCCGCCGTGCAACTGCGGCAGGAAAATTTAATGGCGGACGCATACAGCCTCGTGGGCTTCCAGAATCATCTACGCTACGGCGAACAAGCACGAGTGTTGCGACTCATTCCGGGATTACAAAACGCCGAGTTTCTCCAGTTCGGTCAAATCCATCGCAATACTTACATCTGTTCACCGCGCGTGCTGCACGCGACGATGCAGATGCGAGATCGTCCTAACCTGTTCTTCGCCGGACAGATCACGGGTGTCGAGGGTTACGTCGAGTCAGTGGCGATGGGATGGCTCGCAGGTGTGAATGCAGCGCGGTTGGCGTCGGGTTTGGAGTTACTGGAAGCTCCGGCGCGCAGCGCAACCGGAGCGCTGGCACATTACGTCTCGCACGCAGACGCGAACAACTTTCAACCAGTAAACATCACTTTCGCGCTTTTGCCTCAACTTCCAGAACCCGCAAGGCGCAGCGTGCGTAAGAAGCGTGACCGCAGGCAGTTGCAAGTCGAATTGGCTTTGAAAGAGTGGGCAGAGTGGCTCGAGCAGAATCACATCACGCGCGAAATCGCACACGCACGCTAAGAGCGAGCCGCATCACGGTTCTGCTAATCGCTCTTGTTTGCCTGAGCGTGCCTGCCTGGAGTCAATCAGGACGACAAAAACAGCCGGGCAAGAAGGCGCCATCGGGTCCAATCGCCGACCCAAACCGGCCTGGTCCACCGCCCGTTCACTCATCGAAGAAAGCGACCGATGAAGTTGATCCCGGCGACGTTGTTCGTATCAGTTCCAACCTTGTTCCGATTCCGGTTTCGGTGGTTGATAAGCGTGGCAATGCAGTCATCAATCTGAAGTTGGACGACTTCGAGCTTCGCGTAGATGGCGAGGCGCGGCCGCTCACTGACTTAACGCGCTCGGAAACTGCAGTTCGCATGGTGATGCTGTTTGATAATAGCGGCAGTCTTCATGCCGCGCGCGACTTTGAAAAACAGGCGGCGATCCGTTTCTTCAGGAAAGTCTTGCGCCCCATAGACGAAGCTGGGATCTACTCGATTGAACTTGATAGCCGTCTCGCCCAACCTCTGACGCGCGATCTCGTGCGTCTCGAACAGACGATCACGATGTTTGGCCGGCCCGAAGGCGGAACTTCGCTTTTCGATGCGATCGTCGGTGCGGCCACTTATTTGAGACCTCACGCGGGCCGCCGCGTGCTCGTCATAGTTTCAGACGGAATTGAAACGACGAGTCAAATCACTGATTTCGACTGGGTGGTCCAACAAGTGCTCGCAGAGGATTGTCAGATTTACGTGGTCCAAACGGGATTGTATGAGAGTGCGAACCTTCGCGCGCTCGCAGCCGAGCGCCGCATGGAACAGTTGTCAGGGGAGACTGGCGGCGCCGTCTATCTTCCGAAAACAACCGATGAGCTCGATCTCGCTTTCGATCAGATTGCCGCCGATCTGTCGCAGCAGTATGTTTTGAGTTATTACGCGAGCGCCGAACAACGTGACGGGCGCATGCACAAACTCGATTTGCGAGTGAAAGCCAGAAATGATGTTCGCATCCGCTCGCGAAAGGTCTATTATGCACCGAAGCCGGTAACCACCGCCGGTTGGTAGCATCTGATGGAGAAGCTGATCGAGCAATTCCTCGAACATTTGCGTTACGAACGCAACGTCAGCGCACACACCTTACGCAACTACGCCAGCGACCTCGAACAGTTCACATACTTCCTTGCGCCCGATCGCAAGACAAAGCTGCCTGACGTTGCCGAGATCGATCACCTGACGATCCGCGAATGGATGGCGTCGCTTCATTCTGATCAGAAGAAAAAGAGTTCTATTGCCCGGAAGCTGGCGGCGTTACGAACTTTTTTCCAGTTTCTCGTGCGCGAAGGTGTGTTGGAACTCAATCCAGCGAAGCTCGTGTCGACGCCTAAGCTGGAGAAGAAGCTGCCGAGTCACCTGTCGATCGAGGAGGCGATCAGGTTTATCGAGTCGCCTGATTTAGATACCGATCTCGGAAAGCGAGATCGGGCGATGCTCGAGTTGATGTATGCGACGGGTGTGCGCGTGGCGGAGTTGACGACGCTGAATGTGGCGGATGTCGATTTTCAGAATCAGTTGATACGCGTGACGGGGAAGCGGCGGAAGCAGCGGATCGTTCCGTTTGGCGATCCCGCGGGCGATGCGATTCGGAGTTATCTCGGCGTGCGCGAGAAGTTTCTTTTCAATGCGCCGATTTCAAAGCGTGATGAACGCGCGTTGTTTTTGAACTACCAGGGAACGCGAATCACGACGCGTTCGGTGGGCCGGATGGTCGAGAAGTACATACGCATCTGCGCCGGCATGCACGACATTAGTCCACACGCGCTGCGCCACTCGTTCGCGACACACTTACTCGACAGCGGTGCAGACCTGCGCGACATCCAGGAACTCCTCGGACACGCGCGGCTTTCGACGACGCAGGTTTATACGCACGTTTCGATGGAGAAGCTGATCGAGGTGTACGACAAAGCACACCCCAAAGCTTAGTACACAAATTACACATAATCTGTGTACTAAAGGGTCGGTAAATCATCTTCGCCGTTCATGCTTTCAATGATCGCCTGGCAGGTGGCGTCGTAGCGCGCGGTGGGGACGGCTTCGAGACGTCGTTCGTCGATGGGTTGACTGCAACGCGCACAGATCCCGTAGCTTCCTTCCTTGATACGCAACAACGCCTGATCGATGTCGGCAACGACCTTCGAGCTCCGTTCACCAAGCCGCAGCGCGATCTCTTTGTTCAAGTCCTGCACTGATAGATCGACACTGTCTTTAACGCCGTCGTCGTAAAGTTCCAGCGCGGCTGCCTGATCCGTGCGGACCTGATCCGTGTGTTGGCGTAATTGTGTAAGAAGAAGATTTTGGAAGTGCTTCAGTTTTTCGGCGTCCACCTGTCAACCCTTGTCCGCGCGCCAAAACTCCGCGCGCTCGAGATTTTTCGTGCTGCGGAGTTTAGCATATCGGCTTGACGAGCGGCCCCCATTAAAACCTTGCAATCAGTGCGACGCGCGCCCCACGCGGCGCCCCCGGCGAGATGTTGTTGTTGCCGTCAGCATTCAGGTAGTACTGGGTATCGAACAGATTCTGCACATTCGCCTGAAGACGCCATCGTTCAGTGATCGAAAAGAACACCGCTGCGTCTGCTCGCGTGTAGCCCGGCAGAACTACTGCATTATCGAACGCGGCAAACATATCAGATCGATTGACAAGGCCCAATGCCAGACCAAGCCGCGGATGGACTTTGTAGTGATTCCACAAAGAGAAGCTGTGGTGTGGTACGAGTCCGACTTGCGCGCCCCTGGGTGCGGAGATCGTAGCGCTGCTGATGAAAGCATCCTGGTAAGCGTAGCCTCCCGCGATACTCCACTTGGATGTGATCCTGCCGTTCAAACCGAATTCAAAACCATTCGTGCGTTGGCTGCCCGTCTGAAGAATTCTCGCCGGATCGTTTGGATCGGTCGCTCTAGTATTGGTGCGATCCTGGCGGTAGACCGCGGTAGTTACCGATAGATTTCGGCGGACGTCCCACTTTGCGCCGAGCTCGTAGTTGTTGAACTTCTCTGGTTTGACCTGCTGCGTAATGTTTGTGAGTGAAGAGAATTGATCGCCGGAGCTTGGCAGATAAGCGACACCGTAGTTTGCGTAGATCGACAACTCCGTAAACGGCTTCACGATCACGCCGGCCCTTGGAGAAACGAGACGATCGATCCGTCGCAGGTCCTGATTGTTTCTGTTGTTGTGAAACCGTAGATCGAAGTAGTCAAAACGGACGCCGGTCACGACCTGTAGATAACGATTGATCTCGATCTGGTCCTGAACGTAGGTTGCGCCGAGATTCGTTTTGATGTGGTTGTTGGCGTCTGTTGCGTTCTGTCGAAACGTAACGGGCGTTGTCACTAAAGGATCGGACAATGCGACGAGGGTGCTTGTTGTCGTGTTGTTGAAGAAACCGGTCCGGCGGAAATTGTCTGTCAGTTGTCTGCCGATTTCTGCTCCTGCGAGAAAGTTATGACGGATAGATCCCGTGGACGCCATGAACGTAACGTCGGTTTGATTGAAGAGATTCTGACGCTTGGTCGCGTTGTTGTAGGCGGTGATCGCTGCGAACTGCTTGTTCGCAGTAACAGCTCCGGGTACGTAGTTTTGATAGAAGCGATCGTAGTCGCCAAACATCGTCCGGTTGCGAATGTTGAAGCGTCCTGCCTGGTGGTCCACACTCGCGGAGGCGAGGTTTACACCGACTCTCGCGGGGCTGTTGTCAGGATCTCCGAAGAACGTTTCGATCGGAACGTCGACAGGTCGTCCTTGAAACGATGGAATACCGCGATCCGCGACACGCCCGTCGTGGAAATACTCGTACGAGAGCTTAACGGCTGTCCTGGGACTTACAACGAGCGTCGCCGTTGGATTGACGCCGTAACGCTCGAGATTGAAGCCATCACGAAAACTGTCTGAGTTCTCATACAGACCATTGACTCTGAATGCGAACCTGTTGCCGAGTGGCTGATCAAAATCACCGCTGATGCGCCTGTTCGCGAACGATCCACCCTGCAGCGTCAGCTCGCGCAAAGAAGAAAAGCCCGCCTCTTTAGTTACGCGATTGACGACTCCACCACCGCCGCCGCGACCAAACATCATCGAGTTTGGTCCCTTCAGAGCTTCAACCCGCTCGACGTTGTATAGATCGCGGAAATGCTGAACGTCGTCACGCACCCCATTGAGAAAGAAGTCGGCACTGGTATTGTTGCCGCGAATCACCAGTTGGTCGCGATTATTTTCTCCCTGGTGCGCCGTGATGCCTGGGACGTAAGCGACAACGTCCGCCACGCTCGACATTGATTGATCTCGAATCTGTTCCTTCGTTACGACTGAGATCGACTGCGGAATGTCGCGAAGGGGAGTGAGCGTCTTGGTGGCGCTCGAGATCGAGTTGACGCCGTATGCAGCAGTGTCGGTGATCGTCACCGACGCGTTCGATGGTCCAACCGGCAGAACAATCTCGAGTGGTTCGGTACGCGTGACAGGGTTCACGGTATGCGTCACTTCCGAAAAACCCTCGGCCATGATGCGCAGTTGATATTCGCCTGGTGCGAGCATTAATGCGAATTCGCCGTTTTTGTCCGTGACTGCGGAAGAGGAGGGCAGTCCGGAGGTGGAGGCCCAAATGTCGGCACCGGGAATGGCGGCGCGATTCTGGTCGACGACTTTTCCGCGAACGGGAGTCTTCTGTTGTGATACCTGGGCAAGTGCCGGGGTGAATAAGGCTACTGAGAATATTAGAAGTAGGAACCGTTTGGCGCGCATTAACCGCCACCCTTTCTATTTGTGACGCCGGAAAACTTACGAGGGCTAGTTTAGTAAAGCTTTGTCCGAAATTGAAATCCGATTTCAATTTCAGACTAGGCAGAATAAACGAGTACGGTGATGCGGGTCAAGCGGAAGTTCGACTGATGAGCAGAGCAGCGAGTAGCGGGATGTTGATTTCGTGATGACCGATGATCGAATAACCATGGCCCGCGCCGTTCTCTGTCGGGCGGCGCACGACGTTCGTCAGCGGACGATACGATTGAATGAAATCGAAGTTAGCAGTGGTGATGTCTGAAAATGGATGGCCCAGGTTGCGCACCAGCGTCACGCACTTGAGGAAGACTTCGGGCAACACGACGGCCGATCCGACGTTGAGATAAACGCCACCGCCATCCATCTGCCGGACCAGCTCTGCGAGCAGGCGAAAGTCCGTGTGAGTGGTGGCGCCCAATGCGGCGCCGTCGAAGTTTGGATGAAAGTGTGCGATGTCGCCGCCGATCGTGATGTGTGCGGTGAAGGGAATGCCAGATTCGTATGCGTTGCACAAAAGCGAATAGTCGCGGTGCTGCGGATCCCGAGCGAGCAGAGCACGGCCAACCGCTTCGCCGAGTCCGATCTGATCGTTTGCGCCTTCGCGGGCGGCGCTGTTGAGAAGTTGTGCGGTTTCTTCAGCGCCGCCGAAGACGCCCTCTGAAAGCGTGGCGTCCACGTCCTCAGAAGTTGAACCAACCATCGCAATCTCGGAGTCATGGACCAGCACGGATCCATTTGCCGCAATCGCCGACACGAATCCCTGCTTCATCAAATCGACCATCACCAGCGCCAGACCAGTCTTGATCACATGCCCACCAATCCCCCAGATGATCGGCTTCTTCAACTCCCGCGCACGTTTGATCCGAGCAGCAATCTGTCGCAACGACTGTACCGCAAGAACATTCGGTAGACCGTCGAGGAACTCGTCCAGCGATGGATTACCAGTGAGAGGCTTCGCGAAGTCGTTCAGATTTACTTTGCTGTTGCGCGATGCAAGCGGGTATGTTTTAACTCTGTCGAGTTCGAGAGGTTTTATATCGTCGTAAATGGACGGCAAATCGCTCTCTCCTAGTCAAGTTGTTCCAGATCTGCCAAATCCTGCATACGACCAGATGCCGCCTTGTTCTGTTTGAGCATTTCTTTCGATATGAATGGAACTTTCAGAGCATTGATTTCCCCATGTTCTCGGGTGGCCCATGCCTCGTCAAAGCTAACCCCGGAAAGGAAAGTCAACAGATCGATTCGATTTGGCGAAATGCCCAGTTGGATGACCTGATCTTCTTGTAAAAAGTCGTCGACTGAAAGATTAAGATCCGCGAAGCCGAATCTCTCAATCACTTGAATGAGTCTTTCTGCATTCTCAGCGGAACGTTCAATGAAGAGATCTATGTCACCGGTGTAACGCGGATGCCCATGATAGGCAACCGCAAACGCGCCGACTACCATGTAACGTACGTTAAGAGCGTTTAATAATTCGACAAACTCTCTTAAGTCTTCCTCGAGATCCATCCTTGGGTTGATATAGGCTTCTGAGAGTTAACAGTATCTCAATTCTCTGAGCGGGAGTGAGTGACTGATGGTACTTCTTATCGGCCTCTTCGGCTTCCGCGAAAGATTTGAAGAATTGAATCTTTTTTTTCATTCGCGATGGAAATTATAGCACGTGGTGACGCCGTCCTTGTCCGCTAAGGATGGTGATTATCGTTGCCATTTCGTGTAATTGGTCCGTTGAGCAGGGGGCGGAGGACGTGGCCGGTGTGGGAGCGGCGCGAGCGTGCGACTTCTTCGGGGGTGCCGGCGGCGACGATGCGCCCGCCGTGTTCACCGCCTTCGGGACCGAGATCGATGATGTAGTCGGCTGATTTGATCACGTCGAGGTTGTGTTCGATCACAAGCACGGTGTTTCCGAGTGAAACCAGACGCTGTAGAACGTCGAGCAGCTTGTGAACGTCGGCGAAGTGCAGGCCGGTCGTCGGCTCGTCGAGGATGTAGATCGTGCGACCGGTGGCTCGTTTTGAGAGTTCTTTCGCGAGTTTGATGCGCTGCGCTTCGCCACCGGAGAGCGTCGTGGCTGATTGGCCCAGTTTGATGTAACCGAGTCCGACGTCGAGCAGCGTCTGAAGCTTCTGGTTGATCTGCGGAATGTTCTCGAGCAGCGGCAGCGCTTCTTCAACAGTCGTATCGAGCAAGTCGGCGATCGACTTTCCCTTGTACTTCACGGAGAGCGTCTCACGGTTATAGCGCGCCCCGCGACACACATCACAAAGCACGTACACATCGGGAAGAAAGTTCATCTCGATGCGTTTCATCCCGTCGCCTTCGCACGCTTCGCAGCGTCCACCTTTGACGTTGAAAGAAAAACGTCCCGGTTTGTATCCGCGCTCGCGCGACTCGGGCAGCATCGCGTAGAGCTCGCGCAGCGGCGTAAACAATCCCGTGTAGGTCGCTGGATTCGACCGCGGCGTGCGGCCGATCGGCGACTGGTCGATCTCGATCACTTTGTCGACATGTTCGAGACCCTCGATCGATTTGAATGGTCCGGGTTCCTTCAGCGAACCGTAGAGGTGTTGCGCCAGCGCGTAGTAAAGAATGTCTTCGACAAGCGTGGACTTACCCGATCCGGAAACGCCGGTCACAACCGTCAACAACCCGAGCGGAAACGAGACGTCGATCTCTTTCAGATTGTTCGCGTAAGCCCCGGTAACGGCGAGGTATTTCCCATTCGGGGATCTTCGTTCCGACGGCACCTCGATCTTCCGCGCGCCGCGAATGTAGAGTCCGGTGATCGACGCGGGATTCTCAGCAACGTCCGCCGCCGTGCCCACTGCAACGACTTCGCCTCCGTGCGCACCGGCTCCTGGTCCAAGGTCTACAACATAATCAGCACGGCGGATCGTCTCTTCATCGTGCTCGACTACGAGCACTGTATTACCGAGATCGCGCAGCGTCGACAGCGTATCGAGCAACTTCTGATTGTCGCGCGGATGTAGCCCGATCGAAGGTTCGTCAAGCACGTACAAGACACCACGCAACTGCGATCCGATCTGCGTTGCGAGTCGAATGCGCTGACCCTCACCGCCCGAGAGCGTCGACGACGACCGGTCCAGCGTCAGATACCCAAGACCCACTGTCTTCAGAAAACGCAGACGATTTTTTATCTCTCGCAGTATTGGACCAGCAATCTGTTCCTCGCGAGAGTTCAGTGCGATCTGTTCGAAAGCTTCGACGGCATCCTCGATCGGCAATGCCGTGTATTCCGCGATGCCGCGTCCGCCTATTTGCACGGATAGCGAGTCAGAACGTAAGCGCCGTCCATTGCATTCGCTGCAAACTGTAGGCGACACCAGCGTCTCCAGTCCGATTCTTATCTTTTCGGAAGGTGCTTCGTTCAAACGATCTCGAAGCCACGTGAGTGCGCCTTTCCAGTCGTTCTGGTAGGTATAAAGTCCCTGCGTGAAATTTAACTTGCCGCTGACTCCATTCAGAAATCCGTCACGCACTTCCTTCGGCAAGTCTGCATACGGCGTCTTTGGATCAGCGCGAAAATGTTTGCAGACAGCGAGCAGCGCACTGCGCAGATATGCGGAGCCTTGCTTGTCCGACGTTCCCATGAACCCAAGACGTTCGGGTGTTTGACTGGAGTCGGGAAGCAGCTTCAGCGAATCGATCTCCATCACGGTCCCCAAACCGTGGCAACGCTTGCACGCACCATACGCGGAATTGAACGAGAATGAACGCGGCTCGAGTGGTGGAACGTTGATGCCGCAATTCACGCAAGCCATTCGTTCCGAGTAGAGCTTTTCTTCACCGTCGACAATCGAAATCAACACCGCGCCGCCAGTCAACTTCAACGCCGTGCGAATCGAGTCGGTTAACCGCTCGCGAATGCCGGTCTTGATCAGTAGTCGATCGACAACAGCCTCGATCGTGTGGTTGCGTCGCTTGTCGAGCCGAATCTCCTCGTCGAGCGAGAGCAACTCGCCGTCCACACGCGCGCGTATAAATCCTTCTTTCCCGAGCTTTTCGAGTTCCTTCTTAAACTCACCTTTTCTCCCGCGAACGATTGGCGCCAGCACCATCACGCGCTCGCCTTCCGGCAGCGCGAGCACGTTCTGAACAATCTGATCGACGCTCTGACGCGTGATCGCAGCGCCACACAGATGGCAGTGCGGAATTCCGATCGACGAAAACAGCAGCCGCATGTAGTCGTAGATCTCGGTCACCGTGCCAACTGTCGATCGAGGGCTGCGAGAAACTGTCTTCTGTTCGATGGAGATCGCGGGTGAAAGACCGTCGACCGAATCCACGTCAGGCTTTTCCAGTTGATCCAGGAACTGGCGCGCGTAGGCCGAGAGCGACTCGACATAACGCCTTTGCCCTTCCGCGTAGATCGTGTCGAAAGCGAGCGAGGATTTGCCCGACCCGGAGAGTCCGGTAATTACGGTAAAGCGGTCCCGAGGGATGTCCACATTGATGTTCTTGAGGTTGTGCTGGCGAGCCCCTCTTACACTGATGCGATCAATTGCCATAACGAAAACCATTCATTCTAGCCGAGGGGTTTTCGGTCGGCAAGCCAGTACACAGATCGCACAGAAAGAATCCGTGTACTAAAAATTGAAGCGCATCCCGAGTTCCATGCGGCGGGGTGGTTGTGCAGAGGTGGCCTGACCGAAGAATGGTGACGTTTCCACTCCCGAAAACACGCCGAGATTCGCATGGTTCAGAAGATTGAACGCCTGCGCGTAAAGCTCGAAGCGATATTTCTTTGTTCCACCCAGTGAAACGTTCGGCGGCGCCGCGCCATCGCCTCCGCCACCGCCCACGCGAATCATCCTGACCTGTGGTCCACCAGTCGGCTGCTGTTCCGGTCCGAAGTCTTTGGCCCAACCAAAACGTGAACCAATCTCCCAGCGTGACGCGCCACGCGCACTGTTACGTCCAACACCGGCAGGCCGATCGTTGATTACGGTGTCGCCATTGTCGTCGAAACCCGTGGTGACGTTGTAAGGCAGCGCTGAAGTCGCCTGAAAGATCGTCGAGACACCAAAGCCTTTCGGTAGTCGCTTACTGATCATCCCCGAGATCAAGTGCCGGAAGTCAGACGCCGCTGGACCGCGATCGGCATGCAGGTTGAAGTTGTTCGAAGGCAAACTAAACGGGCTGTCAGCCTCGTTTGTATTCTTCATCAGCAGATAATTCACATTCCAGAACAGCCCGCTCGAGCCGCGCGGTCCGGCCACGATCCTTCCGGGACCGATGCCAACCATCAGCCTGTGGCTGGATTGATACGCAGACGATTCGACATTCGTGATGTTGCCGGCAGTCGGGTCGGGCCGGCCGAGACCGGGAACCGGCGCGTTGAGATTACGACCATGCAGCAGGTGCACACCGCGCTGATACTGATAGTTGGTCGTCAGTCGAAACAACTTGAACGGGTTTGTCTCAACGCCGAGTGACGACTGAATGATGTACGGGATCTGAAGACCGGGATCCGTCTGAATGCGACTCGGCGGAAGAATCGTCTGCATACCACCAGTTATCGGATTCGGAAAACCGGGCTGCGTGATCACGAGATCTCTCTGCCGCTCGCCGTCTACGCGCAGCGTTTGTTCGTATGTTTGCGCAGTGAACCAATCGTAGAAAATGCCTGCACCGCCGCGCACTGTGATCGAGCCATTCTTCTTCGGCGACCATGCAAAGCCCAAGCGCGGAGCCACATTGAATTTCCCAGGGACGTGATTCTGGAGCTCGTGTCGAACTCCATAACTGATCGTGAGATTCTTGCGTAGTCGAAAGTCATCCTGAACGTACCAGCCGAATTGATACTGATGGTAGTTCACGGTCGGATCGCCGATGCGTTGAGTAAATTGAGTCGGCAGACCCGCTTCGAACGCGTCGAGATCCGCGAATTGGAAAGTTCCGAACGGGTTTGTCCTCTCATTGCTGCGGTAACCACCTGCTTCGAGTTGTGTACCGAACCGAAGGCCGTGCTTTTCGAGTGCGTAGTCGACGTTGTCTGCGAGTTCGAAGTCGAGTTGGCGGCGGCCGCCTGCTCTTTGCGCGCTGCCGTCATTGAACGCGCCGGGAACGAGGATTGTTCGTCCGAGACTCACCGAGCGCGCTTCGGTCTCGAGCCAGCGCGCCTGCAAACGAAGTTCATTGAAAAACTTTTTGCCAAACACGCCTGAGTCTCCCAAGCGCGCGATGTATTCAGTCTGGTCCTGAGAGAAACCGCGGGCCGGAAGATCGAAATCTCCGACGCCGAGGTTGTTCTGCACGCCCGCATTGCGTTGAAACTGCAAACGCGCCGTATGTGTTTTGGTCAAAACATGTTCGACGCGCGCGTCGAGGTTCAGTCGTCTCGAAGGACGATATGCGAGATCGGAAAAGATTCCGTCCGGCGTTGTCGCAAAGATTGGGCGGGCGTCAAAAAAGAGCGATCCGTCAGCGTTCAGGAAAAGCGACGTACGGTTTTTCCAGAGTGGACCATCCAGCGAGAGACCGAATCTTCGCTGTTGTTCCGGACCGCGAAAGGGCGCAAACACCTGTCGCGCATTCATCGACTCGTCGCGGAAACCGAAATTGAATGAACCGTGCCACGAATTGATGCCGGGCTTCGTGGTGATATCGACCATTCCAAATCCCGCATCGTGATTCTCCGGGGCGTACGGGTTGAGACGAAAACGTATCTCGCGAATCTGCGACTTCGGAGGAAGTTTTCCGCCGCGAAATCCGTTCACGCGAATCTGCGCGCCCGGACCAGCCAGTTGATTGATCGCGTTTTCAAACTCGTCCGGATCGTCCGGTAGCTGTGCGATCTGTTCTGCGGTGAGGACGTTGCTGAACGCTGGACCATCGGGATTTGTGTTTCGCACCTGCGCTTCGTCGGCTACGTCCACGTCGACCTTGATCGTATCGATCTCTAGTGTTATTTCCCTTTGATGTGGACCACTCGAGAGATTTACATCTTCGATATCAAGAGCTTTGAAACCCGCCGCTTCGATGTGAAGCTGATAGACGCCGGGTGCGACCTTGTTGAATCGCGCTTCGCCGCGCTGGTTTGATGAGCTGAGCGATTGTGGCTTCCCGTTTCTGATGAGTTGCACTTGGGCCTTGTTGATCAAGGCGCCCGACGGGTCCTTCACGATCACTTCAAGACTCGCAGGGGTTTGGGCCAAACAAGGAAGGACAGTTAGGACCAGAACGACAAGCACACTTGTCGCCCGAGAATGGAGAGACTCGACGCGCATCCTTCGTGCTCCTTCAGTGTTTTTCGAAACGGTCTGCTTTGAACTCAGGATTCAATTGGTATTTGGAGATCTCAAACTCTTCTGAAACCTCTTCGCCCGTAAGGAACGTGAACTTGTGGGGCAGCATGATCCCACCGACCTTCTTGTGCTCTGTCAGTCGAATATAAAAATCGACCTCCTCCGGAGCCGCGGGAGCCTCGGCGTTCATTTTCCTTTCCGCCTCTTCGCGAGCCTTCTTGATGTCTTCCGGAGATCTCGCACCACCATTTCCCTGGCGCGTCATCGTGAAGACTCGCGGCTTTGGTCCACGGTAACTGAGTAGCAGCGGCAGGTGACTCTTCTTGTCGAAAAAGATGCGCAGCGCAAGGTTGTTTGGACCGGAAACGTCGATAACTTCCGCGGGCGTATCATCGACGTCAGACTCGCCCGCATACTTGTACTCGAGCGCGAGCGAAGGTGGAGGCGTCAGGATCATCGCCAGCAGATAGCGAGAGAACTCAGCGTTGTAGATTCGTTTCAGTCCTTCTTCGATCTGTTCGGGAGACGGGTTCGGGCCGCCTGGACCACCCATGCGGATAATCATGTTGCCACCGCCGCCGCTGTTGGCATTCCACGCGTGTTCGCCGTTGAGTCCGCGCGTATTGATCATCGACGTCGAGAGTCCACCCATGTTCATCGCATCTTCGACCACGTATTTGTTCGGGAGCGCGATGCTTATCTCGCGGTCGCCGCTCATTTGACGGTCGCCGATGACGCGGCGGTACTGTCCGGTCACCTGTAGTCCCTGAATCTTTTGTAATTGTTCTTCGCCGCCGATGGCCTGGCGACCTTGTTTCAAGACTTCGTCCGCGCGCGAGTCCGCAAAGACGGCGGTAGCGCAAACAAGGATTAGCGTCAGGAGGGATAAAGGTCTTCTCATGTTCAGTATTCACAGGGGACCGGAAAAAAGTTCCAGGAAAACTCTGCGGCCCTCTGCGATCTCTGCGTTAGAGATCGTTTTAACGCAGAGGCCGCAGAGATAGGCAGAGGACCGCAGAGAGTTGCGTATAGGTGGGGTCGCGGCCTACAGTAACGCTGTGGTGAATCTTCCCAACGCCTTAACTCTCCTGCGGATTTTTATCGTGCCGCTGCTCGTGGTCGTGCTGCTGACGCCGTTCTCGGAAAATTGGTTTGGAGTTCCGCGGCACCTGCTGGGCGTGGGGATGTTTTTAGGCGCAGCGCTGACCGACTATCTCGACGGTCATATCGCGCGCCGCCGGAAACAGGTAACCCGACTGGGTCAACTACTCGATCCGATCGCAGACAAGTTACTCATCTCCGCGGCACTGATCTCTCTGGTCGAGAATCAGCTCGCGCCGGCATGGGCTGTCGTGATCATAATCGGCCGGGAGTTTGCCGTTACGGGATTGCGTTCGATCGCAGCGGTTGAAGGTATGGTGATAGCGGCGTCGAAGATGGGGAAGTTCAAAATGCTGGCGCAGGTGGTGACGGTCGCGCTGCTGATTGGATCGAGCGTCGGTGGAAAACCGCCGGTGGCGAATTTCGGCAAACCATTCCCTGCGATCGAGTTCTGGTCTGTACCTGAACTGCGAATGGCGTGGCAGCACCTGGTTGCGGGTGGTCCAACCACCGGCAACGACTGGCAGGTTCTACTTTATACGGCAGGCAGGGCGATGCTGTGGCTGGTTGTGATCTCAGCCTGCACGTCGATGTACGGATATTTCAGTTCGTTCTACCGCGCGGTCGTCGCCGAAAAACGATATAAAGCGGTGCAACAGATCAAATCCGTGTGATCCGCGGCTACTGGATCTCGACCCAATCGCCCGTGTGAACCTCACTGGCAACACGCGTGATAATCGCCGTCGCCGTTCTCGTCTGCACGTCAAGCACGACCATCTCTCCGACGACTTTTCTTGGCATCGATGGACGATCGTGTTTCGCGTGCTTCGAAGTGCTCGAGGCTTGATTCGAGAAGCCGCCGCCACGATAGGTGTCGCTCTGAAAACCTACCGAGCGCCGGCGTCCGAACTCATCCTCGCCGACGTGCGTGATGTCGCCTGTACCGAGCGGACGATAGATGGTGAGGTAATCGCCGGGTTTGACCTGATCTTCGGCTCCGAGATCGATATAGACGACGTCGTGAGTCGTTACCATCTCGCGGCCATCTTTCGCCATCATCAAACGACCGTTTTGTTTACCTGATGGATCTGTAAAACGGTCCAGGCTTACCTCTGCGCGTTGCACTGGAGCATGACGATCCGGCACCGACGCCAGTAGATCGCCGAGATGCACCTGGTCGCATGCGAAGGTTATCTGCGCCGCGGAGGTGTGCTCGCGGACTTTAAAAACCTGAAGCTGTCCGAGGTCCTGAACGTAGGTTCCGATAAACCCGGACTTTGACTTGTGAACACCTTTGACGTCGCCGCGAGGGCGAATGATCTGAAACGTCTGACCCTCTTTAATACCCTGGTCTGAGCCCGCGTTCAGATAGACGATATCGCCGTCGGAGAACTTGCGTTGCTCCTGCTCTTCTTCGGCGCCGACGATCTCGGGCATGCCTGGGAATCGTTCCTGTTGAATGTAACCGGTGCAATACAAACTCGATTTGGACGCGACGAGTCGCGGCTGTTCCGACGTGGGCAATACAACTGTAGGCTTAGGGGCGGGCGTCTGAGCGTAAGTCGCAGGGGCAAACGCGAGCAGACAGACGAAGAACAGAAGTGCCTTAAAGTGTGCAAACCGTGCCATGTTTAATCTCCTTTGTGTCCTTTGAGAGAGGGATTGGGGCAAAGTGACGAGGTGAGGTTTACTCATCCTACTTTGCTGCACGAATTCAGGTCAATTTATTTCTTTGCACGGCCGGTTGAACCACAGAAACACACAGGACACAGAGGTTGCACAGAGAAGAATCGAGTTCGTTATCTACAACTCTGCCTGCGACTTGCGTTTTTGAAATGCGCTTGGTACTATCCGCATTTTGTCGGATTGCGCTATTTGCACTCTGTAGCGGGCCGGCGTAGCTCAGTTGGTAGAGCATCTGATTTGTAATCAGAGGGTCGGGGGTTCAAGTCCCTTCGCCGGCTCCACGGCATACTTACAATAAGTTGCAGGGGTGGTCGAGTGGTTAATGGCACCGGGCTGTAAACCCGGCGGGCTCACGCCCTACGTAGGTTCGAATCCTACCCCCTGCACCAGCGCGGTTTTTTGGGCGGGTGTAGCTCAGTTGGTAGAGCATCAGCCTTCCAAGCTGAGGGTCGCGAGTTCGAATCTCGTCGCCCGCTCCAGTTTTGATAACGCTTTGGGATTCGGGCCCGCGTAGCTCAGGGGTAGAGCGCCTCCTTGGTAAGGAGGAGGTCATGAGTTCAAATCTCATCGCGGGCTCCAGTGCTCAAGCTGAGGGCATCTGATTCGAAGTCAGATGGTCTCAACATTCAGTACTAAAAGCGATCCTTTATATATAGAAGAGGAAAAGATGTCGAAGGAAAAATTTGACCGTTCAAAGCCGCACGTGAACATCGGGACAATTGGGCACGTGGATCACGGGAAGACGACGCTGACGGCGGCGATCACGAAGGTGCTGGCGAAGAACAATCCGAAAGTACAGTTTGTGGCCTTTGATCAGATTGACAAGGCGCCGGAAGAGAAGGCGCGCGGCATCACGATCGCGACGGCGCACGTGGAGTACGAGACGGCCAATCGCCACTACGCCCACGT
>Ga0105237_10003318_pt1 | contig 19165 bp, 16 predicted proteins | sample KBSC24metaG_FD_81520 | JGI IMG/M metagenome (GOLD analysis project Ga0105237, IMG submission 81520) | Corn rhizosphere microbial communities from Kellogg Biological Station, Michigan, USA - KBS C2-4 metaG | ecosystem: Host-associated > Plants > Roots > Rhizosphere > Soil | place: Michigan, USA... | reverse complement strand
CTATGGAGTGTGAATTATATGAGGCCACACTGCTCCGTATCACATTCTCCCATTTCGTTTGATCGTTCCAATGAGTTAATTCTGGATAAGGAGAGTATCTATCCACCACAACCGAGATCAACGTCAATTATCGATCGCCCCGTGCCGCCGAGTTCCTGGTACGGAGGACAGCGGAGATACAAAGCTCTTCTGTGGGTGTGTGGATGTTTTCTACCGAGTGTCTCGCCTCATATCACATGCAATAAGGAATGGTGTCTTTCCCCATTAGGTTGCAGTCAAAGGTTGACCACAAAAACAAGAGCGGCCAGGGTGAGCCTAAGGACCCTTTGCGAGGAGGGACTCTCCCTTGAACATCATTGAAGATCCTTGTAGACCAAAGCGAAGTCTGCAGGTTGCTTGGAGGCACCCGGACAGGTGGTTGGTGGGATGGGACCAGCGCTAAGAGATGCATGGCTGAAGGCTTGAGAGGCCATCACATCATCCGGGCGGTTGTAGGTTCGTGTTCTGCAATCTGACTTGCTCCTTCCCTCTTGCGCTCTATTACACCAGTACCCCACCTTCCTCGGTCACCCTCGAATCCTCGAAGCCTCGAACCTCGTCTCTGTGTTCTTGCTCTCTTCCCCCCATCTGCCTCTGCCCTCCACGTCTACCTCCTCCACCATCTCATCCTCTCATCCACTCTCCTCTCGTCTCTTTCAAGCCTCATGCATTGGTTCCTGGTTTCCATCACCTCCTCCACCCAATCATTTACTCTACCCAGCATGTATTCTTCCTATACTTTTCTCTTATTTGCTCTGCTCTCTGTCTTTTCCTTCTCGGTCCGCTCCATGTCGCGCCACTACTGCCACTACTGCCATCCCACCATTCCACACCACTCCGTTCATGTTTCTTAGTACCACTGACCCAGTTGACCACTATAGCCAATCCACGACATTCTCCAAGCGCTGACAATGCTGCTGCTGAAATCCTCGCAGATGCCTCAGATCTCTTCGAGCCATGGCCACGCATGCGCTGTCCTACCAAAGGCTGCCGTTCCTGAAGGCTCAGCAGTAGCTCCTTGGTCTTCTGTTCTGTCTCAATATCACCGTAGGTAGTGCCAGATCCAATTCCTCCACACGCGCGGTCATTCTTCGTCACCTACATCCCTACCTCCCTCCCTCCCGGATCGCATGCGATATGCCTTCCATCTTGTGATACATCGCTCTATATCGCATCAGCGATTCCCCTCCTCCTCCTCCTCCAGCTCCTTCCAAGAGCCTCAAGTTCCGACCTTCCTCCCTTCCTTTACACTCGCTATCTTCGTTACTTTGTTGCTGAGAGCTGGCTCTCTCTGTTATACCATATACGCATAAACCCAATTCTCCGAGTACTGGTTATCTCGAGTGGGGGCTTTTACCGGTCGCTGAATACATGACCTTCAACGAAACAAACTGGCCTCCAATAGCTCACTCCCAAGCAACATCGATCCGCCCCCAGGCCTGTCTGGGGACCCATAGGTAACTCGTCCTGCTACAGTGTACGGAGCACAGGACCCTTCCACTCCCCGTGTCGCACTTTCGCCTCTTCCTTCTTTGCTGGTAAAGAAGATAGATGCCCACAGATATGTCTTCATCCCCGGTTGAAGCGTTGGCTCAGTTGTTCGCACGAGGAGAGGACGAGATTGAGGAACTTGTCAAGAGAGTCAATATCCCCATCAACAGCACGACACCTCCTCTTCTTGTCGAGGCCATCAAGCAAGACCCTTTCAACGAGGCCGCAAAGTACGGCTTACTGTATGTATATGTGGGAATCATCTTGGTCGTGACAACAACCTTGATGCGACTGTATTACTACTGGGGGGACAAGATCCGAACCGCTCTCTACAAGGAAGAAGTCATCAACTCTGCTAGCACAGTCTCTCCCTATGGCGCTTCACCACAGAACATGTACGGAAACTATGAACTTCCCAGTGCCACCAGCGAGACGACCGAAGGCTCCCAACGACATTTCTTTCCTGCCAGAGGCCCGCTTGTGCGTGAGAAGCAGAACCAGCAAGCTGCTGTTTCTGCCATCGCTCCTCTCAATAACACAATCGCCTTCTTCAGATGGGTATTCTATAGGCCAGTTGCTCCGATTCGCATTGGCAAGCGGTTTACGTTCACCTTTCCCTCGCTGGGCGTGCTGGTCATCGTGGCAATCTGCTTAGTCGCCTCCATGCTATACTGCTTCTTGCCTCAGCCACTCTTCTATGAGACCATGGCCTACGGATCCCCTCCATTGGCAATTCGTGCTGGAATGATGTCAATCTCCCTCTTGCCATGGGTTGTTGTCCTGGCCACAAAAGCCAATCCTGTTTCCATGTTGACTGGAATTAGTCATGAACGACTAATTGTTCTTCATCGATGGACCGCATACCTATGTGCCATTTTTGGTATCATTCACGCCGTTCCATACTGGTGGCAATCTGTAAGAGACCCCGAAGGCTTTGCGACGTTTAAGCTTTATTTCAACCAAACCTGGTACATCTTTACCACCGGTATCGCGGCATTGGCACCTTTGCTCTTTCTGACTCTCCATTCACTCCCGATCCTCCGTGCTCGAGCATACGAGCTATTTGTCATCCTCCATATCCCGGTCGCCTGGGCTTTCATCGCGCTACTCTTCTGGCATTGCAACAACTATCTGACATCATGGGCGTATCTCTATTCAACAGTTGTCTTGATGGCCATATCCATGTTGGCTCGCCTGTTCTACTTGAATTGGATGAATCCGTTGCGCTCCTCATGGCTGATTGGGGAAGAATCTGCTGTTACCATACTACCAGAAGGCGCCCTCAAGGTGACCATTCCCACTCAAAAGAGATGGCGTCCAGGTCAATATGCTTATCTGAGAATGCCCGCTATCTCAATCTTGGGTAATCATCCTTTCACAATCGCCTCTCTATGCAGCATCGACTTCCCATCCGAATATGGTGAACAGTACCGGGACATGACCTTGGTGTTCAGACCCTTCGCAGGATTCACCAGAAAGGTCCGTGAAACCGCCCTCAAGAAGGGGCCCTACAAGACGTATAGAGCTTTCGTCGATGGGCCTTATGGCGGTATGCAACGACAAATGGCGTCATTCGACAATGTCGTCTTCTTTGCAGGTGGCAGTGGTATCACTGCCATCGCAAGTCAGCTACTTGACTTGATCAAACGCATGCGTGATGGTAAAGCGACCACAGCCAAGGTCCACGTTATATGGGCCATGAAACGTCCTGACATTATGGAATGGTTCAAAGAAGAACTACGGATATGTAGAGAATGCGCCCCTCCCAACGCCGTCCAATGCCACTTCTTCATCACAGCCGCCAAGCGTTATGAGGCTGAGCCCGATATCAAGGAACATCGCCTCAGCGGTATTAGGGACAAAATTTCAGATGCTATTCACAATGCCGGAAGTAAACGCAACTCGGCTCTCGTGATGATGGAACAAGAGCCCGACTTGAAGCGAGAATTTGAAGATAGCATTACCGCGCTCCCTCAGGCCTACATGGCCCCTCCTCGTCACCTTGCTCCACCTGGACAAGAACCTCAAACCTACTTCCCTCCACCTCCCAGTAATCGAATGTCGACTCTTTCACAAGCTCAAGCCGAAGCAACTAGGTCATTCGACTTCGGGTTTCCATCAACTCCCACAAGATTCCAGAAGAATCTCATGCGCTTTGCCTTCCTACCCACAAACGTCATTAGCCATCGTCATGATGGATGGCGGACAGAGTACGGCCGTCCCGATATTCCTTACATGCTGAAGAGTCTCAGCAAGGAGTTCGGCCGTAGAACGTGCGTCTATGTTTGTGGGCCTCCAGAGATGCGAACAGATGTGGCCACAACGGTGGCACGCTTGCAAGCTACTGTCTGGAGCGATTCCGGAAAAGATGAGATTTTCCTACACGCGGAGAATTATGCCATTTGATGTGCTAGCCAAGTTATGTGATGCGACATTAGATTTTTATACGATATACCCTCTTCCTATCTACCAAGGGCGATGCCAGGTCTCACGACATCTTTTATTATACTATTTACCTACCTATATCTAATCTTTAGCGAGCCTTGGGAAAGAAGTTGATTTTAGATACCCAGGGAGTTGAGTTTGCTGGAGGCAAGCAATTAAAAACATGCGCCGATTTTCTCGGTGGCGGCATATCCACTCAGTTCGACTCAATCAAAGAGGGTAAGAGTGCAGAACTGAAATGACGTCGCCAATATGAACTCGAAGTACAAGGTACCTACATCGCTACCAATGATGTACGCATTTAACATGTGTGAGAGAGATGTACCTACCTAGTACCTACTATACTTGAAGAGCAGTCTCTTCCCATCTAGTCTAGCCTTGCCTAGGTTTGTGCACAATGATACCAATCTCTCTGATCTCTAAACTCCGTTTTCATTTCCTGTGATATTACCACCTGAACCGCCGACTCTTCCCTTCAACGACCCGTCTTTCCGAATCCTTGGACTCCTCAACGTAGGTACGTACGTACGTATCTCTCAATGCGCGGTATGTACAGGTGAAGATGGAATAGTCACATATTTGTACATACATATATTATATGTGTGTGTGTGTGTGTGTGTGTGTGTGTGTGTAGATAGGGTCTATACATATAGAAGTACATACATCCTAATCCTCACCCGCCCTCCCCTCGACTAGGACAAACAATACTACATGTATGCGATATCTATCTTACCCACAGACCTCCCACCTCGCAAGGCGGCCCACGCTCTCGCCTGCATTGCGAACTATACAGAGGAACCTGGTACCGTCGGCAGTATTGTTGCCCGTGCTTGCCCCATCTCCGTTTCCGTCTCCGTCTCCGTGTCCAGCTTCCGCCGCACCGGAATTGGCAGCAGCTGAACCCCAGCCCTCGAGCACGCGCTGCGTCCAGATACTACCGACGGCGGTGCCGCGGCCCTGCGACAGGTTGTAGCCGTCGCAGCTTGTCACGAAGCCGATTAGGTCGTGGGCATGTGGCACTGGTGGAAGGTGATCGTCGTGGGACTGGCCGGGTGAGGGACTGAGGAGGTGGTGGAGGGCGGCGAGTTGTTCCTGCGAGTTGTTGTCGTTGGTGGGTCGGATTGCGTCTCGTGCTGGCGCCGCTTCTGCAGGAAGACCCTGGGAAATGGGATCCTTGCCTTTGGCTTTCCCTTTCCCCTTCCCCTTGTTCTTGCCGCTTCCTTTCGGCTGAGGCAGGACTTTCGGGACTTCGCCGTCGCCGCGACCGTACGCGCTGTTCGGTCCGTACAAGTCGATGATCTCCTGCGGCGCGTTCTGGGGCAGGACGTTGACTCGCGCCAGTGATTCGCGGGGGATTGCGCTGGCCTTCGTCGGCAGCCCGAAGCGGTTGGTCTTGGGCTTGGGGAAATTCTGGTTCTGCTTGAGACGGGCGGTATGGGTCGTGCTCGTGCCTGTGCGCAGGTGTGGAGGGAGTAGGGCGAGCCATCGACCGAGCAGGCTGGCGGTGTTGTCTGACGAGCTGGGATCTGAAGATGATGCATCGGTGCTGATGGTCGGGGGAGGCCGCTGGGCTGGCGTGGGCGCGTCTGGGGACCAGCTTTGTGGCTCTAGCTGCTGATCTTGGTCTTGGTCTTGTGGTCCGGAGCTGGGGAGCTTGGTTGACGGTGAGTTCTGAGCTGTTGGATTGGGTTTAGGTTCAGCGGTCGGAAGCCTGTAGATGCGAGCTCCCCTGTTCGGGGTGCCGCGGTCGAGATATATGATGCGTATGGTCGATAATACGGGATGAGATGGAAGGGTGAGAGGAGAACGCTTGATCAACAACGACATGCTGGCTGCTGGGGAGAATTGAGAGAATCTGCTCTCAGCGCCAGCGGGCGAGATTTCCCCTTGGTCATCCTCGCTTTCTGGGCTGGACGTGTTGCGACGGCGAGCCACTTGTTCACTCTCGGCTTCTGCTTTAGCTTTGGCCGCTTTGCGTTGTCGCTGCGTCAATGGTGGCGCGTCGTCCTTCTCTAGAGGCTTGTCGTCACCTTTCTTAATTGGCCTACCCGTAGTCTCCCTGGCAACTTTTCCACTTTCGAGGAGATATTCCCAATCACAAGCCCAGCCCCTACCAATCTCTCCCATTCTACCTAGACCCAAGTCAAGTTTGTCCCAGGCAAAGCGATGCTTAGGCGGTCTCCGAATCCATTCGTCAAACTTTCTCTCACTTTCCGTGCGCTCCCACGCTTGTCCAGCTTCTGTGCCCGGCAGGTCTGCAGGAAACCAGGGGATCTGGCTCTCAAAAGCTAGTTGTCGTTTCTGGTCCAGACCCCCGAATCGAGGAGTGCCACCTGATGACAAAGGGTAATACATGAGCGAACGCCATACCAAGTCAACGCAAGACCATGGTAGCAAGACGGTCCAGCTTCCCTGAGGGTTCGTGGTAGGTGATCCAGATGAGCTTTCGGCTCTTGAGGCAAAGACAATTACTGGGATCTGCGGATCTTTATCGGTCGGTGTGAGATTCTGCCCAGGTGTTGCAGCTGCCCTTCGTCGGTTGATGGCTCTTTGTGATGGTAAAGAATTGCTCAAAATAAAACGAGCTTTGTGTGAGAAAAGACGGGACGCTATCGGAGTCTTGTCAGGGACCCAGGATACAAGAGCCTCATTCAATGAATCATCGTCAGGGCTCTTGGGAACTTTGATCTGGGTTGGTGGGTGATTTAGTCGGGGATCCGCGATGTCAAAAGTAAGGAGAGCATTCTGTGGTAATATGCTGGGATTGTTGAGTCCAGCAAGCTTGGTCCATACACGCGAATGCGAGCCTTCAGATGTCGTCCGCTCTTGTATTGGACGGAGTACACCAAGAAGGGCTTCAGTTGATCCCGGGCCCTGGATCTCAATGCTCCCGATCTCGAACCGTAAATCTTCCACCAATACTTGTGGTTTCTGCATCTTTGCAATTTTCAGAAGCTCTCCCCAGAACTGATGGAAGGCCGAAGGATGTATTTGAATCAAGACCTTGTGGGTCAATTTTGTTTTTGACCGGCTTTGCAACTGGGGGTTCGTTGGATCATTTGATTTGGAAGTGTCTCCCTCGACACTTAATGAGTTAGATCCTGTTTTGTCACTTGGGCTGGTTGCACTTACGCCCCAGATGACTTTCACTGGAGCAATTGGTTGCTTGTCGTTGCCTCGCTCATGAACCCAACCAGGTGCAAAGCGAGTGCCCGATTTCCACTTCTTTTGGAGAGTAGGAGAGACACCCTGGGGGATGAAACCAAGAGCTTCTAGCATACTTTCTATTGCGGACTGTGTTCCACGACAAGCCACGGTCGACATGTAGCTGGTATCCCATGCAATACATCCACGCTGGCCGGCCGCTCGATGACTAGGTCGATAGCTTTTCTCAGTAGGACGTAAAGGCAGCGCCATCCTCCACAATGGCTCCACTGGACGTGTCATGTGCGCTCGCTTGGTGTGCCAGAGATGCGTGGGAAGCCATGTTTTGTTGACCTGCCTCTTCATATACTTTACGGTTGCTCGCGGGGCTTCTGCTAGTTTATTCTTCTTTGGTCGTGGGATGCGCGAGACCTGGACATGTTTTTCTGGGTCACCTTCTTTTGCATTGGCCTTCGATTCCTTCTTTCTTTGCCGAACGGTCTTCGCTTGCTTGTTCAAATTTCCAAGAAGTCTCGCTCGATCGAGTCTGAGTCTCAGGTTTTTGGAAGGGGTCCGTCGTCGCTTGGTGACGGTCGGAGTGTTGTCTTCCTTCATCTATCCACCTCCTGGTTAGCAGTTGTCAGCGAAAAGTCCTTGGACTGGTCTTTTATAACACACCTCACGCTGTGCTCTCCTCCGCAGCCGCCTCGGCACCTTTTTGGCGTTGTGACTTGCAGTCCTCCTTCTCATGTGCCTCGGGACCTGCTGAAAGGCTCTTGACATCAGGGATCTACGAGAGTTGCGCATGCTCCTGTCAAGAGCACCGATCTCAAACTCTCGTGCCTTGATAAAGGAGGCAATATTAAGACCGCTATTGGCGGGGGCGGAGGGAGTGGTTGCAGACGTCCCTCGCTGGACGGGTATTGAACGAGCATCTTGGTTCTTCTGTCGTTTTCGTGCCTGCGAGGTCAGGGCTGGCCTATCGAATGCGGCTTTCCGTTTCTGGCCTGCGACCTGCGAAGACGAGGCCATCTTGTCTGGTACTATATCTCGATGTGTCGAATTGTGACGTGCAGCCGCGTCGCGTCGATAACTTTTTCGTCACACTCAACTAGAACTTGGAGTAATTGGCTTGGCATTTCATGTGACTTAAAAGCGGCATGGCATGTGGTGTTTTGGTGAGGGGTACTCCTGTGTAGGAGGTAATTACGAAGTCCCTCATTCTTAGCTCAGAATCATCGGCAATGCACCCGCGGGGGTAGCCCATCGGCTTATCTGTAGTGCCACGGCACCGAGCCACGGGCGGGCTCGCGGGGTCGCCCCTTCCTTCAATTCCGCAATGCCTATGCCCGAGGCCGCCCAACTCTAATTATTGGAGCTCTAACTTTAGGTGCCAACCCACCTACTTGTAGGCACTAATGGAGGCTCCGGGCTCCCCTATTTCTTATTCCATCGACCTCCCTCCCTCCCCGGAGTTACAGTTGGCAGCCTCCGGAGATCACCATCACTGCTCCCAGTTCTATAATCCGTCTGCTGGTGCGATGTTGCTCCTCGTCCATCTGGCTTGAATTTTGAAGACTCCATTGTATTCGGTGGCCATTGAGTTGCTTCTAACATAGCTGATACACCAGCTCGCCAGCTGGCTGTGAGCATCGATATCTCCTCGTCTGAGTAGACTTCATGTTACAAGCAGACTGGATTTCGTGGCTGGAATAAGGTCATGAGGACCTGTATTACAACCTTACATAGAGTGAAGACGGCGTGCGTGAAAGGGCAATACCATGAAATTTACTCTATGGCCCTATACTGTGCTGCTGTGGCCTTCTATAACGATTAGAAATAGGTCAGGCCCTGCTTTGTCATACGTTTGATGTTATTATAACAAGAGACCTTTGGCAAACGAACAAAAACTTTTGATATGCTCTAGTCTACGACTATCAGGCTGCTGGGAGGGTCTAATATATTCGCTGCGAAGTTCTGCCCACGCACCTCGTCGCGCAAAGACTTGGTCTCTATCTATCGTAGTTCCCAAGCAGTGGATCACTGTCTACTCACGCCGTCGAAACATCAACACAGGCCCATCTCGATCGGCACCAAAACAATCGAAGAGCTGGAACTCATCGACTCTCTCACGCCCGGTCTCCAGGTCTCGACCACCACCGCCCTTTCGCTCAGAACTGTCCACCTCTTTGATATCATAGGCCCAGAGCACCGAGGCCAGAGTGATTCGCATTTCCATATAGGCAAAGGTTTTCCCAATACAGCCTCGACTTCCCAGTGAAAAGGGGCACATGGCTTCTCGTGCCACGGATATATCCTCTTTCGAGACGACAACACCGGCATCGCCGTACTTCGAACCTGCGATCCACCTCTCAGGCCTGAAGCTCCAGGATTCGGGGAATGCCTCTTTGGTGTGATGAACCACATAGGATGGAACTCCGATTACAATACCTTCGGGGATATATTCGCCATCGATCACAATACCCCCTTTCATGACTTCTCTGGGTAGCTGCGAGGCGACAGCAGGCGCGAGGCGAAGCGTCTCCTCGATACATGCGTTGAGATAGATGCAGGAGTCCATCTTCGAAGAAGAGTGAATCTCATCCAGCCAGCCAAAGGCGTTCCGTACTTCCGCCTGCAGCTTATGCAATACAGCCTCATTCCGTACAAGATAGAACAGGGCGGCGGAGAGCGACGTTGCAATGGTGTCGGCACCGGCACCGATCAGGCTAAGGGTATCACCTTTGAGCTCATCAGTTGTGGGCCGTATACCTGTTTTGGGGTCAGAGTTGTTGAGGAGGTAGTGCATTAGGTCCTTATGGGTCGGAGGATCTTCCTTCTGTTCTAACCTTCGCTTCTCAACTGCCGCGCGTTCTTCGAACTGGGAGATTGCGTATTCGACGAGAACGGCGTTGTCCCGCGCAGTGTCCCCGCCGATCCATTGCATGAATGAGCTCGTGGCTAAAGGCTGAAGAAGCGGAGCGCATGGGAGGTAGGCGAACTGTTTGGGCTCCCCGTTAGCGCACTGGTATAGAAGAAGTCCGTGTTGGTCTCGAGTCTTGTGTCAAAAGGTGTCACAACTAAACTCACCCAGTATCCAAACTTTGTGCCTTCTGTCATTAGACGAGGCATTTTTCTATGCTCTTCACTTCCCAGGCAGTTGTAGCTCTTACCGAAGACTAGGTTACCCATGATATCGTAGGCCATCCAATTTAGCCAATCACTCATATTCCGCGGAGTACTCCAGCCACCAGGATCCCGGGAGTCTGGTTCTTTCGACTTCTCCGAATCCTTGAAAGGGGGCTTGGCCTCCAATGAGGTCGCACCAGAATCTGGTCCTATCAGTTTGACGAACTTCCTGACATTGTCGACAATAAAAGTTTCTGTTTCTCTGAGGGCAGCCTCGGAGAAGGCATGGTTTAGAATGCGACGTCGAGCAGCATGTCGCTCCTTATCGATCTCAGTGTGCGTCGTAGCCCCTCCTGGTCCGGCATCAAGAGTTTCATAAAATTTAGATTTGCGGACATTGATGCCACGTGAGCCGTAGATTTGATGCAAGGCCGTCGGACTGCTAAATGATATGCTATTGGGCGAAGTCCGAACTATGGGCCCTGAAGCGGCACAAATAAAATTAGTGACTTCTCTTGGGTTGGCTTGGGCAGTTGACAGGAAACGGTTGACAGTTGACAGCTATTAGGTGCAAAGTCTGTCTGCTCTGTCCCGATGTGTGCCAAGGCAAGGGTTGGGACGGATTGAACGGACCATATTTTTCATGGTCTCTCAGGTTGTAGAGATGCCTATTGCCTTTGTAACATTGATAGACCAATGGCCAACCAGAAATCTTGTAGCGTAGAGGTCCAGGGTACTTGGCCAGAGGGTGGAGCGTCAGGCGGTAGAAAGTGATGAGTAGGAACTAGCATCCGGAAACAAAGACAGTCAGCACACTGTTCAGCATTCCTCCTCCTACGGAGTAGTCTGTTTTTGACACTGTTAGCAGGGGTCCCGCCAAAATACTTACCGATGCAACGATGCCGTAGAGAAAGATCTTTGAGAGTATGGGCAATGACGCCAAAGCACTGTGTGCAAGACCGGCATCCATGGCTTTGACAGCATAGGAGGTGGCCTGGTAAACAAGATACTTCCTCAGGGGTACGAGGATAATTGACAATTGCTCAGTGGGGGCATACCGTTGATATGCACTGCCTCGTGTTCCTGGAGGTATCTGTCTGCCAATAGTTACTTTTTCTCCACAAGGCTACCGGTTCATGCGGTCAGCGTTATCTGGTTCCTCGGAGGTAAATGTGCATTTAGCAGTAAGATGGTGTTGCGAGCTCCACTCTCACGTGTCGGCCTGTCTTTGCAGTAGATGATCACGAAGGCAATAGTACGAAGCAATAGCGCCCGCCGTCCTTTGCGGTAGGGTGCCGGAAAATTGTCGCCCCTCTGCGGCATGTATAGAAAGTTGCTCTGGATGCCGAGGACTCCGGTTCCCGTCCTGTCTTACATAGCAGATGGAATTGAAGTTGGGTCAATGTCTAAATTCAGTAGATTCAGACACCAGTGAAGGCGATGAATAATTGGAACCTCAAGAAGTCCAATTTTGCCTGATAGAGAGGTCTCCACGGTTGAACAAAAAGCGGACTTGTTTCGCTTGGTGATGAAGGCCTAACCGAGTGCTACAACAAACGGTTGTAATGTCGACGAGACAAGGTGAACCCTGTACGGACTGGTATCTACGCAGTGTCCCAGGCTATGATATGTACCTGTATAATACCTGGTGGCTGGGGCGAAATCTCGCAGCGAGTACCGACATCTGGAAGATTACACCGGATAAATCTCCAAGGGGCCACGAGCCCACAGTTCCACGAGTCCATGGCCATGCTTTTCTGAACAAGACATGCAAGTGCTAAGGCTTGGGTGCTTGAACATCCCACAAGGTTGGCAGGGGTCGAGAAGCCAGCAAGCGACAGGCCAACACATGTCAATTGCACTAAGCAACACAAAGAAAAAGATAAGGCGAAAAGACGAACGTGGTCAGAGCCTAATGCCTAAGATGGATAAGAAAGAACTTAGGAACTCAGGATCTCTTGACTGATGCAGATTCAACCTTCCTACAAATGGATTTAGTATCATTCAAGGCTGCCCCAACCAAAGGTTAGAAACCCACCAAGCCGTCGAAAGGCAAAATGATAGTGGAGGCCCGTGCACTTATACTAAGGCGAGAGCTTGCAGATTAGCGTAAGCTCAACCCTCCCGTGGATCCGGGATTTGCAAAGCGAACAAAGCGAAGGCTGCCCATGAAAGGCTCAGCATCCGCCGATCCCAACGACCCTTGTTCAAAAAAATACGAAGTTTAAGAGGCATCAAGAGTGCTCCGTATTCGTTCCAATTAACCCCTGTCGAGAAAGACACGAAGCTGTAAGCAGGTTCCAAGATTTGGCGCTAACACGACTCCCTAATGCAGTGCAGGGCTTGCTTTAGTGAAACTCCATCTGATCAGGGGCCCATCGAATCAGAAACATGGTTCACCCTCCATGGTCACGCCGTGATTCCTGATCGTTCATACGACCGCTTATCGGGCCTCCTGCCAACAGCGGTGCGCAAAAATGGCACGGGAAGTTAAAGAAATTGTGAATGCATCATCGAAACCGTTGCACGGACTACGACCTCTTGGAACGCATACCCCTTAACACTTGCATGGTCAAAGCCGTTCGCTTCAAGGAGAGTCAAAGGGTTGATAGCACGCCATAGTCTGGTCAAGTCAAACTTCGGGAAGACTATGGTAGTGGAGCGGTGGTCTGCCAAAGTGCCGAGATGGAAGTGGACGAGCGAAAAGCTTGAGAATGATCTGCGCACATGTGGATGAAGGGTATCGTTCGTTCTAAGACTAAAGGTATGGATGGCTAACTAAGCAGGTCAACAGACTTTTTGATCATGTATACTCCGTACAGATGGATGCGTAGATCCAAAGAATTTTTGGAGAGCGCTTGATGTGTAAAGGCGACATCTACCTGAAACTCCTCACCTGCTGCTCTCCCCATCAGGATAATCGTACTCAACGTGCATCTCGAAATCACGCCTCTGATATACCCCGTTCTTCCTCAGACTGCTCGTAGACTTGTCGTCACTAATATCGTCATCACTTTTAGTCGTGTCACCCGAAGGGGCCTTCCTGTTCCTACCATCTCTGTCTTGGACGATCCCACTGCTGCTTCCCCCTCCTCCAACAACGTGCGTAGTAAAACGGGCGGTTTCATCAGGGCGTAAACGCAGGTTGCTCGCACCGTTCATGATGCTGATGTTGGAGCGGGTCTGTGATTTCGAACTCTGGTTTTCACTTTTGTTTTTGCTGCGCCCGAAGAATCCGGACGTGTTGTTTGAGTTATTGCCTGACTTATTCCGGCTTCGATCCCTGCTCTGACCCGTGGTCATTTCGATCTCACGGTCGTTCAAGACCATGCCCAGCTTGCCCGTCTGCAGGTCGGAAAGGAAGCGGCGCACACTGAGGATGCCAGCAGTGGTTACGGACATGTTGACGACGACTTGGTGGAATATCTGAACGTTCGCATTGAACCATGTTTTATCATCGGACGATATGTACTTTGGCAAAAGGGCCAAGTAGGGTATCGTGACTGCACAAACGCTGGATTTTGGTATTTAGCTGGGCATGGGAAATTAGGCAATGTGTACAAAACTTACACAAGTCTCACAGCGAATAGCGAAGAGACCAAAAGCCGCAATGACTGCGACATCTGAAGTTTCCAGATAATAGGGATGAAATAACACGCGAGGGTGCCATCAGTAATGATGTTCCCGGCTGCGATAACATATAGCAGTTTGCCTTCTGCGGCGCATTTGGGGTTGACGAACTCCCATGGACGTGGAACGCCGCATTGGAATGCGATGGCGAAAAAGGAGAAAACAGCCCATATACCGATGCAGATCTTCAGGACAAGGCCCGACCGCTTCGTTGCGTGTTCAGCCACAATACGCTCGATCATGAGAACGACGGAGAATTTGGCCAAAGTTTGGATAACGACGCCGAGCAAAAGACTTGCATAAATATACTTGCGTTCGGGTAAGCTCTGAACACAAAAGCCTGGATAGTGGTCTGGTAGGTTGCATATATACCTTGTAATATCCTGGGAGATCCGAAGAGTCAACGGCAGCGATATGCTGTCCGAGACCATGGCCAACAGCCCGTTCGGTGACAATGCTCTCTGGTATTATCAGCGCCTAGAGAGATCAGTTTCCGAGTCTGAGGTCGATGATATGGCAGTTACCCACCACTGCAATTGTAAATGTGAGGTCGTCCCATTTCAATTCTCTCTTTTGCATGTAGGAGGACCATGATCGTAGCGCGAAGAGTATGGTGGTGAACATCAGCGAGTAGGTAACAACCACGACGGTCGCGCCATGGTTGTCAGGGCCATGAGCCACCAAAGGTGGGTATGTAATACGCGCAGCTGAAGCCATAGTTTAGAGATAGGTCTCAAAGGGACTTCAACGGGAAGCCGGTGAGGCAAACGTTGAGGTAGGCGATGAGGATGTCTTTTACTATCGTGCGATACAATGTCATGTGGGATCACTCCCCTGCAGGAAGGCAGGCAGCTTGAACAAGTAAGAACTAATCGGTGTTATTTTCAACCGGGATAAACCCTTGGGGTCGGATCGACAACGCCTCGACCGCCGCAGGCGATGCAGGGAGGTTTGTCTGTCACAGGCTTTGAGAGAGAGAAATCAGTCTCAATTCATTCATTGGATTCGCTAATATTCATGAATGCTGAGCGTTAGTGCGTGTGAGCCGGGAGGCAGGCGGGTGCAGGTGGCATGTAACAATCGCCTGCCTTCCACGAGTACGAAATCTTGTGGCTTGCCGGGATTAGATTGCAGTGCCCCGGAGCAAAAGGTAGCAGGGTCGCTTGGACAGCTAGATCGCGGTGCCGGGATCATTGGCTCACCAACCCACCCTTGGCCCCAGGCCAGCTGGCACTCTTTTTGAGTCGAGGCCCGAGGGCTGGTGTAGCTCCCAACCCACCGAACGGAGCCGCAGAGCAGAGTCACTCTGCCCGCTATACTGCGTACAGAGGATTAGAAGCCACTCGATCGCTCCATCGATCTCCTAATCCCCGAGGTTGGGGACGTAAGCCTCTCGTTACCAGCATCAAGCACACTCCAAGCAAACTCCAAGCACGCATTCTTTTCTTGTGTTCCTTTGAAACGTCAATTGATGGGGAATGAGTATGTTTTGAGCAAAACCCTATGCTTCGGATAGACCGTAGTGTGACTGTGAGGGACCCCCTGGTTGAGACTGCTTGGATTGCCCTCTTCCATGATTTACCGAAACAGAGAAGCGGCAGAGCAGGCGTGGGAGCATAATGAGGACCAGCGCGCAGACTTCAGACCACAACACAGCACGGGGAGTTGACCAGCCGCTGCTGATTAGGCAAGCCTCTCAGCACTACCTTGTCGACCCTTGTCGTGCCTCGTCGTCCCTAGTCGCACCTCAGGGAGCTTAGGTCTGCTACCACGGGACGGCCCGCAAAAAGTTGGATACGGAAGCCTCGCCCCCGTGGGACGGGGTGTCTCTAGGAAGCCCCACAGCAGCGCTGGAGACCAGCCATCTCAGCTTAGAGGCAGCTAAACCAGAGCTCGACGCCCCTTCGCACCAGGTAGTTGGATCCCCATGTCGTTTCACGCATGGTGGCTGTCCCCCTGAGATCGCGTCACGTAGATGGCGGCACAGCCTGGATTACGAGGACTCGAGCACAATCTGCTGAGGCGCTTTTGATTGTGTAACTGGATCTCGTTTCCGGGATGGAGAAAGGTGGCTTCTTGAGTCAAGGAGCAACGCCAATTCCCAATATCCCCCGGGGTACCTGGGTACTCAGAGATCAGTAGACTGTGTTAGCCCGGGGCCTTACATCTCGGTTGTTGATGTTAAGAACCACTTGGGTGCCACGCGCAAGAAGCAGAGGGAACAAGGCATTTCGCAATCCCGATCAGTACAAAGAATCACTGCCGACTTGGCATTCCAATTTACGAGTTCTGGCCCGTATTTTACGCAAACAGGCCAGACTTGTCTGACCACTGCGACCACGATTATCAACCTCCACTGCAATACTGGAACTAACAGGGTCTATCAAGCGTGCTAGCCAGGGTCGCCACTGCTGGCCGGCCATTGGACTCGAAGCGATCCTCCTCTGCTGCATAAGGGTGCGTGGCAAGCTGGGATTCTTCTTCTCTCCCCCTCCTCGTGGCTTTTCTCGAGTATTTCCTGATTCTTCATTCATCTTTTCTCCGACTTGTTCTGACATCTTTGTTTTCCTTCGATCAGCACGTTGTCTGCAGATTCGCTGTTGTATACCCCATCATGTCGGATTCCAAGGAGTTCTCGATCGAGCAGGGCCGTGTCAACGATGAACATACTGGCCCAACATCAGGTGTAAACTCCGGGAGTGCCAGGACATCCCAGAAGCTCGATGTAAGCCTTGTTCCCGAGCTATCTCTTGTTTACCTTTTGTGGTGGCGCATTCAGCTGACAGTTCAACAGAGGTACCTTTCGTTAAAGCCCGCAGTTGCCTTTGGCATGACAGTTCTGTCCTCATGGACTGGAATCAGTTTGACCGTTGGCTCTGCTTTCCTGAACGGCGGCCCTACAACCCTCATCTGGGGAACCATCCTGGCAGGCGTGGGGACTCTTTGCATAGCGGCTTCGCTGGGAGAACTGGCTTCAATGTGAGTCAACACTCTAACCCCATTGCTCAATCGCCCTGTTCTGACAGATAGCACAGCACCCCTGTGGTCGGTGCTCAATATCGATGGACTGGTCTGTACGCCCCAAGTGCGATGAGCCCAGCCTTCTGGAGTTTGATGCAAGGTAAGTAAATTGTCAACCGGAACACACGGAAGCTCTGTTAACAGTCATTAGGATGGCTCACTGTGAGTTACAATATCAACACTACTAAAAACAGAATATATCACTAACTCCATCAAAGATTTTTTCCTGGATCTGCCTTTGCTCTGCCGTGCCCTTCGTCTCGGCGCAGGCAGTCCAAGGATTGATCATTCTGAACTCAGACACTTACGTTCCTAAGAGATGGCACAGCACACTTCTCATGTGGGCTTTCTTGACTATCCCAGTCTTGTGCAACGTTTTCGGAAGAAAATTGCTCAAGGCTGTGGAAATCGTGGGAGGTGTTCTTCATGTCATCTTTTTCATTGTCACTGTCACCACTCTGGCCGTCATGTCGGAAAGGAGCACAGCCAAGTTCGTCTTCACAGAGTCATTTTTCGGTCAGAGCGGTTGGAACAACCAGGGCGTTGAATGGTGTCTCGGACTTCTGTCCATCACATCTGTCTTGACTGGTAAGGCTGCAGTTATGCCCCGAGTCACCCAGCAGGCTCAAAACGTGTCCAAATCACCGACTGACATTTTCACAATCAACTAGGTTTTGATGGTGTCCTCCATCTCAGCGACGAGATCTCCGACGCTCCTGTAAAGGTACCCCGTGCCATGATGTGGGCCGTGGTCCTCAACACCGTCATGGCTCTCGGTTTCCTGATCACCCTCCTCTTCTGCATTGGTGATGTTAAGGCTGCGATCAGCACACCTACCGGATTCCCCACGATTCAAATTCTTTACCAAGCCACCGGTTCCAAAGCAGGCGCCACAGTCATCGAGTGCATGATTCTCCTATCGACCATGATCGCTCTTTTCGGCGTCTTCGCTTCCGTCTCACGCCTCACTTGGGCATTCGCGCGAGACAACGGCCTCCCATTCTCAGAGTTCTTTGCTCGCGTAAGTTGAAGTCCCAAACACATCGAAAGGCGCCTGTAGCTCCAGCATAACTAACAATCCCTCCCTCTCTAGGTACACCCAACACTGCATATCCCACTGAACGCGCTCGGCCTGGTCACCACCGTCGCCGCGCTTCTTGGATTGATCAACATCGGCAACACAACCGCGTTCTTCGCTATCCTCTCCCTCGCAACCATGGGTCTATACCTCTCCTATGTGCTCCCACTTGCATTTGTGCTCGCCCGCAAACTACAAGGCAGACACCCTCCCTATGGTCCCTTCCGTCTCGGTGTTTCGAGCATCCCCATCACCATCGCCGGCCTGGCGTTTGGAATCTTCCTGATCATTTTCCTCCCCTCCCCTGTCGTTTTGCCCGTCACAGCGTCGTCGATGAACTACGCTTCCCCCATTTTGGGCGCTATCCTGATCGGTGCCCTCTTCGATTGGTTCATCAGCGGCCACAAGCGCTTCGAGGTCCCGACCAGCATGCCCGAGCATTATCACTAGGTGTCCATAAGTTTCTTTCGGCGCTGATTGTTTTTTGTTTTTCGGTTTCACACATATATACTCTCAGGCTGGCGCCCCCCGATGTTCTCTCGGTGTGTTTCGCAACCCTTTGAGCTTTGGGGACGCTGGGGCCAGGTGTCTATATTTCTTGATTTTTTTGGAAGGAAAACCCTATAGACGAGACGGGAGGGAGCCAACACTGCTCCCTCTGCTCAAGGCAGCTTTTCAGCAACCCCACCCCACGAAAATTAGGAGATTCGAAAACCAGAAACAAGACCCAAAATGAATGTCACCATGTGTGTCTGGGCATGTGTGTGACTGCATAACCGGAGTTTTGAAACAAGAATTGAAAATGGAGCGGCGTCTCAACCTCTTGGGGGCAAGATTATTTTTATGTGTTTTAACTCGACGACTGCATTATCTATCCAACCTACGTACATGACTTCCATACCCACACACACATGTGGCATTCATTCATTCCACATATACAATAATATACACACATCTACATGAACCTACCTCAACACTTGAACATCTACGCACGTCTCACGAGTCACCGCAACCTACCAACCGTGAGCCTGACCTGTTCATTGGGCGAGCGTTGGGAAGGGGAAGGGGAGGGGGGGCGGAGGGCGGAGGACAACGTCAAATCTAATGAACAACCATTCATCGAGCAACTAAATAGCCGAAGCATCCGCCTGCACGGCGTGTCTTGGTGCTCTTGGGGGGGGGGGGGGG
>Ga0105237_10003316_pt1 | contig 19172 bp, 15 predicted proteins | sample KBSC24metaG_FD_81520 | JGI IMG/M metagenome (GOLD analysis project Ga0105237, IMG submission 81520) | Corn rhizosphere microbial communities from Kellogg Biological Station, Michigan, USA - KBS C2-4 metaG | ecosystem: Host-associated > Plants > Roots > Rhizosphere > Soil | place: Michigan, USA... | reverse complement strand
TGAACTGGACCCATTCGTAAATATCGGTCTGGATGAAATCGGCCCGCTGCGAAATCTGATAGGGCACGTACTCGCTGTTCTCGACCTTGCCGTAACGGCGTGGGGCCAGCGTCATCCCCACCCGGCCTGAGCCCGCAAAGAGGATGCGTGTGGCCAGGAAGGCCAGGAGCGTATCGACATTGCGCCGCGTCAGCGGTGCGTCGCGGTTAAGAAGATAATTCTCGTGGCAGCCGAAGGTGGCGCTGGTGTAGTGGTCGATGTTGTTCTTGATGAACGAGACCTCGGCGGCGAGATGCAGTTCCTGGAGCGCCTGCTGGAGGAGAACTTCGCCGACCTGGTCGTAAGCGACGACATCGGCCAACGAGAGGCATTCCGGCGTACAGTACTCAACATGGCCCATGTCGAGGTAGAGTCGCCCGCCGTTGAAGAGAAAGCCGCCGTTCCCCGCGGGCTCGTCGTAATCGCGGTCGTGCAAATCGATCAAACCGAGCTTCTTCTTTTTGAAGATGTAGTCACGCACTCGCGTGGGCACTGCCGGGAGACCAAACGACTCGGGCGCCAGACACCCATACTCGGTCTCCAATCCGGCGAGCCGCTTCATACCCTAACGGTACTGAGGTTTTGCGGACTGCCAACTCGTGATCGCTAAATCGAGTTGCCAACCGGGCAATCGAAGGCTTGACCTACCGGGTTATTTACACGCTAGGCTGAGCAGTAGGAAGTAAGTTTTTACTTTAAAAACGTAAAAATAGCTCTTATACTTTAACCTATGCCTAATCGGAACTGGCTTTACCCGATTCTTTTTGCAGGGGCACTTTCCTTCTCTCTCTCCCCGTCCCTTCTTGCGGAGACCGACTCCCTTCCGACCAAACCGGTCAAGGCCACTCCTCCAGTAAAGTCATCTCCAGCGCCTTCCGCAGTTGCTGCATCTTCTGCTCCGGCAACAACAGAAACCCCTTCGACTTATACGGTTGCGGAAGGCGATACTCTTTGGGATTTAAGCCATAAATTCAATTGCAGCGTGAAGCAGATTAAGACGCTGAACAACCTAAAGAAAAACGCTCTTAAGCCCGGCCAGGTGATCAAAATTCCCACGGCCAAAACCAAGGACAAGGAACCAGCTCCAACGGCAACACCAGCCGCTAAGCCCTCAACCTCCAACAAACCAGCGGTTAAAGCCGCCAAGCCTGCAGCTTCGGTCACTCCGACGAGCCCTTCGCTTTCGCCCAAGGCTGGGGTTAAAGCAACCACCTCTACTGTCGCTTCCATCCCACCCAAAGCAGCTTCTGCCGAAAAGCTCCATCCCCGGGCACAACCCGTACAAGATTTCGATATCCCGGCATCAACTTTTGCCTCGTGCCCAATCCCACCCAACGCTTCCGATGCGGATGAGATCCCCTCGCCCGCGCCGATTCCAGCACCGGTGATTCCTGAAACGCCTTCCACCGCGAGTACCACGCCAGCAACCCGGAAGGAGAATACCATCTCTTCTTCCGCCTCGGTCATTAACGAAATCAGGGAAATGCCCGTCCTGACCGGGGCCACCACGGGTTTTGCCACCGCGCGGCAATTCGCCAAGCCGGATCGTCCTTCTTCCTCAACGCCTTCTTCTAAATCCTCGGCCGCCCGGGATCCCTTCTTCGCCACCACCGCCAACGAATGGGGCAACCGCTTCTTCCAGGTGGCGCGCGATTTGGGCAATCGCGATATCGATTACAACGATTCGTGGCGTCCGCCGGGAGAACCGCGTTCCTGGGCCATGGATTGCTCCAATACCGCCCGCTACATTTACAAGGCCGCCGCAAACATCCAGCTGCCGCGCACCGCTTCCGACCAATACTACTATCTCCACCTGCAAAAGAAGGCGTGGGATGTGCCCCAAGCCTCAAATGGCTTCGCCGATGTCAATTTCCTGAAGGACAATCTCAAGCCGGGCGATCTTCTCTTCTGGGAGAACACTTACAAGCCCGAGCGCCAGCCGCCCATCACTCACGTCATGGTTTTTCTGGGCAAGAATGATAAGGGCCAGTGGGTCATGGCCGGCTCGCAAACGGGACGCGGCGGCGAACATAACCGACGCCACGGCGGTCCCGACATCTACGTCTTCAATCCCACCCAGCCCTGCGGCGGTTACACCACCTGGCTGGGCATGGTCCATCATCAGGGTCGTTTTTGCGCTTACGGGCGTCCCCTCGAAGCTGACAAGGCCAAGCTGGCCGTCGCGGCGAATGACTGAGTTTTAACGCTCATTCTTCCGGACAGTTTTTACAAATACCTAGCAGATATTTTATCTTGACTTAACAAGATTAGAGGATACCTCTACTTGAATTAATAATTAATTTTTAAGTTAGTAACAAACAATCCCCGGAAAAGGAATCATAATATGAGCACGCGCGGTCTTAAAAAATGGGCATTACTTTTAACCCTTTGGCTTGCGGTGCATACCGGTGTCCTGAAAGCACAGACGGTTCTATATACGGGTACGAGCCCAGCTGTTTTGCAGATGGAAGGGACCAGTGGAATTCTTGAGTCCATTGGGACTGTGGGAACGGGCACTTTAAGTTTAAGTGGCGCAGGAACCCGGATGATGTGGTATCCCGGCAAAGCAGCTTTTCGAGCGGGTACCGTATCCGGTACCCAATGGAATAATGCCAATATCGGTAATTATTCGACAGCCCTCGGCTACGATACGACAGCTTCGGGATATGCCTCGATGGCTTTCGGCCGTCTGACTACGGCCAGCGGTCGTTATTCAACCGCTTTCGGAGCTTGGAGCACGGCGAGCAGTTATTATTCAACGGCTTTTGGTCTCAGCACGGCCAGTGGACCCTTTTCAACGGCTTTTGGAGAATATACCACTGCCAGCGGACATTATTCTACGGCTTTTGGATATGGAGCCATAGCTTCGGGCGAACTAGCCCTCTCCTACGGTTGGTCAAGTGAGGCTAGCGCTGATTTTTCAACCGCCTCAGGGTACCAAACCACAGCCAGTGGCTTATATACTACAGCTAGTGGATTCTATACGACGGCTCACGCCTACGGTGATTTTGTTATTGGCCGCTATAATACCGCTGGAGGAAACCCCACTGCTTGGGTTTCCTCCGATCCGATTTTCGAGATTGGCAACGGAACGTCAGGCAGCCCAAGTGATGCCTTGTTTCTGGACAAAGGAGGCAATCTAACGGTGAAGACCGTGAAGGCTGATAAATTCCTTGGCTATGGCGGTACCGTTACCGGCAACTATTCCGTCGCCTTGGGTTATGGAGCGACCGCTTCTGGCAATTATTCGACCGTCTTAGGTATCAATTCAATAGCCTCTGGAACCTATGCAATGGCTCTGGGAACTGGAACTACCGCTACTGGAACTGGAGCCATTGCCTTGGGAGCTGGGGGAAGCACCGCTAGCGGCACCGACTCTACGGCTCTTGGGTATGCCACCCTATCCAACGGGCATTATACCACGGCTTCCGGATACCGTACCACGGCTCATTCCTATGATTCCTTTGTCATAGGCCGCTACAATGTCGGTGGCGGAGCTCCTAATTCATGGGTTTCCACCGATCCTCTCTTCGAGGTCGGCAACGGAACATCAGGATCTCCCAGCGATGCGCTGCTGGTAAAAAAAGATGGCACCTTAGCCGTCAGTAAAAATTTTCAAGTGGGTAATTTCGTGGGAACTGCAGGAAGTTACTCCATGGCCCTCGGGAATGGTACGTCGGCTTCGGGAAATTATTCCATGGCGGTAGGGAACGGTGCCATGAGTGGGACTTACGGCTCGGCAGCCATTGGCTTTGGAGCTCAGACCACGGGCAGCGGCTGGTACGGAATCGCCTTCGGATGTTTCACTACCGTAAGTGGCTATTCGGGTCTGGCGGGCGGGGTCTCTACTGAGGCAAATGGCTGGTCCAGTGTAGCCTTAGGCTACGGCACCCAAGCCAATGCTGATTATGATGTTGTCATTGGCCGTTTCAACGTTGGCGCGGGAACTCCCAGCGGAACCGCAGGTGCGTTAACGCCGGGCACATGGACTGATTCCGAGCCCGTTTTTGAAATAGGTAATGGTACGGACTCGAGCCATCGGTCAGACGCAGTCATCGTTCACAAGGATGGTACCTCCACGTTCCAAGGCCCGATCACGGTCACCACTCCCGGCGGCGACATCCCGATGTTCTCGGGCAGCTAAACGCCGAAAACTAAAGTTCTAAGGGGGCACTTTTCAAAAAGTGTCACCTAGCCCTTGGGCCGGATCTTTTTCCAGAGCCAGCCGAGCGGATCGTAGAATTCGTCAACGACGCGTTCCTTGAGCGGGATGATGGCGTTATCGGTAATCGTGATGTGTTCGGGACAGACCTTGGTGCAGCACTTGGTGATATTGCAGTAGCCGATGCCCTGGGCCTTCTTGAGGTCTTCCAGGCGATCCTCCGTATCGAGCGGATGCATCTCGAGCGCGGCGGTGTAGACGAGGAAGCGGGGACCGATGAATTCGTCGTGCTTGTGGTGGTCGCGCAGGACGTGGCAGACGTCCTGGCAGAGAAAGCACTCGATGCATTTGCGGAATTCCTGCACGCGATCGACGTCCTCCTGCTGCATGCGCCAGGTGCCGTCGGGGGCGTCGGGCGCGCGGGGCTTGAATTTCTTGATCTTCTTTTTGACGAGGAAATTCCAGGAGACGTCGGTGACGAGGTCGCGCAACCGGGGAAAGGCGCGCATCGGCTCGATGGTCACGGGCTTGTCGATCGGGATCATGTCGAGCCGGGTCATGCACATCAGGCGCGGTACGCCATTGATCTCGGCGGAACAGGAGCCGCACTTGCCCGCCTTGCAGTTCCAGCGGCAGGCGAGGTCATTGGCCTGGGTGGCCTGGATCTTGTGGACAACGTCGAGGACGACCATGCCGTCGGTGACTTCGGTCTGGTAATCGACCCGCTCGCCGCCGTTCGCGTCGCCGCGCCAGATCTGGAAAGTGACGGTCTTATTCATTTCATCTCCTCCACGACCTGCTTGAGGTAATCGGGCATTTCGGGAATGGCTTGGCGGCGCAGTTGCATGGAGCCGTCGGCACCCTTCGAGATGATGATGTTCATCTTGCCGTCGCCCGCGCTCTTTTCCGGGAAATCCTCGCGGAAATGGCCGCCACGGCTTTCCTTGCGCTCGAGGGCGGAGCGGGTGATGGCCTCGGAAATGGTGAGCAGGTGCTTGAGATCGAGAGCGGTGTGCCAGCCGGGATTGTACTCGCGATGGCCAAGGACACCGGTCTTCGCGGCGCGATCCCAGAGCTTACCGAGACCTTCGAGCGCGCGGGACATCTCGTCCTCGCGGCGGACAATGCCAACGAGCTCCTGCATCATGCCTTGGAGATCCTGCTGCACCTGGTAGGGGCCTTCCGTCGCGGAACTGGCGGCCCCGCGCTCGAACGGTTCCAGCGCCTGGCGGGCCGCTTCCTCGATTTGCGCGTCGTTGATGGCGGGAGCGCCGTTTTCCTTCGCATACTTCGCGGCGAATTCACCGGCGCGTTTGCCGAAGACGAGCAGGTCAGAAAGGGAATTGCCGCCGAGGCGGTTCGCTCCGTGGAGGCCGGCCGCGCATTCGCCCGCGGCGAAGAGACCGGGCACGCTCGACATCTGCGTCTCGCCATCGACCCGGACGCCGCCCATGGCGTAGTGGGTCGTAGGACCGATTTCCATCGGTTCCTTGGTGATGTCGAGATTGGCGAGCTGCATGAACTGGTGGTACATGCTCGGCAGCTTCTTCTTGATGTGCTCCTCGGCATTCGGGATCTTTTCCTTGATCCAGGCGATATCGAGGTAGACGCCGCCGTGGGGACTACCGCGACCTGCCTTGACCTCGCGATTGATGCAGCGGGCGACGTGGTCGCGGGTGAGCAGTTCCGGGGGACGGCGCGCGGTCTTGTCGTTCTGGGTATAGCGCCAACCCTCCTCGGGATCGGTCGAGGTTTGGGATTTATAATTGTCGGGAATGTCGTCGAACATGAACCGGCGTCCGTCCTTGTTCCGCAGGACGCCCCCCTCACCGCGCACGCTTTCCGTGACGAGGAGCCCCTGCACGCTCGGCGGCCAGATCATGCCGGTGGGGTGGAACTGGATGAATTCCATGTCGAGCAGATCCGCACCCGCGTGGTAGGCGAGCGAATGACCGTCCCCGGTCCCTTCCCAGGAATTGCTGGTGATCCGGTAGGCGCGGCCCAGGCCGCCCGAGGCGATGACGACCGCCTTCGCCTTGAAAATCTTGAAGCGGCCCCGCTCGCGATCGTAGCCGAAGGCGCCAGCGATGCGCTCGCCGTCCTTGAGCAGCGTGACGATGGTCCATTCCATGTGGACGGTGATGCCCTGGTGGATGCCGTGATCCTGCAGCGTGCGGATCATTTCCAGACCGGTGCGGTCGCCGACGTGGGCGAGGCGCGGATAGCGGTGTCCACCGAAATTGCGCTGGAGGATCTTGCCGTCCTTGGTGCGGTCGAAAACGGCGCCCCAGGCCTCGAGTTCGTGGACGCGGCTGGGGGCTTCCTTGGCATGGAGCTCGGCCATGCGCCAGTTGTTGACGTACTGGCCCCCGCGCATGGTGTCGGCGAAATGGACTTTCCAGTTATCACGGTCATCGACGTTACCCATCGCCGCCGCCATGCCGCCCTCGGCCATGACGGTGTGCGCTTTGCCTAGAAGCGATTTGCAGACGAGGCCGACGGTCACGCCCGCCGATGAGGCCTCGATGGCCGCGCGAAGTCCCGCACCGCCCGCGCCGATAACGAGGACGTCGTATTCAAAAGTTTCGTAAGGAGTGGCCACGTGTATTTAGAGAGTAAAGAAGCGGTAATCGGTCCAAATGCCCATCGCGCAAAGGCGGATGTAGACGTCGGTGAAGCCGACCCAGAAGAGGCTCATCCAAGCCCAGAGCATGTGGCGATGATTCAAGCAGCTGACGCAGGCGTAGCCTTTCGCACAAGACGGAACCTTCGACTTTGAATCGAGAAAGCCGCCAATCAGATGTCGAAGCGAGTGGCAGCCAAGGGTGTACCCGCTCAGCAAAAAGACATTCACGATCAAGACCAGGCTTCCGACGGCGAGGCCGAAGTGCTCCACGCCCGCAGCGTCGGCGAACCAGAGTCCCTTCCAGGCGTCGTGCCCGAGAATAAGGATGAAGAGGAGCGCAAAATAGAGGAAGTAACGGTGGATATTCTGGATGATGAGCGGAAAATAACGCTCGCCGAGGTAGGTCTTGCGAGGCTCGCCGACGGCGCAATTGATGGGATCCGCCCAGAACGCCTTATAATAAGCACCACGGTAGTAGTAGCAGGTAAAGCGAAAGCCCGCCGGAATCCACATGATCAAAAAGGCGGGCGAGAAGGGCATGAAGCTCGGCCACCAAGAGGGCGCGACGCCGAAAAAACCGGGATGCTGCTGCGAACCGAAGAGCTCGGGCGAATAGAAAGGCGAGAGATAATTCGCGCCGTTACCGCCATACCAATAGTAACACTGGCCGCTGTAGACACCCTGGAACGCGGCCCAGGTGGAGTAGACGATGAAGGCGGAAAAGCCGAGAAAAACGGCCAGCGGTTGCAGCCACCAAACGTCACTGCGGGTCGTTTCGCCGAATCCCCTCTGCTTCGGGAGCGTACCAGTATATTCCATAGTCTGGCACAAGGTAATGATTTAGGTGAATCGCGTCAACGAAAGGAGACGGCTGGAGGCAAAATATAAGCGTGCCGATTCCCCCGGCAGACAGGCTTATTTGCCGATCACCCGCATGATGTCCCACAGATCGCGCTTGGGCCGCTCGATCTGGATGGCCTGCCAGCCGGCCTTGCGCGGGGCTTCGACGTCATTGCGGGGATCGTCGCCGACGCTGAGGAGCGAGTGGGGTTGGACTTTCAGGACATCGGCCACGTGGCGATAGATGGATGAATCGGGCTTTTCCCAGCCAAGCTCGGCGCTAATGAAACGCCTCGAGAAAAATTCGCCAAGACCGCTCCCGTCGAGCACGGAGTGGAGCCGGTTGTCCCAGTTGGAGAGAACGACGAGATCGATGTCGCGGTCGCGCAATGCCTCGAACACTTCAAAGACCTCGGGGTAGATGCCCCACGCTTCCGGCTTGGCGTAATGGAGGTAGACTTCCTCGAAAAATGCGTCGAACAGGGCCTTGTCGGCGAAGGCTTGCTCGGGCAGCGAACGCCGCACCACCTGCTTCCACCAGACACGGTCGTCGCCGTTGGAGGGAATCGTGCCCTTGGCGCGGGGCGAGGAGCTTTTCATCGCCAGGTGAAAGGCATCGGTAGTCGCCTGGACGGGCAGTTTAACGCGGTGGCGGCAGGCGAAATGAGCATAAGTTTCCCCAATGGGATCCACCGGATAAATGAGGGTTCCTCCGGCATCGAAGACGATCGCGCGAATGTGAGCCATGATTAAAATCGGGATGAAGGAGTTAACGATTCGAGACGTTCGTTGAGCCGGTATTCTTCCGCATGGTTTTGGCGTTGCGCAAGAATTTCCCCAACGAGGAAGAGAGATCCGGTGATGAGAATCGGAATGTCATCCATGGAACCGGCCAGGTCGCGCCATAAGGCTTCGACCGAATCGTAAAGGGCACAGGGAAGATCGGAAAAGTGAGTGGCAAGAGCCGTGGGTTCCGCCGTTCGTTCGTTGGCCAGTCGCACGAGTGAGACTCGCTGTGCAAGTGGGGCCAACAGCCGAGCCATCCCATCGATTTCCTTGTCGGCAACCGAGGCAAAAACGAGATGCGCCGGTTGCGATTCGCTCCGCCCCCGGCGCGTCGACAGGAATCCGCGCCACGTCTCGACCAGCGTTACAACGCCCGCCGGATTATGTGCGCCATCGAGAACAATGAGGGGCTTTTCAGAAAGGACCTCAAACCGGCCCGGCCAGACTGTGCTTTCAAGACCGGAGGCAAGAGCCTCCTCGGTCAGCTCCAGGCTCCCCTTCCCTTGCAGGAGCCGCAAAACTTCGACTGCGCAGGCGGCGTTGTGGATCTGGTGCGGGCCGATCAGACCGAGCGCGTAATCGTGCCCGTCGATACGGGCAAGCTGCTTGTTACCGTGAAGTCCCAGATCCCCTAACCGCGTGTCGCGCCGGATCAGCATCAGCGGTGAGCCTTCATTTTCAGCTCGCTCGCGAATGACTTCAGCCGTTTCATCGAGCTCGACGGCGCTGATAACCGGCACCCCGGATTTGATGATTCCCGCCTTTTCCATGGCAATTTCCCGTAGCGATTCGCCCAGGTATTGCTGATGGTCGGACCCGATGTTGGTGATGATGCAGGCCTCGGGCTGGACGATATTGGTGGCGTCGAGACGGCCACCCAGGCCGGTTTCCCACACCACCCAGTCGACTTTTTCCCGGGCGAAATACCAGAGCGCTACGGCGGTCACGATCTCGAAGAAGGTCGCCTCGTAATTCTCCAGGCGGGCCGTTGCCTCGCGCACGATTTCGATGCCCCGGGCGAAATCGTTTTTGGAAATGGGGACACGGTTGATCTGGATGCGCTCCCGGACGCTGACGAGATGGGGCGACGTGTAAAGCCCGACCCGGCATCCCGCCGCGCGCAGGCACGATTCGCAAAAGGCCGCAGTTGAACCCTTGCCATTGGTCCCGGCGAGATGGATGAAGCGCAAGCCTTTTTGTGGCTGGCCGAGGATGGCGGCAAGTTCCTGCATCGGATCGAGTCCCAGCTTCATGCCGAAACGGCGAGCCTCGCCGAGATAAGAAAGCGCTTCGGGGTAAGTCATGGGAAAAGAAGGCTTACTCCAAGATAGAAGACCCTTGTCACTTTTCAATCCGCCAGGAGATTCGTCACCTCTTTTTTACCTATTCTCGCACCGGTAAACTGTGTACTCGCGGAAAGGCTTCCCGTGAAAATAGATCACGATGCGTTCCAATGGTGTAACGGTATTGAAACCGCTGAAGAGAGCATTCGAATTCTTCTCCTTGATCCAAAGAGCACGATTCGGCGGGATGGTCGGATAGGTTGGCCAGAAATCGAACTGGTTCGCGGGCGGAATTTGTCTTTGCGTGTAGATGAAGGGCTTGCCCGGAAGGTGGAAGGAAAAGATGCTCGCTTCCTTGTAGGCATCGGCGATGAAGAAGTCGGCCTGCTGCTCCCGTCGGATTTCATCGAGCCTCCCGGCGATTTCCGACCAACCGACGACGCGGCCCATCGGGTCCAGTTTCGGCGGAAGATTGAGTATCTCGGGCTGATGCATCAGGACTGTCTGCATCCATGCCACGAGGAAGGCCGCGACAAGAAAGAATTTCAAGAAAGGAACGGTGAGAATTTTTTTCCACCGCGCGGCGAGAAGGATGATCAGCGTCAGGTAGGAAACGGCGGGCCAGTTCGGTTCGCAGCGGAGATGCCACGCCAGCACCGCATACATCAGGAAGACGGAGAGAAAAATCAGGAAAAGCAAAAGTTCCCCTTCGTTTTCTCGGCTATTTTTCTGCCGCAAGCGTCCTACGAAAACAACAATCGCCGCGGCGAGAAGTGCCAAGAAGAAAAGCGGCGAAATCACCAGTGCCTGCAAACTGATAAAATCGAGAAAGGTTGAAAATTGGAGAGTGAAAGGACCGTTGAGATGTCCGCGATTTCCCAACTGAGCGGCGCTGACCCAGCCGTGCCGGTAATTCCACCACAGGACCGGTGTCGTGCAGAGGGCCGTCATCGCCAGCATCAGCCAGAAGGGAGGTTTCGCCAGCAGCCGGCGGCGTTCCGGCGCGAGCAGCAGAAAAAGCAGGAAGGCGACCAGCTCCAGTGCGTTAAGATATTTTGCCAGGAAACCGCATCCGACGGCAAATCCGGCCAGGAGCCAGTCGACGAGACGCTCTTCCTGGATCGCCCGGGAAAAGAGATTCGCGGCCCAGAGCCAGAAAAAGGCAGAGAGCGGATCGATGGTCATCACCACCGCGCCGATTGCATAGAGGGGCACAACCCCGGCCAGCAGCACGGCGATCAGTGCCGTCGTCTCGTCGTACCAGCGGCGAGCGAGGAGAAAAATCTGCCAGGCCGTTCCCGCCGAAAGCATGACGGCGAAAAAGCGGACACCGAAATTATTCGCGCCGAAAAGGCCCGTGCCCGCCGCGATCGTGTAGGCAACCGCCGGCCCCTTGCTGAAGTAACTGGCATCCAGATGGCGCGACCACTGAAAATAATAAGCCTCGTCGGGCAGGAGCGGCAGCCAGGTGCAGTAAAAGAACCGCAGGAGCGTGGCCGCGGTGATGACCAGAATAGCCGCCTGCGCGGGCGACAGTCCTAGAAATCGGGGCGTGGATGAATCGGCGCTCATGAGATAAACCGCGACCTTAGCGAAAGAGACACCGATCGAACAAGCCTTCGTTCGAGCAACTTGCATGGATGAACATTTCATGCAAGTATGTACTTGCATGAAAGATACTCGCCAAAAGCTTTTGGATGCCGCCATCCACGTCTTCGCCCGCGATGGCGTCTCCGGAGCGACCACGCGCCAGATCGCGCGGCAGGCGGGAGTCAACGAGGTCACGCTCTTCCGCTCCTTCCGGAACAAGAACGAGTTGCTGAAGCAGGTCATCATCCAGTGCTCGCAGCGCTGCGCCCACGTCTTCAACGAAGCGCCCCTCGAAACCAAGTCCGACCTGCGCCGTACGGTTCAGACCTACGCCGAGACCTATGTGCGCATGCTCGAGGACAACGAGGATTTCATCCGCACCTTCATCGGTGAATTGGGGCGTCATTTGAAGCTCTGCCGCCGTCTCTTCGTGGAATCGGGGAAGCCCGTTCGGCAAAAATTCATTCACTATCTGGAAGCGGCCCGGAAAAACCGGTTGATCCGCCGCGATGTCGATGTCGTCACGGCTGCCGACGCCCTCACCGGCATGCTCCTTGCCGGAATCATCCGTCGCCCTCTCAGCGAATCGGCCTACCCCAACAAGCGTTACGTCCAGACATGCGTGAAGATATTCCTGAAAGGAATCGAGCGGTGAACGCAGGCCTTGCGATGCCTGTTCCCCATGGCCTGACCGGACTCGCCGCACGCGCCGCCGAGCAGGGCTGGCTGAAATGGGCCATCGCCCTGAGCGCCTCCTTCGCCGCCATTCTGGAGGTGATCGATGTCAGCATCGTCAACGTCGCCCTTCCCTACATGCAGGGAAACCTCGGCGCCACGCTCTCGGAAATCGGCTGGGTCTCGACCAGTTACTCGATCGCCAACGTCATCGTCATTCCCCTCTCCGCGTGGCTCGGCCTCCACTTCGGGAAGAAGCGCTACTTCATTTTTTCCCTCGTCGCCTTCACCATCGCCTCGGTGCTCTGTGGCATGGCCACGAGCCTGACAACCCTGATCATCGGCCGCGTCATCCAGGGGCTCGGCGGCGGCGGCCTCCTGGCCAAGGCGCAGGCGCTGATGTTTGAGACCTTTCCCCGCGAGGAACAGGCTAAGGCGAGCATGGTCTTCACCCTCGGAGTCATCGCGGGCCCCGCCATCGGCCCGGCGCTGGGCGGTTATCTAACGGACCACTTCGGATGGCGCTGGATTTTTTTCATCAACGTTCCCCTCGGCATCATGGCTGTTATCATGTGCAATACCTTTCTCCTGCCCGATCAGGAAAATACGCGCACGAGCAATTCGGTCGACTGGCTCGGCATCCTTTTCCTGGCCGTTGGCCTCGGCTCGCTGCAAACCGTGCTGGAGCAGGGACAGCAGGACGACTGGTTTTCTTCGCCCTTCATCCAGCGCATGGCGCTGCTGAGCGTGGTCAGCATGGTCCTGTTCGTCTGGCAGGAAATGCGCGTACGCTATCCGGCGGTCAATCTGCGCGTCCTGCGCCATCGCTCGCTCGCTGCAGGCAGTGTTATCTCGCTCGTCGTCGGCATGGGATTGTACGGCACTGTGTTCGTCATTCCGGTTTTCGCCCAGAACATCCTTCAATTTACTGCGCTGAAGACGGGGCTCCTCCTCGTCCCCGGCGCCATCGCCTCGGCGGCGGCCACCTTCACGCTGGCGCCAATTTCGAAAATTCTATCGCCGCGCCTCACCATCGCGCTGGGCTGCCTTATCACCATCGGTGTGATGATTGGCCTAACCCACATCAATCCCGACACCGGCAGCGAGCAACTCTACTGGCCACTGATCTGGCGCGGATTCGGCACGGTGCTGATGTTCCTGCCTCTTTCGTTGGCCACACTGGGACCGCTGCCTAAGGCCGACGTCGCAGCGGGCGCCGGATTTTTCAGCCTGACACGCCAGTTGGGCGGCAGCATCGGCATCGCGGCGATCACCTCGTTCGTCGACCGGCAGCAATTCGTCCACCGCTCGCAACTCGTCTACGACATCTCCGATCTCAACCCCGCCTACCAGCTGCGGATGGATTCCAACACCTCGTTCTTCAACGCCTTCTCCGGCGACAGCACCGGCATCCAGAACCAGGCGCTCGGCCTCATCGACAAGGCGGTCAATTTCCAGGCTGCCCTGCTGAGTTACCGCGACGTCTTTTACTTCGTCGCCGCCGTCTTCGTCTTCACCCTTCCCCTGATCCTTTTGCTGGGCAAAGCCGCCAAGCCTGCACCCGTACGCGCCTAATCGAATCAGCTATGAGCACCACCACCGAAACCCTCTCCGCCGACGCCGCACTTTCCGACAAGAAGCCGCATCCCGCCATCCCACCGAAGAAGAAGCTTCATCCCCTGATCCACCGCTACAAGAAGCCCGTGCTGATCGTGGCGGGAATCGTGGCGTTGATCGTCGTCGTGATTTACGCCATCGACTCCGCGACGCACGAGGAGACCGATGACGCTTACGTGAGCGGCCATCTCCACAACGTCTCCGCGCGAATCAACGAAGCGGTGACCGACGTCCTCGTCGACGACAACCAGTTCGTCCACAGGGGCGACGTCCTGGTGAAACTCGATCCCTCCCAATATCTGGCCCTCGCCGCCGCTGCCGAAGCGAACCTGAAAAAAGCGCAGGCCGATCTCGACCGGCAAACGCCATTGGTGGCGCTTCACGCCATTTCCCCTCAGGATCTCGACGCCACCAAAAGCAGCCGTGATGTCGACCTGGCCCAGCTCAAGCTCGCGCAGCTCCAGATCGAATTCGCCACAATCAAGGCTCCTGCCGACGGCATCATCGGCCGCAAGAACGTCGAGATCGGTAACCGGGTCTCCTCCGGGCAGACACTCATGGTCGTGGTCGAGCCCGATCTGTGGGTCGTCGCCAATTTCAAGGAAACGCAGCTGGCCAAAATGAAGGTAGGCCAGCCCGCGACGATCACCATCGACGCCATTCCCAATCATGTGTTCAAGGGCAAAGTCGACAGCTTCTCCCCGGCCAGCGGCAACCAATTCGCGCTGCTACCCGCCGACAACTCGACCGGCAACTTCACCAAGATCGTCCAGCGCGTTCCGATCAAGATCGTATTCGATCCCGCCACGCTGGGTCCCTACAAGGACCGCGTCCGCGCCGGTGAATCCGCGGTGGTCAAGGTGGCACTGACTAATCCCCAATAACGATATTCCAGGATGGTCGTACTCGAGGACTAGACGTTCGACCGGATGCCGTACCCTGGTCTGAGCAGGGTGGTATAAAGTCCTCCCCCGAGAATCCCACCCACGATCGGTGCCGCGATATAAACGGTGAACCACCCCCAGCCGTTCGCGGTAAAGGGAATGGCACCCCATCCCGCCAGCGCGGAAAATAACCGCGGCCCGAAATCCCTCGCGGGATTAAAGCAGGCCATGGTCAATGGTCCGAAGAGCGAGATCAGCATTGTCACTGTCAGGCCGATGACCGCCGCCGTCAGAAACTGTGGACGCCCGGCGTTCCGCTCATCGGTGACGCCCAGAATAACCAGAAGCAGGATGGCGGTTCCCACGACCTCCGTGAAAAAAGCCTCAAGATGTGTCGTGACAGCCGGAAGAGATGCCAGAGGCCTTCCGCCGGGATTCGGGAAATATTCACCGAAGACCATCGCGCTGGCCTCGCTCCCGGGTGCACCACGAATAATCCCGTTCCTCTGTTCGAAGCCATTCAGTGCACTGCTGAAAATCAGGTAGAGCACCCCAGCCGCCAGCAGAGAGCCGATCAATTGGCAGAGGACGTAAGGAACGATGCGTTTTTTTGGAAAGTCTTTCCAGACGGCGAGACTAACCGTCACGGCGGGATTGAGATGAGCTCCGCTCAGGGAAGAGGTCAGGTAAATCGCAGTGGCTATTCCCAATCCCCAGACGATGGCCACCTGAAAAATGCCGACCTGCGCTCCCGTCAAAACGGCAGCAGCCACGCTTCCGCAACCGAAAAAAACCAATAGGAAAGTTCCCACCAGTTCCCCGCAGGCCCATGGCGGCAATCTCATGACGCGTGACCGATATCGGAGACAGCCTGATGAAGTTTCAGCCTCTCCAGCTTGTCGATGGGCAGGCTTGCGAACAGCTCCAACCGCCGCTTCATCGCCAGGGCCACCTGGTGGATCATTTCGAGCTTCTGATCATCCGTTCCCTCGAAAGAAGCCGGGTCCGGCAGACCCCAGTGGGCTACAATCGGTTGCCCGGGCCAGATGGGGCAGCTTTCCTTCGCGTTGTCGCAGACGGTGATGACAAAATCGAAGACCTCGTTCTCGAACTCTTTCCACGACTTGCTCCGCGCATCCGAAGCATCCACCTGCCATTGTTCACTTAGATAACGGATGATCAGGGGATTAACCTTCCCCGTCGGGTTCGCTCCCGCGCTAACCGACTCGAAGCGCCCGGGAGCGATTTTGCGAATGAGATATTCGCCCAGGATGGAACGAGCCGAATTTCCAGTGCAGAGAAAAAGAATTTTGAATCGAGTGGTCATATCAGCAGGCGCAGCTTGAGGAGGAAAAACGTTTTGTGGTGGTGGTCTTTAATGGTCGGCAATCGAGCTCAAGCCCTGCCAACCGCCGTGCATCCTTCTTAAAGACCGGCTCGGTTCCCACGCAGTCCTGAAGGCAACGAAGATTGGCCGTGAGCTCGCGGCTTTTTATCCGGGGAAGACTGTAGATCATCCAATTACGATCCCGACGACTCTCCACCATCCCCTGCCCTTTCAGGTAAGCCAGATGCTTCGATATCTTGACTTGGGATTCTCCTAGAATCTCCTGGAGATGACAGACACAGAGCGGCCTGGCCGCAAGCAGATGCAGAATGCGCAGGCGCGTCTCATCGCAAAGACAACGGTAAATGGAAATGAGCTTCACGAGAATATACTTTCATAGGTATATTCTTTTACAAGTATATTCTAGCTATCCGATCCGGAAGATTCCCGCAGCCGGGCCCTGATCCGATCGAGCAGATGCTCGTTGTTCCACGGTTTCACGATCACCTCGAAAGGACCGAGCACGCTGGCATTGGCCGCAAGTTCCGGCTCATCGCAATAGCCGGTGAGGATGATGACTGGAATCGTGCTTCCCTCGTCGCGCAGGGCGCGGATGAGATTGATGCCGTTCAACTCGGGCATGAGATAGTCGGTGAGCAGCAATGTGATGTCGCCCTGCTTGAGAAGTTCTCGAGCCTCCCGCGGAGAGTTTGTCGTCACCGCCTTCACATCGAGGGAGATGTCGAGCAGGATGCCTAGCATCTGGGTGACCAGCGGCTCGTCGTCTACCACGAGGATGGTCGGGCGGCTCATGCGAATCCGGTCATCACCGCGCTGCCGCGGAAAAATCGGAAGCGGCCGCGGAAGCATGGAGAGGTACGGCGGGATCGCGGGGCGCCATCGGCAATTCAATGCGGAAAACGGCACCGCCCAGCGGGTAATTGGAAGCGATGATCCGTCCTCCATGGTTTTGCTCGATGATCTTCTTGGAAATGGAAAGCCCCAGTCCCGTGCCAATCCCCACACCCTTGGTGGTGAAGCCGGGATCGAAGATGCGCTCAATCAGGTGGGTTGGAATGCCGGGACCCGTATCGCGGATGGTCAGCTCCCAACGGTCCATTCCCCGCTGCAGTTCGATGAAAATATCGCCTTCACCGTGCATCGCCTGGAAGGCGTTGGTAAGGATGTTCACAAGCACCTGGCTGACCTGCCCCGGATAGCAGCGGATCTGCGCGCCCTCGACCAGGTCCAGATGAACCGCAACGGACGATTTAAACTTATTGGCCAGAAGCACCAGCGTGCTTTCGATCAGGTCCGCCAACCCGGCGACGTGCTGCTGCTGCTGGTCGTCGCGACCGAAAGTGCGCAGCGATCGAATGATTTGCGTGACCCGTTCCGAGGCTTCCCGCCCCAGGTCGATGTTCGTCCGCAGGTGATGATTGAGCTGCGACCGTCGCTCCGGCGTCACGGTGGGCGTCAGCAGATCGAATATCTTCTCGATCATGTCGTGGGAGCTGATGAGCACGCCCAGTGGCGTATTCATCTCGTGGGCAATACCCGCTACGAGCTCACCCAGCGCCGCCATCTTGGCCGAGTTGACCAGTTCGGCCTGAGCCTGGGAAAGCTGGCTGAGCGTACGGTTCATCGCCTCATTGTGCTGGCGCAGCTCGCGCTGTTGCCATTGGAGAACGCCCATCTGCAACCGCATGAAATCGCGCATCGAAATCATGCCCGCGTAGGTCCCATCATCCGAGGTCACGATGATATCGTCGAAGGTGTGGTCCGGCGCGCGGCGGCCCAGGCTCGCCTGCGCGGTGAAGAAATCGAGGACGGAGTTGAAGACAGTCGCCTGGGTGATCGGGATGACGATCGGCGTCTGGTGATCGGGTGGAAGATTACTGGCGGTCGGGCCCAGCAACGCACTGGGCACCCGCACTTCTCCCAGCATTTTTTTGGCAAAAAGCGCCTGGCCATAACGGGCACTCAAGGCGGCGGAAAGCATTTTGAAGCTCACCAGCCCGATGGGAACATTTTCCTCGTCGATGGCCGCGGCATAGTCGATACCCAGCCCGAGCATTTTCCGCTGCACATCCTCGACCGTCTGATCCTGGGCAAACGCGGCTCGGTGATAGATATGGTCCGACCACTCTACACAATTTCCGTGGCCGAGCGGGTCGTTCATGGAGCCAAACTATGTCGCGGTTACAACCCACTTCACAAGTAACGATTGTGTGACTGAGAAGACACCTTTTATTCCATGGTCGGAATCTTTCCGCCCCGCATGGCATGCGATTTAGGCAGGAAAATGAGACTGATGCCGCTCAGGAGAAGCGCCGCTCCGATCACATAGAATGAATCGCTGTAGGCCATGAGGTATGCTTGCTTCTGCACAACCTGGTTCAGCCCCTTGAGCGCGAAATTTCCCGCGGTCGTCGGATCGATTCCCTTCGACTGGAACATTTCGCTTAACGTGTCGAGCCGTGCCTGGACGGCGGGATTGTAGGTGGTCACCAGCTCGCCTATCCGGACCGAATGGAGATGCTCGCGCTGCGTCAGAATGGTCGAAAGCATGGCGATGCCAACGGAGCCGCCAATGTTTCGCGTCATGTTGAAGAGTGCCGAGGCCGAACCCGCCTGGCTCCGCGGAAGATCCTCCGTCGACATGCTCAGCAGCGGAACGAAGATCAGCGGTTGGCCCAACGCGCGCACCACATTGGAAAAGCGAAACTGGTCCATGGCGAAATCAGGCGAGAGAAAGGCGTCGATGAAGCAGCTCCCGGAAAAGAGCAGGATGCCCACCCCGGCAATAATCCGCGCATCGATGAACCGCATCATCTTCGGCACGAAAGGCAGGATGAAAAGTTGTGGCAAACCGACCCACATCAACGTCAGCCCAATCTGGAACGGGCTGTATCCCTGCACCTGCGCAAGGTAGAGCGGAATAAGGTAGACCGTCCCATAAAGCGCCAGTCCAAGCGCACCCAGAACAACGCAGCAAAGCGAGAACCGGCGGCATCGGAAAACGCGCAGGTTGACGAAAGGCTTGGGCGACGTGAACTCAATAACGAGAAAGATAATGATGAAAACAACGGCTACAATGGCCAGCCGCACAATAAGTGGATTACCAAACCAGTCCTTGCGCTCCCCCTCTTCCAAAACGTACTCGAGCGAGCCAAGTCCGATCGCCATGGCGAAAATCCCCCAGTAGTCCCCTTCGCGCAGCAGGCTGATTTGCGGCTTGTCGGCCTCCAGGTAAGTGGCGATGAGAAAGAACATCAGCGCGCCCGGGACAACGTTGATGAAAAAAATCCACTGCCAGCCATAATTATCGGTCAACCAGCCG
>Ga0105237_10003313_pt1 | contig 19182 bp, 19 predicted proteins | sample KBSC24metaG_FD_81520 | JGI IMG/M metagenome (GOLD analysis project Ga0105237, IMG submission 81520) | Corn rhizosphere microbial communities from Kellogg Biological Station, Michigan, USA - KBS C2-4 metaG | ecosystem: Host-associated > Plants > Roots > Rhizosphere > Soil | place: Michigan, USA... | reverse complement strand
GCGTGCCCGGCTGCAAAACGGCTGGAGCGAAGTCCTGGGGACGACGCTGGCGTTCCGGGGCAAAGACAACCCAGGTATGATGAAGGGGGTCGCGGCGAAATTCGGGGTGAATCATGCGTCAGGCAGTAAAACAGGAAGCCGTTTTTATGCAATCGCGAGCAGATGATGTGCCGCGGTGGCTGAGGTGAACCTCTTCGCGGGATCGCGGGCGAGGAGTGTCATCACCCAGGAACTCCACCCGGCGGGGAACTGCGGCGCTTTTTCCGCCAGCGGCATGGGATCGAAACGGAGGCAGTTGACGGCAATTTCCTGTCGGGTCACGCCGGGGTGAGGGTAATCGCCCGAAGCGGCATAATAATAGAGGCACCCGAGTGCGTAGAGATCGGTGGCGACACTGACCGGCGCGCCGTCGAACTGTTCCGGTGCAAAGGTGCGGATGCTGCCGAAGAGGAAAGTGCGTCCCGGCGGTGGATCGAAGCGCAGGAAGGGAAGCTCGAGCAGCTTCCAGAGCGCGGGTGATTCCTCTGCTCGAAAAAAATTATCAGCGTTCAAGTCGCCGTGCACCATTTCCGCAAAATGCAGGGCTTCGACCGCAAGAAGCGATTGTTTAGCAAAGGAGAGCCAGTCTTCGTGATTGAGTGGACCGCGTTCGAAAATGCGGCCCAGCGTCTCGCCTTTCAGAAGCTCGAAGACTTGGTAGACGCCGAACTCGGGGTCGGTGCCCGAGTCGAGCAGGCGCACCCAGTTCTCGTGGAAATCGGGCAACGCTTCGAATGTCTGGGCCGCGCGAGGTTCACTTGGTGCTCGCAACGCAACCTCGGTTTCCGTGGTCGTATCGCGGGCGCGAAAGACCCGGGCCTCGCCGCCCGAGCCGATCGGTTCGACGAGAAAATAGCGCGAGCCGATGAGATTGGTTTCCATCATTCCGTCAAAAACAGCTCACAATTTCGATTCGACCTGGAGGAGATCGGCGCGGATCGGATTGGGATGGTCGGGATCGGCCTCGGCCTGCTCGATTTCACGGGCCGTGGTGAAGTAACCGCTGAAGCTGGAATTGCCCGAGGCGTAATCCTTGGTCACCTCGAACCAGTTGGCGTAATCGAGCAGCTTCTGGTGCGCGGCCATCTCGGCGGTGCGGCGGCGCTGAGCTTCGGCGATGAGCTTGGTCGCGTCGTCAGGATTTTTTCCGCCGGTGAAACTGGTGAGGCCGAAGCGGTAAGTGGCGATAATGGGCCGCCAGCTCGGGTGGGCACGGAGTTCCAGCGCGGTCAGGTTGAGTATCTTTTGCTGAACGGCGCTGATCGTCTGTTGGCTGCGGGGAAAGGTGGAAACGGTGTCGATGGTGCAAAGGCGGGTGTCCGCGGCCTTCGCGCCCGGGATGGCGATGGTCTCGGCGGCAGCCAGTTCGGCGACGGTCTCGTCCCAGCTGTAGACGATGTCGCGGCTGCGTGCGGAGGAAGAAGCGAGCTCCTGCTGCCAGGCGGCTTCACTGGGTAGGAGCGTCTGGATCGAGGGGGCATTGGGCTTGGCCACGGCGGCAAGCCAGTCCTGCAAAGCCTGCCGTTGCGCGCCGCTGCGGATGAGGCCGTCAAAGAGGTAATAAGAGAACGCACCCTGCCAGAGCCGCATGATGGAGTCCTCGCTCAATTCATGCCAGCCGGCGATTTCCTCCACGGTCGGCGCGCGCTTGGCCATGGAGGCCCGCCTGACGACAGCCTCGCGATTGTGCTCGGGATCCTCGTTGAGCCATTCACGCGCGCCCTCGATCAGCCAGACGGGCACGACATCGATCCGGGTGTGGGTATCGAAGGTCTGGCCGGGGGCGAAGAATTTCTCCCAGAGCAGCGCGACGACATACTCGCGCTGGATGAACGCGTGCAGATCGGGAGAGGAAGAGGGAGCAAAGGCCTCGATTTTCAGTTTTCCGTTCGAGGCGATGACGGAGACGCTTTCCCTCCGGACTTTGACGGAGAGGGGATCGTTCGGCGTGACGATGGTGATGTGGACCGGGAAGCGCCAGTTTTTCCCCAGCTTCAGCAGCGGTGTGAGCTGTTCTCGCGTGTCGGACGCCATCTGCAGAGCGTCGAGGGAGATGGCAGGGTTGGTCGACGTGCAACTGACTTCCGAGTAGGCGTCGCAATGGGTCGTCGTGGCGGGCGTGGCGGCTGTCGCCACGTTTCCTTCTTCAGCCCAAACCGAAAAACTTCCCGCGCAGGCAAGCAGCAGGCCGCCGAGAAAAGTTCGTCCGGGGAAGTTCATGAGATCAATCGCTTTTGGCGGCTGGCTTTGCCGCCGGCTTGCTGGTCTCGGATTTGCCTGAGTCTGATTTTGCGGTGGAAGAAGAGGCTTCGGCACTCTTGGCCGAATCGCTTTTCGCCTTTTTGTAGCCCTCGCTGCGGTAATCGGTGATGTAGAAGCCGGAGCCCTTGAAGATGAAACCGGCGCCCACGCCGAGCTTGCGTTTCACGCGACCCTTGCCCCACGTCTTCTGGCGGCAACGGTCTTTGGGGCACACCTTCAGCGCGTCATCCTTCATCGACTGGAAAATCTCAAAATCCTTGTGACACTTGGTGCACTCGTACTCGTAAGTCGGCATCGGGACACCGTATCCGAAAGTAACGCTTGAATCCAGCCGCGACTTTTGCGGTATTCGAACGATGCAAGGCGGCAGCTATATCCTGATGGGAGTTCCCGGCGTGGAACTCGACGCGCCCACGGCGAAGATCATCCGCGAGGTCCAGCCCGCGGGCTTCATCCTTTTCGGTCGCAACATCAAGGCCCCCGCCCAACTGCGGAAGCTGATCGATGACCTGCGCGGTGAGGTGAAGCATGAGCCCGTCGTGACCATCGACCAGGAAGGCGGCCGCGTCTCGCGCCTGAAGGAATGCGGGGCCGAGCCGCCCAGCGCGAAGCAATTGCGTGAGAAGGGCGATTTGCGCCTGATCGAGCGGCACGGCGCTCTCACCGGCGAGATCCTCCGGCTCTTCGGCTTCAACCTGAACCTCGCGCCCGTCGTCGACGTTTCCTTCGAGGGCGACGTCGACAATTCTCTCAAGAACCGGACTTGGGGAGAGACTCCCGATGAGGTCGTTGCTCGTGCGGGTGCGTTCAATCGGACCATGCGCGAGCAGGGTATCCTCAGCTGCGGAAAACATTTTCCCGGTTATTCCCGCGCCGCGGTCGATCCTCATCACGAATTGCCCAAGGTCGAGCGCAGCCGCGCCGAATTGCAGGGCGACGAGTGGAAGGCCTTCATCGCCCTCGCGCCGGAACTCGATTCGATGATGGTCGGTCACGCGAATTATCCCGCGCTCGACGACAGCGGCTTTCCCTCGTCGCTCTCGCAGAAGATCATCGGTGGCATCCTGCGCGACGAGTGGGGCTACCAGGGAACCGTGATCAGCGACGACCTCGACATGGGGGCAATCGTCGGCCACTACGGCCTGGCGGAATCGGTCACCCGCGCAGTCGAGGCAGGCAACGACCTGGTCCTGCTCTGTCATCGTCCCGAACTGATTCCCGAGGCGGCCCGGGCACTCGAAACAATTTCACCCGCGCGTGCCGCCGAAGCTGAAAAACAGATCGCGCAGCTGCGGGAAAAGCTCGACCCCCCTCATCCCTTTTCCATTGAGGCACACGCCGCGTTGGATAAAAAAATCTACCAGCTCCGCGTCGATACCCTCGGCGCCGAAGCCGCCGCCCAACGCTCTGTCGATGACGGCAAGCGTTCGCCGGTGGAGACGTTTTAAGAAACGAAGTCGTTCCGTCTGTAGCGGCGGTCTATGACCCGCCGATCGAATCGAGACTTGATTGATATCAGTCGGCGGTCATAGACCGCCGCTACAGACGGAGGCCCCATGCCTTCAATCTACTTTCCACAATTCCCGCGCAGATTCTCCGTGTCCCGGCCCTGAAGATAGAGATGCGCCTTGCGGTAACTTTTCTGATGCAGGTAATGACGAAGCTGCGCGGGACAGCTTGAATCAAGCTCGGTCTCGAAGGCATCGAGGCGTGCAAAAATCGCCAGTAGATCGGGCGGATTTGGCTCCTTCTGGCGCGGAACCGCATCGAGATACTCGTCGAGAGTCCGGGCGAGCCGCCCGAGGATTTCCTCCTGTTGCTCGGCGGAATTCATTTGGGCTCGGCGTGGACGAGGGCCTTCTTTTCTTCCCACTCGGCATGAAGCCGTCGTACCTCGCGCGTGAGTTGGTCGTGGATCTGCGCCACGGCCTCGAGGTCGCCCCGCAGTTTTTCCCGCGCCATTTCGCCCTGGAGGAACGTTTCCTTCTCGGCGATCTTGGAGCCGTAGAGGGAATTGATCTCGGCGATGCGTGCCTTTTGTTCGTCGGTGAGTTTTGGAGCCGGGGAACTTTTGTCGAGCCGCTCCATGGCGATTTCGTAGGCCGATTTCATGATTTTTTCGCTCCTTCTTCGAGATTGATCCAGATGGTGCCGTTCCGGATTTCCACGGGGTAAGCGGGGATGCGCACCTTCGGAATATTCCGGCAGATGCCGTCCTCGAGCTGAAACTGCCACTGGTGCCACGGGCAGGTGACCTGGCCGTCGGTGACGAAGCCCTCGTGCAGCGGCGCGCCCCGGTGGGGACATTCGTTGTTGAGCGCGAAGAGGCCCTCCTTGTTATGGAAGAGCCCGACCTGAACCTCGCCCAGCTTTACGCAGCGGTTTTCGCCGACGGGAATTTCATCCGGCTTGAGGGTAGTGTCGATATAGGCCATGCAGATCGTCTCTCCAGCAAGTTTAGAGTGGCGGCACGGCTCGGCAAGGGCAATATCGGCCCATGACGCCGGTTCCCCCCGACTTCGCCCCCTGGCTAGGCGTATTCGAAACGCTGCGGGTGGTCGACGGCGTGCCGCTCTTCGTTGAGGAACATGCGGCGGAATGGAAGCGCTCTGCGTCGATGCTAGGGCTTAACGCCGATTTTGATATCGCCCGCGCCCGTACCGCGCTTCTCCGTCAATCGGGCCGCTGGCGCTGGATTGCGACGACCGAAGGAACGCGCGACACTTTTTCCGAGGAGCCCGCGCCATCGGAAGAGCCGCTGGATCTCTCCATCGCCGTCGTGCGTGTCGGTTCGCACAACTGGGATGCCCGCTTCAAGACTCTCAGCTACCTGACCCATACGCAGGCATTGAAAATGGCCTCCACGCCCGAGGCGGTCCTGCTCAACGAGCACGGCGAAATCGCGAGCGCTGCGCGAGCCAATATTTTCTGGCGACGCGGCGATCGTTTCTTCACCCCCGCCCATGAGACCGGTTGCCGCCGCGGCGTGGTGCGCGGATTCGTGCTGCAGAGGCGCGATGTCGAGGAAGGCTCCTTCTCGCTGAACGATCTGCTCGCGGCGGACGAGATTTTCCTGACCAACAGCATGAAAGGCATCGTCTCAGTCCGCGAGATCGAGGGCGAGCGGCTCAACGACTTCCTTGCCGCCGATGCCCTGCGCCGCGAGTACGTCCAGGCCGTAGCGGAGCAGATCGGATAGTATTTGAGCCATTCCGAGCGTTAGCGAGTCGATCATTTACCAATAATACCAGCCCGTCATCCTGAGCTTGTCGAAGGATCAGCTCCCGGTAAGTCGGACTTTGGGGGAACGCGATCCCCTTTCGGGGGGCTGATCCTTCGACAAGCTCAGGATGACAGATTGGTTATTTTGAGCATATTCCGGTGTTGCCAATTGAGATGCCACCGTCGATCACGTGGCTTGAAGAGTCGGTAGCACCGTCTAGTGTAAGGGCATGGGTTTTCTCGACTGGCTCGGCCTTACCGCTTCCCGCAAACCGCTCGACGTGGGCGATCCCGCGCCCGATGCGCCGGCTCGCGACGAGCAGGGGAGTCCTGTACAGATGGCCGATTTCTACGGCGACGGCTACACCCTCGTTTACTTCTACCCCAAGGCCGATACGCCTGGCTGCACCATGCAGGCCTGCAATCTCCGCGACGGCTTCGACGAACTCCAGGCCCGCAACGTGAAAATCGTCGGCGTGAGCGCTGACGCCCCGCAGTCGCAGCTCAGCTTCAAGGAAAAGTACCATCTCCCGTTCCCGCTCCTTTCGGACGAAGAACGTCAGGTGGCCAACGCCTATGGCGTGCCGTTCCTTCTCGGAATGACTCATCGGCAATCTTTCCTTATTCGCGACCGCAAAGTCGCCTGGCGCGACCTGAAGGCCTCCACCCGCTGGCAGGCGCAGGACGTGCTGAAAGTGGTTGAATCGCTGAAAGCCTAGGCCTTCGCCCTCGAAGAGCGCCTGCGACGGCTCACGGAAGCGGTTCAAATTTCCAGTGATGCGAAATGGTGTCGCTCGCTTCCTCTGCATTTTTGCTGAACCAGAGCGACGGATTCTGGATCCACTGCACGTGCTCATCGGTCTTTTGCGGTACCGCGAAATGGAAATCGGTGTCGACGTGCCACGCGAAGAAGTAGCCCGGATCGCGGCCAAAGAAATCGGTGTCGGTGTGGCCCGGGATCTTGAGCAGCGTGGAGGAGATGTCCTCCGGTACCCAGCCGATCTCCGGATCGAAGAACTCGGCGATGACGTGAGCCTGTTTTCCCGTCTGCTCGAGCGTCCCGTCGGGCAGCTCACGCGTCTTGAACCACTGGCCGACCAGGAGCCGTGCCGGAATCTTGTTGGCGCGGCACGCAGCGGCGAAGACGAGCGAGAAGCCGCCACAATCCGTGCGGAGACGGCGACAAACTGCCGCGGCATTCCACGGTGACGAGGGCGGGTAGCTGTAATCGCCATGGGCCTTGAAGTAATCGAAGACCCGGCGCCCGTAGCGGGCGGGCGTTTCATCGGGCATGCGGCGTAGGCCCGACGCATCAAGCCAGTGCTGGAAGGCGTCGCTTTCCCAATTGATCGATTCGGTGGAGGAAAGAAATTCGCTGGGCGCGGGTGGCACGATGGGGGAAGGGGACGCGGCCGATCCTCCGGTCAACTGACGCGTGGTGAAGAGGCCCGTGATTTCCACCCGCCAATGAAGCTCCCGCTCGTCGCCCTTGCGATGATGGAGCGTGGCCGTTAGCACGCGATGCGGCGGAACGGCTCCATCGGTCTCGATCCGGCCCTTGAGCGTGGAGCTGAAGTGCTCGATATGCTGCGTGCCCGTCTCCGGCGGCAGGGGCAGGTGAAAGGTTGCGCTGTAATCGCCGCCCCGAGGCCAGACGACGTTGAAATCGTACGTAAGGCGCAGCCGATGGGAGCCAGTAATTTCGACGTGCTGCGGAGTAGCCGCGGTTTCGGCGCGAAGCCGCGGCATCAGGACTCCCATGGCCAGACCCAGGATGAATCCGTTCAGAATAAGATAGAAAAAACTCCGCGCATGCATCAAACGGAGGCTAGATTGCACCTTCTTTTCCACGGCGAAACGCAAAAAGAAGAAGGCGTCTGTCAAGTTCAGGTTCCTCAGCAGTGATGCTTTTAAGTTGTGCCGCCCCTGAGATGGCTTATTGTGGAAGGCTTATATGCATAGTAGTTTTCGACTCTCCTTTCCCGGTATTCTTTTCATCGTCGTCCACCTGGCGTGTTTCGCCGTGTTTTGGACCGGAATCAACATGGAGGCCGTTGCTCTTTGCGCCTTCATGTTCTTCATCCGCAAGTTCGGCATTACCGGGGCCTTCCATCGCTATTTTTCCCATCGCAGCTACAAGACCAGCCGGTTCTTCCAGTTTTGCCTGGCCTTCCTCGGCGGCATGGCAGCGCAGAAGGGGGCTCTTTGGTGGGCCGCCCATCACCGCCATCACCACAAGCATTCCGACACCGACGAGGACCTCCACTCGGCTAAGCTGGAAGGTTTTTACTGGTCCCATGTGGGCTGGGTTCTCTCCAAGGAATATGAGGAGTATGACCCAAACGTCGTTCGCGACCTGAACAAATTCCCGGAGCTGGTCTGGCTCGATAAATGGATTTTCATTCCGCCGGTCGTCGCCGCGACGTTCTGCTTCCTGGTCGGCGGCCTCATCGGCGGCTGCTGGATGGGACTCGTGGTCGGTTTCTTCATCAGCACCGTCATTCTTTATCACACCACCTTTGCCATCAATTCGCTCTGCCACATGTTCGGTTCGCGCCGCTATGAAACCGGCGAGGAGAGCAAGAACAGCCTCTGGCTGGCGCTTCTCACGATGGGCGAGGGCTGGCACAACAATCATCACCAGTACCCGCTCTCGGCCCGGCAGGGCTTCTTCTGGTACGAGATCGATATCACCTACTACATCCTCCTTGGCTTGGAAAAGCTCGGGATCGTCTGGGAGCTGCAAGCTCCGCCGAAACGACTCCTCCAGCGCGAAGCAATGACGGCGATCTACAAGTCGGATGCGGCCATCCCCGTTCCCGCGACGATCCCTGTCCACGGGGCACTGGCGGAAATGGCCGAGGCTGGTTCCACTAACTAAATTCCCAGCAGTCGCTCCCGGCTCTCTCGATAATCGTCCGGTACCGGCGCCTCGAGATGCAACGGTTTGCCGGTGAGGGGATGAGCGATTTCGAGCAACGCCGCATGGAGCATCTGTCGTGCGGGCTTAAATCCATCGACTAGTTCATGAGGCCGTCCGTAGGCTGTGTCGCCCCAGACCGGATGTCCCAGATGCGCAAGATGCACGCGGATTTGATGAGTCCGTCCCGTGTGGAGAACACACTCGACTTCCGCGCCCAACCGGCCCTGTTGCAGGACGCGGTAATCGGTATGAGCCACGCGCCCGCCGGTCTTTAGCACCGTCATCTTTTGCCGATGGATCCGATGGCGCCCGATCGATTCGCGGCACGCACCCGTCGTGCGCCGGAACACGCCCCAGCAGAGTGCCCGGTAAATTTTCCGCACTTCCCGCCCAGCGAAAGCCTGGGCGAGCCGCTCGTGGACTTCGTCGGTCTTGGCGATCAGGATCAGGCCGCTGGTATCCTTGTCCAAACGATGCACGAGGCCGCTCCGTTCCTCCCCGCCGCGTTGGGCGAGTCCCGCCCCACGAAGATGAACCAGCGCATTGACCAGCGTGCCGGAACGATGCCCCGCCGCCGGATGAACCACGAGTCCTGGCTGCTTGTTGATGGCGAGCAACGCTTCGTCCTCATAAATAATATCGAGCGGAATCGCTTCCCCGGCGGGACTGTCCTCCTCAGGTGTCGGGGGCATCGGCTGAATAGCCAGTGTGTCACCTTCGTGCAGGCGGTAATTGGGAGAAATTTTTTCGGGATGCGGCTCGAGCCGGACAAGTCCCTGCTTGAGCAGGGCTTGGGCGTGATTTCGCGACCGTTGCAGAACCGTGGCCAGAACCACGTCAAGCCGCTGTCCGATGAAAGGCCGAACCTCCTGTACACTTAAACTGAATAGAGGTAAGGGGGAATTCATGGTTTCAATAATTGCAATTTGAACCTTGTAATGGCATTTTAAAAGGCATGGAAAATCCCGTGACCGAAAAGATGGTCACGTCTGTTTGCGCCTATTGCGGGAATGTGATCGATGTGACCGGACTCGAGCCGGGCGACGGTATCACCTGTCCCTACTGCGAGAAGGAATTTTCCATCACGCGCCAGTTCGGAAATTTCCTCCTTGAGCGGCATCTCGGCGCGGGCGGCATGGGCACGGTTTATTTGGGGCGCGACATGACGCTCAACCGGCAGGTGGCGGTGAAAGTCCTGAAGCCCGAACTCGTCTCCGACCACAAGTTCCTCGCCACCTTCCTGCGCGAGGCGGAAATCACGGCGTCCTTGAATCATCCGAACATCGTCCAGGTGTTTGCGTTTGGTCAGCATGAGAAAGTCTACTATCTGGTGGTCGAGTATATTTCCGGGGGCTCGCTCGACGATAAGATTATGAATCGGGGGAAGATCACCGAGCTGGAGGGAATCGAGATCGGGATCGCCGTGGCGCGCGGACTCGAATGCGCCTTGGAACGCGGCCTGATCCATCGCGACATCAAGCCCGGTAACATTCTCTTCAACGCCAACGGCACGCCCAAGGTGGTCGACTTCGGTCTCTCGCTGACCTTCGAGACAATGGACCACTTCGACGGCGAAATCTGGGGCACACCCTACTACGTCGCGCCCGAGAAACTGGAGCGCCGACCCGAGGATTTCCGCAGCGATCTCTACAGCCTGGCCGCGAGTCTCTTCCATGCCATCTCGGGCCGTCCCCCTTACGAGGGCGAGGACCCGAATGACGTCGCCATGAAGCACCTGACCGGCAACGTCGTTTCCCTGAAGGCTTTCGTGCCCGACGTTTCCGACCAGACCGCCTACGCCGTGAGCAAGGCCATGGCCCGCCATCCGGAGGACCGGTACGAGTCGTACGCCGCCTTCATCAGCCAGCTCGAGGACGCCAAGCGACGCATCACCGATCCCCGCTTCAAGGAAAAGCAGCAGAAGGACGTGGTGATCCTCGAATCGGCCGATAATGCCAAGTACAACGGCGCACTGATCATAGGCGTGGTGGTAATCATCGTCCTCCTGCTCGGCCTCCTGGCGTGGAAGGGGTCATCGCTTTTTCAACAAAAGAGCAACGTGCCCGCGCCGATTCAGGATCTAAACGATTACAACCTGCCGCCCGCGACTCCCGTTGCGCCCGCGCATGCAGCTCCTTCCACAACACCGAAGCCGTCGGCTCCGCCCAAGCCCGCTGACACGGCGAATAACACCGCTCCCGTCCCGCCTCCGGCAGTGATCGCTCCCACGCCCGCTCCAGCGCCAACTCCAGCTCCGCCGGTGGTTCATACGCCCCCGCCTGCGCCACCGGCTAATGACGCGCTGGCCAAGATCGTCGGCAATGCCGTGGCTGTCGACGGCAAGGAAGGCGTGGCCTACAGCTTTACCTACAGCGCAACGGGTACGCCGCCGCCAAAGTTCAGCATGCGAGCGGGGCAATTGCCTCCGGGCTTGGTGCTCGCCCCTTCGGGTTTGATTTCAGGTACGCCGACGGCGGCGGGCACCTATGTCGGCAAGGTGGCTGCTTATAACGGCGTCGGTGCATCTCCCGTGGCCGATTTCACGATCACCATCGGTACCGTCGCTATCGCTCCCCTCGCGGATGGGGCGACCATCAACTTCAATTTCGCTCCGATGCACACGGTCTTGCCCGACGGCAACTGGAACATGATAAACGATTTTGCCCACGGCTCTGTCGTCCACGCGAAGGAGGCTGCTTCCGGTGTGCCCACGGCGGTAGGACTGACGATCACTGCACCCTTCACCTACGCGGCCGATTACGGCACGCCCGGTGCGGACCTTTATCCCTCGCCGATCCAGGTCAACGCCTTCGCTATCGCGCACGGCGCGAACGGGGCTCCCAACCCAACAGCATCGCTGAAGGTGACGGGTCTGGATCCCGCGAAGACCTACACTTTCACCATCTTCGGTTCAGACAAGGGCGACAATGCCGGGGCGTGCGACTACACGGTGAACGGGGAAAAGAAAAGCCTCAACCTGGGCCACAATACCTCTGAACAAGCCGTCTTCGACAAAGTGACGCCCGACGCCAATGGCGAAGTTTTGGTCAACGTCGCAGCGGGACCGCAGAATCACCACATCGGAACGATCAGCGTACTGACCGTCCATCAGAATGCCGCCGAGCAGCAGCAATAGCCGTCGGTAAGGGCGGCTGGGAAAGTCGGAGGCGCCTGATTAGGCGCCGTTGTCGCCGATGGCTTCCACAGGGCAGCCTTCCATGGCTTCCTTGCAAAGCTTTTCCTCGTCGGGAGAAGTAGGCTGCTTGAAAACGTAAGAGTAACCGCCGTCATCATTGCGGCCAAAATTGCTCGGGGCGGTCTCGCGGCAAAGATCGCAGTCGATACACTGGTTATCGACGTAATACTTGCCAGGGAGGTTTTCGGGATAGCGATTTGCGACGTCAGCCATAATATTTGGGAAAAATAAGCATATACCGGGCCGGGGCCGGTGCAATATTTTTTCTGTTGTTTTTGCGTCGTCGCATCCAAGGTGGATTTCCGTTCACCGGTGGTGAAGGGAGAACCATCATGACCTGGGCCACGCGCATCACCATCCTCCGCCTTGTTCTCATCCCGGTCTTCGTCACGCTGATCATCACCTACGACGACACAGCCTCCCAAGGTCAGCCCGATGAGGGGTGGCGCTACGCGGCCATCGCGGTCTTCATCATTGCCTCGGTTTCCGACGCGGTCGACGGCTACCTGGCACGTCACTGGAACCAACGCAGCGCGCTCGGTGCCCTGCTCGACCCGATTGCCGACAAGCTGCTCCTGCTGGCTTCGCTGGTGACGTTGGGCCTGCTGCCGCTTGACCATCTGCGTTCCTTCCCGATCTGGTTCACGGCCATCATTATCAGCCGCGATGCCCTGCTGCTCGGCGGCTATTTTGTTCTACGCCACTTCCTTCACCCTATTGAGATCAAGCCCCACTGGACGGGTAAGCTGAGCACCTTCTTCACTTTCGTGGCCATCGGTGCGGTGTTGTTTAAATTCGGGCAGCGGATACCGTGGATCTGCGCGCCGGGAGCCTTTTTCGCCCTGGTCTGTACCGTGATTTATGTCCGGCAGGGACTCAATCTGCTCCACCACAGCGGCCACACCGGCGCGCAGACAACTTCCGGGAAATAACATGGAACATACCGTTGCAATCGTCGGACGCCCCAATGTCGGGAAATCGGCACTGTTCAACTGCCTGGCCGGACGCGACATCTCGCTGGTCTTCGATCGGCCCGGCACCACGCGCGATCGGATGGTGACAAGCGCCCGCTGGGATAAACACCGGCTGACGCTGATCGATACGGGCGGCATCGGAGTCGAGGATCGCGAGGGATTCGGTGACGCGATTGCGCGCGAGGTCGACTTGGCCTTGGCCGCCGCGAGCGAAATCATCTTCGTGGTCGATGCGCGGGAAGGTCTGACGCCGCTCGACGAGACGGTGGCGCGCCTGCTGCGCCGGAGCCGGTTGCCGGTCTTTGTTGCGGCGAACAAGGTCGACGGGGAGAAGCAGGCCCATCTCGACGGGGAATTTTCACGCCTTGGTTTCAAGGGTGTCTTTCCCGTCTCCGCTGCCCACCGGCGCGGGCTGGAAGTTCTGCGCAACGCTGTCGTCGCGGGCTGGGAGGAACCGATGGCAGAGGACGAAGAAGCGGCCCGGCCTGCGCGACCCACCCGGCTGGCCATTGTGGGGCGTCCCAATGTCGGCAAGTCGTCGCTGATCAACCGGCTGGTCGCTGAGCCGCGCGCCATCGTGAGTCCGGTGGCGGGCACGACTCGCGACGCGGTCGACATCGCCTATACTTGGAAGGGGCAGCCTTTTCTCTTCATCGATACGGCGGGCATGCGCCAGCAGCGCCGGATGCAGGACGACCTGGAGCGTGCAATGACCGGGCGCACGGCCCACGCGATCAACCGTGCCGATGTCTGCATTCTGGTGGTCGATGCGTCGACCGGGGTGACGATGCAGGACAAGAAGGTCGCGAGCCTGATTCAGGATGCCTATGCGCCGTGCATGATCGTGGTCAACAAGTGGGACCTGGCGCGCGAGCAGGGCGATGCGAGTCGCTCGAAAGAGCGGGAATATTACGAGCAGGTTCAGCAGGATCTTTTTTTCCTCTCCTACGCACCGGTGCTTTTCCTCAGCGCACAGACCGGTGAGCGAATCGAAGGGTTGCTCAAGACGGTGGGCACGATTGCTAAGAACCGCGTCTTCCGCTTTCAGACGGGGCCACTCAACCGGGTGATCAGCCGCGCGATGGAGAAGTACGCACCGCCGCTGGTGCGGGGCCGCCGCTTCAAGGTACTCTACGCCGCGCAGCAAGCGGCCAAGGAGGGCGCACGCGAGATTCCGACGATCCAGCTTTTCGTCAACAGCCCGGATCTGCTGACCCCGGCCTACGAGCGTTATCTTGATCTGCAATTGCGCGAGTCGTTTGAGCTGGGGGGATGCCCCATCCGGCTCGTTCTGCGGGGCCGCTCGACCGAGGCCCGGGAAAAGACGCGCTCGCAAATTAAATCGCATCCCGAGCCGAAGCGTCGCGCTCCGAAGCGGACGTCGCGGTAATTTTCGCGATCCCGCGAAATAACTATCGCCAGGGAATGCCGTCATCCCGAGCTTGTCGAGGGATCAGACGCGTGAGGCTATACGTTGGGTTGGAGAGCTTGAACTGCGATGGCTTTTCGTGCTCTCTCCAGTCTGTCGGATAAAAAAGCGCGTTTGATCCCTCGACAAGCTCGGGATGACAAAGGCTGAAAACTTCCTTTATTTCTTCTTCAGAGGAGCCGGGGCCGCATTGGTCGCGGGTGCCGGTGTGGCAGCGACGGGCGGCGCATTCGTTCCGTTGAGGACGGCGGGAAGAGGCTGAAGTGTGCTGGTCCTCAGGTAGGTGTAATCGGCATCGGTGATCTCGAAGGCGAGGGGAATGCCCTCCACCAGCGCCGCGTGGTTGCCGTCGGGCAGCGTGGCTCCGATGTGGAGGACGGTCGGCTTCGGCTTGTCGTCCTGGATCGAGAAGGTGAGGACCGGCTTGTCGAGCTTGTAGGCAGGGAGAACGGGACCAAGCCACGCCTTGGCCTGGAGCTGGGAAACGAGGCTGGCCTGCGTCTCTTCCTTGGTTGAATCGACCATGCGGTCTTTGACGTTCTCGACACTCCAGGTGCCGCCCGCGCTGCGAGTGAGGACGATGGGAGTCTCCGTGCCTGCGGTGATGGTGATGCTCTTGATCAGGCTAAGCGGGATGTTCAGGGCGCGTGCGTCGCGCAGAAGAAGGTTGTCGGCGGGCAGGAAGTCGAAGGCGTTCTCCGGGAGCGTGTAGATGAACGGTTCGATCGAGTTCTTGACGTAGAAGAGCTTGTTTTCGGATTTTCCGATGAAGAGCATGAGCGGCAGACCCGACTTGCTCCCGGCCGATTCGATGGTGATCCGGCCCTGGGGCTTGTCGAGGCCGTAGGGCTTCAGGTCGCTGGCCGAGTCCTTCATCATCGGCGTGGTTTCCAGGATCGAGATTTCGCCGAGTAGATTGTTGATCTTGCCCACGTCGGCCAATCCTTCGGCCTGGAGAACAGTGTTCCACAGGTGGTTGATCAGGCGCACGTCGACCTTCTTGTGGCCGATCTCGTAGCTAAGGCTGGTGACCTGAGCCGGCTCGAAGGGCAGGACGCGGTGATCACGCGAGTTGGCGAGTGTGACCACGAGATCGTCGATGGATTTCTTGGTGACGGTGAAGACCGAGTTGGACTTGAGCCGCTGGGCGTAGACCTGGTCGGGTTGGCCTGGGACGGGGCCGCCGATCTGGAGCACCGTCTCTTCGTCCGGCTTGGTCGTGATGGAAAAGGTCATGGCGGGAGAGGCGAGCCCGTACTGGCTCAGGTTGCTGGCGTCGTCGGTCACGAAGGTGACGGCGCGCAGGCCGAGGCTTTGGGTGAAAAAAGTCTTCATGAACGAATCGGAAGCGCGCGCCACCACCGGCTTCTGAAGCATCCATTTGCCACCACCTTTGGTGACGATCTCAAATTCTTGCGCCGGGGCGTTGCCGCTGCTGGCGGTGCGACCGGAGATCTTCGTTACCTTGTCGGCCTCGAAGTCGAAGACGTTGCGACTGCGGAATTCCGAGAGATCTTTTTGCAGGACCGACTTGACCGTGTTGGACACGACGCGGACCGGTTCCTTACGGCGGTCCGAGGTGCGGGCGTAGACGTTGTCGTTGATGGCCATCTTGCGGCCAACCAGGAGCTCATCCTTTTTGCCGTCCTTGGTGAAGATAACCACGCGTTCGGCGGCGGGGGCGAGGCCCCATTCCTTCAGGTTGGCCTGGTCGGCATCCGATCCGTCGATGCGGATGGTGCGCAGCGGCTGGGCGAAGGCGATCTGGTTGATGACTTCGGTCACCGCCGCGTTGTCGGCGAGGGTGTCGACCGGCTTCTTGATCTCCCAGTGATTATTGACCTTTTCGAAGATGAAGACGTTGTGGACGTTGGTAATCTCGAGCCGGATGACGTCGTCCGGCATGAGCTTGAAGAGAATCGCCTCGGATTCCTCCTGCTCCTTCGTGCCGGGAAGTTTCTTGTCGATGAAAAGGAAGCAGACAAGGCCGATGATGACGGCCATGTAGGCGTAGGTGGAGCGGGAGCGGAACATAGAAAAGCGTCGGTCTTATTTGCGGCGTGAGAACCAGGTGAAGCCGCCCAGGATGAAGGCGGCGCCTGGAATGAAGATGATTGAGCACCACCAGATGGTATTCCCCTGCATGGGCGAGATGGAAATTCCATATTCCTGGGGATTCTTCGGTTTGATATCGAGCATGGCGTCCTTCTTCACGAGCCACTCGAGGCAGTTGGTGAAGAAGTTGAAGCTGGTCGGGTTGTTGGCGGAATCGTTCTCGAGGAACTTCGAGCAGCCCACCGCAATGACGCGGGTGGCGGGCATGGAGCCCTTGGTTGTAGGGTCGATGGTTGTGCCGCCGTCGTAGGCCGCGGCGACGACCATGGGGCCTGCGAGATCGGACGTCTTGTCGAAGGTGCGATCCTTGATTTCGAGCATGTTGGCTCCGGCCGTGCCGGCCTTATTCACCCAGCCGAAGGCGTTCGGATCGGTTTGGAGCAGCGCCTTGGTCCGCGATTCATTCGGTGGCCGTGTCTGATCAGGAAGGATCGTGAGCGAGCGGGCACCGACGATCTGGAGCTGGAAATTGGATTGGGCGAACTTGGCCGTGATCGGATGTGGCATGAAGCCGCCCTGGTAGATGAGGGCCAGCGGCAGAGTCATTTGCGATCCCGTGGCGGTCATGGCCCGGTAGAGAACCAGGTCGTTGTCGTATTTCAGGAGATACTTGGCGAGCAGGTTGTCGAGCCCGAGGGTGACGTAGGGATCGGCCAGGACCATCAGCTTGCCGTTGCCCTCGACATACTTTTCGAGGGCCTGCGTCTCGATGGGGGAAAAGGAAATGGTCGGACCAGCGATGACCACGGCGTCGGCATCGGCCGGCACCTCGCCGACGGAGGCGAGATTAAGCGTCGCCGTTTCCATGTTGTCGGTCTTGAGGTTCTGGGCGAGGAATCCGTAGCCGTTGGCGGTCTGCTGATCGGAGAGGGGATGCTCGCCATGGCCTTCAGTGAAGTAGATCTTGGAGGCCTTGCCCTCGAGCAGCGCCTGAAGCGCGCCGGTGAACTGCTGCTCACCCTTGAAGCCGCCGCTTTGGCCGGTCATCGGGTTGACGTCGAACAGGTCGCTCTCCTTCACGAACTGGTCGTGGTCCTTATACTCGAAGATGACGAGATGGTCGGAGCCGTCGAAGTGGAGCTTCTTTTGGAGGGCCTCGGCGCGGTTGATGTCGTAGGCCGGGTCGATTCTTTCCACAGTGAAGTTCTTGCCGCCGATTCGCACATACTCCTTGAGGAGATTTTCAACGGGTTCGCGGTAGCGGTCGCTCAGCAGGGTGTAGACTGTGACCGGCTCACCGAGATGCTTGAGAATGTCGATCGTCTTTGGCGAGAGAGAATAGAACTGCGACCGGGAGAGATCCTTGTGGATGTAGTGTTTGAAGCTGACGTAATTGACGATCAGCAGGATGATGATGAACAGGACCAGGGTGAACAGGCTCTGAACTCCCGCCGAAATGCGGGAGGAACGGGAGGAGATATCTTCGTTTTTGGTGCTCATGTGAAATTATCCCTTAAGGCGACGTCCCTGCAGAATGCGCTGCGTGAGCATCAGCATGAAGGCGGTGATGGTGACGTAAAAAACAATGGGGCGCGAATCGAACAATCCCTGGACGGCGTTCTGGAGGTGCTCGATGGGCGAAACGTAGGAGATAAGGCTGAGGTGGGTCTGGTCGCTCTTTTCCGTCATGCGGAGGAACTCGACCCCGAAGGCGGCGAAGATCAGGGCGAAGCTGAGAACGGCGGCAATGATCTGGTTTTTAGTCAGCACCGAAGTAAAGACCCCGATGGAAACGTAGAAGCTGCCGAGTAGCGCGACAGTCATGGCCGTCAGTCCGATCTCGCTCCAGATCAGCGGTGGTGGTTGGCTGGAGAAGAGTTGAAGGGCGGTCAAATCGAGGCAGATCGGCAGCCAAAGGACCAGGAAGAAGGTCAACGCGCCGAGGAACTTGGACAGGACAACGTCCCATTCCCGCACGGGGGCGGTCAGCAGCATCTCGATGGTGCCGAGTTTGAATTCTTCGGAGAAGACACGCATCGTGATCAGCGGCACTTGCGCCAGGGCGAGGATCCAGAAGAAGAGGCCGGTGAAGAACAGCTGGATCACGCCGACGCTCCGGACGTTGTTGATCGTCAGATAATTGACCAGCAGCCAGAAGGCGAAGCCCTGCACCAGGGCGCTGCCGAACAGCACCACGTAGGCGACGGCGGACTGGAAATAGCTGCTTAATTCACGTTTATAGAGGGTCCAAAAAGCCATAGGGATAATTTCTCGGTTAAGGGAAAACGGGGGTTATTCCTGCGTCAGCTCGACGAAGGCTTCTTCCAGCGTGGCTTTCACGCGGGAGAGTTCTCGCAGTGGCCAGTTGTTCTGGCGCACCACATCATAGACGTCCTCGCGAACGTCGATGCCGGGCTTGGCGAAAATACGGGCATGAGTCCATTCGCCCTCAGTGGGGAGGGTGATCTCGACGTCCTCCACGCTGGGCAACGCCTCGAGCTTCGAGGTGACCTGCGCGGCGGGCGCCTTGACTTCGAGGACGATGGAGCCGCCGCCTCGGACGAGCTTGGTCAGATTGGCGGGAGTGTCGGAGGCCTCGATACGGCCCCGGTTGATCACGAGCACCCGGTTACAGGTCAGCTCGACCTCGGAGAGAATGTGGGTGGAGAGGAGAATGGTGTGGTGCTTGCCGAGATCCCGGATCAGGTCGCGGACGGCGCGGATCTGGTTGGGATCGAGGCCGATGGTCGGTTCGTCGAGGATGAGCAGGTCGGGCTCATGCACCATGGCATCGGCGAGGCCGACTCGCTGGCGATAACCCTTCGAGAGCGTGCCGATGATCTTGTTCTCAACGTCCTTGAGGCTGCACAGCTGCTTCACGGCCTCGACCCGGTCCTTGATCTTGCGGCGGGCCACCTTCTTGAGCTCGGCCCGGAAGCGGAGGAACTCGTTCACGCGCATGTCGGTATAAAGCGGCACGTTTTCGGGCATGTAGCCAATGCGCTTGCGTACTTCGATGGAATCGGTCACCACATCGTAACCGGCGATGCGGATTTTCCCATCCGTGGGGGGGAGATAGCCG
>Ga0105237_10003312_pt1 | contig 19195 bp, 17 predicted proteins | sample KBSC24metaG_FD_81520 | JGI IMG/M metagenome (GOLD analysis project Ga0105237, IMG submission 81520) | Corn rhizosphere microbial communities from Kellogg Biological Station, Michigan, USA - KBS C2-4 metaG | ecosystem: Host-associated > Plants > Roots > Rhizosphere > Soil | place: Michigan, USA... | reverse complement strand
TGACCGTGTAGGTGGTGAGGGCCGATTTGGCGATCACCTCATCGACCGTGCCATGGGTCAACAGATGGCCATAGGCGATGTAGGCGATCTCGTGACAGCGCTCGGCCTCGTCCATGTAGTGGGTCGATACCAGCACGGTGAGCCCGTCGGCGGCGAGCGCGTGGATCTCGTTCCAGAAATCGCGCCGCGCCTTGGGGTCGACGCCAGCGGTCGGCTCGTCGAGCAGCAGGAGCTGCGGGTTGGGAAGCGTGCAGGCGCCCAGCGCGAGCCGCTGCTTCCAGCCGCCGGACAGTTCGCCCGCGAGTTGTTCCTCGCGTCCCGAAAGCCCGATCCGCTTGATCATGTCGCGCGCGGCCCCCGGCGCATCCCTCATGCCGTAGAGCCGCGCGACGAATTCGAGGTTTTCGCGCACCGACAGGTCCTGATACAGCGAGAAGCGCTGCGTCATGTAGCCGACCAGCCGCTTGATCTTGTCGGCGTCGCGCCGGATATCGAAGCCGAGGCAGGTGCCCTCGCCGCTGTCGGGCGTCAACAGCCCGCAAAGCATGCGGATGGTCGTGGTCTTGCCCGACCCGTTGGGGCCAAGAAAGCCGTAGATCGTGCCGCGCTTCACCTGCATCGAGAGGTCATGCACCACCTCGCGGCCGCCAAATGATTTGGTCAGCCCCTTCACATCGATCGCGACCCCGTTGGCTGCCGCGCCGGTCATTTCTTGTCCGCAGCGAGTTTGGGCGCGTTGACATAAACGCTGACCGGCTGGCCGACGCGCAAGGCATCCGGCTTCAGCGGCCGGGCCTGGATTAGATAGACCAGTCGGTTCCGCTCATCCATGCTGTAGATCACCGGCGGCGTATACTCGGCGGCCGTTGCGATGAAGTAGATCTTCGCAGTCAGGTCGGCTGCGCAATTGTCGCAGCTGACCCGCACCTCCTCCCCGACCGACAGCGTCGGCAGCACGTTCTCCGGCACGAAGAAGCGCAGCTTCATGTTGCCGGGCGGCATGATCGAGACCACCGGCCGTTGCGCCGGCACCGTCTCGCCTTCGCGGAAATAGATCTGCTGGATGGTCCCGGCGACCGGGGCGAAGCCGCTGCGCCGCGCCAGCCGGGTCTGCGAGGTGTTGACCTGTGCCTCCGCCACCCGCAGCGCCGACACGGCGGCGTCGAGATTGGCCTGGGTCCCAGAGCCGGTCTTGCTCAGCGAGGCGGCGCGGTCATAACTCTGCTGCGCATTGGCGAGCGTGGCCCTGTTCTGGTTGAGATTGGCCTGCTGCAGATCGTCATCGACCGAATAGAGCGCATCTCCAGCCTTGACCTCGTCGCCCTCGCGCACGTTGAGCTTGGTGACGCGGCCGGATTCGTCGGGACTGACGAAGATCATGTCGGCCTCGACCCAGCCCTGGTAGCCGGGATCGCGCAATTCGTTGCAGCCCGCCAGCGAGAGCGCGAGCGCTGCCATGACGGTGGTTAGCTTTCGCGACGAGGTCATGTCGTCCTCCGTTCGCCGAAGATCAGGTCAAGATGGGTCCGGAACATCTCGTTGGTGTCGAGCGGCGCATGGCGGCTGAACAGGCTCTGCCACACCACCGCGACGATCGCGGGCGCGACCAGCAGCTGGGGAAACCGCGCCAGATCCTGATGCCGGATCTCGCCGCGCGCGACAGCGAGTTCGATCAAGGCGCGCATGCCGGCAAGGCCGCGCGAGACAACCTCGCGATAATAGAAGTCGGCGATCGCGGGAAAGCGCGGGCCCTCGGAGACGATCAGGCGGATGATCTCGCCGCGCCGGGTGTTGGCGACGTCGCGGATGAACATCTGGGCAAATGCCTCGATCGCATCGCGCACCGACCCTGCCATCGCCGGTGGTGCGGCCAACCGTCCAATCAGCGGCACCATGGCGGTACGGATCAGCTCCTCGAACATCGATTCCTTGTCCTTGAAGTGCAGGTAGATCGTGCCCTTGGCGACGCCGGCGCGTTTGGCGATGTCGTCGAGCCGCGTCGCGGTGAAGCCGCGCGCGACGAACTCGTCCAGCGCCGCCTCGATGATCGCCGCGCGCCGTTCCGCCGCGCGTTCGGCCCGGTTCGATGGCCCTCTCCTGCCAACCGTTGCGTCGGTCCCGCCTTGCGGCAGCTCCTGCGGTTTCCGGTGGCGCGGCGCAGTCGAGTTTGAAGGTTGCTGCTTGGTCATGACCATAATATGACTGACCGGTCAGTCATTGTCAAGTCTTACAGAGACAACCGCTGCGGCAACCAGCGGCGCCATGTGACCACGTCCAAGCCATCCCGAGAATTCAGGGCATTGCGGCGCATGCCGCGCGTCGTCCGCGTGGGATCAACAAAGGGAGATCGCACGCAGCGTCAGGTCTTCTGGCCACCGGCGGCGGTTATGACCGCCACGATGATGAGACCGGTCAGCACCAGGCGAACCCCGGCACTGACGCCGAAGGTGTTGAGCATGGTCAGCAGCAGCACCAGGAACAACGCTGCGCCCCAGATACCCGGAACGTTCGCCTTGCCGCCGGCAACCGACGTGCCGCCGATCACCACGACGGCGATCGACGCCAGCAGATATTCGTTGCCGATATCGACGTTCGCGCCGCGGAAATAGCCGGCCAGCAGCGCGCCATCGAGGCCGCCCAGGGTGCCCGACAAGGCATAGGTGGCAAACCGGATCCATCCGACCCTGATTCCGGCCAGCCGTGCCGCCCGCATGTTCTGGCCGATGGCGAGTACGGACCGGCCATAGACTGTACGATGCAGCACGACCCCCGCCCCGGCCGTAAAAGCCACCGTGAGAATGGCGAGGATGGGAATTCCGAGCAGCTGGATGTTGGTGAAGTCCGCAAAACCTGGCGGCGGCTTGATCTGAAGGCCGCGACCATAACTGATATCGATCGACTGGATGACGAAGCTGGCGGACAAGGTGGCGATGATCGGAGGAATACGCAGCGCACGGATCAGGAGGTAGTTGACGACACCAACGGCGAACCCGCAGCCCAGGGCGGCGAGCAGGCCGAGCGCGACCCGGCCGTCGTCGCCGTCCATCACCGTCATCGCCACCGCGCTGGCGAGCCCGATATTGGCCGGCAACGACAAATCGACGTTGCCGGGCCCGAGCGTGATCACGAACATCTGGCCGACACCGACCACGACCGTGAACACCGCAAGCGACAGCGCCGCGGTGAGCATTCCTCCCGCGCCATAACCTCGGGTGAACACGATCGCCGCCAACCAGACCAGCAAAGCGCCTGCGAACGACCAGATCCAGGGCTTGGCTGCGATCCTGCCAATCGCGCTCATCATCGCTCCACATCCTTGCGGCTGATCAGCACGCGCGCCGCCAGCACGACGATCAGAATGGCGCCGTTGGCCGCCACCTGCCAATCGGGTGGAATATGCATGAAGGTGAGGAGCGGCGAAGCGGCAAGCGCGAGCGTCAGCGCGCCGATCACCGCGCCGATCGGCGAGACCCGGCCGCCGACGAATTCGCCTCCGCCGAGAATGACGCCGGCGATCGACAGCAGGGTATAGCCATTGCCGATATTGGCGTCAGCGGAGGTGGTGATGCCGATCAGCGCGAGGCCCGACAACACGCCGAACAGGCCGGTGCATGCGAACAGCGCCATCTTGGCCTTGAGCAGCGACCAGCCGGCTCGTCCGATTGCCACGGCGTTGCCGCCCGAGCCGCGGAGGATGGCGCCGTAGGACGTGCGCATCAGGCCGACATAGGCCACCGCGGCGATCACCAGCGCCGCCAGTATCGGAAACGGAACGACGGGCGGCTTGACGCCCATGATTGCAAGCAGCCAGTCGGGCGCCTTTCCGCCGGGCTTCGGCAACAGCAGGATGGCAAGGCCCTGCCAGACGAAGCTCATGCCGAGAGTGACAACGATCGAGGGCAGATTACGCAGATGGATCAGTGCGCCCAGCGCCGCATAGACGGCGATGCAGCCGAGCAGCACCAGAATCCCGACGAGCGGCGTCTCGCGCAGCCAGGTTGCCGCGACGCAGCCGACGAAGCCGACGAAAGCGCCGATCGAGAGGTCGAGGTCGTTGCCGGCGATGACGAACATCTGTGCAATGGTCGCGAGCGCGATCGGGATTGCGAGATTCAGCATCAGCGTGAAGCCGAAATAGCTGATCGCGCGCGGGTTGAGCCAGGCGATCGCCATCAGCACCAGCGCGAGCGAGAGCGCCGGCAGCAGCGCACGCAGCAGGCGCCGTAGCTCGATCCTGTCCGGCCCATGCGCCGCCGGTGCGGATGCGGCAACCGGTATGGTCATGATCTCAGCTCGCCTCCTCGAAGGAGGACTGGATGACCTTTTCCTCGGTCAGTTCGTCGCGAGTCAGATCGGCGACGATCGAGCCGTTGCGGAAGACATAGACGTGGTCGCATTGCTTCAACTCGTCCGCTTCGGTCGTGTACCAGAGGAAGGTCCGGCCGCTATCCGCTTCTTCCCGGATCAGGTCGTAGACCTCGAGCTTGGTGCCGACATCGACGCCGCGCATCGGATCGTCCATCAGCACGATGCGAGCGTCCGAGCCGAGGGCGCGGGCGAACAATACCTTCTGCTGATTGCCGCCGGACAGCGACAGGATGTTGTCGTGCACGTCGGGCGTGCGTATCCCGATCTTGCCGCGCCAGAAATTGGCCAGCGCATCCTCGCGCCGCGGCGAAAGCAGGAGTCCCCGGCGCAGCCTGGCGAGCGATCGCACACCGATGTTTTCGGCGATCGACCACAGCGGGAAGATGCCATCGGCCTGGCGATCGCCGGCGACCAGCGCCACCGTCGCCGTGACGTCGAGATCGCCACGCCCGCCAAGCGCCCGCGCGTAGATTGCGAGCAGGAGGTCGGTCTGGCCATGACCCGCGAGGCCGGCCAGCCCGATGACCTCACCCTCATGCGCGACCAGTTCAACGGCGCCGGCCTGTCGCATGGGACGGGCGCGGACGCGGAGCGGAGATTGCCCGCGGACGTGAGCAGCGCCGGCACGGGCATCGCGCACATGCGCATCGACGCCGCCCATGGCCGCAACCAATCCGTCGCGATCAAATGAGCTGGCTTCCGCATCGGCGACCGTCTTACCATCGCGCATGACCACAATGCGATCGCAGATGTCGAGAACCTCGCCCAGGAGATGCGAAATGAAAATACAGCTGACCCCATCGGCAACCACGCGACGCATGAAGTCCAGCAATTGCCGCGCGCTGTGGGCATCGAGCGAAGAGGTCGGCTCGTCCAGGATGACCAGGCGGACCGGCTCGTCGGTCACCGTGAAGGCGCGCGCGACCTCCACCATCTGGCGTCGTCCGATCGGAAGGTCCTGGACCAGATCGGATGCACCGACGCCATGCCCCGGGAAAATCGCGTCGAGCCTGTCGATGATCAGCCGACCTGCCTTGCGACGCCAATTGAAGCCGGAAAGACCGGGATGAAAGACGCGCGCGTTCTCCGCGACCGTCAGGTTGGGACAAAGCGAGAGCTCCTGGAAGACGCAACGAACCCCGAGCCGCTTGGCCTGAGCGGGCGAATAGGCGGCCTGCTCACTGCCGGCGAAGATCATCCGCCCGCGATCGGGACTGGCCGTCCCCGTCAGGATGTGCATCAGGGTCGACTTGCCGGCTCCGTTGTGTCCGACCAGCCCGAGGCACTCACCTCGCCCGACCATCAAGTCGACGCCATCAAGCGCGCGGACGGCGCCGAAATGCTTCTCGACGCCGTCCAGTTCGACCAGTTTCGGGCCCGCAACGATCATTCACGCCCGTATATCATGATCGCGACGCGGTGCTCCATCGGCAAGCCGTCACTTCATGTTGGCCTTGATGGCCGCGACCGATTCGTCCTTCGTATACTCGTGGCTGGCGACGCCGCCCTTGGTGATGTTGGGCAGTTCCGCCTCGAAATCGGCCTGGGTGAAAGCAAGGTAGGGCACCAGCAGATCGTGCGGCATGGTCTTGTTGCCATCCAACACCTGCTGAGCGACCCAGAAAGCCAGCGTCGATACGCCGGGCGCAATCGAGGCCGACCAGGTGGTGTAGCCATCCTTCGCCTTCTGCTCTTTCCACCATTGCAGTTCGTCCTGGCGGTTTCCCATGATGATGGTCGGCCGCGGCTTGCCGGCTGCGGCAATCGCTTGCGCCGCGCCATAACCGTCGCCGCCCTGATCGACCACGCCCACGATCTCCGGCAGCGACGGCAGTACGGTCGCGACCGCCTTCTGCGCTGTGGTCTGGTCCCAGTCGCCGGTCACTGAGCCGACAATCTTGAACTCCGGATGGGCTTTGACCCCTTCGAGGATGCCGGCGTGGATGGCATCGTCGATCGAGGTGCCGGCGAGGCCGCGGATCTCGAGCAGGTTGCCGCCCTTCGGCTGGAACTTGGCCATCTGATCGACTTCCTGCTTGCCCATGTCCTTGAAGTCGACCACGACCCGGTAGGCACAGGGCTCGGTCACGATGCCGTCGAATGACACCACGATGATGCCGGCGTCGCAGGCCTGCTTGACCGCGCCATTCAGGGCGTCGGGCGACGATGCATTGATAACGATGGCGTCATACCCCTGCAGGATCAGGTTCTGGATCTGCGCGGCCTGGGTCGGCACTTCCTTGTCGGCTGTGGTGAAGACGTCGGCCGCGGCGACGACCTTGTCCGCGACGGCCTTCTTGGTGACGATGTCGTAGCTCTTGAGCATGGCCTGACGCCAGGAATTGCCGGCATAGTTGTTGGAAAACGCGATCTTCTTGCCGCTGGTGTCGGCGAACGCCGGTTGAGTGAGGATCGTGCTTCCGAGCGCGCAACAGGCCAGAATCTTGATGGCAGATTTCATGGTGTTCCTCCCTGGGTGACGTTTCTTATGGGAGCCGAATGTTATCGCCGCGATGGTCATTGCACAAGCAGCCGGCCCCTGGCGGCGACGGCACCGCCGGCAAGACCGGTAGCAGGACCTCTCCTATCACGTCATCGCACGATCTTCTCCCGGCCATACAGCAGGAGCATGACGACGATGATGATGCCGTAGATGATCTGCCGCCCGAACTCGGCAATCTGCATCACCGACAGGATCGATTGCAGCAGCGTAATGAGAATGACGCCCGCGATGGTCCCGAGATAGCTGCCGCGCCCGCCCAGAATGGAGGTACCGCCGAGCACGACTGCCGCGATCGACGGCAGCAGATAGGCGTCGCCCATCGATTGCGCGGCCTTGCCGGCATAACCTGCCAGCAGCACGCCGCCGAAGGCCGCAAGCGCGCCAGACAGCGCAAATGCGATCATGACGACACGCTGCGTCGGCACCCCGGAGAGATAGGCCGCGGTCTCCTTGTTGCCGATCCCATAGATCGCGCGGCCGAACGTCGTGCGGTTGAGCAGGAAAACCGCCAGCAGGCCGGTGACCAGCCACATGATCGCGGCATTCGGCACGCCGAGGATGGTCCCCGCGGCAAGGTAGCGCATCGCCGCAGAGGCGCTGTCACCCGGAGCAAAGCCGCCGGTGTAGGCGACCATCAACCCCTGCGCCACGGCATTGACCGCGAGCGTGATGATCATGGAGGGAATCCGCAAGTAAGCGACTCCCACTCCGTTCACAATTCCGATCAAAAGGCCGCAGACGATCCCGACCGGAATCGCCAGCGCCTCGCCGACCGCCCCATGCGCCGCCGCGGCTGACGCCATCATCGCCCCGAGCGTCACCGTCCAGGGGACCGAGAGATCGATCTGGCCAAGCAGAATGACCAGCATCATTCCTGTCGCGATGATTCCCAGGAAGGCGCCGACCTTGAGCTGCTGCAACAGATATTGCGGCGACAGGAAATTCGACGAATAGAAGCTGCCCAGCACCAGCAGCAGCACGATGCATCCGAACGCGGTCGCAACTGGCGCGTCGATTCGTTGGCGCCAGTCGCGACGCCGACCATTCAAACGAGTCGTTGCTTCAAGCATTTCGCTTCTCACGTGAACAGTTCAAGTCGGTTTCGCACCTGAAACAGCCGCGCTGAACCGATGGAGACGGCGAGCAGCAGAACCAGCCCCTGGAACAGCGGCTGCCATAACGGTTCGACGTCGAAGACGAACAGGAGATCGCCGATCGCCCGGAATGCGAGCGCCCCAAAAATGGCGCCGATGGCGCTGCCGCGGCCCCCGAACAGCGACACGCCGCCCAAGACCACCGCGGCAATGGAATACAGCGTGTAGGTATTGCCGTTCGCGAGCGACGCTTCGCCTGAATAGGTGAAGAACGTCAGGAACAGACCGCCCGCCGCGGCCAGCATCCCTCCCAGCACATAGGCGGCGAATTTGGCGCGGCGAACCGGCATTCCCGACATATAGGCGGCCTGTTCGGAGGATCCGACGGCATAGACCGCCCGCCCGATCACCGATCCCTGGAACGGCAGCCACAGCAGAAGGACGACTCCCAGAAGAACGACGAAGCTGGTCGGCACGACATCGAATATCTTTCCGGTCAGCGCATCGGCGATGTCCGAATTGAAGTCCGGCGACGACCCCGGAAACGGCCTGATCCACAATGCGATCCCGAAATAGACGGCACCGGTCGCGATGGTCGTGACGATCGGCTGCAATCGCCCGAAAATGACGATCATGGCATTGATCGCGCCGCACAACGCTCCCAACGCAATCACGCCTGCGATCCCGACCGTCGTCGTCAAGGCGGAACCCGACACCACGTAAGATGCCACGCAGTTGCACAGGATGAAGATCATGCCGACCGACAGATCGATCCCCGCCGTCAGCACGACCAGGGTCTGCGCCATCGCAACCAGCGCCAGCAGCACACCCTTGTTGGCGACCGTCTGGACCACATTGGCGGTGAATCCGGCGGGGTGGTTGGCGACGTAAAAGACGAACATTGCGATGAAGATCGCGAGCGCCGTCAGCGTGCCGCGCTGTTGCGCCAGGTGAAAGCGCCAGTCCGTCATTCGGCCACCATGGCATTTCGCGGCGCATCGCCCGCGACGGGATCGATGTTGAGCGCGAGGCTGATCAGGGCCCGCTCGGTAATGTCGGCACCTCGCAGTGTGCGCTTGACCGTTCCATCGTACAGCACCAGAACCGTGTCGCAACAGCCGATCAATTCGTCATAATCCGTCGAATACAATACAATCGCGGCGCCGGCGTCGGCGAGCTTGCGCAACAGCTGGTAGAATTCCTGCTTGGTGCCGACATCGATGCCGCGGGTCGGATCGTTGAGCAGGATGATCCGGGGCTTGCGCATCAGCCATTTGGCGATCACCAGCTTTTGTTGATTGCCGCCGGACAGGGAGCCAGCCGGAACCGAGACGCCGTCGGTCTTGATGCCAAGCAGTTCGATCATCTCGTCCACGGCATCGCGTTCCGCATCGCGGTCGATGATGCCGCCATGCGCAAGCTCCGACAGCGTCGCAAAGGACAGATTGTCCCTGACCGACATCTGCAGCATCAGTCCTTCGGTTTTGCGATCCTCCGGAATCAGCGCCATGCCGATGGCGTCGGCCTTTGCCGCGCGCGGCGAGCCGATGCTGACCGGTTTGCCGTCGATCAGGACCTGACCGCTGATCCCCCGCAACACGCCGAACAGCGCCAGCAGCAATTCGCGCTGCCCCTGCCCGTCCAGACCGCCGAGACCGACGACTTCGCCGGCCCGCACGCCGAAGGAGATGTCGTTGAGGCGGGCCGTCCAGCCAAGATTGCGCGCCTCGAGCACGAACGCCCCGGCGACGGGCGCCGCGGGCTTGGGCGGAAACACGTGACTGTATTCGCGGCCGATCATCATTTCGACCACTTCGTTGTCGCTCTTGGTGCCCGCCTCGTAGGTTGCGATCCGCCTGCCGTTGCGGAACACGGTGCAGTCGTCGGCCAGTTCGGCGATCTCGTGCATGCGATGCGAAATATAAAGCAGCGCGATGCCCTCAGCCTTCAGCCGTTTCAGGACATCGAAGACCCGCGTCACATCGGCCGCCGCCAGGGCCGAGGTCGCCTCATCGAGAATGAGCACGCGCGGCGTGCGCGTCAGCGCCCGCGCAATTTCGATCATCTGCCGGCGCGACAACGGCAAGTCGCGGACCAGCGCCATCGGATGAATGTCTTCGCCGCCGGCACGCGCGAGCGCCGCCTCGGCCAGCCGGCGCTGCGCCTTGCGGTCGATCAGGCCGAAGCGGCCGGGCGGGTTCGAGGCGACGATATTGTCCGCGACCGAGAGATCGGGGATCAGCGAGAGCTCCTGAAAAATGCAGACGATGCCGGCCGCGTTGGCCGCGGCGGGATCTGGAAAGCTCACCTCACGCCCGTCGAGCAGCATCCGCCCTTCATCGGGGGCGACAACGCCGGACATGATCTTGATCAGGGTGGATTTTCCGGCGCCGTTCTCGCCAAGAATGGCATGGACGCGTCCGGCCCTCACGTCGAGATCGGCCTGCTGCAGCGCACGAACGCCACCATAACGCTTGGAAATTCCTTCCATGCGAAACAGCGGCACTAGACTTTCCATCGAATCTATCCCCACGGCAGCTCGCCGCAGGGCAGATGCCCCGCGGCGATCAAGCCGGACGCTGGCCTTACTTGTCGGCCTTGGATTGTCCCATGATTTCCTGCGCCGAGAAATTGATGCCGCAGGTCGGGAATGAATTTCCGACAAAGAAATTGTCGGACTCCTTCGAGTAGAAATCCTCGCCGTCCTTGAAATTGGGATCCTCGGCGACGGCCAGGGGAAGCTTGATCGACTGCGGGATGACCTTACCCTGCAAGGCGTCAATCGCAGTCTTGATGGCGACCGCGACCTGGGCAGGGCCGGTGCCTGCCGACGAGCACTTCAGGCCCTTGGCGGCATCAGCGGCGCAGAACTTGCGGAAGCCGTTTTCGGTTTCTCCGCCGAACGGGACGAAGGGATGTCCCGCGTCGATCATGGCTTGCACGACGCCGGTATCGCCACCCTGCGCAGTGATCCCATCGAACTTCTTCTGCACCGCGATCGCATCGGCGGTTGCCTTCTGCGCCGTTGCATCGTCCCACTTGCCGACCACCTCCACGACGTCCCACTTCTTGCCGGAGCCTTTCAGCGTCTCCTGGATGCCGTTGTGACGATCGGTATCGACAGATGTCCCGGCCACGCCGCGGACTTCGAGGATCTTGCCGCCGTTGGGAACGTGCTTGATCAGCCAGTTGGCCCACAGCACCCCGAGCCCCTTCTGGTCGACGTTGACGTTGATGGCATCCTGGGTGTCGAGGATGTTGTCGAAGGCGACCAGCACCACGCCGGCATCCTTGGCCCGCTTGATCACCGGCGCGAACGCCTTCGGGTTCTGCGCATTCACCACGATCGCGTCAAAGCCGGAATCGATGAAATTGTTGATCGCGGAGATCTGCGCAGCAACGTCTTCACCGGTCGATACGACCTTGAATTCCTTGATCTTCGCCGCGACCTCGGGCTGCGCCGCATAGGCCTTGGCGGTCTGGATCATCTGAATGCGCCAGGTGTTGGCGATGTAACCATTCGCCAACGCGATGCGGTACGGACCCTTCTTCTCGGGAAACTTGAAGAACTTGGTGTCCGCGGACCACGGCGCGTAGCAGGTCGGATCGGCTGATGGGCCGGAGACGATTTGCGGTCCGGCGGCAAGCGCGCCCGAACCGATCGCAAGTGACGACAACGCTATTGCAGCAGCAGCACGGCTCAACATCGCATGGATTTTCATGTGCCCTCTCCTCCTTGTTTGACCAGCGGTCGGCCAAGCGTTGCGGTTTGCAGCGCACAACCGTCGTGCCAGCGGTTCACCGATCGTTGTCGGCTTTGCGTTTTCTCCGGCCGCAATTGTTAGGTTCAAATGAAAGCGCTGTCAAATTGCGGAACAAAATTCTTGCTCGTCATCGTGAAGTTTCGAACTATAGACGTTCCCTGAGCAAACTTTCGGAGCCGCGATGAGGGTCAAACGCCGTGCCAAGCTGTCGGATGTGGCTGAACGTGCCGGCGTCAGTTCCGTCACCGTCTCGCGCGCGATCCGTCATCCGGAGATGGTATCGGAGAAACTCCGTCTGAAAATCGACCAGGCGGTGCGCAAACTCAACTACATCCCCAACCATCTCGCGCGCGCGTTGGCGTCAACTCGAACCCACATTGTCGGCGTCGTCGTTCCGTCTTTGACCAACGGTGTGTTCGACGATTATCTGTCTGCTATTCAAGATGCTTTCGTGCCGGCCGGGATCATGGTCCTGGTCTCGAACGTGCGCTATTCCGTCGAGGAGGAAGAAAAAGCCATCAGTACCCTCCTGAGCTATCATCCCGAGGCCCTGATCGTCACCGGGATCGATCAGAGCAAACGCTCCCTGCAACTTCTCAAGAAGTCGGGCATCCCGATCGTTCAGACCATGGAACTCGCGGACAGGCCGGTCGATCTGAATATCGGGTTGTCGCACGAAGAGGCGGGTCATGCCGCAGTGCATTATCTGTACGAACGAGGCCATCGCCGGATATCGTATGTAGCCGCGCACCTCGACCATCGGGCGAGACGGCGACAAGCCGGCTACCAGCGGGCCTTGGACGAACTGGGTCTTTGCAATGAAGGGCTCGTCGCGCTGTCGCAATATCCTCCGACCGTTCACATCGGCAGCGCGCTCTTCCTCGAGATTTTCAACCGCGCGCCCGACGTCGACGCGCTGTTCTGCAGCAACGACGATCTCGCCCTCGGTGCACTTTTCGAATGCCAGCGGCAAGGTATTCGGGTGCCCGACGACCTCGCGATCGTCGGCTTCAACAACCTCGAGTTTTCAGATTCGTGCGTTCCATCACTGACCACGGTCGCCACCGGGCGCTCCGAAATGGGCACATGGGCGGCAACCTGCATCCTCGAAATCATCCGCGGATCTGGCAAGCGGCCGCGGCAGAGACAGATCGATCTCGGATTTTCGATCATCGAGCGCGGAAGTTCACGTCCGCTGCGCCCGGTTTGACAGGCGCTCGCGGGGTGGGCAGCAGCCGGATCACGGAGTCCGCACAAGCCGACGAGATCATGCTTGCGACATCATGGTTGCGACGGCCGGCCAGCCATGACGGTTCCGCGAACCGACGTCTGGTCGGCTCAAACCGCTTTCGACCTGCGCATCAGCGCTGAGATCAGCGCCGTGAGACCGAACTCCCAGGGTTCGCAATCTCCGCTGTGGCGCATGCGGTTGGTCAACCGCCCAAGTTTGGGCGTCGCGACAGTGACCAGATCACCCTCCACATGGGTGAACCCCTGCCCCTTCGCCGTGCGATCCTGCACCGGCGCGAACATGGTGCCCAGGAACAGCACGAAGCCGTCGGGATATTGGTGATTCTCGTTGATCGTCTGGCCGACGATGTCGGTGGGATCACGGCTGATCTGGGTCAGCGAGGACCCGCCCTTCAAAACGAAGCCTTCCGGACCCTTGACCTCGAGCGAGATGTCCATGGCCCTGATGTCATCGAGCGTAAAAGAGGCATCGAAGAAGCGTACGAAAGGCCCGATCGCGCAGGAGGCGTTGTTGTCCTTCGCCTTCGACAGCAGAAGTGCCGAGCGTCCTTCGAAATCGCGCAGATTGACGTCGTTGCCGAGGCTCGCACCGACGATGCGGCCATCCGGCGTCACCACCAGCACGACTTCCGGCTCCGGATTATTCCACACCGATTTCGGATGCAGCCCGGCATCGGTGCAGGTCCCGACCGCGGAGAGCACCGGCGCCTTGGTGAACACCTCGGCGTCCGGCCCGATCCCCACTTCGAGATACTGGCTCCAGGCATTCTGCGCGATCAAGACCTCCTTGACGTGCTGCGCCTCGGCCGAGCCCGGCTTCAGGCGCGACAGGTCGGTACCAACCACCCGCGTCACCTCGGCCCGGATCGCCTCCGCGGAGTCCGGATTGCCGCGCGCCCGTTCCTCGATCACCCGCTCCAGCATCGACACCGCGAAGGTGACGCCGGCCGCCTTGATCACCTGCAGATCGATCGGCGCGAGCAGCCAGGGACGAGTTCGGTCGCGCGTCTCCGCCGGCGTATTGGCCAACAGATCCTGCAGCGTACCGATCCGCTCACCTCTCGCAGCGCGAAGTGCGGCAGCGGGATCGGCTGATGCCGCGAGTTGACTGGCAGTCGGAAAATTATCTGTGATGTCGAATACACCATCGGGGCGGACCGCGACCACCGACGGACTGGCGAGATCGGGGCGCCAAATGCGTCCCATCAGCGCGGCATCGGCGAAATCGTCGGGCAGGATGAAAGCTGCATCGGTATTGATGGCCATTGTTCGGTGGTCCTTTGTCGGATCGCCTCGGGGCGAAGTCAGGGCAGCGTGGGAGCCGGCCCGCCGATCACGCCCTTGCGGATAAGAAAGCAGCCATAGAACCGGGGATCGCCAACCTGTAACACGGCGAAACTCGCCTGCGCCGCGGCATAGAACGCAAACCGATCGAGGCTCGCCAAGCGTTCTGCGGCGACCCCGACGGCGTCGAGTTCGGCGGCGACCTCGCGCTGCACCTCAGGCCAGGCCGCGGGATCGCCCACCACCTCCATCCGACGCACCGGATCCGGAACGAAGTCGTCGATCGGCAAGACTGACAGAACAGCCCGCGCGGCCCTCACCAGGCTCAATCCGGGCAAGCGTACCAGGCGCCCCGAAATCGACGACCTTGAAATTTTTTCGGCGGGGAAGTTGGCGTCCACCAGCGCAAGATCGTCGCCATGGCCCATCGCGGCCAGCACCCACAGCAGATCGGCCGAAAGCACCGGGTCAATCGTCTTCAGCATATCGGTCGTCCTCGTTCGGAAAGATAAATGCGTGCGGCGGTGCCACCGAAAACGTCGGCCCGCTCATCCGACGGCAGATCCGCCAGCAGGGTTTCGGCGGCCCCGAGCCATTTCGCGTAGCCGCCGGCCAGGTCGACCACCGGCCAGTCACTGCCCCACAACATGCGCCGCGGCCCGAAACAGCTGATGACGTGCTCGACGGCCCCGCGCAAATCCGCCAGTTGCCAGTCTGGCCTGGCTTCAGTCACCAGCCCGGAAAGTTTGCAAACGATGTTGTCGCGCTCGGCAAGCAGGGCAATATCGCGTCGCCAGACATCGAGTTCGCCAGTCGACAGCGCCGGCTTGCCGAAATGATCCAGCACGAACTGGAGTTCGGGATGACGATCGACGATCGGCAATAGCCGTGCCAGATGGCGCGGCAGCACCAGCGCGTCGAACACCAGCCGGTGCCCGGCCATCGCGGTCAGCAGAGGCGCCAACGCCGGGCGCAACAACCAGTCATCATCCGGGATGTCCTGCACCATCGGCCGCAGCCCCACCAGCAGGTCATGCGCCGCCATGGCCTCGATGCGCGCTTCGCCATCAGTTGCATCGAAATCGGTCCAGCCGACGACACCGCGCACGGTCTCGCGGCCGGTCGCGATCTGCAGCAGAAACAGGGTCTCCGCCTCGGTCGCCGCGGCCTGCACCAGGATCGTTCCCTCGATGCGACCAGACGCGAGGTGCGGCGCCAGATCGGCAAAGGTGAAATCCCGATAGATCGGGGCCAGTTTCGGAGTCAGCCAGCCGTAATCGCCGCGCGCCAGCGTCCAGAGATGATGATGCGCGTCGATCCGCATCAGGCCGGTCCCGGCACCGGCGCATCCGATTGCAACAGGTGTTCGGCCTTCAGATCGGCCCAAAGCGCCGATGGGACCGCGCTGGCAAGACTGGCCGCGTTGCGCTCGACCTCCTGCGCGTTCTGGGCGCCGAGCACCACACTGGCGACCGAGGGATGGCCGAGCGCAAAATGCAGCGCCGCCGTCGGCAACGCCACGCCATGCGCGGCACAGACCTGCTCGATCCGCGCGACCTTGGCCATGATCTCGGCCGGCGCGTCCTGGTAATTGTATTTGGCACCGGGCACCGCACCTGTCGCCAGGATCCCTGAATTGAACACGCCGCCCAGCATCACGCCCATGCCCTGACGCTGGGCCAGAGGAAGGAAATGCTCAAGCGCCGGTTGCTCCAGCAGGGAGTAGCGCCCCGCCAGCAGCATGACGTCAAACGATCCGGCCTCAGCAAAACGCACGCACATATCGGCCTCGTTCACGCCGATGCCGATACCCGCCACGACCTTCTCGCGGCGCAACCGGTCGAGCGCCGGATAGGCGCCGGCCATGGCCTCGCGAAACCGGTCCTCGATGGCGTCCGGTCCATGGGTCCAGACATCGACATCATGAATCAGCAACAGATCGATGCGATCGGTGCCAAGCCGCAGCAACGACTGCTCCACCGATCGCATCGTTCCATCATAGGAGTAATCGATCACCGCCCGGTGCGGCTGCCCACCGACAAATCCAGAGCCGGATCCGCGCCCTTGAAACGGATCCATCCAGCGTCCCACCTTGGTGCAAAGCACGACGCCATCGCGCGGAACCCGCCGGAGCGCGGTGCCGCAGCGATGTTCCGACAGCCCGTGGCCGTAGAGCGGCGAGGTGTCCAGGAGATTGAGGCCAAGCGCAAACGCCCGATCAGCTGCACCGATCGCCGTCTCGTCATCGAGTTGTGCGTAGAGATCGCCGAGCGGAGCGGTTCCGAAACCCAGAACGGACACTTCGAGGCCGGTGCGTCCGAGCGGACGGCGCGGAACGACGGACGGCATTGGCATGGCATTTCTTCCCGAGCGTGCCCCAGCGACCTGGTGCATTATTGGCGTTGCCGAAACCCTATGGTTTTGCGGTCAGCTGTCAACTGCTCTGGTGCTGCGCAACGATCGCATTCAGCGCGGAGCAAACGGCGCGAAAGATCCGAGATAGGGTTTTGGCCGCGGGCCGGCATAGGCCCCGATCTTCGATGTCTTGAGACCGAGCGTGGCCAAGGCCTCCGCCAACTTGACGGCACTCGCGACGCCGTCGATCACCGGCAGGCCATGCTGGTCAGTCAGGCGCGCCGCCAGGTCAGCCATGCCGGCGCAACCGAGCACGATCGCTTCGGCTCGATCCTCGCGCTTGGCGAACTCGATTTCCGCGCTGATCTGCGCGGATGCGTTGGATTGGGGATCGTCGAGCGCAAGCACCGGCACTTCGCAGGCCCGCACCTTGGCGCAACGGCCGGCAAGGCCGTACTTCAACAAGTTGGTCTCGATCGCGGCGATCGAGCGCGACAACGTCGTGACGACCGCAAAACGATGCCCCAGCATCGATGCCAGGTGAAACGCGGCTTCGCCGATGCCGATGACCGGCGCCGACGCGAGACTGCGTGCGGCTTCGAGCCCGGTATCGTCAAAACAGGCGATGATGTGAGCCGACACCCCTGATCCCTCGCCCCTGGCGATTTCGGCCAGCAGTCCCGGCACCGAAAACGCCTCGTCGTAGTAGCCCTCGATCGAGACCGGCCCATCCTGCGGATTCACCGCGATGATCTCGGTGCCCGCGGCGGCGACCGCGCGCGCGGCCCGGCCGATGCTCTCGGTCATGGACGCCGTGGTGTTCGGATTGACGACGAGAATGCGCACGCGGGTTCAGTCCTGGCGCGCAGCCGCCTCGACCGCGCTCGATATGTCACCTTGTCGCGTCTTCTGCGCACCGGATCAAGTGCGGTCAAGCTGCCTCAAACGCTAGACCATGCCCTTGCCGGCATCGGAGCCATGGCGCCGTTGCCGGGCCTGAAGCAGGAGGATGGCGATCAGCGCAAGCGTGATGACCAGAAAGGAGACGGCGCTGGTCAAGGTACCCAGCGCATAGATGTCCGGCTTGGTGACGGTGGTGGTCAGGCCCTGCAATTCGAGCGGCAGGGTGTTGACTGAGCCGATGGCCTGGCTCGAGCGCGCCAATTCGTCCCACGACAGGGTAAAGCCGAACAACCCGATGCCGATCACGGATGGCAGGATGATCGGCAGCACGACATGCCGGAAGGTCTGCCATGGCGTGGCCCCGAGGTCCCGTGCGGCCTCTTCGAGCCGGCCGTCGAAGCGGTTGAAGATCGCGAACATGATTAGCAGGCCAAACGGCAGGGTCCAGGTCAGATGCGCACCGAGTCCGGACGTGAACAGCCCCATGCCCGTGGTCCAGCCCTCAGCCCAGCGGCCGAGCCCGATATCGACGCCGTGCCTGGTCATGAAATCGTCGAGCAGCCGAAATTCCAGGGCGATGCCGAGCGAAGTAATGATCGACGGCATGATCAGGCTGGCGATGGCGGTATAGAACAGGATCGCGGCGCCGCGGAACGGTCGCCGGAACGCCATGCCGGCCGCAACCGAGATCACCACCGTCAGCCCCATGACGACGAGGCCGAGCTTCAGCGACCGCTTGAACGCGGCGCCGATATCGACGATCCCAGCGCCGGCGAACAGCTTGCTGAACCAGGTCAGCGAAACGCCATTCATCGGGAAAGTCAGGCCGCCATCCGGTCCCTGGAACGACAGGATATAGATCGCAAACATCGGCCCGTACAGAAACAGCACATAGGCGGTGAAGAAGGCCGCGAGAAAATAGAAGGAGCGTGGTCGCCTGTCGTCCATCTCTAGAGCTCCTTGCGGATATCGACGATCCGCGTCAGCGACGAGATGATCAGGATCGTGATGCCGAGCAGGATGACCGCGTTGGCGGCGGCCGCCGGGAATTGCAGCGCGTTGAGGCGCGCCTCGATGATCTTTCCGGCCGAGGCGATCTGCTGCCCGCCCATCACGCCGATGGTGATGAAATCGCCCATCACGATGGTGACCACGAAGATCGAGCCGATGACAATTCCGGGCTTCGCCAGCGGAATGATGACGTTCACCAGGGTCTGCCAGCCGGTCGCGCCGGCGTCATAGGCGGCCTCGATCAGCCGCTTGTCGATGCGGATCATCGAGTTGAAGATCGGCACCACCATGAAGAAGGTGAACAGGTGAACCAGCGCCAGAACGACGGAGAATTCGGAGAACAGCAGCCACTCCACCGGCTGCGTGATCACGCCCGCCTCCTGCAGCCCCTTGTTGACCAGGCCGTTGCGGCCCAGCAGCGGGATCCACGCGATCATGCGGATCACGTTCGAGGTCCAGAACGGAATGGTGCATAGCAACGAGAGCACGATCTGCCAGGTCTTCGAGCGGACGTGAAACGCGAGGAAATAGGCCACCGTGAAGCCGATCAGCAGCGTCAACGCCCACGTCAGCAGGCACAGCTTCACGGTCTTCAGATAGGTCTTCAGGATCGTGCACAGGTTCGGCAGATCGGCGATGCAGCCCTCGAACGTATCGGTGTA
>Ga0105237_10003311_pt1 | contig 19201 bp, 16 predicted proteins | sample KBSC24metaG_FD_81520 | JGI IMG/M metagenome (GOLD analysis project Ga0105237, IMG submission 81520) | Corn rhizosphere microbial communities from Kellogg Biological Station, Michigan, USA - KBS C2-4 metaG | ecosystem: Host-associated > Plants > Roots > Rhizosphere > Soil | place: Michigan, USA... | reverse complement strand
GCCCCAGTTGGTGCCAAATGTGTTTTTCAATCCCAACACATCCTTGCCAAAGTAGCCCGACAGGTAAAGCACATTTTTATCATCAAAATGATAATTGGCTTTGGCATTCAGATCATAAAAATAAAGGCTGCTGCCTTTTACAGTGGTATCTGACGATGCTTTAAGAAAAGCATCGATATAAGTGCGCCGGGCGCTTATCATAAACGAGCCTTTGTTTTTTACTATGGGCCCTTCAATTTTTAACCGGGATGCAATAAGGCCTATACCGCCCTGTACCACGTAATCCTGGTTGTTGCCTTCATCCATTTTAATATCGAGCACTGATGATAGCCGCCCGCCGTATTGTGCCGGCATACCGCCTTTAAACAGGCTTACATCCTTTATAGCATCAGAATTAAAAGTGGAAAAAAAGCCAAAAAGGTGCGAGGCGTTGTAAACAATGGCCTCATCCAGCAATATCAGGTTTTGGTCGCTTGCACCGCCGCGAACATAAAAGCCGGTATTGCCTTCGCTGGCGGCCTTTACACCCGGCAGCAGCGATAGGGTTTTTAAAATATCGCGCTCACCTAATAACACAGGCACATTGTTCACCTGGCTCATATCCAGCTTCTCCACCCCCATTTGTGGCGACGCCACATTATCATTATTCCGCGCGCGGCCATTTATCACTACCTCGGTAAGTTCACTTTTTGCACTTAGGTTGATGTCGATATTTTTATCAGTATTCAATTTTACGGAATAGGCGGCTGGTGCATAACCCACGTAACTTACCAATAAGGCATAGTCACCTTCCGGGGCGCTTAATGAATAAAAACCATAACTATTGCTGGCGGTTCCGTTTTGCGTAGCTTCTTTCAATTTTACTGTAGCGCCAATTAAAACCTCGCCTGTGGCAGCATCTTTAATAGTACCGCTTATAGTATATTTTTTTTGTGCCGATGCCGGGATGGCGGCCAAAATAAAGAAAAGGCAAATTAACCCTTTTACCAGGGCAGATCGTAAAAAAGAAATTTGTTTAAGCGGTTTATTCAATAGTAACATCAGCGGCCATAAAGGTATTATATTCCCGTATTATTGCTAATGATTTAACACTATTTTAGTATTTTTAGTTAAAAGCCGAAGTTCGATAAGGCATTAATTTATGAAGTTGACACCCCAACCCTCCAGACAGTAAGTTACGAAGTTTTCTCCGCCAGACATTAACTTAGAAGTTTCTAAAACTTCGCAAATCAATGTCCTGCGGAAAAAGAAAGCTATCGCTGCTCATTATAAACCCCAAACTCCGCTATTGAAACCTGGTGATCAGCTTTGGCAATTTGTATCCTTACCTTATCCCCCCAAACACGATTAAAGCGGTGTACTTTTATCCTGTTGCCGTTCTCGCCATCGAACAAAGTTTTCCAAACCCCATTTTTGCAATACTCCAGTTTATAATTGCTGATGTTTGGTTTTTCCTCGGCTATCGCTATGGTATTAAAGCCCTGCACTTTATCAAAATCTATTTCGTACCACGGCTCTTTTACGGTTGGGTTTGATATCCACGAGGTAGTAAAATCGTCATCATTGGCAAAATCCATAATGTTCATATCATCGCTCCAGCTTGAGTTGGCCGGCTGGTGTTTAGCCAAATTATGTGATATAATAGGAGCTTCAATAGGCCCAAGCTTTGGCGCCGGGCCATCGTTCTTCCACATACTGCCTATCTGTTTTAAGGCTGCCAAAGCATTATCATCTATCAACCCATCCCGGTTAGGCGATACATTGAGAATAAAATTGCAATCAACTTTATTCAGCGGGATAAGGTAATCATTAACCAGCTTAGCAGGATCTTTAACCGGGGTAGTAGGATCATCCGTTTTCCAAAACCAGCTGCCATTGATAGGCAAACAAGCCAGTGAAGGCATGGTATTATGTTCTTTAGATATGCGCTGCCCCGCCCCCATTTCATAGGTTTTTATATCTGTATAATACATTCCTTCAGCGGGGTATTTAGCCCCGTTCAGGTCCATCATCACGCAATCAGGCTGCAATGATTTAACCAGATGATAGATCTCCTCAAAAGGCACATCATCATACGAAATCCGCGACCATGGCGCATCCCATCCATCAATGATCAGCGCATATATTTTGCCATAATGCGTAAGTAGTTCGGTCAGCTGCGCTTTTATCATCTCCACATCCTTATGGGTGATGGCATTGGGGCGGATGCGGTGATGTGTATCTAAAATAGAATAATACAGCATGACCTTTAAACCATTCGCGCGAAACGCATCAGTAAACTCCTTTACCACATCCTTTTTCAGCGGACTGTTCATCACGTTATAATCCGTGGTTTTAGTATCCCAGATGCAAAAACCACTGTGGTGTTTGGTAGTCAAACAGCCATAACTCATATGAGCCGATTTAGCCGCTTTGGCCCACTGGTCGCAGTCTAACTTTGTAGGATTGAATATAGCAGGCGAAGCCTCCGGGTCGGGCCAGTCCTGGTTCATATAAGTTGGAATGTTAAAGTGGATAAACATCCCAAATCTCAGGTCCACAAATTGTTGTTGTAGTTGTTGTAAAGGTTGTTGAGCCTTTGAGGTGATGCCAATAGTTATCAGAAGAAAGAAGGTAGCCAGTTTTTTCATTTACACAGTATTATTAATGGCTAAGATATAAACAAAACGGCGAGTTAGCCTTGTTTAAACTTCCTTTTCTTCCCCTCAATATTCGGCAGAAAACCCGTAATAATACCAAGTAGCGGCAGGAATGAACATATCCAAAACACATAACTAATACTGGTATGGTCAGCTATTACCCCCAACACCGCCGAACCCAAACCACCCATCCCAAAGGCAAATCCAAAGAATAAACCCGAGATCATCCCAATTTTGCCCGGCATCAACTCCTGCGCGTAAACCAATATAGCAGAGAAAGCCGACGATATGATCACACCGATAATTACCGACAATGCCCCTGTCCAAAACAGGTTGGCATAAGGCAGCAAAAATGTAAACGGCGCAGCCCCAAGTATCGATATCCAAATGATATACTTCCGCCCATACTTATCTCCCAAACTGCCGCCAAGCACAGTGCCAACGGCCACAGCTGCCAAAAATATGAACAAATGTATCTGCGATGACTCTACCGAAACATGAAATTTATCGATCAAATAAAAAGTAAAGTAACTGGTCATGCTCGCTAAATACACATACTTCGAAAAGATGAGCATCAACAATATAAAAACCGAAAACCCAATTTTGCGCGATGATAGGTTTGGTTTCTCAGCTTCTGCATCTAAGGTTGGTCGCGCGGCTTTTAAGTTAAGATGCCCCTTGTACCAATTCCCTATCTGTATCAATATCAAAAAGCCCGCTACAGCGGCTATGCCGAACCATATAATATTATACTGCCCGTAAGGCATTACAATAAGTGCAGCCAGCAGGGGACCAATTGCCGAGCCGGTATTACCACCCAATTGGAAAATAGATTGCGCCAGCCCACGCCTGTCCCCCGCAGCCATATATGCCACACGCGATGCCTCCGGATGAAATATCGCCGAGCCAATACCCATTAAACAAACCGCAATTAAAATAGTAAAATAACTCGGCGCAAAAGCCACAAATATTAATCCCGCCAGCACAAAAATCATAGCCATCGCCAGGAAATACGGCTTCGGGTTTTTGTCGGCATATATACCCACAAAAGGCTGTAATAATGATGCAGTAGTTTGCACTGTAAGCGTAATGATGCCTATTTGCGAAAATGTTAGGTTAAAATTTGTTTTTATTAAGGGATAGACCGATGGCAGCACCGCCTGTATCATATCATTCAGCAAATGCGTAAAGCTAATGGTGAACAATACCGGGAATAATGTTTTCTTTGCGAGTTGGGTGGTGGTTGATGGTTGCATAGGCCCCCTCTAAATCTCCCCCGGTAGGGGAGACTTTTATGATTAGTTTTTTAAAGCCCTCCCTACCGGGGAGGGTTTGGGTGGGGTCTACATATATCCTCTTTGATTTTTCCCTTCCATCCAGTTAACAAAGGCGCGGTTAACTACCTTGTTGCCGCCCGGGGTTGGGAAATCGCCGCTAAAGTACCAGTCTCCGGTATGATCGGGACAGGCTTTATGCAGGTTATCAAGGGTTTGATATATTACTTTAACCTCAGCTTTAATTTCTTTAGGGGTGATGATGGCAGCGATACGATCAGATACTTCCTGGTCGGTAAACGGTTCGTATATTGCTTTTACGTAGTTTTTCACCTCTTCCTTAGGCAGCTTTTCGCTGTCTTTACACTGCTGGTAAACCTTCAATATCACATCATCTTTCCCGGCATCTTTTAACAGGCTGATAGCAGCCTCGAAAGCCACAAATTCGCCCATGCGCGACATATCTATACCATAACAATCAGGGTAACGTATTTGCGGCGCGGATGAAACCACCACTATCTTCTTCGGCCCTAAACGGTCGAGTATTTTAAGGATGCTTTGTTTTAAGGTAGTCCCCCTAACAATGGAGTCATCCAGCACAACCAGTGTATCTTCCCCTTTTTTTATAAGGCCATAAGTGGTATCATAAACGTGGGCAACCATTTCACTACGGTCGGCATCCTGGGTAATAAAGGTGCGGAGCTTTACGTCCTTAATGGCTATTTTCTCTACCCTTGGCGCCATGCAAAGCACCTCCGTTAATTCTTCCTCGCTTATTTTATCTTCGCGGTTCAGCAGGCGGTCGCGCTGGTATTTTTTAATGTATTTATGTATCCCTTCAACCATACCGTAAAAAGCAACCTCGGCAGTATTTGGAATATATGATAATACTGTATTTTTTACATCATACCCAACGGCATCCAGTATTTGCGGGCAAAGCAGTCGGCCCAATTGTTTACGCTCACGGTAAATTGAAGCATCGCTGCCGCGCGAAAAATAGATACGTTCAAACGAACAGGACTTTTTTTCCTGAGGCTCGCTGAACATGTCCTCGGTTATTTTGCCGTTCTTTTTTACAATAAGGGCATGGCCGGGCTTTATTTCCTTTATTTCTTCAATAGGGATATTAAAAGCGGTTTGCAAAGCAGGGCGCTCCGATGCGGCAACTACTATCTCATCATTATAATAATAATAAGCCGGGCGTATGCCAACCGGGTCGCGCATTACAAAGGCATCGCCGTGGCCCAGTATGCCGGCAATAGTATAACCACCATCCCAGTTCTTGGCCGATTTACGCAATATTTTGGCTACATCCATATCATTGGCAATCATTTTACTGATCTCCATATTATCGTTATAGCCCTCGCGCTTATACTGATCAAATAAACCCTGGTTTTCGGTATCTATAAAATGCCCTATTTTTTCCAACACGGTAACCGTATCGGCTTTTTCTTTCGGATGCTGGCCCAGGTCGTAGAGTTGCTGCAACAGTTCATCAACATTGGTCATGTTAAAGTTACCGGCAATAACCAGGTTACGGGTCATCCAGTTATTTTGCCTTAAAAACGGGTGGCAATTCTCAATACTATTTTTACCGTGTGTGCCATAACGCAGGTGGCCCAGTAAAACTTCGCCGGTAAAGCTTACGTTTTCCTTCAGCCATTCAGTATCGGCCATACGCTCGGGGGTTTCCTTTTGTATGTCGGCAAACTTCTTCTGGATATACTCAAAAATATCGGCAACAGCATTCGAAGCCATTGAACGGTGGCGGCTGATATACCGCTTACCGGGCTCAATATCAAGCTTAATGGTAGCAACACCCGCGCCATCCTGGCCACGGTTATGTTGTTTTTCCATCAAAAGATATAGCTTGTTAAGGCCGTACAACGCAGTGCCATACTTTTTTTGATAATAAGAGAGTGGCTTTAAAAGGCGGATAAATGCCACACCGCATTCATGTTTAATCTGATCGCTCATGATTGAGAATGAGCCGCAAAGGTAAAATTTAAAGTTAAATTTCTGCTAAACCGATTGTCATAAATTGGTATTTATTATTGAGGAATTATTAACAGTGTATTAATTCGGATTTTTCACTGTCATTTATTTTCAAAATAGTATTCAAGTGGCCTTTGCCGTTTCGGATGTTCAATTTCGAATTTATTTTAATTATTGAATTACCGGTTTATTGAATTATTGATTTTTTCAATTTTCAAATTTCCAAATCACCCAATCTTCAAATCATTTGCACATCCACACATCTGCATATCCATCAAAGCTTCTCCCCATGCTGGCTAATATCCAAACCGATGAGTTCTTCCTCGTGAGAAACCCTTAATGGCGAGATCATATCAGTGATTTTTAACAATAACAATGAGCCGAAGAACGAGAATGCAGATACGATGACAAGGGCTATACACTGTACAAAAAACAGGTGTGTGTGGCCAAAGAACAAGCCATTGCCGGTAGTGTTGTTAGGGTTTACATTTTGATTGGCGAATACACCGGTAAGTAACATACCTACCATACCCCCAACGCCGTGGCAGGGGAATACGTCAAGCGTATCGTCAATAGTGGTGCGGGTGCGCCATTCAACTACCAGGTTACTTACAATAGCCGAGATAATACCGATAGCCAGCGAATGCGGTACCGAAACGTAACCCGCGGCAGGTGTTATGGCAACCAGGCCAACTACAGCGCCAATACAGGTACCCATGGCCGATGGCTTACGCCCGCGCAGCATATCAAAAAATATCCAGGTAATGCCCGCCGCTGCCGATGCTGTTGTGCTTGTAGCCAAAGCAGTAACTGCTAAATGATTGGCGCCAAATGCTGAACCTGCATTAAAGCCAAACCAACCGAACCATAATAAACCTGTACCTATCATTACATAAGTAATACGGGCAGGGGTATGATCGGCCTCGTTACGGCGTTTTAGGTATAGCGCCGATGCTAATGCAGCCCATCCTGCCGACATGTGTACAACTGTACCACCGGCAAAGTCCAATACGCCTAATTTGCTCAGTAATCCATCGGGGTGCCAGGTGCAATGCGCTAATGGCGAGAAGATGAATATGGAGAACAGGCACAGGAATATAATGTATGAATTGAAGCGTATGCGCCCGGCAAACGCGCCGGTAATTAAAGCCGGGGTTATAATGGCAAACTTCAGCTGGTACATGGCAAACAGCAGCAGTGGTATTGTTGGTGCCAGTTTCCAGGTAGAGTTACCCAGCATACCTTTCATCATAAAATAAGTGCGGGGGTCGCCGATTACACCACCTATGCTATCGCCGAAGGCTAAGCTAAATCCGAATATGCCCCACATTACCGTAATGATCACCATACAAATAATACTTTGCAGCATAGTTGATATAACGTTCTTTTTGCTCACCATACCGCCATAAAAAAAGGCCAAACCCGGCGTCATGATCAAAACCAGGGCGGTCGACATCAACATCCAGGCAATATCGCCGGTATTAAAATTGGGATTGCCTTTATTATCTAATTGTACTGAAGGAAAAATAAAGGTTAGAACTAAAATTACTACGATTAGGAGGAATGGAAAATAGCGTTTCATTAAATTTTATAAAAATAGTTTAAAAACGGCTTCAAAATAGGATTTATTTAATATAAAAATGAAATAAAATGAACTTTTTCTCAAAAAAACATTAAATGAACATAAGATATAAAGAAATTATTAATAATTGAATAAAAAAAACACCAGATTTTATGATTAATGCAATTTCAAAAGAAAAATTAAACATAAATTGAGAGATTGTTAAGCTATTTATTAAGTTAATTTACTCAAAAAGTAGATTTATTACGACATAAAAAAAGCGGCAGATAAAATATCTGCCGCTTTTTTGGGTCATTTAACCCATTCAGGCGCAAGGGTAACCACTTTAATATAAACTAAAATATTGCATTATTGAATTGGGGAAAATACCTAATAATATGATCACGATTGACAGGATAATGGTTAGGCTTAAGATGCTATACGAGCTTTTAACTGGATCAGAAAGTATATCGGTACGCTTTAAAAAAAGGTACAACGGTATTTTAATGTAATAAAATAAAGATACTACCGTAGTTAAAGCACCTGTTACCATTAGTAGCAGCAACCATATATCATGATTTTGCTGATAAACGGTATAAACCGATGAGAATATGAACAGCTTACCCGTGAAACCTGCGGTTACAGGTAAGCCCGTTAATGAAATAAGTACTATTACAAACAACACCGATGCCACCGGATACTTTACGCCCAGGCCCTTGTAACCCTCAACGTCTTCAGCGCCTGTTAAGTTGGTAAAGTAGCTTGCCAATGCCAACGCCGCTATATTGGCAATACCATAAACCAGCAGGTAATAGGTTAACGCCGACACGCCTTGCTGGGTAAATGTAACTATACCCATAAGTGCAAAACCGGTATGCCCAATGCTTGAGTAAGCCAGCATACGTTTTACATTGGTTTGCAGTACAGCTGCAAAGTTACCGGCTATCATGGATATAATGGCAAGTACGGAAAGGAACAACCGGAAATCAAAACCCGACCATTTGGCGAAAAAGATAAAGGGCGTCAGGAAATTAATAAGCAAAGCAAAGCCTGCAATTTTGGGCAGAGTTGAGAGATAGGCGGTGATTGGTGTAGAGGCACCTTCATAAACATCGGGTACCCAAAAGTGCATAGGCACGAGTGATAATTTAAAACCTATGCCTAATAATACCAATAAAATAGCAAATGATACTGCTGTGCCGTTTGCCTGCATCAGTCCCGATACAGTATTCCCAAACATATTAAGCGAGCCGCTAAAGCCGTACATAAGTGATATGCCATATAACATTACCGCCGATGACGCCGCGCCGAACAATACATACTTTAAACCTGCTTCGGTGCTTAACGAATTTTCGGAGCGATAAGCAACCAGCAGGTATGATGCGATGGATACCATTTCGATAGACAGGTAAATAGACAGCAGGTTAACTGCCATAGTCATTAAATGCAATCCAAATATGGATGCGATGACGATTGAATACAGATCGGACAGTCCTTTTCGGTGTGCGCGCAACTTGTGGTCCCAGTCAAAATAAAACAGTAACACAAATGCCAGCACATCAATCACAAATTTAAAACCCACGACCGTTAGGGTTAGCAGCAGCATATTGTTAAAAAAGAAATGCCCCTGCGGCTGCCCGTTGACGAATAATAATGACACTTGGTACAGGTCCTGTATAATGACTAATACAATACCTGTACAGGCTATTATCTTACAAAGTAAGCGACTGTTTTTACCAAAAATAAGGTCGGTAATAAATACAACTATAAATAGTATGCTGAGATAAATCTCGGGCATAAAATACTTTATGCTGTCGTAAATATCATTTACATAACCGGGTATGAGTGGTGTAAGCTGGTGCATTTAATGGATGATGTTTTTGGTAAAGCTTACCAGTTCTAATACCGAATCATTTATTTTACCGAACACCAGCGACGGCATAATACCTATTACCAACACCACCAGCGCAAGGGGTACAAGCGCGATGATCTCACGGGTATCAAGGTCGGTTAAGGCTGTTTTCCATATATCACCGCCTTTAAGCGACAGAGAGCCGAAGAACATGCGTTGCAAGGTCCACAAAAAATAGCAGGCGCTGAACAGTATACCTATCGCCCCGCAAACAGCCATCCATTGCGGCAACAACCCGTTTACTGATGATGATTTAAATGCACCGGCCAATGAGAACGCCTCGGCTATAAAGGCGGAAAAGCCCGGCAGGCCTAATGATGCAAAAAAGGCGATCATGATAAATACAGTGTATTTCGGCATCAGGCTGCCCAATCCGCGGAAGTTATATATCTCGCGGTTATGCACACGGTTGTATACCACTCCTACCAGGAAGAACAACATGGTTGCCAAAAAGCCGTGACTCACCATTTGCATCACCGCGCCGCTGATGCCCTCGGCGGTTTGCGAAGCGATACCCAGCAATACAAAACCCATTTGCGAAACAGATGAGTAGGCTATTATGCGCTTAAAGTCCTTTTGCGCTAAAGCATTGAACGCGCCATATAAAATAGATATAATACCCAGCAAACCGAGCCACCACGCGCCTGATGAAGCTACTTCGGGGAAAATACCAAGGCATATACGGATAATACCATACCCCCCTATTTTTAACAGGATGCCCGCCAGTATAATTGAAACAGGCGTTGGCGCTTCAACGTGCGCATCGGGCAGCCAGGTGTGCAGCGGCACAACCGGCACCTTAATGGCAAAGGCGATGAACAATACCACAAAACCAACCGTACGCGCCGGGAAACCAAATATGGTTTGATGGCTCAACACCGAGAATACTGAACCCGGTGTATAGTTGGCAGGGTTCATCATTTGTATCATATTGAAGGTATGGCTGCCGGTGGCGGGGTCTTTTACCGAAAGATATAGGCCTATCATCACCAGCAACATAAACACCGAACCAAATAAGGTATACAGGAAAAATTTAATAGCTGCATATTCGCGCCTGGTACCACCCCACATGCCGATTAGAAAATACAGGGGCAAAAGCATTAGCTCGTAAAATATGTAGAACAGGAAAAAATCGAGCGAGCAAAATACACCCATAAGTGCCATATCAAGCAATAAAAACAAAGCGAAAAAGCCCTTAAGGTTGCTCTTTATTTCCCATGATGACAGTGCGGCGATCACCATTACCAGCGAGGTCATTACTAATAAGCCGATGGAAATCCCATCAATCCCTACAAAATAATCGGCTTGCATGGTGCCCAATGTCCCTAAATTAAGGTTTATCCAGGGTATTTTTTGTACGAACTGGAATTGCGACTCGTGGTCTATCCCGCTAAATCCTGCCCCCGTTTTAAAATTCAAATACAGCCATACGCATATACACAACTGCACCAAAGTAGCCAGCAAGGTAATGTATTTAAAACTTGCGCGCATGCCTGATGGCAGCACTAAAATTATAAATGCAAACAGTATAGGTATGAATATGAGTAGGGTTAGCATTTTTGAGATGTGAGATATGAGATGTGAGATATGAGATTTAAGGCATGACTAAAAGAACACCACCCCACCATTACACGTCCTTTCGCACCTCTTCTCAAGAAGGGAACTTCGATTTCGTTTGGGTTAGTCTCAAATCTCATATCTCAAATCTAATATCTTAAATTAAGAAATATATAAACATCGCCAGTATAATGGCCAGCATACTGAACAAATAGTATTGTATTTTCCCGCTTTGGAAATTACGTACAAAGTTGCCGATTTGCTGTACAACAGCTGCCAGCAAATGTAATATACCATCAATAATATATTTATCTATCCAGGCGGTAACTTTTGAAAGGGCGATCACTATGTTTTTTAATAGATGAATAATGCCGTCTATTACGTGCTTATCAAACCATTTTGCTATGTTGGTTAGCGCCAGTACAGGCTTTATAATGGCGGCGTTGTATATATCATCAATATACCATTCGCGGTGTGATAATTTGTACAAAAACCCATGCTGCGGGAACGCGAATGTTTTGCGTTTTACATACATGTTATAGGCAAAATACATGACAAAAATATTCACAATAGTTGCACCTACCGGGATGATAGTGTGGTATATATCGAGGCGTTCCAAAGTGGTGGTTTGCATTAGTCCGTTAACCAACCATGATTGTTCATAAATTACAGGGTTTATAGAAAACAATGGGAAAAAGCAGCAAATGGTCAAAAATATCAGCGGTAAGCGATATTCCCAGTTGCCATCGCCCAGATGCAGTTTTATATGCGGGTGATGTTTAAGCAAGCGGAATTCACCAAAAAATACTTTTACTATCAGCCTTGCGATATAAAACGCAGTCAATAGCCCGGCAAGCAGGGCGAATATGGGCACCAGGCGGTAAATCCAGCTTTTACCATCCGACCATTCGAAGGCCTGCACAAATATGCCGTCTTTAGATAGATAGCCCGATGTTAACGGTATGCCGATAAGCGCCAGCGATGCAACAACAGCGGCAATAAATGTAACGGGGAGGCTTTTGCGCAAGCCGCCCATGTGCTGTATATTTTGCGGGTCGATATCGAGTTTATTATCATCTTTTACATGCTGCATCTGGTGGATGACGATACCGGCAACCAAAAACAACAAGCATTTAAAAAACGCATGTGTTGCTAAATGAAATAACGATGAAGCGTAAGCGCCAATACCCATAGCCAATATCATAAAGCCCAATTGCGATATGGTGGAATAGGCCAGTATGCGTTTCAGGTCGTTTTGGGTGAGAGCGATGGTGGCGGCCATAAACGCTGTGAAGCAGCCGATGATAGCAAGTATGTCGAGTTCGCCGGGGTTAAACATTGCATAAACCCTGCCCAACAAAAACACACCGGAGGCAACCATAGTAGCAGCATGGATAAGTGCCGAAACCGATGTAGGGCCTTCCATAGCATCTGGCAGCCAGGTATGCAGCGGGAACTGGGCCGATTTAGCGGCTACCCCTAAAAAGATACCGATGCAGGCAACATACTGCCACGTAGCAGGAATAAGTCCGGCTTTTACAGCCGCGTTATCGCCAAAAAGCTGCGCGATATCTGCGGTATGGCAATAAGTAAACAGGATGATAATAGCGACAAGCAATCCCACATCGCCAATGCGGTTCATGATAAAGGCCTTTTTATTGGCCCGTACCGCCTTTGCGCGGGTAAACCAAAACCCTATAAGCAAATACGATGAAAAGCCTACCAGTTCCCAAAAGGCGTAGAACAGGAACATGTTATCCACCACAACCAGCGCGAGCATACTGAAACAGAAAAAACTGAGATAAGTGAAGTAGCGCTTATAGTTGGCATCATGCCCCATGTAGGCAGTGGAATAGATATGCACCGGCAAGGCAACCAAACTCACCAACAGCAGCATTAAAGCCGAAAGGTTATTTAATAAAACCCCTGCGTACAAGCTGTTATCGCCAATGGTAAACCATAGTGTTTGCACATGCAAAGGTTCACGGTTCCATATCCCCGCAAAAACCATTGCGGATAAAACCACACTGCCAAAAATTGCCAAAGTTGATAACCAACCGCTTATTTTGTTTCGTTTACCTGGCAGGCAAATATTCACTAAAAAGGCAAGCAGGGGCAGCAATACTGCTGCAAGGGCATAGTAAACTGTGGTTAAATTGTGGTATGGTGCGGCTAAGTTCAATTTGCTTTATCTTATTGTATCGGGCTTCATTTTTCTCATGACAGCTTTGGTTGTGATTATTATGGCCCCGTTTGCACCGGCCGCACCCCATAAAGGTGTAGCTTTATCACCTTTTAATATAGATACCTGGGCTATAGTTTTTGGATCAATAGTTTTAATATCGCCCTTAAAAATTATCCCGTCTAACACAACTAGCGGCTTTCCAATAGGTGGCTCTTTATGTGCCTTGCGCCAGCTTTGCTTCATTGTTATTAAAACAGCTCCGTTTGCAGCGGCTGTACCATATAACGCAATAGCCGATTCTCCTTTTAAAACATTTATTTTTTCAATGTCCTTAGGGTTAATAGTTTTTAAATTCTTTTTAAAAATACGCCCATCAACTACAAACAATGGTTTGGTTGACACAGGTGCAGAAGGCAAATCCCTGGTAATCCTTGAAGTGTCTGTAGCCTTAGCAGTATCCTTACCCTGGCCTAACGCATTCAGCGACAAAAACAAACAAAATATAAACGTAAATATCTTCATTCCTTAATTGTTGTCGCCGGTTGTGGTTATTACTATGGTAGCATCGGTACTAAAACGCCGGTCGGTACGGTAATCTACCTTTGCTATATCTTTTGGTTCAAGGTCATATAGTTTGCCGACCGTTTTTTTGCCTTTTTCCATCAATATGGTGTTGTTTATTACGTAGGCCAGCTTACTGTCATCACCATGGTGTTTTTCAAGGTAATTTTTATAGCGTTTGTTAAAGGTGCTTAATTTTTTTTCATAAATAGTTATCGCGGCAGCCACTGTTGTAACTACCATTGCGCCATTGGCTGCTTTTTGGCCATACAATTTTACCGCTGCCGAATCGGGAATAATGGCCGTTTCCATAATATCGGCGGCTTTGATGTTGCTGATAGAGGCCACAACTTTGCCATCAACCACATATAACGGGTCGCCGCTTTGGGCGAATGCTTTTGCCGATAACAGCAGGCAGAATATGATGGTTAATGTTTTCATTTCCTTAATCTCTAAGTTTATCAACCTTATTGGGGTCGATGGTTTTGTAACGGCGGTATACATTCAAAATTATAGCCAACGCAACTGCGGTTGTAGCCGCGGCCAGCACTATGGCAAACAGGCCGAACATTTGCCCGCCATTGGTAAACCCGTCGAACTTACCAAAGCTTACCAGGTTCAGTACAGCGGCATTCAGCATCAGTTCAATTCCGATCAATATTTGTATGGCATTATTTTTTGATACCACCATATAAAGCCCTATACAGAACAACGCTGCGCCTACTATTAAAAAATCGGTCATGGAGATCATTGGGCCTGCTCCTTTCGTGATAAATGGGCCGCGCCTATCAGCGCCATCATTAATAAAATAGATATGGCCTCGAATGGCAGCAAATACTGTGTCATTAAATTTATGCCGATGTTGCCCGTCATATCTGAGGTTGGCTGAACAACATTGTTAAGGCTAAGCATTTTCTTTATCCAGGGCAGGTTATTGGCATCAACCTTTATTATCATATTTACCAGCACTATAAAAAACAGGCCGGCCAGTAATAATGCAGCTATCCTGTTGGCGCTGATGAATGATTTTTTTTGCTGTTGCAGCACGCCCAACGTTTCGCGACCTGATAGCATAAAGGCGAATAATATCAGCACTAAAATACCGCCTACATATATAACAATTTGGGTAATGGCTACAAAGTCGGCAAGAGCAAGCACATACAGGCCGGCCAATGCGAACAGTGTGATAAAGAACATAAACACCGAGCGCACCAGGTTTTTGGTTGATGCCACCACCACTGCCGATGCCAGCGCGATAAAGCCCATTACATAAAAAAGTATCTGCACCAACATCATTGCCCGGCCTCCTTTTTTTGCATGGCAGCCAGTTTCGCGGCTTGCTTTTCGGCTTGCTGTTTTTCAAGCAGGGCACGTTTTTCGGCGGCGTCTTCGGGTGTCATGTCCGAAAATTCGTAGTTCAGGTCTTTCAGCTCGAATACCGTCCTGTCGTACTGATTGGTCATGATAATGCACTCGGTTGGGCATACAATGGTACATAAGCCACAGTACATACATTTGGCCATATCAATATCGAATTTGGCCGCGTACAGCATTTTTTTGGAACCATCGGATGTTTGGCCGATGACTTCGGTGGCTTTAATGGAATCGATAGTAATGCAATCAACCGGGCATATTTTAGCGCAGAGGTCGCATACGATGCAGTCGTCAATCTCTACATCCAACTGGTAGCGCCCAACCTCGGGGACAGGTAATGATTGCTTTGGGTATTGGATAGTGTTTGTACCTTCAAGCTGTTTAAAGTAATTATTGTCACTGGCGGGTATTACCTTGCGCTTCGCATTTGAGGCAAAGAGGTGGCCGAGGGTAAGGGTTAAGCCTTTCCATGCCGTGGTGAATCCGTTTATTACTTTATTATTGTTCATTAGTTCACTGGTTCATTAGTTCATTGGTACCGCGTTTACTAATAAACTAATGAACCAATGACCTAATGAACTAATCTACATTAAAAACACTCTCCAAATCCCCGATACCAGCATACACAAAAATGCCAGTGGGGTTAATACTTTCCAGCATAAATTCATTAATTGATCAACACGCAGGCGGGGTAATGTCCAGCGTATCCACATTTGCGCGCCTACCAGCAGCAGGCTTTTTACCAGCACCCATATTATTCCCCAGGTTATACCGGTTGTCCATGTAGCCAGTTGCACCGAACCTATGTTTGGCAGCGGCGTATTCCAGGCGCCTAAAAACAGCACCACGCTTATCATCGACACTAAAAACATCATGGAATATTCTGCGAAGAACACGAAAGCAAAACGCCAGCCGGTATATTCCGTATGGAAGCCTGCCACCAGTTCTGATTCGGCCTCGGGTATATCAAACGGGGCACGGTTGCTTTCAGCCAGCGAAGCTATAAAGTATATTACGAACGCTATGATGAGATGCGGCGCGCGGAAAATGTTCCAGGCGAAAACGCCGCCTATTTTTGACACATTCCAAAAACCTAAAAATTTTGTGCCCTCTACCGATAAAATACCCTGCTGCGTAGCAATAGTTTGCATATTGAGCGATTGCGATATCATTATTACAGATATTAAAGCAAACCCTGCGGGTATCTCGTACGAAATAATCTGTGCTACTGAGCGCATGGAACCCAATATTGAATATTTATTATTCGACCCCCAACCGGCCATCAGTATACCGAGGGTTTCAATTGCTACTATTGCGAAGATGTAATACAGCCCCAAATTTAAACTGGTAGGTACTACGCCTGGTGCCCAGGGCATAGCGGCGAAGCCCATATAAACCGCAATAAAAATTATAGCAGGCGCCATCATAAACAATATTTTATCGGCGGCGGCGGGGATAATGAGCTCTTTTTGGATAAGTTTTAAGCCATCGGCCAGGGTTTGCAGCATACCGAATTTACCGGTTTCGGTGGGGCCGAGCCTGTCTTGTATAAAAGCGGCTACTTTACGCTCGGCATATACGCCAAATAGCGCAAACAAGGCCGAAAAAGCGAACAGCCCGATACCAATAGCGAAGTATGTTAAGCAAATATTCAATTTATGTGTGCTTTTGGTGCAAACTTAATAAATAGTGAGGTGATTACACCGATATAATTGATGATTGCACCGATTGTTAAAAACGATTACACCGATTCCGGTTCGAGGGTGCCTAATGAGTCAGGATAAATACAAATTACGGGAATTATTTTGATAAAAGGGTGACCGGTTTATCGCAGAATCTTTCAAGGTTAGCTTTTGCGCACTTCGTTTACTCACCCGGGACTTCGCTGCGCTCGTCCGCACTCTCTTTGCCTGTGGCGAAAAGAGGGTTTGGGAGGGTTATCCTTTCATTAATACCGACTGCGATTGTACAGGTGCGCCGAAGAATACGGAGGCATGGCTGTCAAAATCGGCTGTATCGTCGGTAGTGGTGAAAAATTGTTGTGTGGCATTCCTGCTGATACTTTGCGCCATTTCAGGATGACGCTGCAGGTAGTCGACCAGGCTTTTGGCTACAATATCACCCTGCGATACGGTTTTAATGTTCGATGGCAGGTACGCGTCTATCTTATCCTTCATTAGCGGGTAATGCGTACAGGCCAGCAACAGGGTATCGATATTTGGCGATTGTGCCATAATCAGGTCGAGGTATTCTTTTACGAAGTAATCAGCGCCGGGTTTATCGTGCTCGCCGTTTTCAATAAGCGGCACCCATAACGGGCATGCTTGCTGATAAACTTTTAGATCGGGAAAGAAGTGACCTATCTCAATCAGGTATGAGCCTGATTGTACCGTTCCTTTTGTGCCCAGCACGCCAATTTGATTGGTTTGGGTGTATTTGCCAATTACCTCGGCAGTAGGGCGTATAACGCCTAATACACGCTTTGCGGGGTCTTCGGCTTTCAGATCCTGCTGCTGGATAGTGCGCAACGCTTTAGCTGATGCGGTGTTACAGGCCAGTATTACAAGCGGGCAACCCATGGCAAACATTTTCTGCACGCACTCCCAGGTATATTGATGTATGGCGCTGAATGAACGGTTACCATACGGCGCGCGAGCGGTATCGCCCATATATAAATAATCGTACTGCGGAAGCTGCTGAAAAATGGAACGGAAAACGGTAAGACCGCCGTAACCTGAATCAAAAATACCTATTGGTTTGTTGTTTAGCACTTAACAAAAATAAAAAAAGCGTTCCGTAAATACGGGACGCTTTTGGTAAAATGTTTTTTATATGAGATTATTTAATACCCAGTTTTACTTTAACTGCATTTGTTAAATCATCACCGGCAGGAGATACTAATAGTTCAACCTGGGATGAATCTAATACGTAAGCATAACTTTTCTCAGCAGCAACAGCTGTAATTGCTGCCTTTAATTTGTCCTGCAGAGGTTTTAGCAGTTCGTTGCTTTTTGCTTCAATTTGTTTTTGGGCATTATCACGGTAGGTGGTAATACGGGTTTGCATATCCTGTAATTCAGATTCGGCAGCGGTACGTGCAGCATCGGTCATGGTTGAGCTTTTCGACTGGTAATCTTTACCTTTAGTTTGATATTCATTGCTCATGGTAGCCAACTGGTCAGAAAATGTTTTTTGATATGCCTGCATTTGAGTTTGCAAAGTTTTCATTTCAGGGAGCATTTCCATTAATTGGCTTGTATTAACGTAACCAATTTTTGTTTGTGCTTTGGCCAAGTTGCCTGCGAATAACAAGCCTACTGCAACTACTGCTACTAAAGCAACTTTAAATAATTTTTTCATTGTTCTTGTTCTGTGTTTAATTAATTAGTGCGATTATATGTATAAATAATTTATTTAGCAAAATACTTAGGGTTTAAGTCCCAGTTTCGTAATTACATCGGCGCTTTTGTCATAACGCGGATTGGCGTATAACATTATAACCTCGCTGTTCTTATCAAATATCATGTCAAGGTTATCGCTTTCGGCAACTGCCTGTATTGCTTTGGCTATACGGTCCTGTATAGGCTTTATCAATGCATTGCTGCGTTGTGTAAGTTCGCCATCGGGCCCGAATTTAAGGCGTTGAAAATCCTTAGCATCTTTTTCCTTTTGGGCAATCTCGTTCTCACGGCGTTTTTTCATATCAGGCGTCATTAATACTTCGTCGGCCTGGTATGCTTTGTATAAACGGTCAACCTCGGCAAACTTAGCATCAACCTGGTGTTGCCATTCCTCCTGCAGTGCGTTTAGTTGTTTTTGTACCGAAAGGTAATCGGGTATATGTTTTAATATGTAATCCGAATCAACAAAAGCAAAACGCTGCGCAAATGCACCTGTAAATGCAGTAAACGTAAAAAACAATATAAAAATTACTTTTCTCATCATACTTATGCAAATTTAATTAAATCCGCCATTTAAACTCTGAGAAATTGAAAAACTAAATTGTTTCATACGCTTTCAATCCAGATACAAATAATAGACAGTTCTTCCTTTCCATACGAGTATTCAATGAGTAAACTGTTGTGGATTTGAAAAAGAAAAAAAGAAAAAAAAGGGAAAATGGAAAAGAGAAAAGAGAAAAGG
>Ga0105237_10003310_pt1 | contig 19203 bp, 1 predicted proteins | sample KBSC24metaG_FD_81520 | JGI IMG/M metagenome (GOLD analysis project Ga0105237, IMG submission 81520) | Corn rhizosphere microbial communities from Kellogg Biological Station, Michigan, USA - KBS C2-4 metaG | ecosystem: Host-associated > Plants > Roots > Rhizosphere > Soil | place: Michigan, USA... | reverse complement strand
TGCTGACCTTCGGCGGCAGCAATGCCGGCTGGGTCGCCAATGCCGCCAACGTGCTGACACTCTCCGCTGGCACCACGCGATTCACCGCCGCCAGCCCCATCGGGTCCGCCGCCATCACGCTCGGCGGCGGCTTGCTGGAACTCCGCAACGACGCGTCCACCAACTTCGCCACGAACGTCAGCGGCTTGACGGCCAACAGCACGCTCGTGGTGGATCACTCCATCGGCGGCACCACTTCCGGTCAGACTCTCACGCTGGGCACGGTCGCGCTGAATACGACGGCCATCAATTTGAACGTGGTCGGTGACCACGGCTACAACCTGACCACCGGCACGGTTTCCGTCAAAGGCGGCGCCATCGTCCCAGTAATTAACAATTTCCTGAGTGCTCCCGGGTACTCCGCGGCGGGCTATACCCCGGGGGTCATCACTCTGGGCGGTGTCAGCACAGATGCGACCGTCGCCAACGGGGCGACCCTGACCCTCGGCGGTTTCGGTGACTATTCGATTGCCGGCAACATCAGTTCCCCGACATCCGGCACCAATCTGAGCATCATCAAGACTGGCCTCGGCGTCGTTACGATTTCCGGCAACAATAGCACATGGACGTCCACGACCCAGGGCGTCCTCACCGCCAACGGTGGCACCACGCTGATCGACGCGACCAATACGAATGCAGTCGGCAGCGCCAACCTCAATGGCACAGCCGGCATGTTGGAAATCCTCAGCGCGACCGGCACGGCCAATGCAACGCCCTGGAGCACGAAGAGCCTGACGGCAGCCGGCGCATTCACGCTGGCCGTGGATCCGCTGGCCACCAGCAACGTCACGGGACAGACCGTCAATCTTGGCGGGCTGACCGGCGGGAGCACCGTCACCATTGATTCCAGTCACGGCTACGGTGTCACATTCAACGCGGCGGGGACGACCGCCGCCACCACGACGCTGAACAATGTCGGCAATGGACTGGTGACGTTGGCCGGAGGCCTGACTGCGACGACCTCCTCCACCTGGACCCTCGGTGGGCCGGGGGATTTCAATGTGACCGGCAATGTCACCAACGGCGCGGTGACAACCACTTTCACGAAATCCGGTCCCGGCACGACGACCCTGGCCGGAACGAACACCATTGGCGGCACGTTGACGCTCGGTGGCGGAATACTTCGCGTGACAAACGCGGGGGCGTTTGGCGGCGCGGGCGGGATCATCAACCAAGGTGGCAATAACAACACCGTCGGCTCCATCGCATTCGACCTGCGCAATGACACTGGCATGGACCTGTCGAGCCGGCTGGCCAGCGCCGCCGGCGCGGGCTACAACTACGCGATCAACGTGGACCGCGCGATCGGCGGAAGTGGAACCAATCAGACAATGAGTCTTGGTGGCGGCGCGTGGGCGGGCGCGAGCAGCGCCAGCTGGGGGTTCACCGCCACCGGAGCCAATGGGTACTCGCTCCAGTACAAGGGAACGGCGTTCCAGATCATTCAGGGGATGGGCGTAACCGTGGTCAATAATTTCATCCCGAACATCTCCGGGAACGGCAGTATCATCTTTAACAGCGGGATCACGTTCACGAACACTACCACCGGCACCGGCATGACCCTGGGCGGCACGGGCGATTTTCTTCTCTCGGGAGCGCTCACCAGCCAGTCTGGAACGACAACGGTCGCGACGGTCACCAAGAGTGGGACTGGCACCGTAACCATCTCCAACGATAACTCCACCACGTGGAACAGCGTCCTCAATGATGAGGTGATCACCGCCAGCGCCGGTATTATTCGCCTGACGAACGGAGGAGGCTTGGGGGGCGCCAACGCGGTCTACAACCAGAACGGTGGAACGCTCGACCTGCGCAGCGACGCGGGAATCACCCAGGCCGGGCCGGTCGTCACCATCGGTGCCTCGTCCACGATCAACGTTGACCGGGCGGTCAGCGGCGCCGGAACTGGTGGCACCCAAACGATCACTGCGCTGAAAGACAACGGCGTCTTCACGCTCTATGCCACTGGCGGCACGCAGTCAGGTGGCAATATTTACAATTTGGGAGTCACCACCTTCACGGTTGGCAGCGCAGCCACGGCAGCCGTCCCCACGGTGATCAACGGCATCAGCAATGGCGGCACGCTCAATATCGGCACGCTCACCGGTGCAAACTTCGCCGCGCTGATCAATGGGCCGAGCAATACCAACGTTTCCACAGCGTTGACACTGGGTACCGGCACGCTGACCAAGAGCGGCACCGGGACCTTGACCGTCGGCGGTCCTGCCGGTTATGCCGCCACGAATACGGACGGCGCGGTCACCGTCAACGGCGGCACCCTCTCCCTGGATTTCACGGGAATCACGACACCGGCCAATCTCCTCCAGTCCACGGCGGGACTCACGCTCGGCGCGGCCAGCGCCGGTGGTGTCAGTGGTGGCACGTTGAGCGTGAAGGCCGCCGCCTCGGGCGCGACTGCCCAGACGCTGACGACCCTGGCTTTGCAGGCCGGTCAGGACAACATCACATTGATAGCCGGTGGAACATCCAACACCCTGACATTTAGCGGTGCCATTACCGCCACTAACGCGGGCAGCACGGTGTTGATAACCACTCCTGCGACAACCACGGTCTCGGTCGCCACGGCGCTCAACACGGCTGCGACTACGGGCCGCAACCTCGTGTTCTTCGACGGCACGAACTACAACTGGGCGACCAACACCGGTTCCGGTACTGCGTTCATCGCGAATAACAACGGTGCCGCCGCTGCGGCAGTGCAATATACCGCATTGGTGACCACTGCGGGCACGGACACAAGCAATTCTCAGGTGACTGCTTCTGGAACGACCACGATGGGCGGTGCGCGCACAACCAACTCGCTGATGATCAACACCAGTGGTGCTGGCGGCACACTCGCCCTCGGGGCCAACCTGCTTACCCTCACGACGGGCGGCATCCTTTTTACCGATTCCGGAAACTATTCGATCACCGGCACCAGCGCCACTAACGGCCTTAAGAGCGCCACCGACTTGGTGATTAACAACTACGGCTCGGGCACCCTTCAAATTCAGGCTCCAGCTATTGCGGGAACCACGCTGACGGTTGGTGGACTCAGCACGGCCACCACGGTTCTAGGTAACGCTGCCGTTCTGACGACTGTGGGTACCTACACAGGCATTACCTATATCAACGGCGGCACGGTTAAGCTGGCCTCGGGCATCGTCGGTCTCGGTGCGGCGGCGAGTAATACGGCTTTGACCGAAAATGGCGGCATTTTCGATATCAACGGAAACACCGTCAACATCGGCGCCCTTAACGGTGGTCCGGCGGCCGTCATCGACAACAATCCGAGCGCGACGACGGCGGCGACGCTGACGATCGGCGCCGGCAACGGCACTGGCACGTTCAATGGCACAATCAAGGACACCAACGGCGCGCTGACGGTCATCAAGGCCGGCACCGGGACCATCACCTTGGGCGACGCCGTGACTGGCGGCAGCAACCTCTTCACCGGCAACCTCAAGTTCACTGGCGCCAGTACGCTGAACATCAACAGTCTGGCGGATACCGCCGGCACCAAGGTGGACTTCAACGTCACGGGCGCGAACCTCACCTTCGTCGGCAGGAGCAACCTCACGCTGAATAGCCGTGTGATTGACATCAGCGCGGCGGGCGGTGCGGCCACCATTACTTCCAGCAGTACGGCCGGCAGCATTAACGGCACGAACGCCGTGATGACCATCGGCAGCGCATTTGCGCCCACCGGCTCTGGGTCTCTGTCCCTCACGCTCACTGGTACTGCGGGCAACATTGCCAACGGCGGCGCCGGCAGCGGCGCGGGTGACGGCATCTCCGGCATCACCGGTTCCGGAAACGTGGCGGTGGTCAACGCCTTCACCGGCGCCATCGGCGACGGCACCGGCGGTGGCACGGTCGCGCTGGCCATCGCGGGCTCGGGCGGCTGGTCCGTGGGCGGAAACAACACCTACACGGGTGGCACCACGATCTCGAGCACCGGCTTGGTTCGTGCCACGAGCAGCACGGCTTTCGGCACCAACACCGTCAATGTCACGGGCACTCCAACGCTCGATCTCCGCAGCGACTCGGGCCTGACCATCGCCAATGCGTTCACGATGAACGGCAGCTTCACAATCAACGTGGATCGCGCCATCGGCGGCAGCGGTTATGGCCAGATCATGAACATCGGCACGCTGACGGAAGCGACGACAGGCAAGACGCTGATCGTCAACAACCTGGCCGGGGCTTCTACCCAGACGGGTTCGGGTGTGGTTGACGGCTACGGCCTTCATATCGCCGGTCTGGCCCTGACCGCTGGGACCACGACAACCATCCAAAACAGCATGGGGTCGCCCGGCGCCGCGGAATTTGTCATTCCTGCCGCGGGGACCGGCGTTGCGGGAGCTCTCGTTATTGATGGGGTGACTGCTTCGGCCAGCTTGGGCGCCCACACGCTGAATATCGGGGGTGCCGCCGCGAACAACTTTGCGGTCACAGTCATCAATGGCGATATTAGCCAGGGCGCCGGAACCACCCTGGGCATCTCCGTCACAGGCGGTGGTGGGAACGTCAACTTCATCACCCTCGCTGGGCAGACCGCCGCCACGAACTTCAGCGGTGGCATCAACATCGCCCCTGGCACCGGTCTGGCCACCGTCCGAGCCACCAGCCAATTCAGCCTTGGCACGGGCGCGGTCAGCTTTACCGGCGCCAACGCGGGCACCCTGGAAGTGCGAAATGACTCCAGCGTGACCTACACCAGCCCAATCACGGTCGGCAACTCGTCGGCCAAGACCGACTTGTTGAATGTCGGCGAGGCGCTCAACGGTTCCAGCGGTCGCAACAACACCTTCTCCTTCGGCACCCTCGGCTTCCAGGGTGTCACGGCCAATGCCCTCACGGTCGCGGGCGTTGCCGGTAGCCTGAACAACAGTGGTGATTCGGTGACCTTCGGTGGAGTGTCTCTCGGCAATGGCAGCCTCAACGGCGCCGCCACTTTCACCGTGACGAACAGCCTCCTGCTGCCCGGCATGCTGAATCTCGGCAGTATCACCAGCACGAACACGACCACCGCGACCACCCAAACGTTGACGATTGCCGGGGCGGGTGTGACCACCCTTGGGGATGTGACCAATTCAGGCACCGCAGGGGCGCTCACCGCCATTACCTACTCCGGTTCGGGCATCCTGGATTTGAGCCGGGCGACGGCGGCTAACACCTACACGGGTGGCCTGACGCTGACCAGTGGCACGACTCGGGTGGCTAACATCGCCGGCCTGGCCAATGGCGTCGGTCTCGGCGCGCCCGCCAACAATGTCATCCTTAATGGCGGCATTTTGGAACTCCGTAGCGATGTCAATGTGACCTACGGCAACCAGTTCCAGTTGCTGGTCACGGGGAGTACTTCGATCAACGTGGGCGAACTCGCGGGCGGGACCGGGATTAATGGTGCGACCGGAGTCACGTTCACCCTCGGTGGGGTGAAGTCCACGGGCGCCGGCAAGCAGTTGAATATTCAGGGCATCGGGGCCGTCGGCAGCGCCACTCCCACCGCTTCTTTCGCCAGTAGCAGCGACAGCGTCAACCTTGGGGGCGTTGACCTGAATGCCGCGATCGCCTCGACCACCATCATTTACAATGGCCTGCCGCTGCCCGGCCTGCTGAACATCGGCAATGTGACCTCCAATACGGCGGGCGCCAGTGCGATCCTGACGGTCAACGGTCCTGGGGTGACAACCGTGGGGGATGTGTCCAACGGATCGGCCACGGTAGTGGGTCTTACCTATTCCGGCACCGGCATCCTCGACCTTGGCCGCGAGACTGTGAACAACACTTATACCGGTGGCCTGACGGTGACCTCCGGCACGACGCGGGTGACCAACTCCTTCGGCCTCGGCGCCAATACGGGCGCCATGGCAACCAGCAATAACGTGATCCTCAACGGTGGCGCGCTGGAAGTCCGCAGTGACTCGACGGTCACCTACAGCAACCAACTGCAACTCAAGGCCAGCAGCGCTTTGAACATCGGCGAGTTGCCCGGCGGCACGGGTGTCAATGGCGCGACCGGCATCACCTTCAATTTCGGCCAACTGAAAACGGCGACGACGGCCCTGACCTTGACCATCGCCGGCATCCAGGGCACCTCGGCGAGCAGCGCGGACAGCGTGACCTTTACCAACGGCGTGGATCTCAACGGCCTGGCCGCAACGACCATCACCAACAGCCTGACGTATCCCGGCTTCTTGAACCTCGGCGCCGTGACTTCGAATGCCGCGGGAACACCGGTGCTGACCATTAACGGCGCCGGGGTCACCACCTTGGGCAACGTGACCAATGGGATCGCCACAACTGTCGGAATTACCTATTCTGGCGGTGCGGGCGCCGCTGGACCCGGCATCCTGGACCTGAGCGGCGCGACAGTGGGAAATACCTACACCGGCGGCCTTACATTGACCGGCGGCACGGTGCGGGTGACGAATCTCTTTGGCCTCGGTGGATCGAGTAACGTCGTGTCCTTGAATGGTGGCACCCTGGAAATCCGAAGCGATGTCAACGCCAGTTATATCAATAATTTCATCTCCCCCGGCGGCGGCACCATCACCCTCGGCCAACTTCCCGGCGGCACGGGCGCGACGGGGGGTTACAACAAAACGATCACTCTCGGGAACCTGACCTCCACGGTCACGGGAAAAACCATTACCGTTGCGGGTATTGGCGGCACCAGCGCCAGCAGCGGCTACAGCCTGGCCGTGGGAACGGTCACGCTGAACAATACGGTCGTCGCCACCACGATCACCAACAATCTTCCCCTCCCGGGCACCTTGACGGTTGCCGGCGTCACCTCCGTCACCAGCGCCAACACCCTCACCTTCGCGGGCGTCAGCGGCTACACCACCATCTCCGGTGATATCACAAATGGCAGTGGCACCACCGCCATTACGGACAGTGGCACATTGACTTCGGTTCTGGTTATCAACGGCAGCGCTGGAACCAACTACACCGGCGGCTTGAACCTCACCGGCACCGGCACCCTGCGCGTCATGGCGGCCAGCGGTTTCGGCGGTAGCGGTAACATCGTCGCGCTCACCAACGGCACTTTGGACGTCCGCAACGATGCCGGCATGAGCATTGCCAACGCGGTCACGATCAGCTCCAACAACGTGACCATCAATGCCGACCAGGCCACCAGTGGCAATCTGAGCAAGACAGTGACTTTCGGCGGTGCGGCCACGACGCTGAATACCACGGCGAAGGTTCTCACCCTGACGAGCGGTAGCAACTTCGGGATGACGTTCACGAACGGATTCAATGTCCTGATCAATGGTTATACCATAACGAACAACGCCTCTGGCAATGTCAGCCTCGGTGCGCTCAATTACGCCTTCACCACGGCAAACGGCGCTCTGACAATCAACGGCTCAGGCTTGACAACGGTCGGCAACATCACGGGCACTACGGTTCCAGCGGCTCTGACTTACAGCGGCACGGGATTTCTCGACCTGACTGGTAACAACGGCGTCAGCAACCCCATTTCCGGGCTGACGCTGAGCGGCGCGGGCGGCATCACGCGAGTCAGCACTCCGGGCAATCTCGGCGCGGCCAACGACACGGTCACGTTTACTTCCGCCGGAACGGCGGCCACCTTGCAGGTGCGCAACGACAACGGTGGCGTCAGCAACGGAACGATCGCCTTTGGCAATACGGTCGCGCTCAACATCGCCTCCTCGCTAGCGATTATCGATGTGGGCAACAATGGCGGGGCGGCGGCCACGAACAACACCGTCGCGTTCGGTGCCCTGACCAATAATACAACAGCCCAAACGGTCGGCACCCTGACGGTCAATGGCGCCAATGGTTACAAGGCAAGCTTCACCAGCCTCACGCTGCCCAGTGGTAGCGGAAACACCACGACTCTCGTGGCCAACGTTCCGTTGAATATCACGGGTGCCGTCACCAACGCGGAGACCGGGTTCATCTCCACCAACTTTGACACCCTGACGCTCGACGGTGTGGCCGGCGGGTCGATTAGCGGGACGATCAGCGATGCGGTTGGGGGGTCCATCGCAGCGGGCGGAACGACAAGAATCCTCAAAGTCGGCACTGCGACCTGGACCCTGGCCGGCGCATCGAGCCCGTACGTTGGAAATACGACCGTCAATGTCGGGACGTTGAAACTCGGCGCTCTCAATGCCATCGGCACAGCGTCGGCGGTCACAATCACAGCGACCCTTGCCAATTCCACGGCGACGCTCGATCTCAACGGAAATAACCAGACACTGTCCTCCACCCTCACGATGGGCGGCAGCACGGCCACCAGCACTCCACAGATTCTACTGGGCAATGGCACCTTGACGCTGGGCAACGCCGCTACGGCCTTCAGCTACCCTGGGACGAATGCACCCCTGGCGGCGATTATTTCTCCCAATGGTGGCACGGGGACCGTGCAACTCGGCGTGGCCAACGCCGCCTTCAACGTGGTGCGGAGCGCGACCAACGTCGTCTCGCCTAACAATCCATTTGCGGCCGACGTGATCATCTCGGCGCCCGTCACGGATGCCGGTTTCGGCGGTCTGGCCAAGCTGGGGACCGGCGTTTTGCAACTGTCTTCCACCTCCAACGCGCTCAATGGTGTGGTCGACGTGCAGGCGGGCACCCTCAGCGTCGCTTCGCTGACCGACACTTCCGTCCTGAAGCTTGGGCTGACGACGGTAGCCGGCATCTTCCAGTGGAGCGGCACGGGTGGGCTTACGCTGAACACGCGCGCCGTTACGCTCAACGGCACGACCGGCGGCGGGACCATCGACAACTCCGGCGTCAACGGCTCCAACGCGGTGGTCATCAATACCGCCCTGGCCTTTGGCGCGGTGAGCTCGGGTATTAAGACGCTGACCCTGACCGGAACCAACACCGATGCCAACACCATCGGCGCGATCACGGATAACGGCACCTCGGCCACCAGCGTGACGAAATCGGGCGTCGGTAAATGGGTGATCGGCGCGACCAGCACCATTACCGGGACGCTCACCGTGAGCGCTGGCACATTGGGCATCGGTGCGAGCAGCAGCACGGGGCCACTGGCCGTTACCGGCGGCACGCTGGACCTCGGATCGAATAACTTGACGGTCGGTGCGGAAACGCTGACGACGGCGGGCGCCTCCATCATCGGTACCTCGGGACTGCTTACGGCCACGAGCTTCGCGGCGTCCAATGCGACCGGGAACACGACGATCTCCGCGATCATGGCGGGGAGCGGCGTGCTCACGAAAACGGGGCTCGGGAGCCTCACGCTCAGCGGGGTGAACACGTTTACGGGGAACGTCGTGGACAGTGTCGGCAATATCATCATTACCAAGAGCCAGGCCCTGGGACTCGGTCCGAAGACGATCTCGATCATCCCTTCCGCGAATCCGACCAGCCTCCCTGGACTTCGCCTCGATGGCAGCGGCGGAGCCATTACCCTGGCCGCGAACCTCAGCTTCACCACCAGCTTTGATGCGCTCAGTGCCGGCGTCCCGATTGCGAACAATGGTGCGATCATCAACGATGCGGGCAACAACACCATCCTCGGCAACTTCACTTTGACCTCGGGCGGCGGTGGAACCACGTTCCTTTCGAACGCGGGTAACCTCGTGATCGCGGGGAACATTGCCGCTTCCACTTCATTGCGGACGGTCCTCCTGCGGGGGGCTGGCTCCGGCCAGATTACCGGTGTCGTGAGCGATGGAACCAATCCAGTCGTGCTCAGCCACGATGACGGGGTCGGATCTTGGACGCTCGCGGGTGCCAACACCTATACCGGCGGCACGAACATCCCTGTGGGAACTCTTCGGCTTGGGGGTGGCGACAACCGCCTCCTCTCCACCGGTGGCGGCGCCGCCAACGTCGTCACCCTCGGCAGCGGGACCACTAGCGGTAAACTGATCATCGGCGGTGACGCCTCCGGTGGCACTGGTGTCGGCACCCAGCACAACCAGACCCTCACCCAGAACACCGCGACTTCCATCCTGACCACCAGTGGAACGGGATTGCTCAACTCCGTCGTGGGTGGCGCGGACGGTGGTACGAGCGCGGGGACCCCGGCCAACAACTCGACTCTGACCCTGAACATTGGCGGCGGCTTTACCGATACCTACAACGGCCTCATCGGCGGCGCGGGCACTTTTGAAAACAACATCAATCTCAACAAAAACGGCGGCGGCACCCTCGTGCTGGGCGGAGATCTCTCCCTCTGGACCGGCACCGGATCAGGCCCGACTGATCCGACGCGTCCGCTGCTGAATCTCAATGCCGGCGTGCTCATCCTCAATGGCACGATCAACACCGCCGTCATTAATTTTGGGGGGTTGTTTATCGACAATTCCATCCATGGGGCAAATTTTTCCCTCACCACTTTGGGCGGTTTGGTAAGTTTCGACTCCGTCACGGATTCCTTTGCGAGTAATAACCTGGTCGCGGCTTCCCATGGCGTCGCCTCCTTGAATATCCCCAACAACACGGGCGTGACTGACTATGCGGGGAGCGATATGTATCTCGGCGCGACGGGCGCCCGCGTCTATGCGGGGACGACCCTGGCTGCCGGGGCATCGAACACCTACCGATTTGGAGGCGGGTCCCCGTGGAATGCACCGAGCACGGCGTCCTCCCCAGGCAGCGGCGGCTACTTACAGGTCGCTGCTCTCAATGTCGTCACGGGCGCAAATAATGTCATCATCGGCGACAACGGAACTTACAACGGCGGTGGCGGCATCTTCGGCAATCTCAGCACGGTGGAATTCACCGCGGCGCAGAATTTTACCGGAACGCTTAGCCTCCTCGGTGGCACCCTCCAGTTTACAAACAGTAACCAGCTGGGCAGTCCATCAGTCAGCGCCAATAGCATCCTGCTGGACGGCGGCGTTCTGAACAACGGATTCAACGCCGTCCTGCGCTACGGTGCCTCCACGACAACAGATCTCTCGGCCCGCATTGGGATCGTGAGTGGCGGCAGCATCGACACGGGTGCCAATAACGTCATTTTTGCGACGGCGATCGGCAATGCCAACGCCGGCACCGGCGGCCTGAACAAGATCGGCAACGGCACGCTGACGCTGACCGGCAATAACACCTACGTCGGTCCTACGGGCGTCGGTGCCGGGATATTGCAATTAAACGGTGCGACCGGTTCGCTCTCGTCGAGTTCGAATCTTACGTTCGGCGGCGGCGGCACGTTCCGCTACGATAACGTCGGCGCTGGCGGCACGGTCAGCCAGACCATGGGCGGGTTGAGCGTTACCGCGGGTGACGCGACGCTCCTCTCGGCCCGGACGGTCGCTCAAAACACCAACCTGATTTTCTCCTCGCTGACGGTCCCGGTCACTGGCAGCACGCTCAATGTCGCAGTCACCGGTACTGGCAGCACAGCCGCCATTAACGAGGTGAGCTTTACCGCGGCGCCGACGGCTGGACAGTTCATTGATGGCCATTTGTTCTTTGGTGGCACCGAGTTCGCGGTTTACGACAGTCTTGGGTTCCTCCGGGCCTTATCGTACGGGACCGACAAGGACAGCACGGGAACCATCACATCGGTGAGCGTGGGGGCCACCACCACCCTGGGGGCCGGCGCGACGGGGGCGAATGTGAATCTCACGGGCGCTCTCTCCGCCCAGGTCACTCAAACTGTCGAATCCTTGAAGATTTCCGGGGCGGTCGGGATCACGTTCGCCGCCGCTGGCAACATCTTGACGGTCAACAGCGGCGGGATCATCAAGACGGGGGCGACCGCAAACTTCGGTAGCGCTGCCGCCAATGGCATCGTCCAGGCGGGTGCGACTGGGACCGGGGACCTGGTCGTGCGGCTCGACGCCGCCGGAGATGTGTTGGTGATGAACTCCTCCATCACCGCCGGCTCACTGACCAAGAGCGGCGCCGGCACTTTGACCCTCGCTACCGCCAACACGATCGGACCGGGGCCGATCACGATTAATGGCGGTGTTCTCGGGGTCGCGGCCCAGAACGAATACGGGACGGCCTCCGGCTTCACGCTCAATGGGGGCACTCTCAACTGGACTGCAGTCGCGGCCCTGCCCAAACTCTTCACACTCGGCATTAACGGCGGCGGCTTGAACATCACCAGCGCCGGTAACGAGAACATCGGCACGCTCGGCGATGCTTTGGGATTCCTCGGCGCGGGTGCGCGCACCCTGACCTTGAACAGCGTCATCGACCGAAAACAGACCTTCCAGTTTGTCATCGGCGACAACGGCGGGCCTACGAGTTTGGCGATCAGCGGGGCCGGCGACACGTCCTTGATGGTATTGAACGCGAATAACACCTACACCGGCACCACCACGATCAACCGGGGCATTCTCCAGCTCGCCAATGCCGGGGCGCTGCCGGGTGGTTTGGGCGGAGCCTCCATCACGCCGTCCAATACCGGCGGCGGCAATCTGATCTTCGCGGCCGCCGGTACGAACCGCGGCGTGTTGGAGTTGACCGATGCCAGCGGCGGCTTCTTCCGCTCGCCCGGAACCGGATTCGATCAAGTGCAATGGACCGGCAATGGTGGTTTCAGCAACGCCAGCACCACGCAAAACCTGGTCGTCAACCTCGGTGGCACGGGCGCGCTCCAGAAGTGGGCCTCCGGCAACTTCGTCCCCAATGGCAGTATCCTCGAATTCGGCGAGGGAGCGGGCAATGGCAACGCCACTGGCACGTTTGGAATCACCTTCCAAAACGGCATCGATCTCAACGGCGCGTCCCGCACCATCCAGGTGGATAATACCAACGCTCCCATCGAGGCGATCATCTCCGGCAACCTATCGAACACTTCGGGCACGGCTGCGGTGCTGAATAAATCGGGTGCGGGGGCGCTCCAGCTTACCGGTACGAACAATGCCGGGACCGGCGCCCTCACGACGACCGTCACCGGTGGCTATCTCGTCCTTGGCAATATGACGACCGCCGTCCCGGGCGCGGGTGGAGATACCAGCAGCCGATCCATCACGATCCTGGCCAATGGGGGAGTGGTGCTGCAGGGCGCGACGGACCTCAGTCCCTTGTTGAACCGGATCACTTCGGCCTCGACCGGCGTCGTAGCGCTGGACACCAGCAGCAGCGTCAATGTGGACTTCAGCGATCCCACGTACGCAAATATCTATCTGGGTGCCTATAGCAACCCCGGCGGCACCCCGATTTATTACAGCGGCACTATTACGCCGAACAGCAACACCTACAAATTCGCCAGCGTCGCGCAGGCTTCACCCGGCGCGGCGACCGGGGGGGTGGGCGCGGCGTTCAATGTGCTGGTGCTGAATAGCACCAACATGCTGGCCAACAATGGCAGCACTGTGCGCTCGGTCATCTTCGGCGGCAACAGCACCGCGCAAGGCGGCACCGGTGTCACTTATCTCACCGGCTACAATACCTATACCGGCGGCACGATCGTCGGTGAAGCGAGCGGCGCCGGCACGAACACCGATGTGGGCGTGGGGAACGATAGCGCCTTCGGCACCGGCCTCATCACCTTGAACGACGGCCGGCTCGGAGCACTCAATGGCGACCACACCCTGAGCAACAATATCAAGACCAACAGCACGACGGTGAACATCAGCCTGGGAGGCAGCCTCACCAGCGACGGCGTCGCGAATGGCGGCGGCATGACGATTCTGGGCAGCACCGACTTGAGCACTCTGACCACCGGCGGTCTCTTTTCGCGTAGCGCGGCCCAGCCCATCATCTTCATCGGGGACGTGAAGACGAACGCCTCGAATAACTTGAGCCTGGTCGTCGGATCGCTCTTCGAGTTCCTGACCACCCCCGCGGGTGCGGCCGCGATCAAGACGATGAATACCGGTGGCAAGGGCATCAGCTATGTCACGAATCCAAGCGGTGGCGTGGTCATCGACAGTGCCAACTCGCTGGGCGCGGCGCCCGCGGCAAACTCGGCGGCCTTTTTCAATCTCGGCGGTGTCACCAATGCCACCCTCCAGGTGTTGCCGGGGATCATCGCTCCGATCGCGCTGTCACCCAATGAAGGCCTGACCACTTCCTCGGGCGCGCTTTTCGCCTTCACGGTGAATGGAGCCCCGACGATCAATGACTCGACTGGTTCTGCCACGAGCGGTCTGATCGGCAATTCTCAACTGACCTTCGCCGGGGTGATCAGCGGATCCAGCTCGGGCGCTCCCGCCTTGAACAAGCTCGGCTTCGGAACCCTCACCCTCACGGGCAAGAACACGGCCACCCTTTCGAACGCGAACGGCATTTCGATCGCGGCCGGCACGATGAAGCTGGACTTCGCCAACAGCGCGGCGACCGATCCCATCTTTACCGTGACGACGGGTCTGTTGCTGGGCAACGGCACAGTGAGCGGGTCGGTCGGCACGGCTTCGAGCCTTGTCACGAGCGGCGTAACGCTGGCCCTGGTCGGCAAGAGCGGCCAGACGAACTCGCAGACCTTTGGGGCGATGACGAACGCGGCCAAGGACAACAACATCGTGTTCACGCAGAATGGTGCGACGGGATTGAACCTCACGCTGGGCGTCATCACCAACACCCTCGGCGGCACGATCGCGGTCACGCTCCCGACGGCGGGCACGTTTACGATCGCCAACACGAATACGGTGTCAACGCAAGGCATCCTCGTGGATGCGGGAGGCAACCCGTATGTGATCGTCGGCGGCACGGAATGGGGCGCATTGAGCGGTACCAGCCTGGTCGCCGGATCGACCGCCAGCGGTTCCTTCTACACCGCCAATTCCGCCACCGCGCTCACTGCCAGCAGCAACGCGGATCTGACGACCTCCGCCGCCTTGAGCGCCGCGAGCACGTCGGTCGCCAGCTTGCGTCTCAACACCAACTCCGCCTTGACCCTTGGTCTCGGAGCGAACTCCCTGGTGACGGGCGGCATCCTCATGGGGACGGGCGCGGGCAGCAGCAACCAGGTGATCTCCAGCACCACCGGCACGCTGCAAGGTACGCAGGTGTCCCTCGTCGGCAAAAACCTGGCCATCTATCAGGCCGACACTTTGGCCACGCTGACGATCAGCGCGATCATTGCGAACAACAGCGCCGCGTCGACCACTCCCGCCACCGCATTGAGCAAGGCTGGTCCCGGCACCTTGATACTCACCGGCGCCAATACCTACACGGGCGTCACCTATTTCAACGGTGGCACAATCTCCGTGGGGGCCGTGACCATCGGCGGCACCGCCGGGCCGTTGGGCGGCGCGGCCAGCAATGCCGCGACCAATCTCGTCTTCAGCAGCGGCACCTTGCAATATACGGGCGCCACGGGCACGACGGACCGCGGGGCGACCTTTGCCAGCGTCAGCGCGATCGATGTGACGCAGAGCGGCACGAACCTGACGCTGGCCAGCAGCACGATCGGCATCACCGGCCTGGTGAATACGCCCGGGATGTTGCGCAAGATCGGCGCGGGCACGCTCACGATCGGTGGCACCGGCAGCGATACCAATCTTAGCGTCGAAGTGGCGGCGGGAACTCTGAACCTCGGCAAGGCCAGCGGTATCACGGTGCAGCAGCCCAACGGGGCCGCGCTCATCATCGATAGCGGCGCGACCGCTCGCGTAACCGGGGCGGGCACGGCCCAGGTCGATACGGCCAGCAGCGTGGTGTCGAACGGCACGTTCGACCTGAATGCGGTGAGCCAGACCTTCGACGGTCTCGCCGGCGCCGGCACCGTGACGAGTGCGACGGGCGCTCCCACTCTGACGCTGGGCTCCGGCAACGATGTGGCGATTGGCGCCTACACCGTGGGCGCGGCGGCGGCGGGCGTGGCCAGCACCGGCTTGAACAATTTCGGCGGCGCCATCACCGGCACCATCGCGTTGACCAAGGCGGGCGCGGGCACCCAAATTCTGGGCGGCGCGGCGAATACCTATTCCGGCGCGACGACGATCACTGCCGGCACTCTGCGGCTCGGAATCACCAACGCGCTGCCCAATGGCACGGGCAAGGGGAACGTCATCATCATCGGGAACACGGTCGTCGGCGGGTTGATTGTGCCGGGGACCCTCGACCTGGGCGGTTTCGACCAGGCCATCAATGGCCTGAATTCCACCACCGGCGGCTTTGTCACCAATACGCCCACGGTCAGCTTCAACACTGCCTGGGGAACGACGGTTGGCGGAGTCTTCAGCGCCGCCGCCACGTCCGGCACCGATGTCCTCACCGTCGGCAACGGAAACGCGGCGGGAGCTTTCAATGGCGTCTTGCAGGATGGCTTCTCGGTCGTCCCCGGGACGACGCCCACCAGCGTCAACGGCATCCTGGCCCTGACCAAGACGGGCACAGGCACGCAAGTCTTGAGCGGCCCCAATACCGCCACCGGCTCGCTCACGGTCAATCAAGGCGAAGTCGATCTGAATACTAGCGGCAACAATGCCTGGTCCGGCAACGCAGTTGTGGCCGGCGGCACCTTGAAACTACTCCAGAGCAACCAGCTTTCGGATTCCCGTAGCCTCGCGATCTCGTCCGGCACGTTCGACCTGGGCGGCTTCAGCGAAACCGTGGGCGGATTCTCCGGCACCGGCGGCGTGGTGGACAACACCGGCAGCACAGCTTCCACGCTCTTCTTCGGGAGTAACAATGCCAACGGCACCTTCGATGGCGTGATCCAGAACAGCGGCGCCGGCGCCCTGTCGATCGTCAAGCAGGGCAGCGGAACCCAGGTGCTCTCCGGGGTCAATACCTACTCGGGCACCACCACCGTGGCCGATGGCAAGCTCGTTGTGGCCGGCTCGATCAGCGGCACGCTGACCGTCTCCGGCGTCTCCACCGCCATTCTGGCGAGCGGACATGGAACGGCATCCACCATCGGGGGCAATGTGACGCTCCAGAGCGCCGCCCTGGCGGCCGGAATCCTGGCGCCCGGTGACACCGGCGACACGTCAGGCACGTCCACGATCGGCCGGCTCAATGTGAATGGAGATCTGACCGTGGGCGGCGCCGGAGCGCCGGCCCATCTTGCCATCGAGATCGGCGGCACCACGGCGGGCACCTTGTCCGATCTGGTCAAGGTCGCCTCGACCAGCACCGTGACCCTGACCAATGCGAACCTCGACCTGACGCTGGCCAACAGCTTCAACCCGACGACACTGACCATCGCCACGTATAATAGCGGCACGAACCAACTGAACCAGAACGGAAGCCTGATCTTCATCGTCACGGGGTCGGCCAATGCGATCGTCGGAACTTTCGCGAATGCCGGCGCCGCGGATGGCAGTCTGACGGGCTTCGGAACCTACACTCTGGGCGGCCAGGAATTCGCCATCAGCTACACGGCAGATATCAACGGCAATCTCGGAGCGGGCTCTTTCACCGGAGGTCACGACATTGCGCTCATGGCCATCCCTGAGCCAAACTCGCTGGCCATGCTGGCCGGCAGCCTCGGCATGGCCCTTGGCCTTCAGCGCTTCCGCCGCCGGCGGAGCTGAGGTTGCGCACGGGTTCGACGTTCCGGAGGCTGCGTTTTCCGCAGTGGGCGCCACGAGGTGGGTTGCGCGGAAATTGAGATTTGAGATCTGAAATTTCAAATTTTGCCGCGGTCGTCCCGCCGCGGGCCTGGCTACTCCGAGGCGGCGAGCTTCTCTCCAAGCTTCTTCGCCTTGCGCAGCCGCTCATGGTGCGTGGCGCGTTGCTCGTGGATTTCGCGAACAAACTCCGCCGCCGATTCCTCATGGAGGCGCGCTCCCAGATCGAAGGCCGGATCGAGCAACTCCTCCCGGCGCAGGTCGATGAGTTCAAACAGCGTCTCCATCGCCGCGCGCTGCGAATGCGTGGCCCGGCGTTCCTCAAGCGCCGATTTTAGCAGGGAGAGGTCATGGTCATCGCCGAGGAATTCCCCGAGCACTTCGAAGTCCTGGGCGAGTTCCTCCATCCGCGCGGGGCAGGCGCGGCGGAGCAGACGGAGGTGAAACCACAGATCTTTCACGCGCTTGCGCCAGCGGTGCAGCCGCGGGGCGCTCGGCGTATCACGAGCCTTCCGGTAGCTGGCCCGCGCCCGCTCGTAGCTGCGGCGCACCGCGCGACGCATGTCCTTCCACCCGTAATCCGCCACGGGCCAATCCGGAAGGCGGATCAACATCTCCTGGAGATCGGCGCTGATCGCGGCGATCCCATTGGAGCGCACCAATTGCGTCAGGCAGCGACGCTCCCGGGCGAGAAAAGCATCCCGAAGAGTGCGGATCACGGGCGATGGCCGTTCGGGGAAAAAGCGGTGCTGGAGGTGCTGCAGCGTCTTCAGCAGCACTTCCGCGTCGCGCTTTGGACCGAGTTGCTGTCCGATTTTCCGCAGGATCGCCTCCTCCTCCTGATACCGCTTCTTGCCCAACGGTTCGCGCAGGAGCATGAGGATGGCGCGCAGCTTCTTGACCTGCTTCCGCGTCTCGTGGATCGTCTCGATCTCGGAAGCGGGCTTCGCGGCGCCGAGTAACTGCAGAGTGCGCGCCATTTCCTCGCGCACCAAGTCTTGCAACCCGGCTCCGATGCGTCCGCGAAGTTTGATCTCAAAGCTCATGATGGGGAAGCCATTGGAGCATGAGTTCGTGTTTCGCGCTCAATCTGGATTGGTGACAATTGCGTGTCGTTCCAGTGGCATCCTGGCTGTTCCACTTATTCCATATGCGAATCATGATCGAGCCTGCAGGATTGCGCGGAAGCCCCGCGGCTCAAGCTGGAAAAGCATGAAAACGGTCTTCCGATGCAGTGGCCTCCGGTGCGAATGGGGTGACTCGCTTCCGATTCGTACCGGGGATAACACGTTGAAACTTCCCGCGCTGCCTGCGATGACAATGGCATGGACTCCCCCGACGCCCTATTTCCACGGCCCCACCTTGCCTCGGAGCAACTTCTGACTCGCCGCGACGCCTTGAAATCCGCGGCGGTGATCGCGGCCGCTGCCGCCTTGGCGCCGCCCTCGGTGTCCGCCGCGGAGCCAGCGGCGCCGGATCCCCGCCGCTCGTCGCCCAGGCGTTACGAGATGAAGAAGTCGATCAACCTGTGGGCCTTTCCGTATCCGCAGCGGATGACGTTGCCGGAATGCCTGCAACTGGCGAAGGACGCGGGCTTCGACGGGATCGAATTGAATTACGATCTGGACAACGATCTCTCGCCAAAATCCGGGACGAAGGACTACGAGAACATTCGACGCCAGGCCGACAAGATCGGCATTCAGATCAGCGGACTTTGCTCCTTCCTCTTCTGGCC
>Ga0105237_10003308_pt1 | contig 19208 bp, 12 predicted proteins | sample KBSC24metaG_FD_81520 | JGI IMG/M metagenome (GOLD analysis project Ga0105237, IMG submission 81520) | Corn rhizosphere microbial communities from Kellogg Biological Station, Michigan, USA - KBS C2-4 metaG | ecosystem: Host-associated > Plants > Roots > Rhizosphere > Soil | place: Michigan, USA... | reverse complement strand
TGGGGATGGGACTCCAAGACTATCTACTTTAACTCCAACATGTATAACAGCATCAGCGAGTATACAACCACCGTGAATGGCGGTACGCCGGTGCGTTTGTTCGGTAATTATTTTAATACCATACATGGCGTAGTGGAGCACCCGCAAAGCGGCGAACTATTTTTTAGCGACAGCTGGGAGAGCTTTATTTTCCCTGAGCGCAAGCATTACAAAGGCGCATTCAATCCGGATATCCAATCGTATAATCCAAAAACTAAAGCCTATAAACAATACACCGACTGGATTGGTAAAGATTTTTGGACCACCATCGACAAAAAAGGCAACATCTATTTCGTATCAGATGAGGCCAACGGCGAGTATAACCTGTATACCTTCATCGACGGAAAAAAAACAGCCCTTACACAATTCGGTCTATCCATCAAACGCCCTTATGTAAGCGCGAATGGGGAAAAAGTAGTTTTTGAAAAAGGCTATCAATTATACACTTATGATGTAGCGTCGAAGCAAACACAAAAGGTTTCGATTACCCTCTCGCGTAACGATGTGCTCAATAAGATGCAGGAATTTGATGTTAAAGGCAAAGTCGAGTCGATGGATGTATCTGCTGATGGAAAGAAGCTGGCATTCGTATCGCGCGGGGAGCTATTCATCAGCGATATAGAAGGAAAATTTGTAAAAAAGATTGAGCGTGGAAATGCTGAGCGCGTTACCGAAGTAAAATGGCTTCCGGATAATAAATCGCTGTTGTTTGCGCAAACCCGGGGCGGCTATCCAAACTGGTACACCATTGCAGCGGACAAACCTGCGCAGGAAAAGCTGATAACTAATGATAAGCAAAGCGACCGCGTTATTACTGTAAATAAAGAGCATACCAAAGGCGTTTACCTGAGCGGCCGTAACGAGGTGCGCCTGATTGACTTGAAAACACTTGAAAGCAAAACCATCGCCAACGACGAGATATGGGGTTTTCAAAATGCCCAGCCATGGATATCCTCAAACGGCGAGTACGTAGTTTATACAGCTTATCGCAATTTTGAGCAGGACGTATTTGTTTATGGCATTAACTCCGGAAAAACCATCAACCTCACGAACAGTGGAGTAACCGAGACCGACCCATTCTGGTCGCCTGATGGAAAATACATCTACTTTACTTCAGCACGTACAGCGCCGATGTACCCAAGCGGCGGCGGTAATATCCACGTTTACCGTATGCCTTTGCAAAAGTTTGACGATGCCTTCCGCATTGATAAGCTGCATGACTTATTTAAAGAAGAGAAAAAAGACAGCACCGACAATAAAAAAGATAAGGACAAAAAGAACGACAAGAAAAAGCCGCTATCGGAACAGCCGGCACCAAAGCCACCTGCGGACATTGTAATTAATACAGACGATATTATGCATCGGCTGGAGCAAATAAGCCCTTATTTTGGCGTGCAGCGTAATCCTTACGTGATACAAAAAGGCGATAAAACACTGGTTTATTATTCATCAAATCATGCCGAAGGCAAATGGGCGGTTTACCGTACCACCATCCAACCATTTGAGGAGAATAAAACTGAAAAGGTTAGCGGCGAAGAGTCCGGAGGGTTTGATATTGTTCAATCCGGCGATAAGTATTATGCGCTGATAAACGGCAACATTTGCACCCTCAACATCGACGCCAATAAATTTGATAAAATAGATATTGGCTACAAGTTCGACCGCAACCTGGATGGCGAGTTCCGCCAGATGTACGACGAAACCTGGGCCGGGCTGGAAGAAAACTATTATGATGGCACCTTTCATGGTACCGACTGGAAGAACATGCACGACCGCTATGCAGCCTACCTGCCCTACGTAAACAACAGGAATGACCTGCGCGTGTTACTGAATGATTTACAGGGCGAACTCAACTCATCGCACCAGGGCTTTTATTCAAATGGTGATGAGGAGCATAAATATCTACGGTACGCCACTATGGAAACCGGGATACTGTTTGATAATGACGACCCATATAAAGTGGTATCGGTAGTTAAGAACAGCAATACTGATAAAGCCGGCATAGAAGTAAAGGCAGGCGACCGTCTGAAAGCAGTTAACGGGCAGCCGGTAGACGAAAAGCAGGACCGCAATTTTTACTTTACCAAACCATCGCTTGATAACGAGATGGAGCTGACTTTCGACAGAGGCGGCAAAGAGATTAACATAAAAGTACATCCGGAAAGCAGGTTTGGCCTAAACGAAGAATTGTACGACAGCTGGATTGATCATAATCGCGATGTGGTTAACGAAAAGAGCAAGAACAGAATCGCTTATTCTTATATGAAAGACATGGGCGAAGGCTCATTGCAGACTTTTCTGGAAGATATGGTTGATGATGCCTATAAAAAGGATGCGCTAATACTCGACCTGCGCTATAATACCGGCGGTAATGTGCACGATGCGGTGCTCAGGTTCTTATCGCAGCGCCCATACCTGCAATGGCAATACCGCGACGGCAAGAAAAGTCCGCAGCCAAACTTTGCCCCTGCAGCCAAGCCGATTATCCTGCTGGTAAACGAACAAACATTAAGCGATGGTGAAATGACCGCGCAAGGCTTTAAAGAACTGAAGCTTGGTAAAATTATAGGCACAGAAACATATCGCTGGATAATTTTCACCAGTGGTAAAGGTTTAGTGGATGGCTCCTTCTATCGTATACCTGCATGGGGCTGCTTTACACTGGATGGCAAGGATATTGAGAAAAACGGAGTTGCGCCCGACATCAATATTAAAAATACTTTCATTGACAGGCTGGAAAATAAAGACCCACAGTTGGACAGGGCTATTGAGGAGATAATGAAGGAGTTGAAGTAATTCTTTTCTGGGATTTCACCGATTTGAAAATGATTTCACCGATTATTTGAACCATGATTTATTTGATTTTAAGATTTAAAGGTATTTGACGCATGCAAGTCAAAATCAGGTAATCTTTGCATCAAGTAAATCAGGGTTCAGAAAGGTTTTTTCCTAACTTTGCCCCATCCAAATAAATCCATAAAATCGCATAAATCCCGGTTCCATGCATCTACATCTTTTCGAAAAACAAGTTTATACAGACCGCAGGCAGGTATTGAAGAACACGATGGCCAATAACGGCCTGATTGTGCTGATGGGCAATGAAGACAGCAGCATGAATTATAAGGACAATACTTACCTGTTTCGCCAGGATAGTACTTTTCTTTATTATTTCGGGCTGGATACGCATGGCCTTGCTGCTATTATCGATACCGATACGGGTGAGGAAGTAATTTTTGGTACCGAGCTTACTTTAGATGATATCGTGTGGACCGGCACGCTGCCCACCATCAGCGAGATGGCCGGCATGGTTGGCGTTTCCCGTACCGAACCTTACGGAAAAATAGCGGAGCATATCTACAAAGCAATGGCCGCAGGAAGGCCCGTACATATCCTGCCGCCTTATCGCCCTGAAAATAAAATTAAGCTGGCCGCCTGGTTAAATACCGACCTGGCAGGTTTAGCGCAATTTGTATCGGTAAAGCTGATAAAGGCCGTTATTGCACAGCGTGTGATTAAGACTCCGCTGGAAGTTGCCGAGCTAGAAAAAGCGGTAAATATCAGCATCGATATGGAGCTGGCCGTTATCAAATATACCCGTCCGGGCATTAAGGAATACGAGCTGGTGGCTAAAGCGCATGAGGTGGCTATTGCCAATGATGCACACCTGGGTTATCCCGCAATTATCACTACCCACGGCCAAACTTTGCATACGCATTATTACGGTAATACCCTTGAGGAAGGCCGCATGGTATTGAGTGATATCGGCGCTGAAAATGCCATGCATTACGGCGGCGACCTTACCCGCACCTTCCCGGTAGGCAAAAGCTTTACCACCCGCCAGGCTGAATTATACGAGGTTGTATTAAACTCCATGAACCATGCCATCAGCATGCTGAAACCGGGCGTACGCTATAAAGATATCCACCTGGCAGCCGGGGAAAAATTAATGGAAGGCCTGAACTCCGTGGGTATTACCAAAGGCGATGCTGCCGAAGCTGTTCAGGCAGGCGCACATACCATGTTCTTTCAATGCGGGCTGGGCCACATGCTGGGTATGGATACGCATGATATGGAGGATTTAGGCGAGCAATATGTGGGCTATACCGATGCACTGAAAAAAGAAACTCAAATTTTCGGATTAAAATCCCTTCGTCTTGGCCGCGAGCTGGAAGCAGGTTTTGTATTGACCGTTGAACCAGGTATCTACATCATCCCCGAACTGATAGACCGCTGGCAGGCCGAAAACAAATACGCTGAGTTTATCAATTACGATGTACTAAACACCTACCGCGATTTCGGCGGAATTAGGATTGAGGACAATTTTTTGATTACTGATACCGGCAGCAAGGTGTTGGGTAAATATTTACCTAAGAGTTTGAAAGAGATTGAGGGGTTAAAGGGGTAGCTATAATCACGCGTCATTGCGAGGCCGACCGCTCGCGGTTGGCTTCGAAGCAATCTTTGCACAGGACTGTAAAGGACCAGAATCTATAGGGTTACCTTGATGTCGGCGGACAGGAAATCATGAACTTTTACGCTTCTGTGCGGTATGACGCAGAGGTTGCTTCGTAGCACGTTGCAAGCAACGCGCCTCGCAATGACGTGCATAATGGTTTCCTTACTTCTTCACCAAATACTTTTCCTGCAATTGCTTTACAAACCGCATACCGCGCTGCATTAAGGTACCTTTACGATTCTTTAGGAAATTCTTGATAGCTGCATAGGCCTGGGCATCTTCCTTAATTTCAGTTGGAAAATGTTTGATTGGTTTTTGTGCGATGCGCACCTGGTACATGCTCTCGTTGTTGGAATGGGTACCGCTGCCGTCGTTACCGATATTTTGAATTAGAGATGTGGAGGGGTTAAGCGTTAAGCCCCCTTTCAGAAATATTGATGCATACCAGCGAATAGCCCAGGAGTTGTTTTTACCAGCCTTAAAACCTGTCAGCTGTTTCCAGAAATTCATGGTGCCGTTGATAGAGAACTGGTCGCTTTTTTGGCGGTCAAACTGGTTGAGCAATACATCTACATCGTCCTCAAAATTCACCCAGGCCCTGGCCCATGTTGCCCATCCCCAGCTGGTGGCCGCACGCCAGAAAAAAGCTTCAGGCAGTTTTTTATCAGCCAGCTCATACATATAAGCGCCGATGTGCATTACCTTTTCGTTTTTGGCGTAATGGTCTAAGGCCTCGTTAAAGTATTGCAATGTATAGGGCGACGACAGCAAATCATCCTCAAAAACAATAATCTTCCCGTATTCATTTACCAATTGGGTAACCCCGCTGATGATGGAATTGGCCAGGCCAAGGTTATCCTTACGGTTGGTTACTTTAACGGATTTAAATCCGATTACCTCTTTTATCAGCTGCCTTACCTCATCAACTTTGGCCTTATCGGCAGGCGTTTTTGGCGCATCAGAAAAAATGAACAGCCGCGACTCTTCCGCCAGCAAATTTTTTTGCAGGTAGCTGATGGTACGGCGCGTATGTTCAGGCCGGTTGTAAACAAAAAGGGCTATCGGGGCAAGATTTTGCATGTATCAGGTCAGAAAATTTCGAGGTGTTTGTCGGCTTTTCTACAAAGAACGGTATATGCGTTCGCTAATTGTTCTTCCTTCTTTTTTCCGAAGATTTTTCCAAGCGCATTTTTTACAGTGTACTCGACGGTAATCTTTAAATCAGTCACCAGGCTCTTCGTTTTCTTTTGGTTGATGTAGGTATTAAAACGAGTTACTTCAGGCTCAATCATTGAGGTTAAATCGTCCTCCACCTCAAAGCCTTCCGTGCTTAGCAAGTATCGCAGGGATGTAGGCGTATAAACATTAATGTGCCCGTAAGCAAGAAAGTGCTTTATCCGTTTATCCACTCCTGCACGATAGTCCAATGGCACTTCTATTACAAAATGACGTGCTACGCGTTTCAGCTCGCGCAGCAAAATACGCTCATGCTCCACATGCTCCAATACATGCGACAGGATAATCAAATCAAAGCTGTTATTCTCAAAAGGCAATTTATAGCCATCGAAAACTTCCACCGATTTGACGTTAGGTATATTTCTCGATTTGATATGCTCAACACCGCTTTCTGAGATTTCCACGGCGTAGTATTCAGGAGCGAAATTGGCATCCGCCAAAAACTTCAGTATACTGCCATCCCCGGCGCCAACTTCCAGCACCTTTTTAAATTCGCGGCCCTTGCATACATCAACAATATGCTGCGCTTTAAATTTCGCGCCAAGCATACGCCATGCTTCGTCGTGCTTTTCGTAAAATTCGTCGTACGCGGTTTTAACGTTATCGCTTAAGGCGGATGGCTGCATTGGCTTTTTTTAATTGAACTTCAAAGTTATATTATTCGCCAATTGTATGCAGATAAATTTGATTATTTGTGAATATGAGCCACTCATCTAAATAACCCCGCCCCCATGCCACGGTGTACCCACATCTCTTTCGTCGGTATTTTTCCGTGGCCCTTAGGGCCTACCGCTTGGTAGCTATTGAGTAGAAAGTAGTTATTGCCCCGTTAGGGGTTACCCTTTGACGCCTTTCCGGTGCAGGACAATATAAATCGCCCATCTGTCCACCTGTTGGGTAGCCGCTACGTGGCACAAATCACACTTATTATTCTTTTCTACAAAGCGGTAGACCCTACGGGTCATCGATTTTCTTTAGCCAAAACCTGTGGGGTACACGGTACGCCCCCATCGGGGGCAAATATTGGTAGAAAACCCAAACAAATATTTTTCGCTCCGTAGGTGCGTAACACGGCATGCGGGTGACGCTCGCAATGTGCACATTTAGCTATTTGTATCGTTATCCTTCAAACCAACAGATGACGTTAACGCTGCAAAATGTGGAAAACAGGGTTAACACAACTTAACACATTTCGAGAAAAAAAACAATCAATTTATTGATTATCAATTATTTATAAAAAATAGGTGATTTATCAAGTTATCAACATTTTTAAAATGCACTAGCAATCGGCTTAATTATTGTGAACGAAATTTAAGGATAGGTTACCCAGCTTTCTTAACCACATAAAACAACATCCCGCCCCTCGTTTTAAACCCAAGCGATTCATATAGCTTAACCGCCCTTTCGTTTTTTGCAAGTACATGCAGAAACGGAATTTCGCCGGCAGCCTTTATCCGCTCCACCTGGTACATAATCAATTGGGCGGCATAACCTTTGCCCACATGGTCGGGGTGGGTGCATACTGCGCTTACTTCGGCGTATGGTTTCGGGTTCATACGCTGACCGCACATGGCCACCAATTGTTCTCCGTCAAATATCCCCCGGTAATGGCCATACTCAATCGTTCTTTGAGCAAACGGGCCCGGATTCGTAAGCTTGGTTAGTTCCACCATGGCGGGCACATGTTCCTCAGTTAGCGTAACCAGGGCGTCTTTAAAATCTATCTGTCGGGCCGGTGTTTCGCATACCATTTGCAGGCAGTCCATACAGGTAATCAATTCCCATGAACCAGGTATTGTTATCTCAACCGGAGTAACTACGCCAAAAACCGAACCCGCCGGGGCAATTTCATATAGCTTTTGAAGATTATCTACTGTATTTTCCCGTAAGGCAGCAAACGGTGATACTTCGGGATGAAAATATTTTGCATCGCCATCGCCAACGGCAAATAGAGCGTTTCCGGTTTCCAGTGCATTCCAGGTGGGGTTATCGAGCGGGTGTTCCATTGGTTTATAATGCCGATAGTCGACGCTTCAAATCTATAAAATCACTTTTTGTTGAAACGGCAATCTCCTTGTCATTTTTCCCACCTTCAATTGTCGTTAATGCCACTCACCCTTGTATTCCATAGAAACTAATTTTGCTACCGTCAACTTTTTTAAATTTATGTTATGAGCAAATTGAATAAACAATTTACGGCGACATTATTAAAAAGCCCTAACAAAGGTGGCTGGACTTACGTAATTTGGCCTGAATCAGTATCTTTCTTCAAAACGCGTGGATTGGTAAAAGTCCGCGGAACTATCGATGGACACCCGTTCCGAAGTTCATTCATGGCGCTGGGCGATGGAAGGCACAAATTGCCAGTTAAGTTAGAGCTGCAAAAAATCATCGATAAACAGGAAGGAGATGAAGTGGATATTGTTTTAGAAGAACGGCTTGACGGGAAGGAATAGACCGGCAAATCACAGTCAAATTCAGCTTTTTTGATATATTTACATCAATCCAAAAGCTATGAAGACAACGCTGCAAAATATCCATCCTATCATTTTTCTCCTGGTTGCTACAACGCTCGAAGTCTGCGGCGATGCCATCATCAGAAAAACGATATACGAGCACACAGGAACCGCAAGAATAGGCTTTGGGTTGTTAGGCTCTTTACTGCTTTTCGGATATGGTTTTTTCCTGAATTTAGCCCCGGTTGAGTTTGGCAAGGTAGTAGGCCTGTATATAGCTACCTTGTTTATCGTTTGGCAAATAATAAGCTATTTTACTTTTAAATCTGTGCCCTCTCTCCCCGTTATTGTAGGCGGTTTATTTATTGTAATAGGTGGATTGATAGTTACCTTTTGGGGCACTAAATAACAATGAGTTGCCTGCCATTCAGCCTAAAACTGCTGTAAATAGCTAATCTTCGCTATCACGTGGTCTTCGGTTTGCGGGTGCAGCACCAGGTTATCGGCCACGCCGGTTACGCCACGGTTATATATCAGGTAAACGTATGACAAAGGCGCAAACTCCCACGACAGCCGGATGTTATAATTATCATCATTATTCAAGGAATTTTTTTGGTAGATGCCTGTCAGTTGCAGCCTCGGGTTCAAAGCAAAACGCCCCTGCAAAATATACAGGTTTACCGACTCAGTTACCTTTTGCTCGCCAACGCCTTTAAAATGGTTGTGGTTAAATTCGCCCATTAATGAGATATACGGTATCGGTGCAAATTGGAGTTTCCAGTCGGCCGAGGTCAGGTGTCCGTTGAAGTAGGTACCCGTTTTCCAGTCGAGCATAAGGTTCACGATTTTTGAGGGGTCAGTGCTTAGCAGGATGTTGTGCAGCGTATAGTTATAGTCGCCGGGAGCAATATTGATATCGAGCGGATTGAAAACTTCTGTCAGGTGTTGTTTGGTTGGCGTAAAACCATACCCTAAATAAGCCCCGCTTTGCAGGTTGAACCAGATGGGATAAAACGCCAGGCTCATTTCGGCAAACTTGCCTGTAGATGCTGTATAATATACTTCCGGTAAAAAGCCAGGCTCAAAGGCACGAATAAAGTTCTTAAACGGCAGCAACGAACCGCGGTAATAATAGTTCATCCCCGGCGTAGTGCCGATAACATCCTTACGGGATACGAACCCCAGTTGCGGGTCGAAATCTTTGGTAATGAACGACTCCGTCCACCAGATTTTATATTGATTGGTTGAGTTAATGTATTGCATAATTCCACCAAAGCCCTTTTGCCCGGTGTTAGTAGTGGTCGATTGGGTGAGTATGGCGTTAACCGATTGCGATTCGCCCAACCTGAAAAATCCATCAACAGTACTTTCAATATTCGATGCGCCGGGTTGATTTTTAACACTTACCAGTGCCCCAATCCGGTTTTGACTGCCAAAGTTTTCTGAAACGCGGCCTACAAAAAAATTGGTACCGGGTAAGTCATTGTCGCTGGCCTGCCGCATTACAATTGCGCCATAGTTAAGGTTTGATGACCGGTAGACGAAGCGCCCGCCGCCAACAATTGGAATCGGATTGCCATTATCATCCAAGCCTATGTTACGGCTAAAAAACGGCTGATACCGCATGGCCCCGCCCGAACCATCTGTAAACTGACTTACTCCTACGCCGAACAGTGAAGCATTCTCCAAAAAGAACTGTCGTTTTTCAGGAAAGAATACCGAAAATCGGGTAATGTTATTTACCTGCAAGTCCGCATCTGCCTGGGCGAAATCGGTGTGGGCTGTAAGGTCGAGAATGGAGTTGGAGTTGATGGCCCATTTCAAATCTCCGCCGGCCTTAAAGTGCGTACTGGACGGCTTTACATCTGCCCCGAAGTTACTGTAATGGTCGTATGAGGTGAGGATATAAGGCTGCACCCGTATGTTGGTAGTTGGCGGTGGTGGCTGCAGGTTGGTCAGTTCCCCGGCATAGTTCATGTGCGTTGCGCTAAATACCCTCGGAAAGGGCGAAAAAGCACTGATTTCATTAGTCAGTCTCCGGTTACGGTAGATATTCAGCCCCCAGCTTTGAACTGTATCAGCACGTTTAGGATAGCGCAATGTTTTCCAGGGAATGGCTATTTCGGCAATCCATCCTGCATCCGTCCGCGTGGTACGTACCTCCCAAAGGCCGTTCCAGTCTATATCAAAATATAAATCATCGAAAGCCAGCAAATCGCGCTGAACGCCGTAGGCATTGGTGGCAAAAACCATCGCGTTACGCTTATCATTAAAAGCATCAAAGCTCAGGTTTACCAAATCGTGCTTAGTAAAGTCAAAATCGCGGATAAAATCGGTCGCGCGGATAGCTTTTTTACCCAACGGGTCTTTGGAGATAATGCCGAAATACAGGTACTTTTGATTATAAAGCACTTTTACCTGTGTTTCAACACTGGGCGCTTTACCCTGGTAAGGCTCTATTTGTATAAACGGCGGTGATAGTGCCGCCAGCGCCCATTCCGGCTCGTCCAGTTTACCATCAATATTAAGTGTTGCGGTAATTTTTGTTGCGCGTATTTGCCTGCGATTGGTATCAGGATTGAAGAAATCAGCATCCTGCCCAAAAACGTGCGATGCAAACAGGACAAATACTAAGAAAAGTAAACGTTTAACCATGGTTTATATGACAGGGCGGGGCGAATAAAAGTAATAAATTAACACGATTTCAGGATGAAAAAGATTAACAGGATTTTTGGTATTCGTCCCTATGTCCCCGCAGGTTCTCTCTGAGAATTAACTTAACCCACAAAAAATTCGTTCAATATTAAAAAGGGCCATCGGCCCGAAACATATTGTAGCCCGGGGTTTCAACCCCGGGCACATTCGGCAACAAAATTAAAAGTACCATCGGCACGACCCATATTAGATTGCGGCTTCGAAAATATCGGCCAAACCTACGGCGCTTAATCGTTTTTGACTTTTTGACCACGGGTTAAAACCCGTGGCTACAATATCGGCCGAGGCTACGCCTCTTTCGTGTCTTGTACCTCTACATGCCCTCGCACAAGAATCTGCGAAGACCTTTAAGACAATCATCGGTTGTAAAGTAAAAATTCACCTTTTATTGCCAATTAAAACCCTATATCCTAAATTTGACAACAATAAACCTGCTATCTCTATGAAAAACGAAGAAGATGATATAACCAATCAGCCATTGAGCAACGACCCCGAGGAAAACCTGCGGATAGAAAATGAATTGCTTAGACTGAAAATACAGGCCGAACATGGTGGACAATCACACAGCACCGGCAACCTGCCGCCCGATTTGGAAAATGAATTCCTGAAACATGTAATGGCCTTCGAGCAAAATTATGCCAATGCCAAACAAGTGCTCATTTATGACTTTATCGGCCGCCCCGAATTTACAAAGGCGGAGGATTTAGACGATAGTTCCCTCGCCCCTGCTTTGCTGCGTGTTACCGGTCAGCTTGGCTTAAAAAATATTGTGGTGCATTTTGATGACGAGCTGGACAGCCGCACCCGCTATAAATTCATTACCGAAGAGCTTTTTGATAAAGAAACCGATGACTTTATGGTGCCGGGGATGACGGTAAACTTCGACTATGAAGAGTTTCATCCCAATCACCAAAAAGACATCGCCGACAAAGCCCACCGGTTTATATCAGGCTGGTTCAACAAAGGTTTTAATGAGCATAGCTACGAGCTGGCCGACTACTTTGTACTACCCGACCGGCGCACCATGAGCCGTAAGGATATGGTTGCCCACCTGCACCATATCTTCGACGCTTTTAAGGGATTTAAAGATGATAAATACCGTATCGGTGAGGTAAAATTCGAGCTAAACGATAATGGCGGATTGGGCCATGCGGAAGGTGCGATAAAGTATGCTGCTATACTCGAAAGCGGCGAGGATATTGAGTTTAATGGCCCGTTTAAGCTTTACATGTCATACGATGACGGGTATTGGGGGATATTTCATATCGTTTTCCCGGGGTTTACTTATTGAGAAGTTTATAGCTGTTAGGTTATTAACCAAGATGGAGCGACTACTGAATCGGGGCGCTTTGTTTAAGGATTTCGCGAAGCTTAATGAATGAATTATATGGGCCAACAGTTAGGGTTGCGTTAACAAGCCACGACGGAATACTGCCGCCAGGATTTACACTAAATGTGTAGTCAATTTTAAGACTGTTTGAACCGTTGGGGGTAACATTCCAAAGTGCCAGCGAATATGGCACACGAATGTACCCTTCTTTTTCGGGCAAGTAGAACGGTAGGCTTTTGGCTTCAATATTCAATACTTCAGCTCCGCGTTTTATGTTAAGCTCTACTACCAGGTCGCGGTTTTTGATGGGCCAGGGTAACTGCGATTGTGTATAATATATGATGGACTGTGCATCCGGCTTTTTAAGGATTTCAGACCGTTTATTGGAATACACCCATTTATTATAGCCGTCAATATTCCTCAGCGTACTTATTAAGCGATCTTCGGTTGTATTCAATTCACACACAACTCTTAATTCTTTAATATCGCCTTTGGCTGCCTTGCGGGTATAAACTGCAATTCCGTCCTGGTTTTTTCTAAGCTCCCATTTTCCCTGTGCCATCAGGCTCATTGCCGTACAGCAATATATAACAAACAGTAAAAGGCTTTTTTTCATATCTACCGGTGAAACTGTTGCAGGCCATAAGAACCAATCCAACAAATTAAGCGCCTGATATGTGCTTTTGATTTACAATTTGTTACTAAATCATTATTAAACAAAAAGCGGCTGTACCTTTTTCGTACAGCCGCGCTTTTACTGGTTAATTAAATATTATCTCACAAACGCCATTGCTACGCCGCCATCTACATTCAGGACATTCCCTGTCGATTTATCGAGCAAACCGCCGACAAACACAAAGCAAGCATTAGCTATATCTTCTGGAAGGATGATTTCGTTCAATAAAGTCCTTTTGGCATAATAAGCCGGCAACTCCTCAATAGTAACACCGTAGGCCTTGGCGCGGCCTGCCGCCCAGTCGCCTTCCCATATTTTACTGTCGGCAATTACGGCGTCCGGGTTTACTACGTTTACGCGGATATTGTCTTTACCTAATTCTGCAGCATTTAACCTGCTCAAGTGTAATTGGGCTGCTTTTGCAGAACCGTAACCCGCATTATTCGGACCGGATACTACCGCATTTTTGCTAACGATGTTCAATACATCGCCGCCGGTGCCTTGCTTGCGCATAACATTCACGCCGGCCTGGGTAACCATAAACTGGCCTTTCACCAATACGTCATATAATAAATCCCAATCTTTTTCGGTATGGTCTTCAATCGGTTTGGAGATGGACAAGCCTGCACAATTCACCACCAAATCCACACCCGCAAATGCAAGCACTGCGGCATCATAAGCCTTTTCAATTGCAGCTTTATTGGTAACGTCCAATACAGCAGTAGTGTAAACGTCTTTGCCGTATTGTTTTGCAAATTCCTGGCTGGCATGTTCCAAACGACCGGCATCGTTATCATTGATAATTACACAGGCACCTTCATCAGCAAATTTTTTGGCTATGGCTTTACCAATGCCTCCCGCGCTACCGGTAACTAAGGCAATGCGACCGGAAAGCGGTTTCGGTTTCGGCATGCGCTGCAGCTTAGCTTCTTCCAGTAACCAGTACTCTATATTGAAAGCTTCCTGGCGTGGCAGCGAGGTGTATTCCGATATCGCTTCCGAACCCTTCATTACGTTAATGGCATTTATATAAAATTCGGCGGCAACGCGGGCAGTCTGTTTATCTTTTGCAAAGGTGAACATACCTATACCCGGATATAAAATCACTACCGGGTTTGCATCGCGCATGGCCGGGCTGTTCGGGTGCTTGCAGCTTTCGTAATATTCGGCATACATTTTACGGTAGGCCTCAAATGCAGGGGCAAGTTTTTCTTTTATCGCTTTGGCATCTGTCAAATCATCTTCGGCACCCAGCTCCAAAACCAGCGGACTAATCTTAGTCCTCAAAAAATGGTCGGGGCAACTGGTGCCCATCGGGGCGAGTCGTTCCAAATCATTTGAATTAATATATTCCAGCACGCGGGCGTCATCTGTAAAATGGCCAACCATCCGCACATTGCCCGAGCAAAAACCGCGCAGTGTAGGCGCTATCTCAATGGCTTGTTTTTTGCGGATATCTTCTGAAGGGCTGCTGATTTTACTGCCACCGAAAACCGGACCTTTTTTTCCATAATTCTGCTCCAAATATTCTGCACATTGCTCAATTACCTCAAGGGTGTTGATATAGCTTTCATACGCAGTATCTCCCCAGGTAAACAAGCCGTGCGAACCCAACATTATCCCACGGATGCCGGGATTATCATCAAGGCATTGTTTCAGTTTCAGGCCCAAATCAAAACCGGGCCGCTGCCATTCTACCCATCCTATTTTCCCGTTAAAAAGTTCCTGTGTTATCTTCTTCCCATCCTTTGCTGCCGCGATGGCAATAGCTGCATCCGGGTGCAAATGGTCGATATGCTTAAAGGGCAAAAAGCCATGTAAAGGCGTATCGATAGACGGCGCTTTTGAGCTTAGGTCGAATATGCAGTGGTTAAACAGCTCTACCATTTCGTCCTCATGCTCGATGCCACGATACACATTGGTCAAACTGCGCAGGCGGTTAACGTATAGTGCCGCCAGGCCGCTTTTCTTTAAAGTGCCCAGGTCGCCGCCGGAGCCTTTTACCCACATCACTTCAGTATCTTCGCCCGTTAAGGGGTCTTTTGCTATTACTTTGCATGAGGTGTTGCCGCCGCCATAATTGGTCAACCGCAAATCGGCGCCCAACAGGTTGGAGCGGTAAATAAGCAATGCCACTTCATCACCTGCAAGCTCCGCAGCCTTTGCATCATCCCATAAATAGCTTACATGCTTAAAATTTGTTTCTCTGACAGACATAGTGTTTTTGTTTGTATTTGATATTTAGAGCCAGGAATCAAGATTCAAGAGCCAAGACAGAAAAACCTACCTGGTCGATATCTTCTTAATTCTTTGCCTTTTCTATCTTCTTGAATTATATATCTTTTCTTCTTGATTCTTGACTCTTGCTTCTTGATTCTTGATTCTTGCTTCTTGACTCTTGACCTCTTGATTCTATTCCCCTCTACTTAACAGCGTTCCCATATCCCACTATCAGCACCGATAATATAATCACCGCTATCCCCGCAACCAACGTACCGAACGCTTTTTTACTTACACCTTTCCATTCTTTTAACGCAAGGCCCCAGGCATTTGCAATCAGGATAATGAATGCCATGTGCAAAATCCACGAACTGGCGCCATTGCCGAGCTTGCTTTCGCCCATCCCATAAAAAAAGAATTGCAAAAACCAGGTGGTACCCGCTAGTGCAGCAAACAGATAGTTTCTGAGTAAAGGCGACTTTGCATTGGTATAATCGCCAAAGGTTTTGTTGCGGGCATTCAGTATCATACACCAGATAAAGTTGGTAGTCAGTCCGCCCCAAAGCACTACAATATATACCACGTTATTGCGGTACAGGAACGACGTCTCGCCCGGGTGCGATGCTAAATGTGCCGCATTCGCCACATCCGCCATGGATTTTCCGGCTTCAAGGCCGAAGTTAAAGCAGGCGCTTAAAATACCTGATACTATCGCCACAAAAATACCCAGACCGAAACGGTAATCTTTATTTTCAGCCTTAGCAGTAGAGTTTTCCGAAAGATCTTTCTCTTTAAGCATGCCGGCTTTTCCGCAAATAATAATACCGACAACGCACACGGCAATCCCAAGCAAAACCAATTGCCCCCAATGTGATGTGGCCAGTGTAGCGATGGTATCTTTATCTGCCTTTGGTGAAAAATAATAGTACACAGATGGTACCAGCGAACCAAACACCGCACAAAGCCCCAATATAATGGTGCTGCCCAGCGATACGCCCAAATAACGTACCCCCAGACCATAAGTTAAACCACCGATACCCCACAGAACGCCCATCAGGTAAGTCCATCCGAGCACGCTCATGCTGGTTTGTTTGATGATATCCATGAAACCAGGAATGGTTAAATATGCGGCAATCGGCGGTACTATCAGCCAGGAAAATATTCCCCCAACAATCCACATGCTTTCCCAACCCCAGCCCTTTACTTTTTTGTAGGGGATGTAAAAACTACCGGAAGCAAAGCCGCCGATGAAATGGAAGAATACGCCGAAGATGATGCCCATGGTTTGGTTGGTTAGTGTTTTTTATCGTAGGGGCATATTACATACGCCCTTGAATATTGTTTTTTATTTTCCTTCGTAGAGACGCGATGCATCGCGTCTTTGTTCGACATGCAATTGTTTATTGCATGGTTTTGTACGTTGTACAACCTGTCCTGCGGGAGACGCGAAGCATCGCGTCTCTACATTACACACTATTGTCATTGCCCTTGTTGGTGTTTTACCCACAAAGAACATGGTTCCTTTTCCGCCCTTGTCGGTGTTGTCACCGACGAGGCATTATCACCGACGAGCGTTGTCACCGGCAAGCACTATTTCGCCGTGCTAAAATGATATACCCCCGAACCCACATTCACCGGCACATAGCCATCCTTCGCCTCGCCCACCGTTACACCAGATATGTTTGCCAGCGCCTTGCCGTCTTCAGTTATCGCGCTGCCGTTTGTGCCGGGGATGTAAATCGTTGCTGTTGTGTTTGCCGGTATTTCTACGTCCAGTTTAAATGTCGTTCCATCTACCGACCAGTGCGAGCTTACCTTACCATAGTTGGTTTGATAATCTGCCGCTACATTGGTCAGGTTTCCGCCGGGGGTCGGTTTAATGGTGATGCCTTTATAGCCCGGCGCATCGTCTTTTGTGTCAATACCTGCGATTACGCGGTACATCCAATCACCGATGGCTCCATATGCGTAATGGTTATACGAGTTCATGGTCGGCGTTTCGAAAGTACCATCTGTGCGTATGCCATCCCATCTTTCCCAAATAGTAGTAGCGCCCATTTTAACCGGGTACAGCCATGACGGATAGGTTTCCTGCAACAGCAAACGGTAAGCTACATCGGCATGGCCAAAGCGGCTCAGTACGCGGCATAGGTATGGCGTACCCAAAAAGCCGGTAGTGAGGTGGTTGCCATAACGCTGTATATTATTCGCCAGCCTGTTTGCCGCCTGCGCCCGAAGATTTTCCGGGAGCATATCAAACTCAAGCGCCAATACATAACCGGTTTGCGTGTCTGATGAGATCAGCCCGTTTGGGGTAACATATTCATTCAGGAATGCTTTTTTTATCTTTTCAAGGGATGCTGTATAAGCGGCCTCATCTTCCTTTTTACCAAGCACCCTGGCTGCATCTATCATCAACTGGGTTGAATGTGCCCAAAAACATTGTGCAATTAAATATTTGCTCGTAATAGCCGAGGTACCATCTGTATCATCGTTCACGCTGTAGAACAGCCAGTCGCCAAAATGGAAGCCGGTGTTCCAAAGGTCGTTTTTGCTTTTGTCCTGCATGTATTTTACCCAGGCCTTCATGCTGGCGTACTGGTTTTCCAGTATCTGTTTATCGCCGTAAGCGATGTACATATTCCAGGGGATTATTGTCGATACGTCTGCCCAGCCGGTACTACCCCCCGATTCATTCCTCCCGCTGCCTAATACATCCGGTATAACAAAAGGCACACTGCCGCTTGGGTATTGGTCGGCGGCGACATCTTTCAGCCATTTGGTGAAAAAATTATGCACGTTCATGTTATATGATGCCGTGCGAGAGAACACCTGTGCATCGCCGGTCCAGCCCAAACGTTCGTCACGCTGCGGACAATCGGTAGGTACATCCAGGAAGTTGCCCTTTTGACCGAACTGGATATTGTGCTGCAGTTGGTTAAGTAATGGATTCGAACAGGAGAATGTGCCTGTCGGCGTCATATCCGAATACAAGGCGATGGCTGTAAAATCGTCCGGATTAACGGTACCCGGATAGCCTTCCAGTTTGATAAACCTAAAACCTTGCCAGGTAAACTGCGGCTCAAAAGTTTCCTGTTGGCCGCCCTTCAACACATAAATATCCTGCGAACGAGCATTGCGTAAATTCTCGGTATAAAAATTACCAAACTTGTCTATCACCTCCGCGTGCGATACTTTAATGGTGTCGCCGGCTTTGCCTTTCGCTTTCAACTGTACCCAACCCACCAGGTTCTGGCCAAAATCGATAACCTGTTCGCCTTTAGGCGTTTTAAATACCTTCACCGGCTTAAAGGTCTCGTGCTTTCTTACCGGCTCGTTGTAAGTTGCTACTAAAATATCTTTATTAAAATTCTGCACGGTAACGCCTGACCAGCCTTTGTCATCAAAATTGGTAGTTGCCCAGTTTTTTTGCTGCATCCTGTCGTCAATAGTGGCGCCATTATAAATTTCGGCGTACCTAACCGGGCCTGAGTCTGAAGATTTCCAGCTGTCATCAGAAACGATAGTTGCCGTGGTGCCATCGGTATAGGTAACCTCTAGCTGGAATAATAGGGCAATGTCTTTCCCATAAAAATTCTGTTGGTTGGCAAAGCCGATATGCCCGCGGTACCAGCCGCTGCCCAGCATAGCACCAACAGCGTTTTGGCCTGCCTGTAATAAATCGGTAACATCATAAGCCTGGTATTGCAAGCGTTTATTGTAGCTCGTCCAGCCGGGAGTTAAGAAGGCGTCGCCTACACGGTGGCCGTTTATTTCTGCCTCGTACAAACCATGCGATGTAACATAAGCTATAGCTGATTGAACTTTTTTATTGAGACTAAATGCCTTGCGGAACATAGGGCTTGGCCTGTTTACCGAATCTTCTTTATAGCCGGGCGTTATCCATTGCGCTTTCCAGTCGGCCGGTGTAAGCAGGCCCATTTGCCAGCTTGCGGGTTCGCTCCAAGCGGATGCTTTGCCGGTATTATCCCAAACACGCACCTGCCAGGTATATTTTTGACCGGATTTTAAGGCCTCACCTGCATAAGTAATATACATCGATTGGTCGGACGCCACTTT
>Ga0105237_10003307_pt1 | contig 19208 bp, 13 predicted proteins | sample KBSC24metaG_FD_81520 | JGI IMG/M metagenome (GOLD analysis project Ga0105237, IMG submission 81520) | Corn rhizosphere microbial communities from Kellogg Biological Station, Michigan, USA - KBS C2-4 metaG | ecosystem: Host-associated > Plants > Roots > Rhizosphere > Soil | place: Michigan, USA... | reverse complement strand
GTTCGATCGCAGCGAGCGCGCGGCCCAGGCCCGGCCTGGTCGTATAGACCACGCCCCCACCATCGGGCGTGATGCGGAAATCCTCGATGTCGTCGGTACTGTCGGTGATCGCGGCGCTGCCGCTGCCGTCGGCCTGCGCCAACCACAACTGGACGGCGCCGCGATCGCGTCGACGATAGACGATCCATTTGCCGTCGGGCGACCAACGCGGCGTGATCGGGTCGGTGTACCCGCTGGGGAAGTTTGCGGCGCCTCGGGCATCCATGCGCAGGCGGAGGAAGGCGCCGCCCCGGTCGACCACCCGCGCTGCACCGCTTCGGAGGTCCACCACCAGCATCGCCAGGCAGAAGTCGTTGGCGGCGGGATAGCCGCGGCGCAACTGGAAGGCTGCGCGCGTTCCCTCCGCCGAGACCGAGAACAGGCCTTCGTCCTGCTGGTTCGGGTCGACAGGGCCGATGTCGCGCAGGCGAACCAGATCCTCCGGCACCAAGTTGCGCGCGGGGAAGCGGGCACCCGACGGCACGAGGTCGGTGCAGTCCGCCGCGGCCCGGGCCGCCACCGGCGCCAGCACCGAGGCGGCGACGGCGAGCGCCATGCGCAGCCTCACCACTGCTTGGTCACCGAGATGCTGACGAACCGCCCGACCGGCGACTGGTTGGTCGAGTCGAACGGGATCGACGACGCCGCTGCGTTGCGGATCCCGTCGGGCTCCCTGTCGAGCAGGTTCTGCACGTTGAGGCGCACTTCGAGGTTCCTGACCGGCCCATGATCGACCGCGGGGCGTATCGCGCCGCTCAGGTCCAGCGTCGTGAAGGCGCCGATGGTCTGCGTGGGAGAGAAGCGGTTGTCGCGGGTGCTGCCGACATAGTTCACCGAGGCCGATAGCTGCAGGCTCCGGCCTTGCCAGGCGGCCGTGCCGTGTGCCCGAACATGGGGTGGCGTGAAGATCAGGCCCGCGCGCGCCTCATAGGGCGCTCCCGCGACCGGCTGGCGCTTGCCGGTGAGGTAGCTCGCCGATCCCATCAGTTGGAGCTGGTCGCCGCCCCGCAGTGTCGCGGTGTAGTTGATCGCGAGATCGACGCCGCGCGCACGCTCGCGCGCGGTATTGCGCAAGCTTTCGTCGACCACTGCCGCGACCCGCGCGGGATCATAGGCCTGGCTGCTTTGGTTCTGAAGCCCGAGCGGTGCGCTCCCGATCAGGCCCTGCAGCACGCTTGCGCTGGGCGCGAAGCGCACGAAGCTCGCGGCCACGGGGTTGGTCAGCGCGGTCGTGAAGTCGCTGATGCCGCTCGCGATGCGCCCACGATAGTCGATGTCGAACCAGCTTGCCTCGATCCGCACGTCCGGCGCGGGCCGCAACTCGATCGACACCGTCGAGCTCGTCGCGCGTTCGGCGCGCAAGTCCGGGTTGCCGCCGGCGAGGAGGAGCACGGTCGAGCCGGGGGGAAGCGGCGGCGTGGGCTGGGGTGAGAACTGGTCCCGGTCCAGCAAGATGGCCTCGCGGGGCTGGTTCACCTGCTGCAGCGTCGGGATCTTGAACGAGCGTCCCCAGCTATATTTGAGCGAGACGTCGGGGTGCGGTTCATAGAAGAACCCCAGCTTCGGCGTGGCCACCGCATCGATGCCCTTGTAGCGCTCGTAGCGGACGGCAGCGCTGAGGCGCAGCGCTTCGAGCCAGGGCATGCGATTGGCAGGTCCGACCAGCGGGACCGACAGCTCGCCGAAGCCGAACAGGCTCTCGCGCCGCTCGACCGCGTCCCGCACCACCCGCGTGACGCCGCCGCTGGTTGCGCGGACGTTGAAGGCGAGCCGGAAGCGACGATAACCGCCCCCTAGGGCGAGGCGCACGTCGCCGCCGGGCAGCCGCAGGAGCGGGCCCTCGGCGCTTGCCTCGACGTTGGTGAGATAGTTGTCGTAGGCCGTTCGCCCGACCAGCAGCGCGCCGCTCGTATAGCGCATCGCGGTGCTGACCGTGGCGCTTTCCCCCTGCGTCGCCTCGATGCTCGCCTCCCAGCCGCCGCCGGGCCGGAGATGGAGCGAAGGCGTGATCGCGTAGGACCGGACAACGGGGAAGTTCACCTGGCCGAAATAGGTGGCCGGCGCGGCCACGGAAAACGCGGTGGCCTTGCGCGCACGGCGGTCCGCCAGCTGGGCGTCCAGTTCGAACGAGGCCCAGTCCGCCAGGTCCTGATGCCCCGCCAGCACACCGCTGACCTGCCGGCTGCCGCTGCCCAGCATCTGCGTGGGATGGAGGCTGCGCGTATACGCGCGGTCGCCGGCATAGATCGGCGTCGCCTTGCTATAGTCGAGCGCTGCCATGAAGCCGCCGCCGCTCCAGCGGGCGCCCCCGACGCCCGAATATTGCTGCTGGACGTTGCCGCCCTCGGTCGATGCGCCGACGCGGGCGCTGGTCAGGAGGCCGTCATAGTCGCGGCGCAGGATCAGGTTGGCGACGCCGCCGACCGCGTCCGAGCCGTAGAGCGCCGAGGCGCCGTCGGCGATGATCTCGATCCGCTCGAGCGCCACGAGGGGAATGACGGAGATGTCGACGCCCTGATTGACGGCGTCGTAAGGAAGGCGGTGACCGTTGATGAGCGTCAGCGTCGCGTCCGAGCCCAGCCCGCGAAGGTTGAGCGTCGTCGAGTTGTTGATGTTATTGTAGCCGCCCTGGTCACCGCCCCCCGCGACCCCGGGGTTTTGCCCTCCGGTGAAATTCTGCGGGATGATCCGCGATATGCTTGCCATGTCCGCAAGGCCCTGCTTCTCCAGGACCCGCCGCGTCATCACCACGACCGGCGAGGGGCCGCCGGCCCCGCGGATGCGCGTTCCCGTTACGGTGATTGCCGCGGCGCCCGTGTCGGCCGCGCCGGGCCGCGCCCGCACGACCAGCGCCCCGGCTTCCTCCTCCACGATCAGGCCGCTGCCGCCGAGCGCGAGCCGTACCGCCTGCTCGACGGTGAAGCTGCCGCGGACCGCGGGCGACCGCCGGCCGCGAACCTCCTCGTCGGCGAAGAGTATCTCGCGGCCCCCCTGGCGGGCCAGTGACCGCAGCATCGTCGCCAAGTCCTGCGCGGGCAGGTCGAACGTCGTGCGCTCCGCCTGCGCGCTGGCCGGCAGCGCGGCGAGCGCGGCGGAATATGCGGCTGCGGCGAGCAGCGCCGCGCAAAGACCCCTCTTCGAGATCGTCATTGGTTCCTCCCATCGCCGATGAAGCCCGGCGTTGAGCGGTTGACGCGGCGCCTCGCGAACTACGGGGCGGCGAGCGAAAAAAATTGCAGGGTCCCGGCCGCGGCTGGAGACCGAGGCCGCGTCCCCGCGGCGTCTCGAAAGGCCGAGCGCCCACCGCCGGCAAATTTTTCGTGCTGCCCGATGCGGGTCCGCAATCCGGCCGGCGTCTCACGGCAAAACGGAGACACCGACATGCAATTTCAGTTCTAGCAGCATAGCTGACGTCTAGCATCACGATGGGGTAGGGCTTGGTGCACCAGCGTGGCGAAGCCTGCCCGCACCGGCCATGCAATTGGGCTACACAAACGGGATACCCTGGCTGGAAAATACTTCCTGCCAGGCACCGTCAAGTGCGTACCCCTGGCATCACGTGGCCATCTGACTTGCCGACTTGGACCAACAACTTCCCGGTCCAACCGAAATAAGCAGGCTGCCAGCCAGTCTGCACGCCGAACGCCGCCTCCGGCGGACATTGCACGAACCACAAATCGGGGAACGACATGCGTCAAACACCTGCCTTGGCTACACGCGCCATCGTCTCGGCCGGGGCGCTCGCCTGCGCGGGCTCCGCGGCTGCCCAGACGCTGACGAAGATCGAGCCGCCGCTCGCCGCGGTGCCCGGGCAGACTTCCGGCTATCCGGGCGAGCCCGTGGGCCGGGACGGCGGCCCGGAAGAGGATCACGTCACGATCGGGGCCGGCGGTCTGTACCAGCCGGCCTATATGGGCGCGCGGAAATATCAGTTCCAGCCGATCCCCGCGATCGACATCAAGCGCGGGCCTTTCTTCGTCAATTTCCAGAACGGGATCGGCGTCGCTCCCGTGGACGACGGGACCTTCATTATCGGCGCCGGTGTCGTCATGACCTTCGAGAACTATGAGCGGTCGGACGTCCCGAACCGGTTCAACAAGATCGACATGGGCGCTGGCGCCCGCGGCTTCGTGACCGTGCGGCAGTTCGGCCTCGAGGCCTCGGCCGGCGTTACCCAGATCTTCGCGGGCGGCACGAAGGGCTTGATCGCCGACTTCAGCCTGTCGCGTCCTGTCGTCGTGAGCGACCGGCTGTTCCTCATGCCCTCGATCGGAGCGCGGTGGGCGAACGCGAAGCACAATGATCGCTTCTACGGCGTCAGTGCGCGCCAGTCCCAGGAATCCGGTCTCCGGCAGTTCCGCCCCGGCGCCGGCCTGCTCGACGCAAAGGCGGAACTCGGGCTGCAATACCGGCTGACGGGCCATATCGGGCTCGGTGCGGCGGCGGGCGTCACCACGCTGCTGGGCAACGTCAAGGACAGCCCGATCGTCAGGAAGAAGACCGCCCCGTTCGGCATGGGGTTCCTGACCTATACCTTCTGATTGGCCTGGGCATGGGGATCGGCATCAACCGAGCGGGAACACCCGTCGGGTCGCGAAGGACGCCGGAGGCAGCACCTGTCCTCCGGCGTCCGGAGCCGCGCGGCCGATCCCGATCCGACACGTGCCCCAAATGACCCGTGCTGGCAGTGGACCCGATATTGCTATGGCGAGCCTTCCACGCGCCCCCTGCGCGCTGCCTGCCCTCTTGCTAGGCGCCTGCGCCTTGCAACCCGACTATCGCCCGCCCGCGCTGGACGTGCCCCGCGCATGGACCAACGACCCTGGCGGGTTGCCCGAAACGCTCGAGACGGCAACGCCGGATACCCCGAGCTGGTGGTCGCAGCTACACGATCCGGCCATCGATCACCTGGTGGCGGCGGCGCTGCGCGACAACCCGACACTGAGCGAGGCCGCGGCGCGGATCGACCAGGCACGCGCCGTGGTCGCGGTACGCGATGCCGGACGGGTGTCGGCCATCGGCATTGATGGCAGCGCCACGCGTGCACGGGATCGCTTCGACCCATCGGGGGCCCCAAGCTATCAGACATCGGCCGCGCTCGGCCCCCGGCTCTCCTGGGAGCTCGACCTATGGCGGCGGGTGCGCGAAGGCACGAAAGCCGCGCGTCGTCGCGTCGCCGCACGGACCGCGGATGCATACGGGGTGCGCCTGTCGATCGTCGCGGACGTCGCGGACACGGTCATCGCGCTGCGTGCATGTGTCCTAGTGCGCGGCGTGCGCGACCGCGATATCGCCTCCCGGGAGATTGAACTGACGATCAGTCGCGCGCGGTTCGCCTTGGGCAGTATCGCACCGGTCGTGCTGGCCACGGCACGAAGTAATCTCGCCTCCGCCCGCACCGACCGGGCTGCGCAGGAAGAAACCTGCCTGCGGCTGGTCGACGCGCTGGCGGCACTAACAGGCGTGGAAGCAACGACCATTCGCAGCCTCGTCGCGGTGTCGTTGCCTCGCGCCGCCCTGACCGGCGCGGGGGAGGCCACGGCCGATCCGTGGCTGCCCGTGCCGCCACCCCACCGCCTTGCGCTTCCGGCGATCGTATTGCTGCGGAACCCGGGCGTGGTGTCGGCGGAAAACGAAGTGGCGGCCCGCTGGTCCGAAGTCGCGATCGCCCGCGCCGAGCGGCTGCCGCGGATCGACCTTGCCGCGGTGCTTACCGGGCAGTGGGTCCGGGCGTTCGGATCGGACACCACCTTTGTCAGCAATTCCATCGGCGCCACGCTCACGGCCCCGCTACTCGATAGTGGCGCTGGCGCCGGCAATGTCCGCAGGGCACAAGCCGCCTATGGCGAGGCGGTCGCGCAACGCGCCGCGGCCATTCGCACCGCCGTACGGGAGGTCGAGGATGCCTTGGCGGCTCGGCAGTCGGCAGCGCTTCGCGTCGAGACCTCGCGGGAGATGCTGGAGAGCGCGCGCTTCGCAATGGAGGCGAACGCGACGCGCTGGCGCGCCGGCGCGATCTCGCAGTTCGAGTTCGAGGACAGCCGACGAACGTTCAACCGCGCGGAGCAGGGCGCCATCGATGCGAACGCCGACCGGGCGCGCGCCTGGGTCGCGCTGATGCGCCGCACCGGCCCCGCGGCAGACCCCGGCCCCATGCCGACCCCGGAAATCGAAAGCACATCTCGATGAACGGATCCGTCCCCGTAGCCCCCGATGCCGCGTCGCCAGCAAGGATCGGCGGCACGCGCTCGCCCCTGCGAGGCCGTGTGCGGGCAATAGCAATGGCGCTCGCGTTCCTGCTGGCAGCGGGGGCGGCGCTCTACGTCTTCATACTGCGCCCGGGCAACGGACCGGTGGCGACCGGGCAACCGCGTGCCGCGCTCACGGTCACGACCGCGACGCCGCGGCGAACGACGTGGCCGGTGGTCGTGGTGGCGCAAGGCGCCATTGCGCCGTGGGAAGAAGCGAGCATCGGCACGCAGATCGGCAGCTACCAGCTGACCGAGGTACGCGCGAACGTCGGCGATCGGGTGCGGCGCGGACAGGTCCTCGCCCGGCTCGACGCGGCACTCCTGCGCGCGGAGGAGGCGCAACTGCTCGCCAGGAACGCGCAGGCAACCGCCAATGATCGCCGTGCCCGGGGGCTTCAAGGCGTCGGCGGGATCAGCGACCAGGAAGCGCTCCAGTATACGACCGAGGCGAAGACCGCATCGGCGCTCCTGGCCGCCAAGCGGCTCGAGCTGCGCTATACCGACATACGGGCCCCGGACGACGGCGTGGTCACCGCGCGTAGCGCGACGACGGGTGCGGTGGTGCCAGCGGGACAGGAACTGTTCCGCATCATCCGCAAGGATCGCCTCGAATGGCGGGGCGAACTGGGTCCCGCGGACATGCGGGTCGCGCGGCGCGGCCAGGCCATTCGGCTGGCGCTTCCCGGGGGAGGCGAGGCACGGGCGAAGATCCGCGCCTTCGCGCCGGCCCTGGAAGCCGCATCGCGTCTAGGCACCGTGTATGCGGATATCCTGCCGGGCAGCCCCACGCGCGCAGGCATGTACGCCAATGGCACCATCCTCGTCGGCGAGGCCGCGGCATTGGTCGTACCGGCCGAGTGCGTCGTGATCCGCGACGGCCGCAGCTATGTCCTGCTTCTGTCGACGCCGGCGAGACGGTCGGACGTTGCGTTGCGCGCGGTCGCGACGGGCCGCCGGCAGGGTGACCAGGTCGAGATCACCCAGGGCCTCGCCGGCACCGAGCACCTGGTGCGGCGGGGGGCGGCGTTCCTCGACGACGGCGATGTCGTCGACATCGCGCAAGCCGCAAAGGATCGGCCGTGAACCTGGCGACCTGGTCGATCCGCAATCCGATCCCGGCGGTCCTGCTCTTCGTCCTGCTGGCAATCGCGGGGGCGGTCGGCTTCTCGCGACTGCCCGTGCAGGACCTCCCCGACATCGACCTGCCGTCGGTGGCAGTCACCGCGGTCCTCCCCGGGGCGACGCCATCCCAGCTGGAAACCGAGGTGGCGCGGCCGATGGAGGATGTCGTCGCCGCCTTGGAGGGGGTGCGCCATGTCAAGGCGACGATCACCGAAGGCTCGGTTCGGATCGATATCGAGTTTAGCCTCGAGACCGTGCTGGCCGACGCGCAGATCCGCACCAAGGATGCCATCGATTCCGTTCGTTCGGACCTGCCGTCGAACCTTCTGCCGCCCACGGTGGCGACCAGCAATTTCACCGTCGATCCCATATTGATGCTGGCCGTCAGGTCGCCGCGCATGGGCGAGGCGGAGTTGAGCTGGTTCGTCGACGACGCCGTCGTCCGCGCCGTCCGCGCGGTGCCGGGCGTCGGCAAGGTCGAGCGGGTCGGCGGCATCGAACGCGAAGCCCAGGTCGTCGTCGATCCCGTTCGCCTTTCGAGTGTCGGCGCAACGCCAAGTGACGTCTCGCGTGCGCTGCGCCAGATGCAGCAGCAATCCTCGGGCGGGCGCGGGCAGCTCGGCGGGGAAGAGCAGTCGATCCGCACGGTCGCGCTGGCCGGGCAAGCATCCGAGCTGGCGATGCTGCCGGTGCTGTTGCCGGACGGACGGAAGATCCGGCTGGACCAAGTCGCGACGGTCCGCGACGGCAGCGCGGATCGCACGTGCTTCGCGATGCTCGACGGCAATCCGGTCGTCGGCATGACGATCTACCGCTCGAGGGGAGCGGGCGAGGTCGCCGTCGCAAAAGGTATCAGGGCCGCGCTTGAAGATCTGGAGCGCCGAACGCCGGGACTCGCGTTCACCCAGGTCGGCGGCTCGATCGACTATACGATCGAGCAATATGAGGCATCGATGGCGATGCTCTACGAAGGCGCGTTGCTCGCCATCTTCGTGGTCTGGCTGTTCCTGCGCGACTGGCGGGCGACATTGATCGCGGCCACCGCGCTTCCGCTGTCGATCCTGCCGACATTCGCCGCGATCTACTGGTTCGGCTACACGCTCAACACCCTTACCCTGCTCGCGCTGGCGGTAGTCATCGGCATCCTCGTCGACGATGCCATCGTCGAGGTGGAGAATATCGAACGGCATCGCCGCACGGGCAAGCCGGCCCTGCAGGCAACCGTGGAGGCGGTCGACGAGATCGCCAAGGCCGTGATCGCGACCACCATGAGTCTGGTGGCCGTCTTCCTGCCCACCGCCGTGATGACCGGCTATGCGGGATTGTTCTTCACGCCGTTCGGCTGGACCGCCGTCATCGCCGTGCTCGCCTCGCTGATGGTGGCGCGCCTGCTCACGCCGATGATGGCAGCCTATCTCCTGGCGGGGTCAGGACGGGGCGAAGCCGAGAAAGCGGATGCGGCCAGGGACCGGCTCTACATCCCGGCGGTCCGATGGTGCCTCGCCCATCCCGGCGCCACGATCGCGGCGACCCTGGCGTTCCTGACTGCCTCGCTCGCGCTCCTCCCGCTGATTCCGATCGGCTTTCTTCCCGCCGACGATCGCAGCCTCACCGAAATGTCGATCGAGCTACCGCCCGGAACGGCCCTCGAGACGACGGTCGAGGCAAGCGAGCAGGTACGCCGGGCGATATCACGCGTGAAGGGTATCCGACATGTCTACGCAACCATCGGTCAGGCCGACGAATCGAGCGCGGGCGAGGTGCGCCATGCCTTCGTGACCCTGGTACTGGCCCCTCGGGGAGAGCGCCCGTCGAAGACGGCGCTCGAGGCGGCCGTGCGCGCGGGCGTGGCCGATGTCCCCGGCGCTCGCTTCTCGGTCGGCGACGGCGGTAGCGAGAGGCTCGAGCTCATCCTCGCCAGCGAGGATGCACGAGCGCTGGGCCAGACCGCGCAGCGGCTGGTTCGCGCGTTGCGCGGGCTAGGGACCCTGTCGAACGTCAACTCGACGGCGAGTGCCGAGAGGCAGGAAATAGTCATCAGGCCCGATCTGCAACGCGCCGCCGAACGCGGTGTCACCACCGAGGCGATCGGCGACGTGGTGCGGATTGCGACCAGCGGCGATTTCGATGCGCAGGTCGGCCGCCTCAACCTCGACAACCGACAGGTCTTCATCCGGACGCGCATGGCCGACCAAGCGCGCCGGGATCTGACCACGCTCGCCAATCTCCGCATCATGGGCCGCGGTGGGACCGTTGCCTTGGGGAGCATCGCCGACATCTCGGTGACAAGCGATCTGTCGCGGATCGAGCGCTACGATCGCAAGCGCTTCGTCGCCGTGAGCGCCGACCTGAACGGGATGGCGCAAGGGGACGCGCTGGCGCAGGTCGAGGCGCTCCCCGCCATTCGCACCATGCCGTCGACCGTATCGCTCCTGTCCGACGGCAGCGCCCAGATCGGCGAGGACGTGTCCGAAGGCTTCTTGACCGCACTCGCCGCGGGCGTCGTGTGCATCTATTGCGTACTGGTCCTGCTTTTCCGGGACTTCTTCCAGCCGATCACCATCCTTGCCGCGCTCCCGCTTTCGATCGGCGGTGCCTTCCTCGCCTTGTACTTGAGCGGCAGCACGCTCGTGCTCACCGCCATGATCGGGCTCGTCATGCTGATGGGCATCGTCGCCAAGAACTCCATCCTGCTGGTCGAGTATGCGGTCCTGGGCATCAGAAGCCGCGGGCTGACGCGTACGGATGCTCTCGTAGAGGCCTGCCGGATGCGGGCCCGCCCGATCATCATGACGAGCATGGCGATGATCGGCGGCATGACGCCGCTGGCCCTGGGCATCGGGGCTGACGCTAGCTTCCGCCAGCCAATGGCGATCGCGGTCATCGGCGGCCTTGTCACGTCGACATTGCTGAGCCTGCTGGTGGTGCCGGTCATCTTCGAACGCGTCGACGACCTCGAGCAGCGTGCGCGCCGGTTCTTGCGCCACGCCCCCCCTCAGCCCCGCAACGGACACGAAGCCTTATGATCCTCGCGACCTTATGCGTTGTCGCCCAATCGGCCGGCTTGAACGCGCTTCCCGCTGCATCCCCTCGGCAGGCAGCGGGTCAAATGGTCCCAGAGGCCGCCGCGCAGCAGCCCGCTCCGCAGCCCGGGCCGCCCGCCGCAACGATCGAAGGCGGGCAACGCGCCGGTGCGCCCGAGGGAGCGGCTCCGGCCGACGGGGTGCCGTTGCAAGGCGAGATCGTGGTGAGCGCTAGTCCGGCGCCGCCGCGAAGCGACCCGATGCAAGGCCTGAACAAGGCTTCCTTCGACGTGGTGCAGGCGGCCGACAGGGCCGTGACCGGGCCAGTGGCGCGCGGGTACAAGCAAGCGGTTCCCGCGCCCGTCCGCAGCGGCCTGCGCAATGCGCTTCGTAATCTCGGCGAGCCGGTGGTGGCCGTCAACTACCTCTTGCAGCTCAAGCCGGGGAAGAGCCTGGAAACGATCGGGCGCCTGGCCGTCAACTCGACGCTAGGGGTTGCCGGGCTGCTCGATGTCGCGAAGCGACGCCCGTTCCATCTGCCGCACCGAGCGAACGGCTTCGCCTATACCCTGGGCTATTACGGCGTGAAGCCCGGACCCTATCTCTACCTTCCCCTGATCGGCCCGACCACCGTTCGCGACCTTGCAGGGCGGTTGGGAGACGTGTCGCTACTGCCGCTCGCCGTCGGGGGTCCTTTCCGCAACCCGCTCGTCGCCGGCTCGGCAACCGCCATACGGTTGGTCGACGAGCGTGCCGAAGCCGATGACATCACCCGAACGAACAGGACCGAGAGTGCGGATCCCTATGCGGCTATCCGATCGAGATACCTCGAGCAGCGCCAAGCGGAGATCGATAGCCTCCGGGGCATTCGTCGCGACGGACCATCAGATCCGCTCTGACGCACCTGACCATGCGCAGCTGCTTTGAAACCATCCTGAATTCGGCGAACCACTTGCGGACGGGGCCACAGACGTCATCACCTCAAGTGCGCTTTGCCGGGCATCGACGCGTGTGAGCGATCTTGCCTCGCCCTGTGAGTAGTCATCGGGGGAAAAATATCGGGTACAGCCATGTGCGGGTACGGCAGGCGTGCGGAGTCTAGCGGGCTCTACCACCGAGCGAGGCGTCGAATGCCCGATCCTTCCATGGCACTCCCGCCTACGGGCACGTTCGCGTTCGAACCGCAGGATCGCGGGTCGATGCCGGCTCCGGCGGATATTCTCGGCACGATCCTGTCCCTGATCGTCCTCGGCGCAGCCCTCTACCAGGCCCGCAATCTCGATTTCGCGAAGATCGTCGCGTCGGTACCTTCATCGCCCGCCTTCTGGGGGCTGTTCGCAATCGCCTACCTGATTGGGCCGGCCAGCGATTGGCTCATCTTTCACCGGCTATGGGGCATTGGCCCCACGGCCCTCGGTGCCCTGATCCGCAAGCTTATCTACAACGAGCTACTCGTCGGCTATCTAGGCGAGGCCTATTTCTACGGTTGGGCACGCCAGAACCTGAAATTCGTCACCACCCCGTTTGGCGCCATCAAGGACGTCGCCGTGCTCTCGGCCGTTGCGGGCAACGTGACGATGCTTGCCTTTTTGATTGCGGCACTTCCCTTCGCCGAGTTGCTGCCACGCACTGGCCTTGCGACCGCGGCCGGCTGGTCGATCGCCTTCGTGATCGGAACGTCGCTCGGCATGATGCTGCTGCGCAGGTCGCTATTCTCCCTCGAAAAAAACGAACTCACGATGGTCTTTATCGTCCATCTCCTCCGCATCGTGGCGACGACGCTCGTCTCCGCAGCGCTGTGGCACCTTGTATTGCCGGAGGTGCCTTTGGCCTGGTGGCTCGTCCTAGCGATCGCCCGGCTTCTTATTTCCCGCCTACCCTTGGTGCCGAACAAGGATGTCCTGTTCGCCGCGATGGCAGTCCTCACGCTCGGCGATGCCGTCGAGACCGCAGCATTGATGGCGCTCATGGCGGGACTGATCCTGGCGATTCATGTAACCATCGGGATCAGCTTGGCGGTCGCCGACCTGATTGCGAAGAGGTCCAGCGATGCGTCGCCTGCTCTTTAGCCTCGCGGCCAGTCCCCTGTTGATCGCCGCCACCCTGCAGTCCAAGCCGGACCTGGGAACGGCCGAAGGCAGGTGCCGTGCCAATGAACCTGGTCCCTCGTTCGTCGTCAACGTCGAGGGGCTCAAGGACCGGACAGGAAAGCTCAAGCTGGAAGTCTACCCGGCCCGGGACCCGGACTTCCTGGCGGACGACGATATCCTGATCTCGGCAGGCAAGGTCTTCCGCAGGGTCGAACAGGCGCTTCCCGCGTCAGGACCGGTCCAGCTCTGTGTGCGCCTCCCCTCGGCAGGCAGGTATTCGGTGAGCCTGCTGCACGATCGTGACGGCAACCGGAAGTTCGGTTGGCGGGTCGACGGAATAGGGTTTGCGGGCAACCCCAGGCTTGGGTGGAGCAAACCTGCCGCTAGCGCTGCCAGCGCCGTGGCGCTCTCGGGCCCGACGCAGATCGAGATCGTGATGAACTATCGCCGCGGCCTCGGCATGCGCCCGATACGATGACTGGAGACTGCCGATGAGGATCGTCGATGTCTGCGCCTTCTATTCCCCCAGGGGTGGAGGCGTGAAGACCTATGTTGGCCAGAAGCTGGCGGTGGCCGAACGCATGGGACAGGATATCACCATCCTGGCACCGGCCGACGACGACGCAGTGATCGAGCTTGGCCCTCGCGCTCGCATCCAGACGATTGCCTCTCCACGTTTCCCGCTCGACCGGAAGTACTGGTATTTCAAGGATGACATGGCGCTTCATGCTGCGCTCGACAGCTTGGCGCCGGACTTCGTAGAAGCGTCCTCCCCGTGGCGGAGCCCCCTGATGGTGGCAAACTGGCGGCCCGAGAAACCCAAGGCGCTCATCCTGCACGCCGATCCCCTGTCGGCCTATGCCTATCGCTGGCTCGAGCCGCTGATCAGCCGCGAAACGATCGACCGACGTTTCGGCCGATATTGGGATCACTTGCGCCAGCTCGGCCGGCTGTACGATGCCGTCGTCTGTGCCAGCGAGGACTTGGCTTCACGGATGAGGGCCGGAGGCGTCGGCAATGTCGTGACCGTCCCGATGGGGGTCGAGGCACAGCGCGTTTCGGCCGGCAATCGCAATGAGGCGCTCCGCGCCAGCCTCCTCGCGCAATGCGGCCTCGGCACCGACGCGACATTGCTCGTGGCGGCGGGGAGGCTGGCGCCGGAAAAGCGTCTGCCGATGCTGGTCGAAGCAGTGACCATCGCGGGTCGGCATCGCCCGCTGGCCTTGGCGATCTTCGGTGAGGGGCGGGATCAAGCGAATATCCTGCGATCGATCGGCGGCAATCCGCATGTCCGGCTGTTCCACCCCGAACGAGATCGGGAGAAATTTGCCGGCATCCTGGCGAGCGCAGATGCGTTCCTGCATGGCTGCGAGGCCGAAACCTTCTGCATGACCGCAGCCGAGGCGAGCGCCAGTGGCATACCGCTGATCGTGCCCGACCGCGGCGGCGCAGCCGACTTCGCCAAAGGCCCGATGGGGCTCGCCTATCGTGCTGCGGATCGTGCGGATTTGGTCCGCACCATTCTCACGCTGCCGGACCGCTACGCCGAACGCCGGACCGGTCGCCATGCGCGCGCGATGGACGACCATTTCGCCGCGCTGTTCGCGCTCTACCAGAACCTTTGTGCGGGCATGTTGCGCGTGGCGGCATAGGGATTGCCGCGTGGTAATTTTCAATCAAGGGAATTCGTCGCTTTACCACGTGCGGTTTCGCACGCTTCCCGGCGTCTGAGCGCTGATACCGGTATCGACTGCGAAGGAACGAGGCATGGATGGCAGCGACGGCGGCAGATCTGGGTGTTCGTCGGTGGTCGACGGATCGGGCCGGTATGTCGGAAAGTGGCTGGAAAGCCCGCCGATCGCGGCCAAGCTCGAAGCGCCGAGGCTGTCGCGTTTCCGGGAGGGCCGCCCCTGATGTCGGACGCGGTTCCACAGGGCGCACGGTCGCCCATCGCATTGCACCGGCGGCCGCGCCCCTCTTATGGGAGTCCCATGTCACCAGGGTTCGAAGATTCGGGCGTCGGCGAGACGGGCCTCGCGCAACTCCTGGGGGAGATGCGGCCCGAATTGTCGCGCTTCATGCTCACCCGCCAGTGTGATCCTGCCGAAGTCGACGATCTGTTGCAGGACCTTTACGTGAAGCTGACGAGCATCGGCACCGGACCGATCGCGTACCCGCGGGCATATCTCTACCAAATGGCGAACAATCTCCTGCATGATCATCGCAGGGGCCGTCGGCGCCAGCAGGCCCGAGACGATTATTGGGCGCGGGATCGGGCGGGATCCGATCTCGCGGTGGCTGCCACGCCCTCGCCGGAGGCAAGTGTCATCGCCCGCGACGAGCTTGCGCGTGTCAATCGGGCGCTAGCGTCGATGCCGGAAAGGACGGCGCTGATCTTGAAATTGTATCGGCTCGAGGGGATGTCGCAGAAGGCTATCGCCCAAAGCCTGGACCTCAGCTTGAGCGCTGTGGAGAAGCACTTGCAGCGCGCCTATCGCAAACTCCATCTGTTGCGTGAAGAGCTGGATGGCGTTTCGCAATTCTCGCACAAGGAAGCCGACGATGTCAGCTTCTCCTGATCCGACCACTATCGAGCAGGCGATCGCCTGGCACCTGCGGCTTAACGATGCCGACGAAGGGGCATGGATCGAGTTCGCCGAATGGCTAAGCGCCGATCCCGCTCGGAACGGCATCTACGAAGCTGTCGTGGACGGCGACCTGCAGATGTTGCCGTTGCTCGGACGGGCGACTTTTCCGTCCGGCGAAGACCGCGACCGGGCGCCGCAATCCAGCAACGACGATGACCATGTCGATGTCGACGGTGCCGAACGCGCGCGCCTGCCCCGATGGCGCTGGGCCGCACTGGCAGCATCGGTAGCGGTGGCTGGCTTCTTCGGGACGCAGATGCTGCCTACCCACGATGCGCGCTACTCGATCGAAACCTCTAGCGGCGAGACTAAGACCGTTCCGCTGGCGGACGGGAGCGAGATCCTGCTCAACGGCAGCACCAAGATTATCCTCGACAAGAATGACACCAGGTCGGTGGAACTCGCTCGGGGCGAAGCGCGCTTCTCCGTGAAGCATGACGATGCCGACGCATTCACCGTCGTCACCGGCGGCAAGCGCCTAGTCGACATCGGTACCGTGTTCAACGTCGTCCGCACCGACCAGCAGCTTCGCGTGGGGGTGGCAGAAGGTGCGGTGCGCTTCGAAGGCACGTCCCGAAACATCGTCCTGCGCGCGGGCGACAGCCTTGCAGCGGACGATCGCGGGAAGGTCGAAGTTACGCAGCGGCCGGTCGCATCGATCGGAAGCTGGGCAGACGGAAAGCTCGTCTATGAACAGGCGCCGCTGGAACAGGTCGCCGGCGACCTAGGTCGATCGGTCGGCATATCGCTCGAACTACCCCAGGTATTGCGCTCCAGGCGCTTCTCGGGCGTAATCCAAACCTATGGCGATCGCGAAGGGCTGCGCGTGCGGTTGGAGGAACTGATCGAAGCGAAAATTGTCGCGGACGGAACGCGCTGGATCGTCGAACCTCGGTGAAGCGTGCGATGCTGTTGGTGAGCGCGCCGATCGTCTGCTCCGCGACGATCTTGCCGGCGCGTGCCGCCGAGGAGATCTCGCTGGATGTCCCTTCCGGGCCTTTGAACCTCGCGCTGATATCGTTCGCCACGCAGGCGGGCGTTTCCATCGATACGAGCGATCCGAACCTGAAATCGGTGCGAGTTCCTGGTGTTCGGGGACGCTACACCCTCCGCGAAGGGCTGCGCCGACTGCTGCAGGGCAGTGGATATGATTTTCGGATCTCGCGAGGGGGCGTGGTAAGAGTGGTTCGCGAACCCGGCCATCGCGCCCGGCAGGCGGTACCCGACTGGACATCCGCGATACCCCCCTCGCGCCGCACCCCCGTCGATCCGGCGCCCCTCGACGACATCATCGTCACGGCGAGCAAGCAGAATGTCACCCTCGCCGACTATCCTGGCGCCTTCCAAGCGGTTTCGTTCGACCAGGCGCAGAGCCTGCACTTCGGCAGCAAGGGAAGCGACGTCTTGCTTCGGGAGCTCCCCAGCCTCACCTCGACCAACCTCGGATCGGGTCGAAACAAGATGTTCGTGCGTGGAATTGCCGACAGCAGCTTCAATGGCCAATTGCAATCAACGACCAGCCAATATCTCGGGGAAAGCAGGCTCACCTACAGCGCACCCGACCCCGACCTGGCGCTATACGACGTCGAGAAGGTCGAAGTGCTCGAGGGACCGCAAGGGACCCTGTACGGCGCAGGCTCCCTGGGCGGCGTGATCCATATCGTGCCCCGCCGCCCGGCGCCCGGCAAGTTCGAGGCCAGCGGAACCGCCGCGCTTGCAGGCACCGGCGACGGGGCAGGCAGCGACGTCGCGATCGTTGCCAACGTTCCGGTGGGCAGGCGTGCCGCGATGCGGATCGTCGGATATCGCGTCATACGCCCTGGCTATATCGACGATCTCCGGCGCGGCCTGTCCGACGTCAATCGCACGAGCGTAACAGGGGTGCGCGCAACCTTCGGGATGGAATTCAGCCCGGGGCTGAGTGTGGATGTCGGAATCGTATCGCAGGACACGAGCAGCAGGGACGGTCAGTATACCGATGCACCAGGCTCGTCCGCGCTGACACGCAGGTCCTTCTTCGCGCAACCATTCTACAATGACTATCGCCTCACTTTTGCGACACTTCGAGCCGACCTGGGCTTCGCAAAGCTGTTGTCGAACACCTCCTATACCTATCACTCGATCAACACGGTGTTCGACGCCACCTCGCAGGTCGCGCAGGTACCGACCTTGTTCGATGAGGACATGGAGGTAAGGCTGCTGACCCACGAGACGCGGATCTCCGGATCGACGACGTGGATCTCGAACTGGGTCTCCGGGCTCGCGATCGCGCATAACGTCAATCGCATCGATCGGTCTCTCGGTCCTGCAGATGCACTCGCGCCGATCTCCGATGTTCGATCGGAAACCCTGGACGCCGCCCTATTCGGCGAGGCAACGGTGCCGCTTTGGCGCGATGTCTCGTTCACCGGCGGTGGGAGGCTGTCGCTCTTCTTGCGATTCGACGACTTCGCGACCGACGCCGGCAAGGCTTCGGCCGAACCGAACCGCCCGCTCACGCGCTTCTTGCCGACCGCGGCCCTTTCCTGGAAGCCCTGGAGAGGAACGATTGGCTATGTACGCTATCAGGAAGGGTTCAGGCCTGGGGCGCAGCAACTGACCGGAAGCGGCAACCAAGCCGAAGTCACGAGCTTCCAGCCGGACGCCGTCCGCGCGTCGGAGATCGGCTTTCGCTTCGGCACCGATGCCGGTTCGCGGCTCTCGGGTGCATTGTCCTACGCTTATTCGAGATGGAGCAGGGTGCAAGCCGATCTCGTGACGAGCGCCGGCTTCCCCTATGTCGCCAATCTCGGTTCGGCGCAGGTGCACTATGTGTCGGCCAATCTTGGCTGGCAGGCCAATCCCGACCTGCGCTTCCAGCTGTCGGCGTTCAACGCGACTAGTAGACTCGACCGGCCGGCCGCGGAGTTCCAATCTGAAGCAGAAGGCAACCTGCCCAATGTCGCGGAGAGCGGCGGGCGGCTTTCCACGCGCTTCGAGCGCCGGATCGCCGATGCCAAGATCACGCTGGACGGCTCCATCGGCTATATCGGCACCTCGTACCTCGGTGTGCGCGCACCGTTCGACATATCGCAGGGGGACTACGTCGATACGGCGGTCGGAGCACGCGCCGAATTCGGGCGCTGGGGCGTCTCACTTGACGTAGACAACCTGCTGGACAGTCGAGCGAACCGCTTTTCGTATGGCAATCCCTTCACGGTAGCCGAAGGGCATCAGCGGACTCCCTTGCGGCCGAGAACGATAAGGATTGGGATCGACGCCCGCTTCTGAGGCGCTCGCGCCCTGCGCCGCATCACGGTGTTTACCCAGGACAGTATGGCCCTTCTGGATAAGCCCGCTGAGCTTGTGTGCACCGGCCGGCCCTGCTCTGCGCGAGGGCGACCAGCCGCGGCCGGAACGGCGTTCCTGAGCGACCGCTTGCTCCAATCCTCGACAGGCTGCGCGGAGCAACGGCCGCCATTGTCGAGGACCCGCACCTGAATCGTCGTTGCCCGGGCGCGCACCGACGTCTCCCGCAGGCGTGGGCTGTGAGCACCAGACTCCGCCCAACACATCTCCGAGAGGATTCTTGGTGAGGTCCGCCCACCCCCTCGGCGTCTCAGCGAGCGAAGGAGAATGCCGTGCTATCTTCCTCCATTTTGACAACCATCGAAATGACGGTGATCGACCTGTCGCGCGGCGACCGAGCTTCCAGCCTGACGCGACAGAACGCTCTCTGTCGCCTGATGTTCGGACAACGCCCCAACTTGCGACTGGCAAACCCGCGCCTCGAGGCTCTGCGACGATATGCGATCCTGCTCCGCCTGCACGGACCGGCGCTATGCATCCTGGAGCGCGAGCGCCTTTGCGATGCGGGATTTGACGACCGGCAGATCGGCGAGATCGACAGGCTCGTGACGCCGTGCTTCCCCAAGGAAACTGGCTCGTTGACCAACGCCTTCAGGCGAATGCGTGCAAGCGAGTCGACAGCGAAGTCGCACCTGCTCGGATATCCCGCATCCAATCGTATGAGAACTCCGTCGACTGCGTCCCACG
>Ga0105237_10003303_pt1 | contig 19241 bp, 15 predicted proteins | sample KBSC24metaG_FD_81520 | JGI IMG/M metagenome (GOLD analysis project Ga0105237, IMG submission 81520) | Corn rhizosphere microbial communities from Kellogg Biological Station, Michigan, USA - KBS C2-4 metaG | ecosystem: Host-associated > Plants > Roots > Rhizosphere > Soil | place: Michigan, USA... | reverse complement strand
CTACGAGCACTGGCAGCAGCGATACAAGATCAAAGTTTTCCATGTTTGTCTCTTTCACCCAATGTGGGCAGTTGCGGGTTAATTGTTGTTTGCACTTTCGAGCTCACGATTTGCATTCGAAAGAGTACGTTTCAAAACGAATCCGGCTCCGGATGTGCGAGTGCTCGACGAGAGCACCCAGTATTCACTGTTGAATAACGTTTGAAGATCCCTGGCGGAGATATCCGCGAGGCTGCCGTCTCGCCACGACATGAGCACCAGCTCGATTGCTCTTCCATAATTTTTGGCGTCGTCGGCCAGGGCGGTGACGTGCAGCAGTTTTGCAACTGAGCTTCTGCTCGGAGATTTCTGGAAAGTGCGGATCGCGTCGACCGCCTGCTCGAAATCCTCCGTTGTAACTTTCTTGTTGTCTGTTGAAAGTTGATCTGCTGTTGCCGGTTGGAGCTCATTGAGTCTGACGTCTGAAAACAGGCCCTGACCCTGGAACGGTGGCAGCGGTTCGATGGATTGCGATGTATTTGCAGGTTTCTGCCAGAAATAAATGGCGATAGCGATCAGGCCTAAAACAAGTACGGCAGTAAAAAGAAGGGTGACCATCGGTCTGCCGAGATGCTGGAGTTGATTTTTTGCCCCCGGCGTAATGTAGTTATACGCCTGTCCGCAGGGAAAGTTCAAGATAAGCCGCGTAAATCTGCGGCTTATCTTGACGTCAGGGCATTGAAGAAGAGCGGGTAAGTGGCCTCTGATTGCGCGCGGTATTGCGGGCGGAAGCCGAAGAGAATCACGCGTCCTTTCCCCATCTTCACTTCAACCAGCGCGGCTTTGCCTTTTATCAGATCGCCGCCGAGCAGCCAGCCTGACAACAGCGGATCTTTATCGACCGGATACGACGCGATTATGTGAACATTCGACGCGGGCACCGTCGCATTTGGATCGTCAACCACTTCAAAAACCGGCGAGTCTTCAGCCCACGCAATCGTTTCTTTCGGCATTCCCTGCGCGACCGGATGAGTAGTATCGAGTTCAATGCGCAGAATCGATCCGGGCACATAAAATTCGGTTCGCGGCAATCCACCAACCACGTCGCGCAACGGTAACTTGAACTGTTCGATCGCGAAGTTCGAAGCACGGTTGAGGAAGACAGCGGTCCCACCGGTCTCGATAAAATCACGTAAATTTTTGACGCCTTGTGGTCCGAGTCCGCCGGTGTATTCAGGTGGCATCGAACCGGTTTTGTAGCCTTCAAGAAGAGTTCGCGCCGGTTGATCCGGAAACAGCAGCACGTAGTACTTAACAGTGATGCCCGGTCCGGGTTTAAAAACAGTTATGCCCGCACGAAGTTCTTTATCGCCAAGCATGCCATACCGAATCCCCCTCGTATCAAGTATCCACCTGGTCCAACCTTCGTCGTGGTCCGGAACGGAAGACTTGTAGATCGCGAATACGTCCTTGAGCCGAGTGGTTTCCCTGTCCAGCGCAACGGGTTCGCCCAATTGTGCAGGTGAGTATTTAAACGGCGCCTTCACCGCATGGACCGTGACACCCATCAACATCGACAACGTATGCGCCGTGACGTCGTATGGCGCGATTGGATGTCCTGTTGCGTCTCTGAGATTCGGATAGTGTTGAACCTCCAACAGTGCTTTCGCAAATGCGCCGTAAGGCTGGTCCATCCGCACGAGCTTTGTCCCTTCTGGAAACGTCTGACGACCGATTTTGAAATTCGTTCCTTCTTTAGGAAGAACGGCGTCCACGCCGCCCCTCATAAGAATACCCACCAGGGATGCGGACGTTGGTCCAGGCTCGATCAAGAATCCGAAAAGCTCACCGGGTCGTCGCGGCCGCACAGCGTCTTTACCGATCGCATAAAACCGCGCCAGCCATTGCTCGCGATTTGTCGCCGCATGGTCCAACAACAGGAATGCCGCTGTGGTCATGTGCTTCGTGATGTCGCTGAGGTGCCACTCACCACCGGGCCACACTGGCTTAAACTGCGGCGACTCTTTCTGCGGATCGTAACCCTCGCGCGAGCGGAGGTCTTCCAGCTTCAACGTGATTGGACTGGCAATCCTTGCAGACGCAGTTTCAGAGAGAATGCGCGCACCGGCATGGTAATGAGAATACGCGCGCGCCGGACTCCACGCATCGTACGTCGAGTTTGTCGTGATTCCCTGGAAGCCCTGCTTGCGCATCTCGCCGGCGATCCAGTTTCCGAGTTGCGTGTAAGCAGCGACGATCGGTTTGGGAACATTTGGCTCAACCGGAGGCATGTAAGGCGGCAGGAATAGTCGCGAGCCGTAAGCGCCTTGCTGATGTATGTCGTGAACGATCTGCGGATGCCAGACGTTGTGAATCTTGTCGACAGTGAGCTGTGTTTCGACCTGCGTGAAAGCGTACCAGTCGCGGTTGTTATCGTGACCCGTGTACTTGTGATAGAGCTCCGGCGGATCGGTGCCTTCAAACGGAGTGTCGAGTGTTTTGTCGTACCAGTTTTTAACGATGTCTACGCCGTCGGGATTGAGCGAGGGAACGAGAAGCACGATGGTGTTGTCGAGTATCTTTTGAATCTCGGGTTCAGTGGACGAAGCAAGCCGGTGAGCGATCAGCATGCTGGAAAGATACGACCCGACCTCCGTCGAGTGAATACCGCAAGTGATCAGCACAACAGTTTTTCCTCGCCGCATCAACTCCGCCGCTTTGCGATCGCGCGTGGCGAGTGGGCCTAATTTCCGTGGATCGGCAAGCTGGTCCTGGATCTGTTTATATTCGTCCAGTCGTGCGAGGTTTGCGGGCGAGCTGATCGTGGCCATCACGAATGGCTTAGCCATTGAGGTGTTTCCGAGCGACTGGAAAAGCACGCGGTCACTAGCACGGTCCAATCGATCGAAATAATCGACGACCTGGTTCCAGGAGGCGAGTTTGCGGTCGTCGCCGGGGGTGAATCCGAGCACTTCCTGCGGCGTTGGAATCTTCGTCTGGGCTACCGCGAGCGGGCTCAAACACATCAAAAGCACGAGTAAAAAAAGTATTCGGGTTCGCATCAAGGGCAGTTTATCCAATGGCCGCAAAAAAGCATAAAAAGTTGCCTTGCCCGCGCCGTGCGGCCCGTGTAAAGTAGCGGCGTTCCAAGCCCCTACGCTCTCCCTCGTTTTACAAAACTTGTTGGAGGTCAAAACCGGATGTCTAGCGAAAGCATCCCTGCAAACGAGTACCCAGACCGCGTCGGTTTCAAACCAGACAATCCGTATCTGGCGACTTTTCGACCGTATATTCCGGCCGGTGTTCGGATTCGCGAGCTAACCATATTGCCGTTAATCATGGGGACGGTTTTGGGCATCATCTTTGGTGCGTCCTCGTTGTACCTGGTCCTAAAAGTCGGACTGACGGTCAGCGCTTCCATTCCAGTCGCGGTGATCTCCATCACTCTCTTCCGCGTGTTGTCGAAGCTGGGATTGCGCGACGCCACGATCCTCGAAAACAACATCGTGCAGACAGCAGGATCGGCTGGTGAGTCGATCGCGTTCGGTATGGGCGTCACGATGCCGGCGATCTTGATTCTCGGATTCGATTTGGAACTGTCGCGCGTGATGCTGGTTGCGGTGCTTGGCGGCCTGCTTGGAATTCTAATGATGATTCCGTTGCGACGGGCACTCATCGTCGCTCAACACGGATATCTCAAATATCCTGAGGGCACCGCGTGCGCTGAGGTCCTGAAGGCGGGCGCTTCCGAAGAATCGCGAGCCGCCGCGCGTGAGGGAGCGAGGGATACCACGGTGGTCGACAGTGCTGCCACCGGCGGCAAGACAATCATCTCCGGTTTTGGAATCGGTTTTCTCTACTACGGTATCGAACAGATCTTTAAGACGTGGAAGGAATACCCGGGCAAGGTGTTTGGCAGGCCGTTTGAAGGCGGGTCTGTCGCAATCGAAAACAATCCGGCGCTGCTCGGCGTCGGTTACATCATTGGACCACGTATCGCTTCGATCATGGTCGCGGGCGGTGTGCTCGCGTATCTCGTGCTGATACCCGCGATCAAATATTTCGGCGGCGGCTGGATGACCCCGCTCGCTCCTGAAACGACGCACCTGATCAAGGATATGACGGTTGTTCAGATTCAGAAGGGTTACATTCTTTACATCGGAGCAGGCGCTGTCGCAGCAGGCGGAATCATCAGTCTTTTCCGATCGCTGCCAGTGATTTGGAGCGGCTTGAAGGGCGGATTGGCTGACCTGCGAAGATCCGGAGCAGGTTCGAACGAGAATGCACCGCGCACGGACCAGGATCTATCGATGAAGTTTGTGTTGGGCGGCATCATCGCGTTGATGGTCGTGATCATGATCGTCCCGCAACTCAATCTACGCTTCAACATCCTGGGCGCGATTTTGATCATTGCGTTCGGGTTTCTCTTTGTAACCGTTTCGTCCCGACTAACAGGCGAGGTCGGTTCGTCGTCAAATCCGATTTCCGGAATGACTGTCGCGACGTTGCTGCTTACGTGTCTGGTGTTTCTAATTATCAGTTGGACCGCTCCGCCGTACTTCGTTACCGCCCTTTCAATCGGAGGCATCGTCTGTATCGCGGCCTCAAACGGCGGCACGACGTCGCAGGATTTGAAGACTGGTTTTCTCGTTGGTGCGACGCCGAAATACCAGCAGATCGCGATTCTCGTGGGCGCGCTAATCTCCGCAATCGTTTTGGGACCAATCCTGCTGGCGATGAATCAGTCAGGCAGTGTTTACGTTCCGGTTGCTCAGACTAAGGACTTCAGCTTTCCGGCAGATTACAAGTTTAGTCGCGATCAGTTTGTGATGAGTGGTGATCAACCGAAGCAGGAAAGATTGCACGGCGGCCAGGCAAGCTCCGATAGCAACTCTTATTACGTGGTCCATAAGACCAGCACCGATTACGGACCGGCCGGCCGTTATCTGGTGAACGATCAGGGAGTGCCGGTCTACCTCGCTGACCCCGGCATCAACGGCATCTACGACAAAGTACCGGGAACAAACAACACGGTCGCGAAGTTTACGGCTCCGAAGGCGACCTTGATGTCTTACATCATCAAGGGAATCCTGAGTCGAGAACTCCCGTGGGGGCTGGTGCTGCTCGGAGTGATGATCACGATTGTGCTCGAGTTGAGCGGCGTGCCCTCGCTCGCATTTGCTGTGGGTGTGTACCTGCCGATTTCGACTTCGGCGCCGATCTTCGTTGGCGGCGCAGTGCGTTGGCTGGTGGACAAATACCTGCGCAAGAAGCCCGAGAATCTTCGTTTGACGGAGGAACAGATGGCTGCCGAGACGGACAAGAGTCCCGGCGTGCTGCTCGCCTCCGGTTACATTGCCGGAGCAACATTGGCCGGCGTGATCTTCGCCTTCCTGAACCTGAAGGAGAACATTGCGAACTGGCTCAAAGGGTTTGAAGAGTGGGCACTCCATCACAATCCGTTCTTCGAAGGCCCGAATTCAGACGTGTTGGGCATGATTCCGTTTCTGTTGCTCACGATTCTGCTATATCTCGTCGGACGAGAGCTGGTCTTGAAACCCGGTGCGGTCGCTCGTCGAGAGCAATGACAACTGACTTCTCTGCGGCCCTCTGCGTATCTCTGCGTCCTCTGCGTCAAAAATTGTGTTAACGCAGAGAGCGCAGAGAGACGCAGAGGGCCGCAGAGATATACGCAAAGGGCCGCAGAGATACGCCATTACCATGAGAATCCGAATCATTACCCTGCTTTTATTGATTCCACTGTTCTTCTCAACAGCGTTGGCGCAAACACCACGCACACCCACCGAAGTCACGCGCGACTTCTACAGGCTCATGCGCGACAAGAAGTTTCGCGAGGCCTTCGACATGTCCATCTATCGTTACGCACTCGAGGGTCTCTCGCAGCAGGAGCTTGCCGACCTGCAACCTGACTTTGAAAAGATGGCATCTGCTGTCGGTGAAAAAATTCAAGGTCAGGACTTCATAACGGGCGAACAGATCAGCGGAGATACGGCAGCGGTTTTTCTGAAGGTTCCGAGCCCGGAGGGAAAAGAAACGACGGAACCCATAGCGTTGATGAAGCTCGACAACGCGTGGGTTATCGGCGATAAAGACAGCCTTGCACTCGTCAAAAAACAAGGCAAGAAGTTCTTCTTTGAAGCTCGTATCAATGCTCACCATTCCGACGTTCAGGACCTGCTGACGCGTATCACCCTCGCACAGGTCGTCTACAGCCAGAGCCACAACGGCTTGTTCGGCAACATGGCAGAACTCGTCGCGGCGGGGCTGGTCCCGAAGGATATTGAAGGAACCGAATCCACTGGCTATCGCTTTCAGGTTTTTCGCGCAACCGATGGCAAGTCGTGGTACGCCACCGCAGAACCCATTCAATACGGGCGCATGGGCCGGCTTTCGTTCTACCTCGACGCTTCCGGCGTGCGAAGTGGAGACGTAGGCGGCAAACCGCTCGTCGTCAAGAATTAAACTGTTGCGTCGTTGCAAGCAGGTTCTCTAGAATGGCCTTGCGAACGCCCCCAATCGCTTCCCGATCTGTGCCCTTCCTCAACTTGGTCCGAGATTATTTAAAGAATGTCGGAACTGCCCAGGAGAATCGTGTCACGTCTGCGCCGTTTTATTGGAAATCGGCGAGGTTCCAGACGTGTGCGAGCGCGCCTGAGCTTCACGCTGAGCCTGGCGGATCCGAGAGTAAGTTCGAATGGCGCTCGCCGGCTTCCGACGCTTGATGGCCACACGCTGGACGTCAGCACCACTGGACTCGCGTTGATTGTTCCCGCAATCCGTATTGGCGAACACTATCTCGCCGGGGCCGATCGAAAGCTGCACGTTAAGCTTGACCTTCCGACTGGGCCAGTGGAGATGAAGGTTGCGGCCGTCAGGTACGAGGGCCTGGAGGACGATACCGGGTATTTGATTGGCGCGCGGATCCTGGAGATAAGTGATGCGGATCGGGTGAGTTTCGAGAAATATGTAGGGGAGGTGATGAGACACCAACCCATTGCTTGATAAAAGATTTCCTCGAAAAGACGCAAAGGCGCAAAGAACGGATTCTTCTTTGCGCCTTTGCGTCTTTGCGAGGAGACTCTCTATAAAAAGCGCAGCGAGCCGAAGGCTTCGGGGACGTGGAAGGCGGGTTCGGGAGTGCGTGTGGGTCGCCAGGCGAGGTAGCGATCGGGTGCTTCCGGGCCGACGCACCGAAACACATTTACTCCCCACCTGTCGCCGGCCTGTGGCTTCGGAATAACTTCACTCCACGGAATCCTCATTCCAACAAACAACTGGCCGTGCTCGAGCTTTGTGGCAGTCGTGAAGCCTGAGGCGAAGTCCCAGTCAGTCTCTCTCCCGTCCGACGTCAATGTGATTCCGAGGTCAACCCACTCACCCGTGGGAGCTGCTTCAAACTCGAAATACCGCGAAGGGTTTTCCAGATCTGGAGCGAGGAAAATCTCGCAGACATCGCGGTCCCAGAGGCCCAACGTTTTCTTGTCGGTCACAGGATTTGTAGATACTACCAACGGTTCCTGCTGTGCGCCGGCAAAGCGCACATGCAGCGCTTCGTCGGACCAGCAGACCCTCGCCTCAGCGTGCCGCGTGAGCGCTGCAGGTTCGCCTGACCACAGAAGAACAATCTCAACGGGCTGACATCGCTGCCAGATCTCGTTGTCGAAGTCAGACTCGGCGACCGCCTGATCGACGTACGGCGCGAAAATCGTTTTCTCTGCATCCATTAGCTCTTGAAACTGTTCAGGCAATCGTCAATCAGACGTTTAGGATCGTCGTTGTGAAACACGCGCGCCGTCGTAGTGCGCTTTCCAAATTTCTGCACCAGATACTCCGACTCATCCGCCACGCCACCTGTTCCCGTCAGGCAGCCGATGATCTTTCCTTCGTCATAGGCGATGGTGAACTCATTGAGCGTGCCCATCGCGCCCGCGACGAACAAAACAATGTCGGACGATCGCACGAGCACCACGTTTCGTCCTTTCAAGCCGAAACCCGTGTAGACCAGCGCGTCGCAGGCATCGACCGGCAACTTGTATTGCTCCACGTGTTCGCGTTCGTTGGCGCCGGGCGAGATTCCGATGTGAAAACAACCGGCGTCGTGCGCTGTCTTTCCGACAACGTAAACGATTCCCGTCGTCGCGCCGGTAAGCAGCACGACGTCTTGTTCAGCAATGACTCGAGCCAGCCCCTCAGCTTTCGCGACTAGAGTATTCCCGATCTCCAGGCGCGAACTCTCGGGCGCTGCCGACCCCATAACTCCGATCTTTGTCCGCATACTTTTCTTCACGATCCCACCAACGCTGAGTCAAAAACCACGTAAACGCGGGCATCATGAACAAGATTCCGATGCCGATCGTGACGATCCTTGGTGAAATACGAAAGCGATCCAGAAGTTCACCGGTCGCGTAGTTCGATGCTGCCATAGTCAACGTCAAGAGCGCCAACTCAGCCGCGAAAACACGCCCACGAAAATTATCCGCGACCGAGCGTTGCAACATCACGGTCGAGAAAACCCACAGAATACTACCGCCGCAATGCGCGATTCCCAGCACGATCAGCGCAAACATCAGACTCGTCGCACTGCCGAACGCCACGTAAAAAACGCCGCCAATCAGAAACGCAATTCCAATGCTGATTTGCATGCGACGCTCGCCTTCGCCCGCAATGCGACGCGCCACAATCGGTCCAACGGCCGTTCCGATTCCACGCGCGGCAAAAAGAACGCCGATTCCACCCGCTGCGCCTTTGCCCACCGGGAAGACTCGTTCACCAAAAACAGCCAGCAGCGTGAGTATGCCCCCGCCGAGTCCCCACGCTGGTTTAACCAGCAGGTAAGCCAGGACGCGCGGGCGATCCTTGACGTATCTGATGCCCTCGATGGTCGCGGTTATTCCCAGGATGCGACCCAACGAGAGTTTCTGGCGCGGCCTCTTCGCGCGTTTCGGAACACGTATGCTGGCGATTAAAGCCGCTGACACAAGGTAGGTTGCAGCATCGAGAACGAAAGCGACGTTTGTGCCATATGCATCGGTGATAATGCCGCCGATTGCCGCTCCGATCGTCAGCATTGCAGACCACGTCACCGACGAGATCGCATTCGCCGCCACCAGTTCACGATCCTCCACGATCGATGGAATCGCGGCCGTCTTCGCGGGTTCGAAGAAAGTGGAAAGGCCTAGCTGAAAGACCGTCAACACGTAAACGATCCACAACTGATCTGCGCGACGGACAAGCAGAAACCCCAGGACAACAACAGCCCGCAACAGGTCAGACACGATCATGATCGTGCGACGGCTAAACCTGTCAGCGACGACACCCGAGATCGGTCCAAATAAAAAACTCGGAACGAACCGCGCCACCAGAAGCAAACCAACGTCGCGCCCCGAGCCGGTCAATTGCAGGATGATTGTGTAGAGCGCGATGGTATTAAACCAGTCGCCCATCTGACTGACGACCTGCCCGAGCCACAGTTGTCTGAAACTGCGGTTCCTGCGTAACAGATCGATGTAGCCGACTTGTGCTGCCATGATTGACGCGTCACCTTAACCCAGCTTGACCGAAGTTCTCAATCTGACTTGTCAAAATGAAGACACAGTTTGAAAAGATTGAGAATCATTAGATTTTGTAGCGGCACGACAATTGAACTTAGGCACGACGCGGCTCAGAAGCCTCAGGCTTCGCGGGCTCTCCGCACGGGGCCCGTAGCCGCACGGTTCTATGACAACGAATAGCAGTGAAACATCTCACCCAGCACGGCAGCCCTTGCGGGGGCTGCCCCTTGCCCAATTCGTCGGAGATGGAGCTGAGTTGCTCCCAGCTCTGTCTCCGGCACCCCGCCACTCGGCGGTGGGCCTTTCTCTGCGCGACTCGCTTTCACACTGGTGGTTAACAAATCAACTCTGGATCTTATGGACGTTACTTGTTATTCCAATTGCACTTGAACTGATCTACGGAAAGTTTCTGCTTCCTTATCTTCTTCTCGCTCCAATCTCGATCCTTTCAACTTACCTGCTTTACCGCAGCGCGCGAGCTCGTCTGCAATCGAAGACTCACGAAGTCGCAGCGCTGAGCGAACTACATCTCGCGACTGCTGAAGCTTTAGCCACGGCTATCGACGCTAAAGATCAAACCACACATTGTCACGTCCGGCGCGTGCAGATTTACGCGGCCGGCATGGGCGAAGTATTTGGACTCTCAACCGACGACATCGCGGCGCTAAAAGCGGGCGCGCTGCTACACGACATCGGCAAACTCGCGGTGCCACCGCACATCCTGAACAAGCCTGGACCGTTAACGCCGGCAGAGTTTGAGAAGATGAAGATTCACACGGTCGTAGGAGCGCAAATCCTCGGCCGTGTTGATTTTCCATATCCGGTGATTCCCATCATCAGGCATCACCACGAACAGTGGGACGGCCGCGGCTATCCAGACAAGCTCCGCGGCGAACAGATCCCCATCACCGCGCGCATAATCTCCGTGGTCGATTGCTTTGATTCAGTTCGTGAGGACCGACCGTTTCGACGCGGTATGACTCTCGACGAAGCAACCGCGTTGCTGCTGCGCGGGTCGGGAATTCATTTCGATCCCGTCGTGGTGGAACAGTTCATCAAACACCTGCCGCGATTCGATGCCGAGATCGAAAGGCTTGGTCTACAGCATCAACCTGCCAACTACGCGACCGAGCCACCCATTCAACTCAGCACGATCGACATGGCACAGACGCGCGAGCGGGGCTCTTACGTCGCCTACGATCAGATCAAGAAAGCGCATCGCGAAGTCTATGCTTTGTACGAGATTGCTCGCACGTTCGGAACGTCTCTGAACGTCGAGCACACTCTGGAGATACTCGTCGACAAAGTCGGTCACGTGGTGCCATTCGACACTTGCATCGTCTATTTTTACGACGACGCAAAAGGTTATGCGACGGCACGTCACGTCGCCGGCAAGCATGCGCAGAAGCTGGCCGGGCGTTGCATCAAATTGGGAGAGGGTGTGACGGGCTTTGCCCTCGCTAATCGCAGGGCAGTCAATCAACTTCATCCGAGTCTCGATTTTGCAGACACCAATACTGACGCTGGGATCAAGTATCGCTCGATGGCGTCGCTGCCCTTGTTCAAAGACGACGTCTTGCTGGGCGCGCTTTCGGTTTACTCGACAGAGCTCGACCAATATACGAACGATCACATGCGGTTACTCGAGACAGTGACGCGACTGGCGTCTGACGCGCTCGGCAATGCGATGCAACATGCTGAGGCGGAGTCGAAAGCGTTAACAGATCAACTCACTGGATTGCCGAACGCGCGTTATCTCTCGTTGCGTTTTGAAGAAGAGGCGGCGCGCGCGCGTCGGACGGATCGAGCGTTTCAGGTCGTGATGCTCGATCTCGATGAGCTCAAGAATGTGAACGACACGTACGGTCACAAAGCGGGGGACAAGATGCTACGCGAAGTGGCGCATATCATCCAGGGGCAGTTGCGCGAGTACGATTTTCTCGCGCGTAGCGGTGGTGATGAATTTGTAGCGCTCGTTCAGGAAGTCGTTGGCGCGCAGGTGGAAGAGCTGTGCAACCGCATCGAGACGGCGGTTTCGAAGTTCTCACTCGCGGTGGGAAAGAATCGATCGGCGCGGGTTGGCATCAGCGTGGGGACGGCGACGTTCGGGATCGACGGCGAAACGCTCGACCAGCTTGTAATTGCCGCGGATTCGGCCATGTACCGGGTGAAATCGAGCCATCGCCTGGAGCGCATGCCGTCGGTATCAATTAGACAGGATTTGCATCCTGTCCAGACAAAATCTTGACATCTCCAGCACTCATCGCTTTCAATCGCTGAAGGCATGGTTGCTCCCGCCGAAAATCATAATGCAACACTCTTAATAGTTGACGACGACGCGGCTGCACGCGAGCGTCTGCGCGACATCTTCGAGACTGCGCAATATCGTGTCGTGACCGCGACCGAAGCCGGTTCTGCGCTGCGCGTCCTCAAGGGCGTGCGTTGCGATCTCGTCGCACTCGATCTCGAGATGCCGGGCGTCGACGGTCTCGCGCTCTGCAAGCTGCTTCGCGCACAACCCTTAACCAGCAAGTTACCGATCATCGCGCTGTCTGACAGCGACGACGAAGAGCGCAAGGTCCAGGCATTCACAGCCGGCGCCGACGACTACATTACTAAACCGTCCACGCCCGGTGAATTGTTGTCGCGCGTCAGTCTTCACGTACGCACGTCGCAACGCGAATGGGCGCTCATCGGCGTTAATCGTGAACTCAGGTTTCTTTCCGACATCGGTCGTGGACTCCTGCGCGCGCTGGAGCCCGAGCAGTTGGTCCGGCGTGTCGCGGGTGCGACCTACGAAGCCCTCGACGCCTCGCTTTGTGCGACGTACGTAACTGTCCGCCGTGACAGACACGCGCTCTGCGTTTTCGATCGCGAAGGCAGTGCCGACGATCCGTCTTTGCTGAACAGCGAAGCGCTCCAGGAGTGGCTGCGCTCGGGAGAGTCTGCGAACTCGTTGTTCATCACCGACGCGAACAAGTTTCTGCTTGACGACGACATCCACAAGGCCGAGTATGTCGCGCCGTTTCGATTCGCAGGACGGGCACAGGGCGCCTTGATCGTCGCGTTCGATCTGCGCGAGCAGTGTGGCGAGACCGAGCAACGTTTGATCGACGCTGCTGCACAACAGACGTCGCTGGCAGCGCACATCTGTTCGCTCTACCAGGCCTCACGCGAAACGTCGCTAAGTCTCGCTCGCGAAGTCGAGAAACGAACCGCGGAGAGCGAAGCGCAGAAGCGCTTGATCGAAGCGATTGTCGACAGCTTGCCGTTGTCTCTCTACGCGATCGACCGCGAGTACCGTGTGGTGGCGTGGAACCGCAACCGCGAACTCGGAGAGCTCGGTATCCCTCGTGGTTCAGTGCTCGGCAAGAATGTTTTCCAGGTGCTCACTCGCCAACCGCGCGACATGCTGGAGGAAGAGTTCGAACGCGTCTTCGAGAGCGGTGAGATCGAACGCATCGAACAGGAGACGCCATCGACGAAAGGGGACATCCGGCACTGGGTCATCAGCAAGATCCCGATGTGGGCTGATAACACCGGCAACGTCAGCCACGTCATTACGGTCGGCGAAGAGGTTACCGATCAAGTCGAAGCCAATCGCGCGATTGCACGTGCTGAGAAGCTGGCGGCTGTCGGGCGTCTTGCCGCCGGAGTGGTCCACGAAATCAACAATCCGCTCGCAACAATCTCGGCTTGCGCTGAGTCACTAGAAGCGCGCGTCAACGAAGGCGCGTTCGACGGTTCGACAGCGCTCGAAGATCTGCGCGAGTATCTCGGGCTAATCCGGAGCGAGGCGTTTCGTTGTAAGAGCATCACGATGGGTCTGCTCGATTTCAGTCGCACGCGCACTTCTGACCACGTGACGATCAACCTCGCCGATGTGATTCGCTCCGCGTTTCGTCTGCTTTCGCATCAGAAGCGAAGTTCGGCCGTCGATTTCAAGATCGAAATAGCCCACGATCTGTTGCCGGTGTCAGGCGATCCGGGTCAGTTACAACAGGCCGTGATCGCGCTGGCGACGAACGCGCTCGATGCGATGGGTGAGAGCGGCACGCTGATGATTGTCGGTCGCAACGATGAGGACAAAGTGATCATCGAAGTCAGCGACACGGGCATCGGAATACCGCCGGAAAATCTGCCGAAGATCTTCGAGCCGTTCTTCACCACGAAAGAGATTGGACGAGGAACAGGTCTCGGGCTCGCCGTATGTTATGGTATCTTAACGGAGCATGGCGGCACCCTTGATGTGCAGTCAGCAGTGGGAGCCGGCACCACATTTACGATTACCCTTTCCGCCGTGAAACTAAACGAGGAACAGACAGTTTGAGTGAGCAACAGCAGGCACGAATTCTGATCGCAGAAGATGAGGCCAACCTTCGGCTTGTTCTGCAGAAGGAATTGGAGAGGCTTGGTTATCGCGTGCAGGCGGCGCCTGATGGTGAGGCTGCGCTGCGCAAGCTCGAAGAGAGCAACGTCGACGTTCTATTGTGCGACATCAACATGCCACGAATGGATGGCATGGAACTCCTTCGACGCGTTTATCAACGTCCGAACCCGCCTGAAGTGATCATGCTGACCGGCCAGGCCACGGTCGAAACCGCCGTCGAGGCGATGAAGCTTGGTGCTTACGATTACCTCACGAAGCCATACAGCATCACCGAGCTCGACGTTCGCGTGCGGCAAGCTGCGGACAAGCGAAAGCTGCGCGTCGACAACGTCCGTCTGCGTGAGCAGCTTGCGCGGCAGTCGGCGTTGCCGGAGATCGTTTCTGTGTCGGAAGTCATGAAGGAAGCGATACGTTTGATCGAGCGTGTGGCGCCGTCGGAAGCGTCAGTGCTGATCACCGGCGAATCGGGAACGGGAAAAGAGCTCGTGGCGCACGCGATTCATCGTTTGTCGAGTCGTTCTGAAGCTTCATTTGTCGATCTCAACTGCGCGGCGTTCCAGGAATCGTTGCTCGAATCGGAGTTGTTTGGTTACGAGGCAGGGGCGTTCTCGGGTGCGAAGGGCAGAAAGCTTGGTCTAATCGAATTGGCTGACGGTGGCACGCTTTTTCTCGATGAAGTGACCGAGTTGCCGGCGCAGTTGCAAGCAAAACTCTTGCGGGCGATCGAGACGCGGACGTTTTTCAGAGTTGGTGGTGTGCGGAAAGTCGAAGTGAATGTGCGCATCGTTGCTGCTACGAATCGAAACCTCGATGCCGTGGTTAATGATGGCGTGTTTCGATCCGACCTGCTTTACCGGATCAACGGATTTCAGATCAGTCTTGCGCCGCTCCGAGAGCGACCAGAAGACATCGAACCGCTCGCGCGTTATCTGCTCAAGCGGGTTGCGGGCACGCATACGCCGGAATTGACGGAAGAAGCGTTCAATGCGTTGCGTGCATACGGTTGGCCGGGCAACGTGAGGCAATTGAAGAACTGTTTGGAACGTGCGGTGATTCTGTCGAACAACGGGCGGATCACGTTGTCAGAGCTTCCACCTGAGGTTACGCGACCGGCAGTTGGACCAGCGTTGGCGAACGCGGCACCGTCTGCGATCGTGGGTGACGCGCCGGCTGCGGCGGCTGTTTCGGCGGCGCCTGGCTCACTCCGTGAAGTGGAGCGCCAACAAATTCTCGCCGCTCTCGAACAGACAGGCTGGCACAGAGGCAAGACCGCCGAGATCCTCGGTATCTCTCCGTCAACACTCTACCGCCGCCTGCGTGATTACGATTTAGAACGCAGAAGGTAGTACACAAAGGCACAAAAAGCACATAATCAGTTTTTTCTGTTTGTGTGCCTTTTGTGCCTTTTTGTGGCTAAACTTTTTTCCCTTGAAAGATCCCTTCTAAGTACTTGGCCAACGTCGCCTCATCCTCCGGGCTGCTCGAATTGAACTTCAACGCAAACCCGATTTCAGACGCCTGGTCAACCACTTCCGCCCAGAAGTTCACGACCTGGTGCTCCGTAAGGTGAATCTCGAGCCAGACGAGTTCCTTCATGTCAACCTTGCCGCCGGTGAGCACGAAACACCCACTGCGGCTGATATCCGTAACTGTCGCATTCTCGCGAGAGAGAGCACCTTCCCACCGGGCTTGTAATTTCACCCTTGCGCGTGGCGCCGATCGTCTCTCGTGTTCCATTACCTTTCCTCTGGGTCAGTGTGCAAACGGACAACCACCTTCTCCGTGAGTGATGTCGAGATAGGTGCGTGCTTCCCAAAGCTCGGGGAAGAATTTCTTGTCGAGCGTGGTCTTGAGGTAACCGATACCTTCCGATCCGCCGGTGCCGCGTTTCGCGCCAACCATGCGCTCCACCATCTTGATGTGATGCGAACGCCAAAGTGAAAAATACTCGTCGTATTCGAGCATTGCTTCGGTGAGTTGAAATTCTTCGTAGAGTTCCTCGAAGTGTGTGAGGATCTCGAGTACGTTCAAGCCACGTCGCTGGAGCAGGCCATAGAAAGATTCGGCGAGTGAAAGTTTTTCCATTCGCGCTTTCAGGCGCTCATGCGCGAACTCGTCAGTGGAAAACTCACGAACAATGTTCTTGTCTTTCAGTCCTGAAGAGATCTCGATCTCGCGGAACTGCATCGACTGAAAACCGCTCGCCGGATTGAGCTGATCGCGAAACACGAGAAAACTGATCGGCGTCATGCTCTCGAGAATGTGAATCTGGTTGACCAGCAACTTCTCAATCTCGACGATGCGTTTCAACGCGCGCGTGGCGGCCGGTACGCGATCTTCTTCCAACAACATGATCGCGGCATCGAGCTCGTGAAGAATCTGTTTGAACCAGAGTTCGTAAGCCTGATGAACCGTGATGAATAGCAGTTCGTCGTGATGTACGGGACTCGACAGGCAATCCTGAAGGTTGATGAGATCCTGGACCCGAAGGTACTTGTTGTATGAAAGCGGCGGATTGTCGCCGTAATCCTTGGACATTAAAAAGCAGCTCCCGCCGTCTCGTGTGCTCGATAACTTTCAGATTCGCCGATCTTTTTCATTTCTCTGATCACAAGTTCCAGCTCGTTGTCGGTAGTGTAGAAGTGTGGCGAGATACGAATTCCCGCGCCTGGTCTGTAGTCGATGATGAACTCTCGGCGAATGAGCTCTTTCGCGACGGCACCGGCGTGTTCGTGGGCGACTGTAACCGTGCCGGCGCGTTGCCGCACGTCCTTTGGACTCGTGACTTTGAATCCAGCTTCCTCTGCGAGTTCGATCAGGTAACTCGTCTGGCGCATGCTCTTCTCGCGAATCTTGTCCACGCCGATCTCGTTGATGATCGTGTATCCGGATTGAGCGGCGTAGAGCGCCGGGATCGCGGGCGAGCCGTGTAAGAAACGCCAGATGTTATCCGCGTAACGCATGTTCGTGTCGAAAGCAAAAGGCTTCTCGTGGGCCATCCAGCCGGTGGTTTTGGGTTCGAGTTTTGTTTGCAGGTCGGGTCTGACGTAAAGATAACCCGCACCTGGACCACCGCAGAGCCACTTCACCGAACCGCCGGTTGCAAAATCCGTGTTGAGCTCTTTTACGCTAAACGGAATCGTGCCTGCGGATTGATAAGTATCGAGCACGACCATCGCGCCGACTTCGTGTGCGCGATCGATGATGGCCTTTGCATCCTGCAAAAACGCGCTCTTGAAAAGAACGTGCGAGAAGGGAACGAGCAGCGTCGTCTCGTCGATTGCTGCGAGCATTCGTTCCAGCGGCACGGTGATTCCGTCGTCAGATGGGACGGTTTCGATTTTCAACTTTCCATCGCGCGCGTGCGCTTCGTAGACGTACATCACGGAAGGGAAGTTGAGTTCTGAATAGACGATCTTGTTTCGCTGTGGCGTCGGCTCGAGACACGAAAGCACCAGCGACTGGCAGATGGAGACGTTTTGGTGCATGACGACGCTGCCCGGATCGGCGCCGATGATGCGTCCAACCTCGTCGCCGACACTCACAGGCATTTCCCACCAGCCCTCGGCCCACGCGCGCACGCCTCGCGTCGCCCACATGTCGGCGTACTCGTGAAGGCGCTCGTAAGTCGCCTTCGGCATGGCTCCGAGACTGTGCGAAATCAGGTAGACGGTTTTATCCAGAATCGGAAATTCGCTGCGCCACTTCAGTAGGTCATCAGACAAGAACGGCTCCTCCTCACCTGAGGTTAATTTAACAGATTACTGTTATCCGCGTAATCCGTGTAATCTGTTGAAGGAAATGTGGAAGTTCGCTAACCCAATCAAACACCAAATACTCGAGACTCGCTGGCCGGCGGCGGAAGAAGCAGCCGGGTCTCGACTTTATAGTCCGATTGCCATCGGTAGTCTCGAAGCTCGGAGCCGCACGTGGGTGCCCGCGATGGTGCCGTGGCGCGCCACGGAGGATGGATTTGTCACTCAGCAGAATCTCGACTGGTATCGACGGTTCGCGGAAGGCCGTCCGGGTGTGCTCGTGGTCGAGGCGACTGGCGTGCGCGACATTCCGAGTGGACCGCTGCTTCGCATTGGTGACGATCGGTTTATAGATGGGCTGCGCAAGCTGGTCGAGGCTGTGCGGGAAGCGAGTGAGGGGCAGACGCTGCTGTTCATTCAGATCATCGATTTTCTCGCGGTGAAGCGTCGACCCGAGAAGGAAAAATATTTCCAACGTTTTCTGCAAATTGACGAGCACCATCGTGGTGCGTTAGCGGACGTCACGAATGACCGCCTTTGGCTATCAGCATCAGTGGCTTTGGTCCGCGAGTTTTTGCAGAATGCAAGCGATGAAGTTGTGACTGCGGTCCTTAGACCACGCGAGTTGGAAGCGCTTTTGTACGGCTATCGCGAGTGCGTCACGGATATGGACCTGAAGCACATTCGCGAGTTGCCGAATGAATTGCCTGCGATCTTCGCGGCGGCTGCGAACCGGGCGCGCGAAGCTGGGTTTCATGGTGTCGAGCTTCACTACGCGCATGCGTACACGATGGCGGGATTTTTGAGTGCGCAGAACGATCGCGCCGATGGTTACGGTGGATCGCGAGAGAATCGCGTCCGCTTGCCGCTCGAAGTTTATCGTGAGGTGCGCAACCGCGTCGGAAACGATTACGTCGTGGGTGTTCGGTTTCTGGCTGACGAGGTTATCGCCGGCGGGAGTCGGGTCGAAGACGCGATCTACTATGCGAAGGAATTCGCTGCGGCCGGTTTCGACTTTTTGTCACTGTCCAAAGGTGGGAAGTTTGAAGATGCGCAACCGCCGAAGGTGGGCCAGGCGGTTTATCCGTACACGGGCCAGAGTGGATACGAATGTATGCCGACCGTCCTTTCTGACGAGACTGGTCCATTCGGACGGACCGTTCCGCTCGTCGCATCAATCAAGCAGGCTGTGAATGGCGCCGGATTTCAAACGCCGATAGTTGCGACCGGCGGGATTTCAACGTTCGAGCAAGCCGAGGAAATTCTACGTCTGGGCCAGGCTGACATCGTCGGCATGGCGCGGCAGGCGCTCGCTGATCCGGATTGGTTCGTGAAGGTAAGGCTTGGTCGCGGTGATGAAGTGCGTCGTTGCACTTACACGAACTATTGCGAAGCGCTGGACCAGGCGCATCGACCTGTTACTTGCAAGTTGTGGGACCGAGTGAGTCTGGATGAACCGGGTATTACGATGAGCGATGACGGCCGTCGAAGATTGGTCCCGCCGCGTTGATTAACTTTGCGTCTTGGCGTCTTTGCGCCTTTGCG
>Ga0105237_10003302_pt1 | contig 19246 bp, 14 predicted proteins | sample KBSC24metaG_FD_81520 | JGI IMG/M metagenome (GOLD analysis project Ga0105237, IMG submission 81520) | Corn rhizosphere microbial communities from Kellogg Biological Station, Michigan, USA - KBS C2-4 metaG | ecosystem: Host-associated > Plants > Roots > Rhizosphere > Soil | place: Michigan, USA... | reverse complement strand
GCGGCGATGCGCTGGGCCTCGCGCCGAAGAGAGCGCCCGCCGAGCGAGGCCCATGTGATAGCCGCCAAGGCGGTGCCCCGTCCCAGCCCAGTGCGCGCGCACCCCCGGGCGAGCAGCTCGCCGAGAGCAGCGGCGCCAGCCACGAGCGTGCACGCGAAGATCGCTCCGCGCGCTCGGCTCGGTGCGTAGCTGGCGCGCTCGAACACCTGCGCCGCGCGGCCGAAGCCTGCAACCGGATGCCGCCGCGCCGGATCGCCGAGCAGGAGGTCGGCCGCGTAGCCGCCCATGATCGCCGTCCCGCTCAACCCGGGCCCCCGGAGACCGGGCAGTTCACGCGCGTCACCGTCCAGCGCCCGTCATGGGCGCGCAGCTCGGTAACCGACAACGGTGCCGCGTCGATCCGCCAGAACGCCGTGAGCGGCGCGCCGAGCGCGTGCACGAGCGCCGCCTTGACCACGCCGCCGTGCGTGACCGCGGCCGCCGCTCCCTCGCCCGCGGCCTGGTCGTCCAACCACTCGGCCACGCGCGATATGAACGCCCGCAGCGGCTCGCCGCCGTGCGGCGCGGCGTCGGGGTCGGTCATCCACGCGCCTGCTCCCTGAGGATCGGACGCGTGCACGTCCGCCAGCGTTGCGCCTGCCCAGGAGCCGAAATCGCACTCCGACAGCCGCGGCTCGGCCGTCGCGGTCAGCCCGGCCGCCTCAACCGTCTGGCGGCAACGCAGCGCCGGGCTTGACATCACCTCGCATCGGCCCGGCAGCGCACCGGCTAGCGCCGCGGCGCTAGCCAGCCCCCGCTCGTCGAGCGGCTCGTCGAACGGGAAGGCCGCGGCGCGCGTCACGCTGGTCGGCGCGTGACGTACGAGAAGCAGCCGTCTCACGCCCAGCTCGAAGCCGGGCCCTGCGCGATAGCTGTCCGCACGGATTGCCTCCTCGGGATCGAGCGTCCCGTTCTGAGGTTCGCGGCGGCCGAGTTCCTGACTCCCGGGACACCGTCGTCCCGGTCACAGTGGCGCGACCGTCCCGGACTCACACCGGGTTCCACGCGCCGCCACGCTGACCGGGCGCATGTTACCCCCTGTTCGCCTCGGGCAGGGCGCCGGTCTAGGCTTGGCGCAGTGACGGCTCGCAATCGACTCCGCCGACCGCCCACACCGCCGGGCTTCGACCCCTCGCGCGCGGCCGAGCGCGCGGCCGATCCGGGGGGCTGGCGCTTCTCCGAAGACGAGCGCGAGGCCGTCTACCGCGTGATCGCCGAGCGCCGCGATATCCGCCGCTTCCGCCCGGACGAGGTACCGGACTCCGTACTGCAGCGCGTGCTCGAAGCCGCCCACCGCGCACCGTCGGTCGGGTTGATGCAGCCCTGGCGGATCATCGTGGTACGCGAGTTGGGCCGGCGCGTGGGCATCCGCAGCCTCGCCCAGCGCGAGCGCCTGCGCCAAGCCGACCGCTTCGATGAGCGCGCCCGCCAGTTCCTCGACCAGAAGGTCGAGGGGATAGTCGAGGCGCCGCTCGGACTCTGTGTGTGCTGCGATCCGGGCGACCCATGCGTGGAGGTCCTCGGCCGCGGCACGATCCCACAAACCGACGTCTACAGCACCGCCTGCGCGATCGAGAACCTCTGGCTGGCCGCGCGCGCCGAGGGGCTCGGCGTGGGCTGGGTCAGCTTCTACCGCCCCGACGACATGCGGGCACTGCTCGGCATCCCCGCGCGCGTCGAGCCGATCGCCTACCTCTGCCTCGGATGGCCCGACGAGCGTCCCCTGCGGCCCGGCCTCGAGTCCGCGGGCTGGGCCTCGCGCGCGCCGCTCGGCTACGTGCTGATGCAGGAGCGTTGGACAGACCCGGCCGACCCCGTGCCTGAGCAAGGCGCCCAGCGCCCGCAGCTAGACCGCGAGGCCGCGATCGTCGCGCGCGACCGGCTCGATCGGCTCGTGAAGCCCGCCGGCAGCCTCGGCGCGCTCGAGGGGCTGATCGAGCGCTGGGCGTCGATCGCCGGCAAGCCGCCGCCCGCCTCGCCGCGCGCCGGCGTCCTCGTCTGCGCGGGCGACCACGGCCACGTGATCCGAGGCACCAGCCTGTATGGCGCCGAGGTGTCCGAGCAGGTGGCTGCCGCGGCAGCTCGAGGGGAAACCGCCGTGGGCGTGCTGGCCAAGCACGGCGGTCACGAGCTGATCGTCGCCGACATAGGCCTGGCGGCTGCCACGCCCGACGGCGTGCGCCCCATGAAGGTGCGTCCCGGCACGGCGGACATGGTCGAGGCGCCCGCGCTCACCGAGGCGGAGCTCGACCAAGCTCTTGCCGCGGGCGCTGCGCTCGCCGAGGAGCTCGCCGGGCGCGAGGTGGATTGCCTCGTGCTGGGCGAGATCGGGATGGGCAACACGGCCAGCACCGCGGCGCTCGTGTGCGCGCTGACCGGATGCTCGCCATCGGTGTCGGTGGGCCGCGGCACCGGGCTCGACGCCGCGGGCCTCGAGCGCAAGCGAGCGCTGGTTGCCGAAACGATCGCGCGCCACGGCTCGCCGCTCGAGCCACGCGCCGCGCTCGCCGCTGTGGGCGGACTCGAGCTGGCTGCGTTGGCGGGCGCGGTGCTGGCGGCTGCACGCCTCGGGCTTCCCGTGGTTCTCGACGGCTATGCCACCGCCGCCGCCGCGCTTGCCGCCGCGCGGATCGAGCCAGCCGTGGGCGAGGCGCTCATCGCCAGCCACCGTTCGGCCGAGCCGGGTCACGAGATCGTCCTGTCGGAGCTCGGCCTCGAGCCGCTGCTGGACCTCCGCATGCGGCTGGGCGAGGCCTCCGGCGGGCTGCTGGCGCTCCCGATCGTGGCTGCCGCCGGCGCGCTTCATAGCGGCATGGCGACTTTCGAGGAAGTCGGCATCGAACGGCGTGTATGAGCCCGGGCCGCTGCGGCGCGCGGCGGACGGGCTCGCCGCGGCAGTCGTCTTGCTGACTGTCGCGCCGCTGCCTCTGCGCGGCGCGTCCGACGCGCGCTGGGCGCCGGCCTGGTTCCCCCTTGTCGGCGCTCTGGTGGGCGCCGCGGCGGGCGGGGTGCGCTACGGCCTCGACGATCTGCTCGGCTCGGGGCCCGCCACGGTTCTTGCCGTAGCCGTGCTCGTTGTCGTCACCGGCGCGCTTCACCAAGACGGCCTCGCCGACTGCGCCGACGGCATCGGCGCGCGCGGCGACCGAGCGCGCCGGCTTGCGGTCATGCGCGAGCCGCAGGTCGGCGTTTTCGGCGTGCTCGCCGTGCTGCTGTGGCTGCTCCTGCTCGTATCGGCGATCGCGAGCCTCGACCGCGACGACGCGCTGCGTGTGCTTATCCTGGCCAGCGCGCTCGGCCGCTGGTGCGCGGTGGTCCACGCTGTGACTACGGCGCCCGCGCGCTCGGACGGACTGGGCGCGAGCTTCAACGTCGGGCGCAGCCAACTGGTGCTGGCCTCGGCCGCCGCGACGGCAGCCGCCTTCGGCCTGGAGGTCCCGGCGCGGGCTGTGACCGCCCTGGCAGCCGCGGCGCTCGTCGCCCTGGCCGTCAGCGCCTGGTCGCGCCGGGCGATCGGCGGGCGCACCGGCGACACGCTCGGTGCCTCGGTCGCGCTGGCCGAGGTCGTCGTCTGCCTGGTCATTCTCAGCTTTGTGTAGAGAAGCCTGGCTTCGAGTCCTCTACGACCGTGCAGCATCGCCCCTTCATATGCCGAAGACGCCAGGCAGGCGCTGAACGGCTTGAACCTGGACGCTGACGGACTGAGCGACTCCGAGGCGGTGCGAACGGCGTTGCGCGAGACGGCAGCGAGGCGCCGGACTCGCTCCGCGATTGCAGCTGAGGTCAGACGGCTCGCCCGTGACGAGAACGATCGCGCGGAGATGCGAACGATCCGCGAGCAGATGGCAGAACTAGCGCACGCACCACCTCAGTCGGAATTCGGGCGGCGAGATATTTCACTTGTCTGCGCCGCGCGGGACGCGCGGTCGCGAGCAACGAGGGGCTCGCGACGCGGTGGTCGTTCAAGCTGACGAGTTCCTGACGCTGAGCACCGTACTCGTTTCTCCTACCTCGACTAGAGCGCAACCGGCGAGCTTTCGGCCGGTGACCATCCTCGATGGCATTCATACGCGAATTCTGGTGGAGCAGACGACTGTCGTGGATCCGCAACGGTTGGGACGCTCGGCAGGCCGCCTTGCTCCGGACCAGCTGAGTGCCGTTGACGACGCGCTCGCGCTGGTCTTGGGTCTCTAGGTTAGTTTGCGGAGAAGAAAGGTGGAGCCAACCGGAGTCAACGCGAACCGCGATGCGCTGATCTCAGGCGGACGGATGGCACTCGGCGTTGGCGAATCCGCATGCCGAGCGACGACGCCCGAGTGGGGGCGTCGTGCCCCGACGCCAGGACGACCAGCGTGGGCCTGAATCTCAACACCTGGGATGATGCGGGCGTGCGGGAGCAGCGATAGATGGCGGAGATCACGAGTAGGCGCCGAGGGGAACTCGTGCGGGGCGTGTTCGCCGTGCTCATGGACAAGCCGGATGGGTTGCCTGCGGCGCAGGTGCTCAAGGCCGTTGAGCAGCTGGTACCTCCGAGCGAGTTCGAGCAGGAAACCTATCCTCGAAATCCGAGCGTGCGACGCTACGAGAAGACGATCCGCTTCGCCACGATCACCTCCGTGAAGACCGGGTGGCTGCTAAAGAGCGGCGGCACTTGGTCATTGACCGACGAGGGTAGGCATGCATTCCGGTCGTTCACTGAGCCAGAAGCGTTCGAGCGGGAGGCGGTGCGCGGGTACCGCGCATGGGAGAAGGAGCGGCAGCCCGAGCAGGCGGAAGCCGAGGGAGCGAGCGAGGTCGCCGATACGACGGGCACGCTGGAGGAGGCAGAAGAGTCCGCGTGGACGGAGATCCGTGCATACGTGACGACGATGCCTCCGTATGACTTCCAGCGCTTGGTGGCGGCGCTGCTCAACGCGATGGGCTACTACGTGGACTGGATCGCGCCACCGGGCCCGGACGGCGGCATAGATCTAATCGCGCATGCCGATCCGCTGGGAACAACCGGGCCCCGGATCAAGGTGCAGGTGAAGCGTCGAGACACCGAGAAGGTCTCGGCAGAGAGCCTACGCGCCTTTATGGCCGTACTCGGTGAGCAGGATGTCGGTATTTACATCTCGGCCGCTGGCTTCACTGCACAGGCGGAGCGAGAGGCACGCTCGCAGGAGAAGCGTCGTTTGAAGCTGATCGACCTCGAGCGCTTTGTCGAGTTGTGGGTGCAACACATGCAGGGACTCCCGGACCCCGATCGGCGACGCCTCCCCTTGAAGCCCGTCTACTTTCTAGCTTTGTCCGAGTAGCGGTCGTCACGGCGTTTTTAGGGCCGGCGGAAGACCGAGTGGGTACCGACGCGCCGCCAGACGATGTGTTGCTCGCCGGGTCGTACCTCGTCGCCGTACTCGAACGTGGCTCGACCGTCTGGTGCCCCAAGTCATCTCCCATACGCCTCGGTGACCCTGAACCCGCTTGACGCGTAGCCTCGGATGGAAGCTGTGGCCATCAGCGACATCGGAGATGAACTGCGTGAGGGCTTGGCGGAACGCCCGTTGCTGTTGAGGGGTCAGCCGCTCCCAATCGCGCCAGAACGACGCGAGGACTTCACGCGTCGGCATCGAGCGGCTTCGTCCGCTCGTCCAGGGCCGCTAGGAACTCGCCATCGGTCTCGTAGGACGTGGCGCGATTTGCTGCCAGGTCGTCGTCTGCCTCCCGCTCCTTCGTCTGCCACTCGCGTGTCCAGAACCACGCCTGCTCAGGATCTATACGGCCGGCGCTGATCTCGCCCAGTAGCACCGCAGCGCCATCGACCGCGCCCTCCGGCAGACGGTCCACCAACTCGTGTAGGTCGGCCTTGGTCATGCTTTGATTGTCGCACGTTCATGGGTCGTGATCGTCTAATCGCGCAGACAACTGATGTGGGCGAAAGTGGTCGGCGCGCAAACCAGACGCTGGTGGTGGCACCGGCGGTCAGCGTCGGCCAGCCGTAAAACCAGCTGGACCGAATGGCGAGGCCGCGAGCCCCGGTGGGCAGCTGAGATGCGGGCGGTTCAATTTGATCCCTGGGTTCCACGGAGCCGAACGATCTCGGTTGGGGATAGAATCTGCGCGATGAGACGGCGGGGGGCTACGATGCGGTTCGGCCGGCTGTTTGCACGGCACGCTGTTCGTACGACGCTCACCTGCACCGCGCTCCTGCTCTCCCTGGCATCGTCCGCCGAAGCCGCGCCGGCGTGGCTGTCGCCGACGATCCTGGCGGAAACCCAGACGGAAGGAAGGCCGGACGTCGCCGTCGACGCCGCCGGCGATGTCACGGCGGCGTGGGTGCGCTCCGGCGGCAGCAGCGACTTCGAAATTCAGGCCGCCACGAGGCCGGCGGGCGGCGCCTGGGAGGCTCCCGCGCGGCTCAACCTGCTCGGCGAGCAAGCCGGCGCGCCGCGCGTCGCCTCTGGTCCGCAGGGCGCCGCGGTGGTCGTGTGGGAGTCCGGGGGACCCGAACACTTCGTGGTCGAGGTCGCGTCGAAGTCGAGTGCGAACGCGGCATGGACGCCCCCGACGCAGCTAGACACCACTGGACCTGCAAATCCAGAGCCGCAGGTCGCAATCGACTCGGCGGGCAACGCGGTCGCCGTGTGGGGCGGTCAGCCTGTTCCCGGGCTCGGACGAATCATGGCCTCGACGATGCCCGCCGGCGGGGCTTGGTCCTCGCCTGTCGGCATCTCGCGGGGAAACACCGGCGACCGGGCTCGGCTGGCCGTCGATGCTCACGGAGACTTCACCGCGATCTGGGAGGGCTTCGACGTGATCGAAAGTGCCGTGAAGCCCGCGGGCGGCAATTGGGAGATGCCGGCCGTGCTCACCGAACTATGGGCGGGCAGTCCCGCGGTGAGCGTCAACGCCGGCGGCGAAGCCATTGCGGCGTGGATCCTCAACCTCAGCAACACCGAACGGCGCATCGAGGGGGCCGCGAGATCCCCGGACGGATCCTGGGGAACGCCGGTGGCCCTCTCGGAAGTCACGGAGCAGATCGGTCGGCCTGACGTCGCGATCGACGCGCGGGGCGACGCCGCCGCGAGCTGGAGCACTTCCAGCGGCGAAAGCATCAGCGCCGGGGTCTTCGCGGCGGTAAGACCTTCCGGCGGCTCGTGGCAGACGCCAACCGAACTCTCCAGAACGGACCCGCCGGAAAGCAATCCCCAGATCGCGATTGCACCAAGCGGTGAAGTCCTCGCGGTGTGGTGGGGCGTCGACGAAGGCGACACGATCGTCGAGTCCTCCGCGCGCCCGACGCCGAGTGCCGGCTGGCAGGCTCCGGTTGCCCTCTCGCGGACGGCTTCGTACATGGCGATGCCACGGCTCGCCGAGGACGGGCAGGGCAACGCGGTGGCCGCCTGGACAGCCGAAGAAAGTGGCGGAGCGGGTGCGATCCGGGTGGCCGGCTACGATGCCGCCGGGCCGCATCTGCGCGACTCCTCGATCCCGAGCTCGGGCCTCGTCGGCCAGCCGGTGACGCTCTCCGTCTCGCCGCTCGATGTGTGGTCGGAGCTTGGGGCCACCAGCTGGAGCTTCGGCGACGGCACTGGCGCGACCGGCACGACCGCCACCCATGCCTACGCGAAGGCGGGCATCTACGAAGTAAGGATCGCCTCCGCGGACGTGCTCGGGAATACGACGAGCGCTGCGGGCCTCATCGCGATCTCTGAACAGCCCGGTCGGCCGACCGCCAGGAGTGCACCGGTCCTCTCGGGCGTCAGGCAGTCGCATCGGCGATGGCGCGAGCGCGGTAGTGCGCCTTCGCGCCGCGCTCGCCGGCTGCCAATCGGGACCCGCTTCACGTTTGGCCTCAACGCGCCCGCTCGCGTGACGTTCTCCTTCACCCATGGCGGGGAAGGGCGCCAGGTCGGCCGGAAGTGCCTAGCTCTCAGGGCCATCAACCGCCGCCGGCCACACTGCAAGCGCGTGGTCGTGGCGGGCGCGATCTCGTTCGCCGGTCGCGCAGGCGTGAACACCGTTCCGTTCGCAGGCCGACTCACGCGCTCCCGACGATTGCGGCCTGAGCGCTACACGCTCGTGATCAAGGCGAGTAACGCCGACGGGATCTCGAGACCGCGGCGCCTCGCGTTCGTCATCGTCGGCTGACGGCTCCGCCCTGAATAGGGTCGCGCTTGTCTGCCGAGCCCGTCTTACGGGGTGCCAGTGGAGAGCCAACCGAAGTCAACGCGACCGCTTTGCGCGGCTGGCGGTGGCCGGACGATGCTCGCCGGCGCAGAGAAGAGACGTAATTGATGCGATGATGCGCTAGCATCACGCGGGTGCGGACGACGTTGAACATCGATGAGGACGTGGTCTCGGCCGCGCGCGAGCTCGCCGCTGGCGAGCGCCGCTCGCTTGGCTCCGTCATCTCCGAGCTCGCTCGCCGAGGGCTGACACCTGCGCGGATCGAGACCGACGACGGACTGCCGTTGATACGCGTGCCCGCAGGCACACCGCCGATCACGCCAGAGATGGTGCGGCGAGCGCTCGACGAGGACTGAGCTTCCTGCTCATGGCGCTGCTGGACGTCAACGCGCTCGTGGCGCTGGCTTGGGACTCGCACGTGCATCACACGCCGATGCGGGCCTGGTTCATGGCCAACAGCGCAGCGGGATGGGCGACGTGTCCGATCACAGAGAGCGGCTTCGTGCGAGTGTCGTCCAACCCCAAGGTGCTGCCGAGCGCCATCGGCGTCGAGGCAGCACGAGGGGTGCTCTCGGCGCTGCGCGCTCGGCACGGCCACCGCTTCCTCACCGACGACGTCTCGGCGGGCGACCGCGACGTGCCGGCGATCGCTGGCTACCGGCAGGTGACCGACGCGCACCTGCTGACACTGGCGCGCCGCCGCGGCGTGCGCCTGGTCACGTTCGACGCGAGCATTATGGCCATGAGTGACGGACACGACGTCGAGGTGCTGACCACAACGCCCGGTCGATCCGGCCGATAGAGCACGCGGCGCCGACCCAGAAACTTGCGCCAGCAGACGAGCGGCCAACGGAGCCAACTTGACCTCAATCGAGCCGTTGGGCAAGCACTCGGGCGGCCACGAGCGGCAATTGGCTAATGCTCCGGCTGTCGAAAGCGCCGAGTGCTGCTGATCCCGTGTTCATCAAGCCAATCCTCCGGATCCGAAATGGACGGAGTGAATTGACGTCAAGATGCCCCGAGGAACCCGCGGATGGCAACGTGAAAGTTCGCGCGCTGATCGCCCTGCAGCGCGAACGAAACGACCGGCCTGCTTATTCGCGTCGCCATCTGGACAGGCAGTCACGCGAGCGGGTAACCGACAGTTGTCTGAGTGGAGCCAACCGGGATCGAACCGGTGACCTCCTGCTTGCAAAACGCCCGCTCGTGGGGCCCCTCCAACCTTGGAAGATGGTGATTTGCAGGGGATTAGCGACGCTGCCTTTGCGCCGCCGTTCGTGAGGATGCGCGCGGATTATCGACGATCATCGTGGCTTCAGGCACTTCCGGCGAAGAGTGCCTGAGCCGTAGATCTAGTCATTGGGCCCTCGGCCGCCGATGAGATCCCCCGCCCGATCCGGTCCTAAGGCTGGCACTATCGTCCGCATCCGTCTACCCAAGGAGAGTAATGGCCGACACCACCTGCCACATGTCGATCTCCCTCGACGGCTTCGTCGCCGGACCGGATCAAAGCCGCGAAGACCCGCTCGGCAAGCGGGGCCGCGAGCTTCACGACTGGCACCTTGGCGACGAGCGCGCGAACGAGGCGGACGCCTTCGCCGAGCGCCGTTTGCTTCGCCCCCGCGGCGCCTACGTCATGGGCCGCAACATGTTTGGCCCGATCCGCGGCGAGTGGGATGAGGAGTGGTCGGGCTGGTGGGGGCCCGAGCCGCCCTACCACGCGCCCGTGTTCGTCCTAACCCACCACGCTCACGCGCCGATCGAGATGGAGGGCGGGACGACCTTTCACTTCGTCACCGATGGCTTCGACGCCGCCTACGCCCAGGCCCGCGAGACTGCCGGCGCAGACGGCATCGACATCGCGGGCGGCGCCTCGACCGTACGCCAAGCGCTGCTGGCGGGCGTCATTGACGAGCTCTGGCTCGACATCGCCCCGGTTCTACTCGGGTCCGGCGAGGGGATATTCGACGGCGTCGCCGAGTTCGATTTCGAGCCCGACGAGGTCCTCCATTCCCCACTGGCGACGCACATCTGCTACCGCCGGGCGGGATGAGACGGATACACGCAACCGTGCAGGCACCTGCGCAGGTGCCTGCGAAGTAGCGGGGCGGATTGACCCCTCCCGCGACCGGCTATCGGTTCGCGGAGACGCGAGAGCTTCCCGTAATTCGCGGATCGGGAGCGACCAGGGCCAATTCGGGAGTTCTAATTCCCGCCGCCCCTTCCGCTTGGCGGATCGGCGTCGAATAGTGCCGCGACAACCTCAAGCGCCTCGGCCTTCTCAGCAGGGATGTGTCTGTGGAAGTCCCTTGCTCGAATAGCGTCCAACGCAAGCACGTTCATGGCTTCTCCGTAACGCTGGGGTGTTGGTGCATCTGATAGCTCAGTTGGGCGGCCGACTGAGGGGACTCACGCGGCCTCCGGTGCCGATGCAAGACGTGACGGTGCTTCATGGAGTGGGTCGGGAATGCGGTCGCCGAGTCGAAGCAGGAAGGCTCCGGCCAGCACCACGGCAAGCGCACCACCCCACCAGATGGCGTCTGGCGAGGACTGCAGGAGAAAGCCACCAACCGCCGGGCCGAGGGCCAGGGAGCCGGTGAAGGTCAGACTGTAGAGAGAGAGGTAGCGGCCGAGCAGATGAGCCGGCGCCATTTCCGAGACCAGCGGTCCGAGAACGAGAGTGTGTGCGATCTCGCCGAGTGCAAAGACGATCGCAACGCCGACGAGGAGACTGGTCGCAGCGAACTCCGAGTGGATCAGCGTCGCTGGCAACACCGCCAGCAGGGCGATCGCAAAAAGCGCGCTCGTCGCCGCGAACGCGTGTGTGCGTCGCATGCGTGCCACGACGCGCACGGCCGGGATCTGCGCGATGACGATGAAGGTCGTGTTGGCCAGGACGATGATCCCGATCTCGGCGGGACCGACCGATGTGTGGGCCTTTACAAACGGTGGCAGGATGTTGGAGAAGAGCGTATGACCGAAGACGACGAGCACGATGTTGGCTGCGATCACACTGAGGAAGAGCCGATCTCGAGCGACGGCGCGAAAGCCTGTTCTGTTGGCGTCTTCCGCTGCGACGGTCACGGCTCGCGGGCTCGGCACGGCGGTGAGCACGATCAGCGCGAATCCGGCGAAGGTGACAGCATCGAAGAAATAGAGAAGTTGGAATGTGCTGAGCCGCTGTGCGGATGCGACGATGAAGCCGGCGACGGTCGCGCCGGCACCCAGACCGAAGTTGCCGGAGACGCGGTCAAGCGCGAAGGCGGCCGCTTGCTGCTCGGGCCTGACCAACCTGACGACCAACGTCCGGCTGGCCGTCCCCGCCGCGCCGAGCCCGGCTCCACCGATAATCGAGCAGGCAAACCCCTGCCAGGGGCGGTCTACGAAGGCGAAGCCGGCGTAGGCAAGGGTGCTCGCCGCGCTTCCTGCGACCACGAGCGCCTTGGCGGAGTACCGGTCGAGCAGCGCCCCCGTCGGCGGAGTGACGATTGCGGACGTCCCCATGGTCGCCGCGAGAACCAGTCCGGCTGTCGACGTTGAGAAGCCACGTATCTCGTGCAGATAGATGATCTCAAAGGGAAGAACGAGCCCGTAACCGAAGTAGTTGAGGGCGTCTCCCGCTTGAAGGATGAGGACGGGGCGAGAGAGCCCGGTGCGCCAACCCCCGATGAGATGTGAGACGCGGCGGTTCATCCGTACCGGTCATGCCAGCGATCGGGGACGTACTCACCGGATTCCCGCTTGCGGCGCTCGAGCCTCTGCTGCCGCTCGATCCATTCGAGCCTTTTCTCCCTGGCCAGCGCACGTCTTCTTTTGACGTTCGCCAGCCATGCGGACCATCCGCGGCCCGGCGCCTTCGGCAACGCCTGCGCGCCGGCCTCGACATCCGTCGCGGGCCGGTTGTGGGTGATCCGGACTTGATCAGCGGCAATCGCCAGCTGATCGTTGGTCGTCGGACTGCCTCCATCGGTCGGCTTGGTTGTGGTCGGCGGCGGGCCGCCGGGTCGGAAGCGAGCACGGGCATCCGGAGGCCCCTGCGGACCTCGATGCCCAAAGGGCCTAAGCACCGCCCGTTTAGTTGTCATCGTTCAAGACTCCTTCGGTCGCGTTGTCTGGGTAGACACCGGGGAGCGAGAGAATTGAGCGATGACTTTCCGGCGCGTGTGGTGTCCTTGCTAGGGCGATGACTGAAGCAACCGTGCTGACACGAGCCCGGGCTGGCGACGAGGAGGCATTTCGCTCCCTGGTCGGGCCCTACCGGCGCGATCTCCATCTCCACTGCTACCGGATCCTCGGCTCGCTCCAGGACGCCGAGGACCTGCTCCAGGAGACGCTGCTGGCGGCCTGGCGCGGTCTTGACAAGTTCGAGGGGAGGGCATCGATGCGCTCGTGGCTGTACCGGATCGCGACCAATCGCTGTCTCAACGCGCTGCGCGCCCGCGCCCGCCGCGCGCCCGAGCTGCAGACCGACCTGCCCACGCCGACCCGGATGGTTGAGCCGCCGTGGCTCGAGCCCTACCCGGACGTGATGCTCGAGGGGATCGCCGACCTCGCGCCCGGACCCGACGCTCGCTACGAGACCAAGGAGGCCGTGGCGCTCACGTTCGTCATCGGCCTGCAGCAGCTCGCGCCGCACCAACGAGCGGTGCTCGTACTGCGCGACGTGCTCGGCTTCCAAGCCAGCGAGGTCGCCGACATGCTCGACACCAGCGAGGCGTCAGTCAACAGCGCCCTGCAGCGCGCGCGGGCCACGCTCGAGTCACGGACGCCGCTGAGCACCGACGCCCTCGAGCGCGCGCCGCTACGCGGCTCGGCCGTCGAGCTAGAGCTGCTCGGGCAGTTCGCCGACGCGTTCGAGGACGGCGACGCCGACCGGATCGTGGCGCTGCTGACCGACGAGGCGCTCTATACGATGCCGCCCGAACCCGGCGAGTTGCACGGCAAGGAGGCGATCTTCGCGTACCTGCACGACCGATTCTCCCTCACCATCGACCGCCCAACGCGGCTCGTGCCGATCCGCGCGAACGGGCAGCCCGCATTCGCGACCTACGTCGGCGACGCGCACACGTCAATCGCACGCTTCAACAGCGTGCTCGTGCTGACACTCCAGGGCAACCGAATCTCAGGCCTGACCCGATTCGGAGACACCGGGATCCTATCGGCGTTCGGGCTGCCACGAGTGCTGCGCTAGCCAACGCCTTTCGCGCGATCTGCCGCTCGGCCCAGCGCCCACGATTTTCGAGAAGCGTCGTGCAAGTGTCGCACGGGAGACGTGCACCTCCCGTGCGAGCGACTCACCGTCCATGGCTCGGCCGGCCGGGCGTGCAGCGCGGCGATGATCCGGGCAAGCACCGGGTCGCGCAGGGCGCGCAACCAGGAAGGCACCTCGCTCTCGGCCTGGCGGTCGAGCCAGTGACGTATTGCGTCGATCAGGAGCGCGTCGATCAGCCGCCGCGGCAGCGCGCGAGCCTGGCCGGCGCGCCCCGACCTCCAACGCCAGGAGCTCGACGATCGCCGCTACGTCACGTCCTGCGACCAGATCGGCGGGCACATGAATCACCGCCGGCAGCAGCCCCATGAGCGCGTCGGCCACCTCGAAGTCCAAGTCGGTATGGGGTTTTGGGCGTCGAAGACGCTCTTGTCGGCTGTCGAGCTCGAGCTGTTTACGAGCTGGAATCAGCCCTGGCGGTCAGGGGCCCGCCCGTTCGAGCTCGATCCGAATCAACACGCGGCGTTCGCGTTCTAAATGCGGCAACGACCTTGCGGCAAGGGGAATCCCAGACGATGGCGCTGAACGAAATGTAGCCCACCGCTCGTCGCGAGAGGGCAGCCGCCCATACAACTGGGAAGTAGCTTCGACGCGAGGCGCGAGCTTCGGCGGCGGGCTGCCGCGTTCGCGAATGGAGCCAACCGGGATCGAACCGGTGACCTCCTGCTTGCAAAGCGCCCGAACGAGGCCGAGCGGCCCTTCAGGGTCCGGTCCAGCCGGCGGTGTAGCAAGGGTGTCCGGCGCAGATCGCAGGCAACTCCCCCTTCACGCTCAGCCACCGCGCGATCGTGGCGTTGCCTTCTGGCGACCACTGTGCCCAGTCGGGGCCGTGGGGATCGACGCCTTCGAGGTTCGCATTGTTATCGAGTGGCGGTGGGGGCGTTCCGGCTAGGGATCCGCTGCACACGGTCACCCCGTCGTTGGGGCAGGCACGGAGCGGTCCAACGTCGCCGACGACCATGGCAGCGGGTCCCTTGTACGGGTAGCGGCCGATGCGGGGGATTCCCCAATACGGAGTCGGGCCGGGGTAGCGACCAGGATCGAGAACGGGTTCGCGGAGGTGAGCGCCGATCGTTCGCGCCTCGACCTCGCTTGCCCAGTTGGTCACCTGATGATCGCCGAACGACACGGTCATGAGCACCGAGTGTCGGGGCGTATCGGGCAAGGGGTTGGTGGTCATGTGCTCTGCGTAGCCGTCCGCCTCGCCGTGATCCCACAGGTTCTGGATGAACGAGTAGAGCAACTCACGGTCGAGGGGGTCCGGGTAGGTGCGGTAGAAGACTTCCGCGAACGTGTCGAAGTCGCTGCTGCGCGTGAGGAGCATCGAGTAGTTCATGCCCGCCACATCCAGCTCCGACCTGGTGAAGTCGGGGTCCACCGCGGTCAGCGCGCCCCCGAAGATCGCGCCCTGGCTGCCACCGTCGTAAAAGAGATGTGAGGTGTCGATCACGCATTTCCCGTTGACCTGGAAAACAGCGTTGGAGCAGAACCCGGCTGGGTTGAGTACGTCGCGACCCAGATACAGGAAGTCGATCATCCCTTGCTGCAGTCGGTCGGGGATCGTTGGAAAATTGGAGAGGTCGGCCAGGGAGTTGAGTGCGTTGGGAATGTCTTCTTCGGCCATTCCGATCTCGTCCATGGCACACGACATGACCCCGTCCTGCCCGACGTTGTAGTACTTGTCGCTGTTGATCTCGTCAGCCGTACCGAACAAGCCGTGGCCAACGAGGGCAACCCGGTAGGTCTTCCCCGCGGCGGCGCCGATCGGGATGTTGCACTCGAAATGGGCGTTGATGACGTTGCCCGGGATCGGCGTTGGCTTGACATCACTGGGCGTCCCGTACTGGAAACGTGATCCGGGCGGGCAATTCGGAGCGTTCAGGTAACACGGCACGACGACGTAGCCATCCACGTGAGCGAGCACGCGGGGATCCGAGGGCGGTTCGCAGCTCGCAGGCGAAGTCCCAACCTCGACGGTGCACCCCGTCGTGTTCACAACGAACGGGGGTGCGCTGCCCTGAACCACACCATCGCCGGGCGTGGAGTCGCCGAGTTTCGCCAGCGCATCGTTGCGCATGGAGAGGATCGGTTCACTCAAGCTGTTCTCGCTAGCCACTGTGAAGTCCCACGCCAGGTACAGCGAAGAGCGCTTGATGCCCTTCGCGGCAAGCTGGGGGAAGATGTCCGCGTTGAAGTGGCTCTGGCGAGAGGACGGTTGGCCAGAACCGGCGACGAAGCTTGCGAAGGCCGATTGGGCCGGGATCAGCGCGCCGCTCGAGTCCCTCATGTTCTGAAGGGCGACGATATAGCGGTGCCCCTCCGCAAAGTCCTTGGCGGGATGGATCAGAAGCGTTGTGCGTTCGGGTGCGGGCGGGTTCCCGTTCAGGTCCGTCGAGCGGTCAAGCTCCGCCCACACTGGCCAGAGCTTGCCGGTCGTGGCGTCGAGCACGACGACCGGCGAGGTCCTTTTCAGGCTGCCGGCGATGTTGATGTTCGTCGGAGGGCTCGTCTGCGCGAACGCCTGCGGATCGTCCATGCCCGGAACGTGCGTGACGATCTGGGAACCTGGGCTGAAGCCATCGAGTCGATTCCAGTCGCTCGGATCGATCGGCGCCCCGGCGGCGTTGCGCGGGGTCGCAAGGGGACTGACGTCGAGACGTAGTCCCGTTGCGGTGCTGGGATCGGCGATCGTGAAGTAGTTGTTCGGCCACGGCAATAGGCAGGCCGACGTGTCGATCGGATCACAGACTTCCGCTGCTTCCTGGATGGGGTCCGCCGCAGCGGCCTGGGTCATCGACGCCGCCATGACCAGGACGAGCACGAACAGCCCAAGCGTGCCGAACCCTCGCCGAACACGCGCCGGCCGGTCCAACCACGTCTCCGCCGTTTGAGGTCGCGCGTCGACAGCCACACTGGTAGCCGCCGGGCGCGCGGGCCCCCCGTTGCTGATGTTGGTAGACAAACGACCCCCCGCGCTGCTGCTCATCATGCTCCTCCCCGCGTGCAACCTCGCGCGGCAAGTACCCGTTTGTTGTCACTCTCAAACCTCGGGTGCCCAGGCGGAGGCCCTTAGCGACGAGCGAGGAGCTGCCCACGGCCCTCGGGCGCTCGCCAGAGGCGTCCAGCGGCGACGGACCTCCTGCCAGGGCGGTAGGAATGCGGGGGTTTTTGCATCGGCGGCGGCGAGTCACAGGACCTCGCGACTCCCCAACCGTCGAGTGGGCGAAACTGCTCGGCGCGCAAACCATGCACTGTTGCACGCTCAGCCTCTGGTGGTGAGCTGACGCGACCCTGATCGTCCTTCGCTGTGACAGAGGTGCTCACGCCCTTCGCAGCATCGTCAAGCCTTTGGGTTCTTGCACCGATACCTGTCGCATGAGGTGGACGCTCCTCGCTATTTTCGGGTCTGTCCTAGCGGCGGTCGGCATCATGGGGCTTGGGCTCGAAGTAGCCCACGGCAGCGATATCTGGCGGAAGGGCGACGGTGGCATAGCCCTGATCGTCGTTGGTGGGTTCTGCGTCTGGCATGGATTGGCGGAACGTGAGCGTGGAGCGAGGAACAAGCCGCTCTGGCCAATGTTGGCCTGGCTGACGATCCTCATTGCGATTGGGGTCGTCCTGTACGTCCTAGCACCGCCGCTCGCTTTCCTTTACGCAGTAGTCGTCGGGATCATCGCTAGGTTCTCGCTGGTGGCGAGCTGGCTTGAACGTGAATGACAAGGACACCGCCCGTCGCGGTGGGCATTCTCGCGGCTAACGCGTGGGTTGTACCTTGCGAAGACGCGCCTCTTGTCGGCGAGCCTCGCAGACAACTGTCAGTGGAGCTAGCCGGACTCGAACCGGCGACCTCCTGGGTGCGATACGGCGACTCTGCTTCGCCGTGCCGGCTGGAAAGACGGCTATGAGCAGTGACTTCGCGAGGCGCCCTCTGCGCGTAGATTCGGACAGATGGCTGTGGCTTACCGGCGATTGTCGCCGGCTCGGGCACTCTTGGCGATAAGTGCCTGAACCGTCCTACCGCGGATCGACTGGGCGACAGCGTCAACGAGCTGCTTCGGGCGCCGCCCACGAAATCTCGGAAGTTGCGAGAAGTTCGTCTGGACGAACGTCCAGCAAGCTTGACTTCTGCCGCATGGTGGACCAGAGTCGCCGCCGCCGTCCAAGCGGCGGCATCGGGGACGCATACGGGGGCCCGTAGGCGGCCAATGCGCGTGACAGGGGGACAGATAATGCGACGTCGCGGACGCTCTCGACTCTGGTCGGCGCTGATCGCATTGGCCGTCGCGGTTGGCCTGGTGATCTCGGTCTCGATGGCTGCCATTGCGTCGGCTTCGCCGCCAAGCACGGCAACTCATTACTTCTACGACCCCGACGGTCAGCTAAAGGCGCTGGTCGAACCCGCGACCGAAACCGCCTTCTACACGTGGGATCCAGTCGGCAATCTGCTCTCAATCTCCCGTCACGCCTCAAATACGCTCGCGGTTGCAGAGCTCACGCCATCGCACGGCGCAGCTGGCGAAACCATCACGATCGCAGGCAACGGGTTCTCTGAAACCTCGAGCGCAGACGACGTCAAATTCAACGGGACGTCAGCCACCGTCACCCTAGCGACTGCGACATCGCTCACCGTCACGGTGCCCGCTGGCGCCAGTAGCGGGGCCGTCACAGTCCAGACCGCTTCCGAAGGGCCTGCCGTCAGCCCCGAAAGCTTTACCGTCACCAGTTCAGCGGCGCCAACCATTGCGTCCCTCTCGACGACGCTAGCGTCGCCCGGCGCCGAACTGACCATCTCCGGCACAAACTTTGAATCAAACCCTTCTGAGAACGTCGTAACGGTAAATCGTTCACGCCCCGAACTGGGCGCAGAGTCGTCAACCGCCATCAAATTGATGGTCCCTGCCTCTGGTAGCGGCCGCGTCGCCGTCGCCACGCCAAACGGAACTGCGACTGGGCCAGACTTGTTCATCCCTCCGAACGGGATCCCGACATCCAAGATCGGCGCCACAGGCAGGTTCACGTTGGGCGGAAGCACCACCGTTAAATTCACCGAAGCGGAAACCTATGGCATCGCTATCTTCGATGGCGCCGCAGGACAGCACGTTTCGCTCGCGATCTCGGAATCGACGATCGAAAGCGGTACGGTGTCGATCTGGGGCCCCGATGGATCGAAGCTCCTGGGAGCGGAAGCCACGTTCTCAAAAAGCGCCGGCGGGTTCGACGACGGCGTGACGCTGCCTTCGACCGGAACCTATACCGTCCTCATCGACCCAGCGAAAGCGTATACCGGCGGTGCGAAGATCACAAGCTACGCTTTTTCAGAAGACGTGACAGCGTCGGTCACGCCGACAGAAGCCGGGGCATCGCAGACGATCGAAACCGCAACTCCCGGCCAGAACGGTGTCGTGACGTTCAGTGGTACCGCGGGCGAGCGAGTATTCATCGAAACGCCGGAAGTGAGCTATGGCGCGGGTTGTTGCGTCGTCGAACTGCAGCTGCAGCCGCCAGAAGGCAAAAACCTGGCGGCGCAGTATGTGAAAACGGGGGCATATATCGATACAACGACTTTGGCGACGACGGGGACGTATTCGATCGTCGTCGACCCGAGCGGGGCGGCAACAGGCAAACTAAAACTGACGGTGTACACGGTACCCGAAGATGTGAAAGCCTCGTTGACGCCGACGGAAGCGGGTGTGTCGCAGACGATCACAACGTTTGCGCGTGGCCAGAACGGCGTTGTGACGTTTACGGGTACCGAAGGCGAGCGGGTGT
>Ga0105237_10003301_pt1 | contig 19250 bp, 20 predicted proteins | sample KBSC24metaG_FD_81520 | JGI IMG/M metagenome (GOLD analysis project Ga0105237, IMG submission 81520) | Corn rhizosphere microbial communities from Kellogg Biological Station, Michigan, USA - KBS C2-4 metaG | ecosystem: Host-associated > Plants > Roots > Rhizosphere > Soil | place: Michigan, USA... | reverse complement strand
ATGCACACATCTTTGCTCCCAATCTTCACGACATGGGTTTGATGAGTAAAAGAGATTTTGATAATTACTTTTACTTTTTTCAAACACTTAAAACAATGGTGCAGCCGCCTGATTTGCTTATTTACCTGAAAGCCTCTGTGCCAACACTTGTAGGGCAAATTCAAAAACGTGGCCGCGAGTACGAAGAGAACATTCGCCTGGATTATCTCAAAAAACTCAATGAACTCTATAACAAGTGGATTGATGGTTACAGGGAAGGGCCTTTATTAATTATTGATGTCGATAAAAATAATTTCGCAGAGAAAGAAGAAGACCTGGGAGATATTATCAATAAAGTTGACGGTACGTTATTCGGGTTATTCTGACCACTGATTTAAATGATTATAGTGATTGAAATGATTTTAACCTGAATGCGGAGATGCTGATTTTGATGAAAGCCTGTTGATTGCTTAACCACAAGATGTAGTGCAAAATCAAACTAATCATTACCGCTGATTTTAATGATTGAAATGATTTTAACCTGAATGCGGAGATGCTGATTTTGATGAAAGCCTGTTGATTGCTTAACCACAAGATGTAATACAAAATCTAACTAATCATTAAATCATTCAAATCATTGGAATCATTATTCTAGTAGCTCATCTCATCCAGCTTTACTTTTCCTTTAAATGTCCAGAAAACAAACGTTGTATAAATAGCCACCAACGGTACGCCTATTGCAGCAACTGTAAGCATAACGCCAAGGCTTTTGTCAGAAGATGAAGCATTTTGAACCGTTAAGTTATAGGCCTCGCCCGTACTGGATAAAACAAGATTAGGATATAACTCCACTGCTACAATAATCAGCAATAAGCTTATAACAAGTGAAGATGAAATAAAAGCCCTGCGGTACCTGCGATGTGTAATTCTTCTTGCAATATTGGCAATAGCAAAAACCATTGCAACAGGTACAAAAAACAACCAGGTATTCTCTTTAATCCTGTGTGATAAATGTGGTACGTACAGTAGAGTATAAAAGCTAAGCAGCAACGCAGAAATTACAAAGAAGATGGTTGAGTTCTTTACGATTACAGTAAGTTTTGCATAAAGGCGGCTTTCCGTTTTCATAACAAGATAAATAGCACCATGCATCATAAACAATGCAAGCGTGGTGATGCTTACCATAATAGCGTAAACATTTAAAAAACTCCATGGGTTACCGGTAAAATTTCCTGCTTTATCAATAGGTAAACCTATAAGCACATTGCCTAATACAAGCCCTAATGCAAGGGCTACAATAGAACTTGAAATACAATAACAGATATCCCACATTTTACGCCACCACAGCATTGGCTCTTTGCTTCTGAATTCAATGGAAATGGCTCTGAAAATAAGTGCTGTTAAAAATAACATGAACGGAATATAAAATGCTGAAAAAACTGCGGCGTAAACTTTAGGAAAACCAGCAAATAAGGCACCTCCCCCAATCACCAGCCATACTTCATTTCCATCCCATACCGGTCCTATAGCATTAAGTACAATACGCCTGCTTTGTTCTTTGTTGAAAAATAAATGAATGGCGCCTGCACCTAAATCAAATCCATCTAAAATAGCATATCCTGTAAACGTTGCGCCTATTACGAGATACCACCATGTAGCGTAGTCGAGGCCTAAGAATGTACTCATAAATAAGATTATAGCCGCTAAATGACCAGTTTAAACGGAGTTGAAAAATAAATGATATTGGCTTCTTTCTACTGTATCAGGTCCAGGCAGCAAAGTTCAATTATTTATGTATATGAGAGAAAAAACTATAAATTTATTTGCATGAGTTAAAGTATAATAATCCCTTAGTAAAATTTAATCTGTTGTTTGACTTATAAATCACTTATCTTCATTATAGCCGGTTTATAAGTATGATAAAATTTGTTCTCCTGTTTGTATCTCTTTTATTAATCCTTTATGTACCTAAGGCCCAGCTTACAACGCCCCCCGGTTTAAAAGATTCTGCAATTGTTTTAAGAGATACCATTTCAATATACAATGCTATCCATAGCGCAGAAGCCATTTATCTTGATAACCCGGATTCGGCGATGCGCATAGCCAAAAGTACATTGATAGCATCTCGCAATTGCAATTACAATACCGGCATCGGACTAAGTTTTTCTTTAATAGGTTTTGTGTATTGGGTACAATCGTACAATATTGTTAGCTTGTTTTACTTGCGCCATGCATTAATATATTTAGAAAAAAGCGGGAGGGAAGCAGATATTGCAAGATGCTATCGTCTTCTCGGCAGAGCATCTATCGACGCAGGAAATTTATCTTTTGGGCTGGAGTATCTGCAAAAGGCAGATGTTTTATCCCGAAGGTTAAATAGTCCTGTACTGATTGCGGAAGTGGATAACAACATGGCGAGTTATTACTGGGGAAAAAACATGCTTGATACAGCCTGGAAAATTGCACAGGAAGGTGCGGAACTTGCACGTTCATGCAATGCTAAAATGCAGTTGGCAATTTTATATGCACGGCTGGGAAATATTCGTGAAAAAACCGGTGACTATACCAGTGCATTTAAATATTATGATAGCAGCACTGCTTTAAACAAAGAAGTAAACAATAAAAGATTAGATGCATTCTTACTGAATAACCTGGCAAATATTTATCTTCTTAAAAACAAGGTGGACAGCGCCATTTTTAATGCTTTGCATGGAGTATCGATTGCTGATACAATTGGTGCCTATTATGTAAAAATACAATCTCTCCGAATATTGATTAAAGCTTATGATAGCAAGAAAGATGCTGCTAAAAAAACATACTACCTGCAATACATGAATAGCTATCGTGATAGTATAGACAGGGTGCAGAATGATAATAATTTTCGTATGATGGTTGACTATTTCAATCTTAATGATAAGCTAAAGGAAATGGAGAAAAAAGAGAATGAGGCCAACCGAAAAATAGAAGCGGCAAGATATCAACGTAATGTTATTATAGCGTTGGTAGCATTTAGTTTATTTCTCATAGGTGGTGTAATCTCCTTCTACCTGTTGTATAAGCAGAAGCGAAGGCTAAATGCAGAATTGGTGCTTCAAAAAGAAGAAGTCATTCAGCAAAAAAATATTGTTGAACAACAGTCATTATCACTTCAGGAATTGAATGACTTAAAAACAAAACTATTTGCTGTAATAAGTCACGATCTGAGAACGCCTATCAGTAACCTGAAAATGGCACTGGATTTTTTTAGAAACGAAATGTTTACAAAGGATGAAGTGGTTGAGTTAATGCAGAAAATAACTCCGCTTATTGACGTTGCAGATTTAACCATGAGTAATTTATTTAATTGGGCAACTTCACAAATGCAGGGTCTTAAGGTAAAGAAGAGTTCATTTTCTCTGTACACGATTGTCGCGGAAATGGAAAAAGTTTTTGAACACTCTCTTTCAAATAAGCATATCTCTTTCAGAAATAAAATTGAGCCCCATGTTTTGGTTTTTGCAGATGTTGAGCTTATGAAAATTGTAATGCGTAACCTGGTAAGTAATGCAGTTAAATTTACGTATGAACATGGCATAATTGAAGTGTATGCCTTTACAGAAAATGATATGGTAATAGTTGCCTTAAAGGATAATGGAAAAGGCATGAGTAAAGAAGATGTAAACAAACTGTTTGATACAAACACGCATTTTTCAGGTGTTGGCACAGAAGGGGAGAAAGGTACCGGGCTTGGCTTACTGTTGTGTCGTGATTTGGTAGTTCTTAACAATGGAAAATTGTGGGTGAAATCCAGCCAAGATCAAGGAAGCACTTTTTATTTTAGTTTGATGGCTGCTGATGCCTGAAAGTATAGCAATTAATTCAGCAGTTTTAAAATACCATCACCAGGCTTGCTGATGCATTTTATGGAGATGAATGCGGCGTGAATAAAAGAATCTGCTGTGCTGTTTACATTTTCTTATTGCACTTCAATACAATGCTGTTGTATTAAAGTGCAATGCAAATTCTTGTTTATAATGGCTAAGGATAAAACTTATTTTTTGAAAACGAATTTTAAGTGCGTGGCTGCTGGTGTTTCTACTACGGCTGTTCTTTCAAGTTCTATTGCTTTGTCACCAATATTTTCAAACAGGCGCGTGCCTTTACCAAGCAATACATTCGCAATATGAATGTGCAGTTCATCAAGTAGCCTGGCTTTTATAAATTGCTGTGCAACATTAGCGCCCCCCATCACCCAAACATTTTTATCTCCTGCTGCAGCTTTCGCCTGTGCAAGTACACTGTCAATGCCATCAGTAATAAAAGTAAAGCCGCTTACACTATTCTTAGGTATTTTTTCAGCGGGTACAAATGCCGGAACTTTAAAAGGAGAAGTGCCTTCCCACGCAATATCAATCGCTGTTAAATAAGTTCTTTCACCTACAATTACGGCTCCGGAATTGTCAACAATATCTTCAAGCAGTTTTGTATCAGCATCAGTTTTTTCGCTAAATATCCATTCATGAAGTATTGGTCCGTTTTCTCCCATTGGTTGTTCGCTTGAAATGCCAGTGCCTGCGATAAATCCATCAAGAGACATAGTGATGTCTAAGATTACTTTTGTCATTTGCTGTTGTCTTTTCTATGGTGAAATATACTATTGTTTAACGGAATAATATTTGCCTGCAATAATTGTAAGAGGCAAACCGATACATGCAATAAGAATTATAACTGCACGTACAGCTTTTAAAAGATTAAAAGTTGAAGGCGGTGTATTACTTAACGGCAATACAATCATGTTCATTACCAGCCATACAAAAACGCCGTACAAAATGGCTGTAATCCATTTGTTTTGTTGAAGCAGTTTTATTTTGGGATATATAATAAAGAAAAAAATAGTGAAGCTAAAGGCGATGATGTAATGAAAGAGCAGGCCCCATACAGCCATAAATGCTCCGCCCGAAAGGGCTGCTTTTCCAAATACACCGCTTGCTATATAATCAAGCACAATTACCGGATTTTTGCCTGTGTCAAGAATGAAAAATAATATTGCAGCCAGGATGTCTAACGTTGCAGTAATAATTCCTGCATATAAAATTGCTTTAAGTAAACGCTTTGATTGCTGAACAGGTTCGGTGAAAATTGAATGGCTCACAAAAGTTAGCTTAATTGTTGAATTAATTTAGCGTTGTTAAGTTAGTGCATTGTTTTGAAACCGGTATTAAATTATGAATGATGTGATCGTTGTAAATTGAAGTTTTCTTTAATGAATGGTGATTTGGGTAACAGTTATTACTTATTCGCTTCATAGTAATCCCACATAAATTTGAAGACTTTTTCTTTTAGCTCTCTTGCTGTACAGTTATCTGAATTAACCGGTGGAAGAAAATGCATCTCTAGTTTATAAGGCAACATAAAGAAAGGTTTACCTGCTGGTAATACCTTGCGTGTATTAAAAATGAGTGTTGGTATTATTTGTTTTTTTGCATCAACTGCAAGCCTGAAAGCGCCATCATAAAACTCTTTTAAAGGCTTGTCTGTTTTGTTGCGCGTGCCTTCAGGATAAATAACCATATCAATCCCTATTGCTAATACTTTTTTCATCCTGTCATAACTTTTGCGTCTGCTTTCATCACTTTTTCTATCAACCAAAACACTGCCGAGTGCGTATATCCAACCGAATATGGGAACTCTCGCAAAGCTTTTTTTGGCAATAGTTTTATTAGCATTAGGCATGTAAGGTGTAGTTATAGGAACATCCATTAGACTATTGTGATTGCATACAACTACATAATTGTTATTCTTTTCAAAATAATGGGCGCCTTTTACTTTAAGCGGACATCCTACGAGCGTAAGAAAAACATTCATCCATACACGTGATACCCGTCTATGCCATTGTGAAGCGGCTGGTTCTTTCAATAAAAAACAAATGAAATAAAATAGTATTGCTATAAGCATCGTACTTACAAAAACAATCATGGCCCACAGTGCCCAGATACGACCAAATATTTCTTTTAAAATTTTCATAACACAAATGAAGTTGTTAACTCAGCAAACGAAGATGTCTGTTTAAAGCAGTGAAATAGTAAAACTGTTTAGTGATGCAGACATTTAGTTTTCGTCTTTTAGTTTTATAATTTCCAGTCGATAGGATCGATGCCTTCTTTCACTAAAAGAGCATTTGCTTTGCTGAAATGTTTGCATCCAAAAAACCCCTTGTCAACACTAAAAGGAGATGGGTGCGCTGCCTTCAACACATAGTGCCTTGTTTCATCAATCAACACTTGTTTTTGATGCGCAAAGCTTCCCCATAAAAGAAAGATAACACCCCTTTTTTCGTCGGATATTTTTTTAATAACAGCGTCTGTAAATAAGTGCCAGCCTGTTTTAGAGTGGCTGTTAGGTTCGCCGGCTCTTACCGTAAGTGCAGCATTAAGTAGCAGCACACCTTGTTTTGCCCATGGTGTAAGATCTCCTGTAGTAGGAATAGGCAATCCGATATCTGTATTTATCTCTTTAAAAATATTCACCAGCGATGGAGGTGGCTTAATGCCTGCAGGAACAGAGAAGGACAGTCCCATTGCCTGACCCTGGCCATGATATGGGTCTTGCCCAAGCAAAACGACTTTAACCTTATTGAATGGGGTTTGTTCAAATGCATTAAAAATAAGCGAACCGGGCGGATAGATAATCTTGCCCTGCGCTTTTTCAATTTTTAAAAAAGCTACAATTTGTTCAAAGTACGGTTTTGAAAATTCCTGTTGCAATACTTCTTTCCAGGTTGCTTCTATTTTAACATCCATACAAAGTGGTTATGCAACAAAGATTGTGATAAATTTTCAGTGACAGGCAATAAAATTTGCTTTGCAAATGCAATTCAGACTGTAGTAAAACAGCCTCATCCGAGGGATTAATTTCCTCATGGTGTTTACTTGCCGGAAGCTATTTGTTTATTGCACCAATCCAACAGGTTTTCATCAACAATGGCCGGATCATTTTCATTCAGTTCCCACTTGCCGGTGCTGTTGTTTTTGTTAAGAAAGAATGATTGCAGACCCTTTTCTGCATCCAGCAGCACAACAAGATATCTTCCTGTAAGTGCATACTCATTGCGTTCAATGATTACTTCCGGATGAAAAGTGGCATAAAGCTTTTTATTGCCACGAGTATATTCACGTGTAAAAATGCCCTCTGCGTATTTAATCATAAAAAATGTTTTAGGTTAGAGATTAAAACTTTCTCAACAGGTCGCCTTGTGCAAAATGTTTTGTATGTCTGCCTGTTTACAACAAACAGTTGCGAATTCATTAGAACCATTTGCAGGGTTACTGTTCATTTAGTATTCCGAAAATATCATACCATCAAAATGGCTTGCTGATTGCATGATATTTAGGGTATGAGGATAAAAGAAAAAATAAGAAAGATTTTTACTAAAAAATTTTTAAGCGATAGCTGGAAAATACTCAAGACGACCTTTGGTAGTTTCTCTGATGATAAGGGCTTTAAATTGAGTGCTTCATTAGCCTATACGACCGTTTTTGCGCTTGGTCCTTTGTTGCTTTTGATAATGTCACTCGCCAGCATTTTCTTTGGCCAGGACGCAATTAGAGGAAATGTTTTTGCCGAGTTGAATAAATTGATTGGAAGCTCTGCTGCAGCGCAGATACAGGATATTATTAAGAACATCGAATTTTCGGGAAAGACGAAGTTTGCTTTAATCAGTAGTGTTGTCGTGCTATTAATTGGTGCTACAGGTTTATTCATAGAAATTCAGGACTCACTAAATATCATCTGGCGGGTAAAAGCTAAACCCAAAAAAGGCTGGGTGCTATTTTTGAAAAACAGGTTATTGTCATCTTCACTAATTATCTCAATGGGATTTTTATTGATTGTTTCATTGATTGTAAACGGAGCAGTACAGGCATTAAGCAATGTGCTTGAACGATATCTGTCAGATGCTACTGTTGTTCTTTTTTATTTTATTAACCAAATTCTCAACTTCCTGGTATTAGTGAGTTTGTTTGGAATAATATTTAAAGTATTGCCTGATGTCAAAATAAAATGGAAAGATGTAATCTCCGGATCAATATTTACTTCCGTACTTTTCATTATTGGCAAATACCTGATCGGCCTTTATATAGAAACAACCGGAACCAGCTCTACCTATGGAACGGCAGGCTCTATCATTATTATACTACTCTGGATTTATTATAGCTCAGCAATATTATATCTGGGCGCAGAATTTACCCAGATTTATATTGAAATGTATGGCGGAAGAATAGAACCTGCAGATTATGCGGTTCATATAAAACAGACAGAAGTTGAAGAAGAAGTAAACAAACTTCCGCTGCAACATGCAGATGTAAAGAAGGAAATAAAAAAATAATAAGTTCTCCATAGCGTGGTCGCAATTTATTTACCGGGTATAAAATTAATCCATAAAAAAATTATAAATGAATGTTCATTCTTTTATATTTGCAATAGCATGCGGGTAAAAGATGAAAATAAAAAGGAATGCCTTCGCCTTAAAACCATTGAAATTGTGGTGAAAGAAGGGTTTGATGGATTAAGTATGCCAAAGCTTGCAAAAGCTGCCGGCGTATCACCAGCAACTATTTATATACACTTTAAAGACAGGGAAGATCTCGTAAAGAGTATAAGCATTGATATAAGCACCAAAATGTTTGAGCATAGCCTTAAAGGTTTTGATCCTGATATGCCTTTTGCAGAGGGACTTAAAATTCAATGGAAAAATCGCGCCGCTTTCTTTTTAAAGTATCCCATTGAAATGCAGTTTATAGAACAGGTAAGATATTCGCCCGTTTATGACAAGGTTAAAGAAGAACTGGCAAACAGGTTTAGCGAAGTCATGGGAAAATTCGTAAACAATGCAATCAGGCGAAAGGAATTGGTAAAACTGCCTTTTGAAGTTTACTGGAGTATCGCATTCGCTCCTTTATATCAATTAATAAAATTTCATATGCAGGGCAAAAGTTATGCAAACAAAGAATTCTCAATTAATAATAAGATAATGAACCAGGCACTTGAGCTTGTTTTGAAGGCCTTAAAACCTTGATTTTTTTAAATAATAATGAACACTGTAATTAAACTTAATCATATAAACCTGCCTGTTAAAGACGTGGCGGAAACAAGCGCTTTTTTTGAAAAATATTTCGACTTTAAATGTATTGAAATAAAAGGCGATCATGCTTTGGCTGTTTTAAAAGGCGTGGAAGATTTTGTGCTTGTATTGATGTCTGAAGCATTCAACAAACAAAATAGTATAGGCTACCCTGATGCCTTTCACATAGGATTTCTTGTGAACGACAAAGAGCAGGTTGATCACATATTCGAAAAGCTAAGCAATGGCGGAGTAATCCTGGAGAGAAAACCTTCTAATATGCGTGGCGTCTACGGTTTCTATTTTAATGCACCAGGTAATATTCTTATTGAAGTAAGCAGTAGTAAAGAATAGCATGATTGAGCAGAAGAAAATAGTAATGACCGTACTGGTATTTAAAACCAATATACGCTTTAAGAAAGATGTAGCTAAAGTTGCTACATGTTTACAAAGGGATAAAGGCATCAACAGGTGGAATGTAGACCTGGAGGATATTGATAAAGTACTTAGAGTGGAAACAAATTCTTTAACAGCAAAAGGTATCATCAATAGTATAAGGCGATGTGGCTATGAATGTGATGAACTACCTGGCTAAGCAAACTATCATATAATTTAATGGGTAATCATATGAAAAATTCAGCAGCAGAAAACAGTGAAAAATTTTCACGTTATCACGTTTTTGTTATTGCTGTGGCGGCTTTAATACAGTTTTCTATTGTACTTGATTTTATGGTGCTGTCGCCACTTGGAGCTATACTTCTTCAAAAGTTAAATATAAACACACATCAGTTTGGATTGGTTGTTTCTGCATATGCATTCAGCGCAGGCGCTTCCGGGTTGATGACGGCAGGGTTTGCTGATAAGTTTGACAGGAAGAAATTATTGCTGTTCTTTTATTCAGGATTTATTATTGGTACACTGCTTTGTGGTATAGCGACCAGCTACCAGTTTTTATTATGTGCAAGAATTGTAACCGGGTTGTTTGGAGGAGTAATTGGTTCAATAAGTTTTGCGATTATTACAGATCTTTTCCCGATGCAGGTAAGAGGTCGTGTGATGGGGTTTGTACAAATGTCTTTCGCTGCCAGCCAGGTATTGGGTTTACCTGTGGGCATGTTGCTTGCAAATAAATGGGGATGGCATTCACCCTTTTTAATGATTGCCGGATTTTCTGTAATTGTAATCTCACTGATTGTTATTTACCTGAAACCTATTGCTGAACATCTGAAAATAAAATCAGACAGAAATGCATTTAATCACCTGGCAAAAACAATTTCTCAACCACAATATTTAAGAGCATTTCTTGCAACAACTTTACTTGCTACGGGTGGTTTTATGCTGATGCCTTTTGGAAGCGCTTTTAGTATTCACAACCTTGGTTTAACGCTTGATAAATTGCCCATGATGTATTTTGTAACAGGGATATTTTCTATTGTATTTGGACCATTAACCGGCAAACTTAGCGACAAGATTGGTAAATATAATATGTTTTGCGTTGGGTCTATATTAACCATCATCATGGTAAGTATTTATACCAACCTTGGCGTTACACCTTTATGGCTTATACTTGTGGTAAACGTTTTATTGTTTACAGGTATAAGTGCAAGAATGATTTCTTCTTCTGCATTGATGACTGCTGTGCCAGAGCCGTCGGATAGGGGAGCTTTTATGAGTATTAATTCATCAGTGCAACAAATATCAGGAGGGATTGCTTCTGTTGTTGCGGGCTTAATTGTAGTGCAGGTGGGTGATGGGCCGCTAATGCATTATAATACATTAGGCATTGTTGTTAATTGTGCAATGGTGGTAACTCTTATCATGCTTTTCTTTATTAATAAATATATTAAGAATAAAACAGGTAAAATAAAACCTGCAGAGCACATACCAATAATGAAAGAAGAGGGCTTAATAACTGAAAAAATAATTAACGAATAACTATTCTTTGCTCTTTAAATTTCAGGTAACGTTCGGCTTCACGTAATAATCTTTTAGCAAGAAAATAAATAACAACGCCATCATCAATCCATCCAACAACGGGGATAAAATCTGGTAAAATATCCAAAGGGAAAATAATGTAAACAAAAGAGGCAATCATTGCAATGATTGTAAAAAACGAAAGCCTGTAGTCGCCTTTAAATGAGTCTATAAGCATTTGCCATATGAGCTTCCGGTTTTTAATTAATCCATATAGCCGTACAGTATTACGTAAAGGACGCTTAAACGAAGAAGGCATTGTTTTCATTTTAAAGATAAATTTCCGTAAAAGATGGTTTAAAAACTGTTAATGGGCACGGCTTTATTATGAAGCAATAAGCGTGATAACAATCATTAAGATGCTCTTTCCATGAAACAAAAAACCGGGATAGCATTCCCGGTTTTTAATAATTAGTTCGATTGATTTTATTTTTCCATTTGCTCTATTACATCTGCAGTAACGCCTGTAAAGCTAAAGCCTCCATCATGAAACAGGTTTTGCATCGTTACATATCTTGTTAAATCACTGAAAAGAGATACACAGTAATTGGCACAATCTTCTTGTGTGGCGTTACCCAATGGGCTCATTTTTTCAGCGTAATTAATAAAGCCATCAAAGCCTTTAACACCACTGCCAGCAGTAGTGCGTGTAGGTGATTGAGACACTGTATTAACCCTTACTTTTTTCTTTACGCCATAATGATACCCGAAGCTGCGTGCAACACTTTCAAGTAAAGCCTTTGCATCAGCCATTTCATTATAATCAGGAAAAACTCTCTGTGCGGCAATGTAGGTTAATGCAACAACACTGCCCCATTCGTTTATAGCATCCATGTCCCATGCTGTGCGTAATACGCGGTGCAGGCTTAAGGCAGAGATGTCAAGTGTTTTCTGGCTAAAGCCATAGTCAAGCTGTGTATATTGTTTTCCTTTGCGAACATTAAGGCTCATGCCTATTGAATGAAGAATGAAATCAATACCACCATTAAAGTGTTTTTGAGATTCTTCAAACAACTTTTTTAAATCATCCATATTGGTAACATCTGCACCAATAACCGGTGCCTGTACCGTTTCGGCAAGTTTGTTAATTTCTCCCATACGCAACGCAACCGGCGCATTCGTTAATACAAGTTGTGCACCTTCTTCATGGCAACGCAATGCAGTTTTCCATGCAAGCGATTTATCATCCAATGCACCGAATATAATTCCTTTCTTTCCTTTTAATAAATTGTAAGACATAGAAACAGTTTATGGTTTGTTGTTTATAGTTTTTATTCTTTATAGCAGAATTGCCCTTTTTTAGTATTGCAACAATCTCACTTTAAAGAAGGCGTAAAGATAATGTTTCGATTTATTTGTGGTTGATAGTTTACATTCATAATCAATCTGCGTATCTTATGATTGATATACTTCTTCATAAGAACGAGTGTGATGAATGCAAATCAATTCATTACCATTTCCCTGGCATTTTCAAGCGCTGCGGCTGTGGGTCTTTCGCCACTCAGCATTTGAGCGATGGCAGTAATTCTTTCGTCTTGCGTTAGCTGCCTGATATTGGTTTTAACAGCATCACCTTTTATCTCCTTATAAACAAAGAAATGGGCATTGGCCTTGCCTGCAATCTGTGGCTGATGCGTAATACAAATTACCTGCCTGTTGGCTGCAAGATCTTTCATGATAATGCCCACCTGTTTGGCTGCCTCACCTGAAATTCCGGTATCAATTTCATCAAAAATCAACGTAGGTAAATCTACCGATTGTGCTATAAGCGATTTTATGCAAAGCATTAACCTGCTTAGCTCACCGCCGCTTGCTACCTTACGGATTGATTCAAAGCGGTTGCTTTTATTTGCATCAAACAAAAACTCAATTTCATCCTTACCTGTAATATTCAATGCAACATCAGTAAGCTTTACTTTTAACCTTGCATTAGGCATACCAACTTGTGCAAGCAATGCGTTTACCTTTTCTTCCAGTGGCGCAGTTTCTTTTTTTCGTGCCGATGAAATTTTCTCTGCTATTGCAGTTGCATCTTTTAATAATAAAGCAGTTTTTTTTTCTTTTGCAATGATGGCTTCATCTATATTTAATACAGCTTGTAGTTTTTCTGAAAGATTATTTTGAATGGTTAATAGCTCATTAGTTGTTTGTACGCCATGTTTTTTCAAAAGCTTATATCCACCTGCAAGCCGTTCATTAATCCATTCGATTCTTTGTTCATCATAATTTACTGCATCATTAACTCTTTCAATTTCTTCAGCAATATCAAGCAGTTCAACATGCGTGCTTTGTAATCTTTCGATCAACAATGGCAAATCGTGGTGATAAGATGCATAAGTGCTCATTTGATTAACCAGTTGCTTAATGGTGGTAACAACAGGCTGCTCATTCTCTCTTAATTCGAAATAAACTTTTGATAAGGCAGTTTTAATGCCTTCTGCGTTACTGAGCATTTTTAACTCAGCATCTAAATCCTCCAGTTCATTTTCTTTAAGACCAACATCATTCAGTTCATCAAAAAGAAACTGGAAATAATCAAGTTCCTTATTGAAATTATTTTTTTGCTGCTGTAATTGTTCCAGTTCTTTTTGTGATGACTGCCATTTACGGAATAAGCTGCTGTAATCTTTAAGGAGAGTATCATTTGCCGCCAACGCATCTAATACTTCACGCTGAAAATCACTGTCACCAAGTTCAAGCGTATCAAACTGCTGATGTAAATCAACCAGCAGGGAAGCTAATAGTTTTAACTGTTGAAGTGTTGCCGGCGTATCATTGATGAAGGCCCTTGACTTTCCGTTAGCAGCAATTTCCCTTCTTATTACAAGTTCATCCTCAACATCCAGTTCATTTTCTGTTAAGAAGTCTTTTACTGACTGCTTATCATCAACACTGAAGAAGCCCTCAATAAAACATTTTTTATCATGATTCATTAAAACGGATGTATCCGCACGCTCACCAAGCACAAGGCTTAGTGCACCCATAAGGATACTTTTACCTGCGCCTGTTTCGCCGGTAATGATATTAAGCGTTGGAGAGAAGCCAATTTTTATCTCATCTATAATGGCGTAGTTCTGAATATGAAGTTGCTGAAGCATGCCGCAAATTTTGTAATTTTAGTTGAAATAACATGATATGAATGTATTAACTCCGCCTAAAACAATGCTGGAAGTTTTTAAACTTCTGCCGGAGGGTACATTATGCCAGTTAATCAACAACCAATTAATCATGTCACCCGCACCATCCGACCCGCATCAGTACATCACAGGTGAAATATTCGCTGAAATCAGGTCTATATTGAAAAAGAATAAATTTGGTGAAGTAAGAATAGCGCCTTATGATGTTTATATTAATAACAAGAATGTTTATCAGCCAGATATTGTATTTATAGCGAAAGAGAATGTGCATAAAATAAAAAAGAACGGATTGCACGGAGCGCCCGATTTAGTAGTTGAAGTACTTTCTCCGGATACATCTAAGTATGATCTTACAGAAAAGAAGAAAATCTACGAACGCTTTGGTGTAAAAGAATACTGGGCTGGTGAGCCTGAAACCAAAAAAGTAACTTTCTTTAAACTTGTTGAAGAGAAATTTGTGGAAATGGACTCTGAAAGAGGAACTATCAACTCAGAGTTGCTTAAGGCATCTTTTTCTTTTTAAAAAGTCAAGACATGGGGATTATTCTCCCTTGCACCTTTGTATTCCTGCCTTTGCTTTCTGGTCAAGCGAGTCTTTATAATCATGGTCATCCATATCAAGGCATTGCTGGTAATAACTGATGGCCAAATCTTTTTTGCCTTGTTTTTCATAAATAAATCCAATCTGCAGAGCAGCCCGGGCGGCATAATACTCTGTGCGCTCTTTACCAAGGCGAATGGCTAGCTGGTACATGCTGATGGCTTTATCGTCATAATCCAAATCATCATAAATGCGTGCTGCACGGTAGGCAAATTCCAGCTTTTCTCCATCGCTTGCGAAATCGTTAAGTCCTTTGCCATATAAAAGGTTCAACGCGTCTTTATTGTAACCGCCATCACTTAATAATCTTGCTTTTAGTAGTAAAGGGTTGGGCCATCCTCCTGCTTTTGCATCTTTTTGTGCTTTCTTATCTACATCAGTATCTGTGTTACCTTTTTTAAGTAATAGCCTTCGTGCATTTTCTGCAGCAGTCATATTCCCTTCAAGATAATAGCACCAACTCAACTTTTGATATACATCCTTCATGTAAAAATTGCCTTTGAAATGCGCCACGTAGTTCTCCATGTATTTTGCAGCCTCCTGCGTTTCAAGATGATTAAGTTTGGCAAAACCAAGCTCCATATCCCATACAGAAGTTTTTAAATATTCCGGAGACATATTTCTATGAGTGATTACATTTTTGGCATATTCAGTTTGTTTATTGTTAATGGCAAGATTAGCAGCCATAAATGTGAAGAGATGATTATTTACTACATCGAGTTTTTTATCATTGATGTATGCAAAGGCATCTTCGGGCTTATTAAGGATATAGTTGCTGATATAACAATAATAGAAGCTGGCTTCATTAAACATCAGTTTTGCCCAGGGGTCGTTGCTGGAGAGGAAACTTTTTACAACCTGTAGTCCAAGTTTAATAGAGCCCTTCATACCGAACAGGCTTGCCAGCCATTTGTAACCACTCGGAATAGTGCCTACGCCAACCTGCAAAGAGCCGTAAATAAAATCATTTAAAATAAAATTGGGGTATTTCTTTTTGTTGTCTTTAATGAGAAGAAAGGCGTGTCTAAAATCCCAGCCAGCACTCCAGCGTTCACCAAATTTTATTTCAACGGCTGCACGCTGCAGGTAAAGGATGGACTTGCTGAATTTGTAGAAAGGAGTATTATCCGGCCCGTCATTTACACGGTCGAGACGCTGGTCATACTTGGGTTTGCGTATTTTATATTCCGCGGGGTCTTCATTAAAGAAAAGCACGAAAAAGTCAATATAACCATCCAGTACATCAGGAATAAGGTTATCCGGATTTTGTTGTCTTGCCTGGTTAACAAGTGCCTGGCCATTATCCAAGCGAAGACAGGTAATTTCCCGGTAAGCCTGCTGGCATAAATTATTGAAATCATACACCTTTTCGGCCGAAGCAGTAAGGTGTAGTACCATTATTATGCAAACCAGGATAAAGGAATGTATAAATTTCTTCATTACCGCGAAAATAAACAAGGGCGCCGAAACCAGCGCCCTTGTAATAAAGTTTATGAAGCTTTTCAGCATTTACTTAACTTCTGTAGAGTTGTTTAAGTCGTCATCAACAAGGATACGTCCACAGTTTTCACAAACCATTACTTTCTTGCGCTGACGTATTTCACTTTGTTTCTGAGGAGGTATTGAGTTGAAGCAACCGCCACAGGCATCACGTTCAACAGGCACAACAGCCAACCCGTTGCGATAGCTTTTCCTTATACGATCATAAGAATAAAGCAAACGATCGTCTGTTACCTTGCGGGCATCTTCAATCATTTTTTGAAAATGCTTTTCTTCTTTCTCTGTATCAACGATGATTTTTTCAAGCTCGCCTTTCTTATGATTTAAAACGCCTTCTTTATTGGCAATTTGCTTTTTAGCATAATCAAGATGTTTAGCTTTTTCAGCTAACTCTTCGTTGGCATCGCGTATATGTTTTTCGGCAAGTTTTGACTCCAGTTGCTGCATTTCAATTTCTTTATTGATAGCTTCAAACTCGCGGCTGTTTTTTACTGCTTCGCTTTGCTTTTCGTATTTTTTTACAAGTGCCTCGGCGTCTTTGATAGCATTTTTCTTTTGCTCAATAAAATCGCTGATGCCATTAATTTCTTCTTCTATACGGTTTTTACGGTTGGTTAAACCCTGAATTTCATCTTCAAGGTCGCTCACTTCCATAGGAAGTTCACCTTTTAATACTTTTATTTCATCCAGCTTGCTGTCGATTTTCTGTAATCTTACAAGAGAGGAGAGTTTTTCTTCAACAGAGTAATCTTTAACTGCTGCCATATTTAAATTTGTAGTTTGTAGTTATTAGTTTGTAGTTTTAATTCCGGCGGAATTCTTCCTGTTTCACTTGCCTTTTTTCATCATCCACTTGCTTTCTTTTTACAAATAATACACCGGATTTGTCCTGACTTCAGTTTTAAGGACGGCAAAGGTAGGGAATTTCCCCTGCAAAATATCAAAAAGCAGGTCAACTGTAAATTGTTCGCTTTCCCAATGGCCAATATCAGCGATTACCAGTTTATCGTTTGCATCGAAAAATTCATGATATTTTACATCAGACGTAATATAAATATCAGCGCCAAACCCAATGGCAGCAATAGTTAGAAAGCTTCCTGCGCCGCCACAAAGTGCTACTTTTTGTATGGGTTTGCCCAGCAGTTTTGTGTGCCGGACGATCTTTAAATTGAACGCCTTCTTCAGTTCTGTTAAAAATTGCTCCTCCGCTACGGGAACGGGGAGTTCACCTGTGAGGCCACTGCCAATTTGCAGGTATTGGTTCGCCAATGGCATAATATCATATGCCACTTCTTCATATGGATGAGATTTGATAAGCGCTTCAATAACGGTTTTTTGCAGGTAAGCCGGGAAAATGGTCTCAATCTTAATCTCCTGCTCCTCATGGCGCTGACCAACTGTTCCAACAAAAGGATTGGTACCTGCTGCTCCCTTGAAGGTGCCTGTGCCTGCAGCATTAAAGCTACATTCGCTGTAGTTGCCGATATGGCCTGCGCCTGCTTCAAAAATTGCCGACCGTACTCTTTCTGCATGTTGCACGGGAACAAAAGTGTATAGCTTCATTAAAAGATTTGATTTTGGAGAAAGGATTTTCCGGTTTACCAAACCAAGCCTATCAGCAATTTTATCGTTCACACCTTTAATCACGTTATCGAGGTTGGTATGGATAGCATAAACCGCTATGTCATTTTTAATTGCTGTAATTACCGCTTGTTCTACATAATTGCGGCCGGTAATTTTCTTCAATCCCCCAAATATTATTGGATGATGGGCCACGATAAGATTGCATTTCTTTAGCCTGGCTTCATTAATTACTTCTTCGGTTGCATCAAGGGCGCAAATAATTCCTGTACAATCCCAGGATACACTGCCTGTCAACAAACCTGCATTATCATAACCTTCCTGGTAAGATGGAGGAGCAACCTGTTCCAGCGTTTGAATTACTTCAGCAATTTTCATGAGCTAAAAGTTAACTGTTGAAAAAAGATATGAATATAAGAAAGATGTTTACAGTTTTATTGCTATGTCTTCATTATCATCAATCCTGCTCATTCGCTTACTTTTGTTACTATGCGTAGCAGCCATTTAAATTATAACGGTAGCCTCTATCATTCAGATAAATTATTTATTTCTCCTGATAACAGATCGTTTCGATACGGAGACGGTTTTTTTGAGACGATGAAAATGGTGAATGGTAAAATAATACTTGCTGATTATCATTTTGAAAGATTATTTCAGTCACTTGAATTAATGCAGTTTGAAAAACCGGCCTGGTACACTGCTGCATACCTGGAAGAACAGGTGTTGAATCTTGCAAAACAAAATGGACATGAACAACTGGCAAGAATAAGATTAACCATCTTTCGTGGCGATGGAGGTTTGCATGATACAGAGAATAATTTTCCCAATTTTATTATCCAGACCTGGGAGATAAACATTGCGCTTAACAGCTTTAATGAAAATGGTCTTGTGCTGGATATTTTTCCTGACGCACGTAAAACTTGCGATCTTTTTTCTGGTATAAAGAGTAACAATTACCTGCCTTATGTAATGGCAGCCTTTTGGGCTAAGAAAAATAAATTGAATGAGGCTTTAATATTAAACAGCAACGAGCGTATTGCAGAAGCAACTATTGCCAATATTTTTATTGTAAAAGATGGCGTTATTAAAACGCCGGCACTGTCTGAAGGATGTGTGAATGGCGTTACAAGAAAATACCTGCTAAAATGCCTGCGGGATGAAAATATTCCAGTGCAGGAAACATGGGTAAGTGTTGATGATGTCTTGTCTGCCTCAGAAGTTTTTTTAACCAACGCAGCTTATCATTTAAAATGGGTAAGTAGTGTTGGTAGGAGTAATTATAAACAGCAGTTGTCAGCACATCTGTATGATAAATTTATCCGCCCTTTATTAACAGCTTAATGATTTGGCTGCAATGCGGAAATTAAAGACGACTGGCTTT